>JAALOO010000198.1_pt1 | contig 53861 bp, 45 predicted proteins | sample 7257641 | NCBI WGS metagenome assembly JAALOO01 (sample SAMN14085613, study PRJNA598686) | mite metagenome | biome: ENVO:01001000; feature: ENVO:01001002; material: ENVO:01001226; isolation source: single female mite from University of Michigan culture on fish food culture... ...
CTTTTAAGAAATGTTAGCGGTGCACAGTTAAGTGTGGCGTGAGCGAAGCGAGTGCAACTGAGCCCTTGTTTTTATTAAAAAAATGAATTTTAATTTAACTTTATGATGCCAAGTAACAATAAATATTTGTTGCAAAAAACTGAAATGCATGATTAATTTGTACTGGACATTAGTTAAAAACTAAAGTGAACTCACAAACTTTCATAAATTCAAATCCATTTTCAAAAGTTTAACATATTTTAGAACTGCAGGTAAACAAAAGTCAGCAACGTAGCTATTGCTGTATGCTATTCTGTTTTCCTATACAATCGTGTCATTACTTTTTATTTGTTTTTACCTTTAAGATGGCCAAAAGTGTAATCAAGTCTAAGCTTGACAAAGCTACTGAACATGCTCAGCGAGTAGACGACTGGAACAATCGAATGAAAGACTTTTACGAGAACACCGCCAAGATGGATCGGTTTCTGGCGGATTTGCACTTTGTAAAACTGAAAAATGTAAATGACAGTATGCCTTCGCTGATGAGAGAACACGGCTTTAAACTGGAGAGCAATGTTGAAGACAACAGACTGCCTGGCTCACTGAGCAGCGGCAACACCACCTACTGCAAGTTGGTCAAGTACCGCTGGAAGGGCAACAAGGTCATTTGTCGGCAGTACTGCTTTTCTACGTCTGTCAGCCGGGAGATGATGCGAACCATCGGCGAAGGAACCCGTCTGATGAGCTACTTTGGCAGCAGACGAAAGAGTGCTCCCTACTTTCTCGAAGTGCACAAGGTCTTCTACAATGCGCCCGAAGATGAGCGACAGAAGATGCTTTTCGTCATGCACGAGGACTTTCCCAGTTCTAGTGTGGCCTTGCACCTGTGGAACTGTGACGTGACGCCCAAGGAGGCGATCGAGTGGACGCTGGAGCTGGCTAAAGCAGCCGAGTGGCTCAATGTCACCGGTGTGGCGCATCGGTTCATTCGCCCGGAGAATGTGCTGCTCAGTGGAGAGGGCAATGTCCTCCTGGCTGGCTTCGACGCTGCCGTCAGCTTCTACAAACTGGCCAATGACCGAGAGGGGGAGAAGTTCATCCTCCAGGAGCCAGGCTTGCCACGAGAGATTCCCTTTGAGCTGTGGGACCACCTGCCGGCGGAGTGCTTCGACAAGCCCTATGACCCGCAGTTTGTGGATTCGTGGAGTATTGGCGTACTGCTGTGCACCATGCTCACTGGCAGCCATCCCTTTGAGGTGGACATGGCTAAGCTGTCCACTCAGGCAGCCTCTCTGCCGCAGCAGTGGAGACAGTCCACTGAGCGGGCCAATGTGCCGTACGAGGGAAAGGACGACGACGCACTGCGCTCCCTTCTCGATGACATCTTCCAGCCTGCCGAACAGCGAATGATCACCTTTGACATGATACGCGACATTAGACTGCTTCGCGTCATCTCGCCCTCTAAAGCTCGCATTGGACCGGGGGTGTACTACCGCATTGACAATGTAAGTGCTCTGTGGTGATGACTGCCGTAACGTTCTTAGGCAATGATAATTATTTTTTGAAACCTTTCTCACAGCACCCTCACAACCCACCCCAGTCAGCTGGTGGCAGCACCATTGTTCAGGCAGTGAACTCCTACAATACGTCACTGCTCAGCACCGACTGTAGGGCAATGTTTGAACAGAAGAAGTGGCATGTGAACATCAAATCGGAGGAAGCACTTCGACAGCGGACAAACGGCACCAGCTACGAACTACTGCGCAATGCCTCCTTTGGCAGCAGCTTTGCAGTCTTTCGTGAGCCCTTCCTCGCGGCGGCCTCTCTCGATGAGGCCGGCAACCGAAAGGGCTTCTTTCTTGCCAAGATCTTTCTCATCAGCCGGCTTTCACCCAAGTACGGCAGCATTCTGCGTGTGGAAAGCAGCAAGATCATGCATTACCTTGGCGCTCACAACACCATACCAACTCTGCTTCGTGCAGTGGACATCTTCTTTGCCCCATCAAAATCTGCCTTTAAAGTGATCATCTTTTACGCGAATGAGTTGCTGAACAGCAAATCACTGCATCAACTGACCATGGAGAAGGTGTTTGAGGGTGCCCAGCGCAAGGACACCTTTGACAGTATCATGCTCCAGTTAGCGGAAACAGTGCAGGCATTGGCCTACCATGGCGTCTCTCATCGCTACCTTCGTCCAGAGTTCATCTTCTACACTAGTTCTCGCATCATCAAGGTGACCAACTTGGAGATGATGTGCTTTGCCTTAAATCCAATAGAAGGCAAGTCAATTCCCCGCTCAAAGGGATTGCACGATGACCAGGAACAAAACTGGACACACCTTCCTCCAGAATGCTTTTTCGAACGCTATGACTGCCTGCTGCTGGACGTCTGGAGCTACGGAGTTGTGCTGGTTTTTTGCCTTACTAAACGGATCCCCTTCAAAGTGCCTCACACTATTATCGAAGCTACTAAAGTTTGGAGTAAGTTCAATCAGGGAAACGCCTCTACATTGGCACCGTTCAGTGATCTGCTAAAAAAGATTTTCCAATCAACGGAAAATCGTATTAAAGGCAGCGAACTAGTTCAATGGTATAATTTACAGCGAATGAAAAAGAAAAAGGCCTCAGATAAATCATCTTCAATTGGCGGCAAACCTACAAGTAAAAAGTAATCAAAGGAAGAGCTTTTTTGTATCAAACATTTATTTATGATAAGTTATAAAAGTGGTTTAGTTGTTGCAAAACAATTCCTGCCTATGTTACATACATTTTTTTATTAATTTTTTTTAAATTGTAACAAAACAAAAAACAGTTTGACAAAACTTGACAGGAAGACAACAAAAGTAGCAAAGTGAATATTGCTAACAATGAATTGTTTATGTACAAAAGAAAAAATAGAAAAAGAGGTTTACCTGAAAAAAATAAACAACAAAAGTACAAAGTTACATTAGTAGTTTTTCTGCCTGATCTCATTTGCTAGTCCACCAAAGAAACCCTTCTTAAGCAGCCCGGTCAGTCGATGACCGCGTGAAGATAGACCAGTGTTTGGTTGTCTCTGTTGTCTGTTTCCAGCGTATTCGTTTTCAGTTTGCTGCTCTATCCTTTCACCTCCGCCTACTCCATGGCCCATAGTTGTTCGGTTCGAGTTGTTTGGAGGTGGCGAGTTTTGTGGGGCGTCGATGCTTCGCTTGGAGTTGGAGTTGGGGTTGACGTAGAGGGGCTCACTGACTGGCTTTAGCTCGACTGCCTTTGCGTAGACATCTTTATCATTAAGGGCACTGAGCACTTGCTTCACTTGCGGGTGATTGAGAGTTTTTGCCTTCAACGCCGACTTGTCGTCATCCCAAACAACGGAGTTCGCTGATCCGTACGCCTGCTGGTTGGACTGCACTGAATTGGCGTACCCACCTGGCATGTTTCCCGAGGCTCGAGCTGTCTTCTTGTGGTGATCAGCCGCCGACATTGCCTCAGAGACAAGCTCTTTGATTTTAGACAGCGGTATGCCGCCCACGTACATTTCCTGGCCATCTTCTCCCGTCACCGTTGCAGGAACCACTGCCTGGGGAATGGATGCAGCTGCAGCGTATCCTTGCCCACCAGAAGACCCACCAGCTGGGCCATCGTAGCCACCACCACTAGCGCCGACATTTCCGCCACTTCCTTCCCCTCCTCCGTTATAGCCAGAGTTTGATGATCCACCAAAATTATTTCCGCTTTCACTGTAGCCAGAATTACTGCCTCCAGCCGATGATGAACCGCCTCCTGATGGGCCATCGTAGGAGCCAGAGTTTCCTCCTCCTCCGCCGCCTCCAAAGTTGCCACCAGCATTTGCTTCATTGTAGTTTCCTCCCGCTGGTCCATCAAAACCACCGCCTCCACCCCCACCAGCCGGACTTTCATAGCTTTCTCCCAAGTTGCCACTACCCCCACCGGAACCGCCATTATAGCCTCCGCTATTTTCGCCGCCACCTCCTCCAAACGATTGGCCAGATTGAGCACCATAGCCTGATGAGCCGGATCCTGCAGGGCCATCGTATCCTCCAGAGCTTGATCCAAAGCTGTTTCCCCCGCCATTGTAGCCGCCATTGCTGTTTCCAAAATCGCCTCCATTTCCACCGCCGCCTCCTCCACCAGATGAACTTTGATAAGAGCCAGAATTTCCTTCGCCGCCACCACCGCCTCCTCCAAAGTTCCCACTTCCCTGATTTTCATATCCACTGCCGCCAGATGGTCCGCCTGACTGACCTCCGCCATATCCGCCTCCGCCTCCGCCTCCGCCGAAACCTCCGCCATTGTCTTGGTTATATCCGCCACCACTTCCTCCTGACGATTGGCCTGATTGACCGCCGTATCCTGATGAACCGGCTCCAGCAGGTCCGTCATATCCACCTGAGTTTGAGCCAAAATTGTTTGCGCCTCCATTGTAGCCGCCACCGTTTCCCCCAAAATCTCCTCCACTGGCTTGATTATAACCGCCGCCTCCGTTTCCTCCAAATGATTGAGCACCATATTCTGATGATCCAGAGCTAGAACCAAGGTTGTTTCCACCGCCATTGAAGCCTCCACCATTGTTTTCATAGCCACCTGATGATCCACCGGCATTTGAGTTTCCGCCACCATTTTCATAGCCTCCACCTGAATTGAAGTTGCCTCCGCCACCGCCTCCACCATTTTCGTATCCAGAGTTGCCATTTCCCCCACCTGCTGGTCCGTCATATCCTCCGAAATTTGATCCGCCACCCGAATTGGCATTGTAGTTTCCATTGTCACCTGCACCACCATAGCCTCCTCCTTCATTTCCACCAAAATTTCCACCTCCTCCTCCTTCGTTGTATGCACCGTTTCCACCATTGCTGTTGAATCCTCCACCAAAACTGTTGTCTCCGCCGTTGTAACCGCCTCCGCCGCCTCCATTTGAATTTTCATATCCACCGGAACCAGAATTTCCGGAGTTTCCGTCGTAGCCACCGCCGCCGCCGCCACCACCTCCCGAACCGCCATAATTACCCATGGTAAGTCCGCCATAATCAGCGCCTTCATTGTAATTGCCTTCGTCGCCTCCTTGATTTTCTCCGTAACTATCGCCTCCGCCTTGATTTTCATTGTATCCGCCGCCGCCACCACCACCCCCTTGATTTCCTCCATAACCTCCTCCACCACCACCACCACCTTGATTTCCACCATACCCGCCGCCTCCTCCGCCACTCTGATATCCTCCACCACCGCCACCGCCATTCTGATATCCACCGCCGCCGCCGCCACCACTCTGATATCCTCCGCCGCCTCCGCCACCACCTCCTCCTCCATTTTTATACATTGAACCGCCACCGCCTCCTTTTCCTCCGCGTTTTCCATGTCCTTTGCCTTTGCCTGTGTTAGAAGACAAGTTTTAAATAATAGTTGCACAAAAGAAATGTGTTAGAAGACACTTACCGCCGCCACCGCCACCGCCGCCGCCACTGGAAGCGACCGCCTTCATGAGCAGCATTGCAAGTTCATGCTCGCCCATGTACTTCTTCACTTCTCTTTCGACGTGTTTATCACCCAGACCAGGCATGACTGACATCTTCATCATACGGCCACGACCACACTTGGGCTTACAGCTGCCTCCGCCGCCGCTTTTCCCGCCGCCCATCATCGAGCCAAGACTGCCGAGGAGGCCATTCAGCATTGAAAACTTATTCTTCAGCATACCACTGAAGTCAATGGAGGGCATTTGAAAGGAGGCACTTGCTTCAAGATCACTGGGCATTTTCATTTTGTTTTTCACTCGAGAAGGCTTTATGGTGCCAGCATTTTTGCTAACACTCACCGGTATCGGGACTTTTAATGGTTTGGTGGCTGAAGACGAGGCAATGGCGGTTATCTCTGAAATGATAGGTTTCGCGTTTGCAGAACCCGCTTCAGAAAGTGTGCTGTAAGAAAGTTTAAAAAGTATTAGTGGTATTTTTTCACTAAAAAATAAAATTTTAACTAAATTAAATGCAAAACCAGCATAGACTTTTTTAAAGTCAGATATTTTAAACGATAAAACAGTGACAAATAAAAGTTTGTTTTGAAATAGCTTACATGACCGAACAAGTAGTCATTATTTCAACATTGTCTGCAAGTGCTAAAAGGGCAAGATGTGCATCTGTTGTGATTGTTGTCCCTCTATCATTCACTTTCTGACACTTTCATCGTGTAGAGTAGCACTTTCAGAGTAAAGACGACGCAAAAGAAGCCGTCATCACAAACGTTGACGCTGTGCTGTTGTTTTGTGTTTTAATTAGTAAAATGTAAATGTAAATAATTAATGAAACAGACAGTAACGGCTAATTATAGGTGTGAGTGCAGAGAGTACAAACGGAGAGTGAACTCTGCTGACTCTGTTAACAAGTTGCACCAAAGATAGCACACACTGGGCGCAGTGACGGGTAATTGCCATTGCATGATGCTGTAGCTCTTCCCGGCAGGTGAACAGAGAAGGGAAGATGATGGCAAATTAAAAAGTAAAATTGCAAAGAGAAAGGGAAAACTAAAGTTGGTGTCACTGCGGCGGTCCTCTCCGAAGAGTGCACCAACATCAGATGATACTGAGCAGAAATTCTACTGAATGAACTATACTCAAACTCTAATGGGGCTACTCTAACTGTCTTAGTTTAACAGGTGAGAACTCGGTAGCAGTGGTAGTGGTTGTTGTGGTCTCGGTGACAGTCTGTTCTGGGAATGGGCAACTACTAGTAGCAAATTACATTAGCAATGGGGCATTTTAGCTGTTCTTCACTAAACACAGAAAATGGAAGCCTGCATGACTGAAGTTTGTCAATTGTCTACTGTCATCATTAATTTTGCTATCTTCTTTTTATGCAGTAAAGAAAACTTAATTTAGAAGCAACAAGTGCGTTTTTAATTCTTTAAACCTTTTAGCAACGTCGATTTTTAGAAAAAAAAGTATTTACAAAACTGTTAAAATTTTGAGCAATACTGTTCACCGTTAGTCTTCAAACTAAAATTTTATTTATTATGTATAATTTGTCTGAAATATAGGTTAATAATATAATTCATACTTCCTACTTCAACTACAGTCCTAGCAGGGCTTTCTCGTATAACCTAGTAGTGACAAATACTTAGTGATGAGCAATAAAACATGCAAATGTTGTTAAGCAATAAAACTTTACAAAAAAGGCACGTCTAACTATGCTTTGTTTTAAAAACTGTTGTATTTTTAGATCATTTTATCTTTGTAAAAAAACTAAAAAATACATTTTAGAATTAATGACATTTTAACTAAAAACAATTTTAAAAGTTGAATAAAAAATGTTGTTGCTGTCAACTTTATTTTTAAAACTTCACAAAATAAATAGTGTTTAAAGGTTTTATAAAAACCCAAATGTAACTTACAGTTTGCCGTTGATCAACGGAGACGAAATTACAGGCAAAATAGGCAAAATTTTAGGATCTCTCAAATTGCCCACGGGCACTACCTCACTGGTGCCAACTCCTTTGGTGATGGTCAAGTATTTACTGGGAATCCAGCCGGTGTTTGACGTAAAGTTTGCAGCATTTAGGAGAAAAGTGGGTTTACTGTTGACTGAAGGAACTGCTGCCGTTGCCACTGCAACCGCATTGGTTGCCACAGGAATGAGAGAGGTGAGAGGATGCACCCGAAGAGGAGTTAGGTGAGCTGGGGCAGGTCGCTGATGGTAGTGCTGATGTACTGGTTGACTGGCGCAAACCGGCAGTAGTGCTGGCCCCAAGAGGAGAAGAAAACACAGAAAGAGCAAACACTGATGAGGTAACTGTTGGGTGCTGAGGGAAATGTGCACTCCAGGCGGACGTCGTCCCCAACGGGACTTTGGCACTAGGTGATTGATCATGGTAGTGCTCATAATCGACTGGCAGTAGGGTGATAAGCTCTACTTAGCACTGCTTAGGGACACACATTGGAAGCAGCGGTATTAGTGATGGGGAAGGCGACAACTCCGGAAATAGGTGTGAGAAGCAGTGAAAGGATAAAGCACACGTTGATTGAGAGGTGAATAAATGACGTGTGAAAAAATAAATATTTTAAAAAGGAAAACTAAACGCGATAAAGCACCGGTATTAATACAACGAGTGGGAAGATCGCATCAACAGTCAACTGCTGTCCGTGTTGTATAACGGCGGAAAATCAATTCTACTCAACTGTTCAATTGAAAGTGAGGCTTATATATGAAGAAGAAAGCATCAATCGATGGAAGAGACTGCCCGTCTAACTGCTGATGCTGCAGCTGTTGCAGCGACTGAAGAAGAAGAAGATTTCACAATGGAAGAGAACATCTACAAGCCATACAGTTCAACGGCAGTGAGCAAATACAAGTAAAGTGAAGTGCTGTGCTCAGACGAAACGGTGAAAGCGAATCTGTTTGCCCGACGGACTCTCGAATCGTCTTCATTTGAAGAGTAAAAGGAAAGAAAGGAAAAAGAAAGAAGAGAAGAGCCAGTCTCAAAGAAAAGGCGGACGGCACTTTTGGCCAGTGCTCACGTTGCTCGGTGTTGATGCTGTGTTGATGCTGAAGATGAACACGAAGACGACGAACTGGCAGATGAAAAATGGTGGTGGTAGTGCTGGACTGCTACAGTGAGGAAGTGATGATGCCAGATGAAAAGGGACGCAGGAGAGAACGACAACCAAAAAGACGATTACCGTTCGCTCTCACTCGACGACCGTTGCATTGTGTTTAGCAGTCGTCGTGGTGGTGGTGGTGGTGGTGGTGGTGATTACCAAGAAGTAGTGAAGAGTGAACTACGACAGTGAGATGCTTCAAATGCGCTCCCTTTCCCTCTCTCACTCACTCTAGAAAACGGGTAAAGGGCTGGATGGAGAATCGGAGTGCTGACAAAGATAGAAAGTGAGAGAGAAAGCCCCTGCGCAGTCGGCAATGAGGAGGCTGAGGTTTGCGCTGGTGTTCATCTGATGACGGAGATGAGCAGTGTTGATGATGGCACGAGAGCACAAGGAAGGAAGGAGGTGACCGTTGAATAACAAAAGAAAGATGTAGGGCAGTTTTTCGGCAACTACGAATGTGGCAACAGCAATGACGGCGAAGAAAAGAAGAAGAAGTGGTTTATCTCTAATGATGACCACAGGCTGGGGGCACAGGTTAAAGAGAATGTGTGTTTTGCCACAGCCACCACCAAATGAAAGTGCCCTAGTGCTAAACGCATTGTAAAGAGGGACAAACCTAACGAGCATCTGGTTAGAAAGGTAGCTGAAAGCGCCTAAAGTTCAGTCATCGTACGTCCAGCAATGAGCTACTAATGGACGAACGCGAACAATGGACAGAGCAATGCTTTGTGCACTGCTGCCAGTGCAAGTGGTCTGTTCGCGTACAATATGATTGACATCAATTAGAAAGATGAGCTAACTGCCGACTGTGTTTGAATTATATTTCAATTGGAAATGCGATAAAAATTATTTTCTCATTAACTGCTTTAGTGAGTGTGTATCTGTATTTAGAACACTGTAATATTATTATCACAAATAATAATTATGCAAGCTGTTGATGTAAAAGTAGGATAAATAGAAAGATGGATAGATGAGTCTATGCGATGAACAAAGATTGATTCAAACTGTTTCTTTTCAAGTAAAGAGATATGGGTGAAGTTTAATTGGACAATCAGATTGAGTGATATACGCTGGTCAAAAGATATAAACTACTAGGTCAAGGAAAAAGAATCTACTTGAACGGTTTACATCATTGAATAAATTGATGTTTTTTTAAAAACAGTTAATAAAAACTAAAATTGCTATCAAATAAATTTTTTCTCTAAAAAATGTCATACAAATTGTGATAAATTGAAAAACAACAGGTAACAGTCTCAACAACAGAACATATAAACAATCTGGTTTAGTGCTGCCAGCAGACAAAATTAATATTTGAAGCACACTCAAACACTTTGCTGACCTCTCCTTACCCACAAAGTACTACGGCCATCTTGTTTATATGTTTATCAATTTGGCCATCCATTCTCCTCCTCATCGTTATCCCATCCTTCTCATCATCAACTTTTGCTTTACTGCACTCATATTTCACCAAAGTGCATTTTTCAAAAACTCGTCCTGCCCGTCTCGGACTTGGTGCGTTCATTATTCGCTTGTGTTTGTTTTTCAGAACGATACTGCACTGAGTTTTTTATATTTCTGTACTTCTTTGCCAAAACACACTCACATATACATTGTCGATTATAATCAAAATGGCAAACGAACTCTACGTAGTATGCATGGCTATTTTATGCAAATTATCTTCTTGTTCTGTGACAGAAAAGAAAAAAACCGATCTATTCGGATGCTATTTTTTAATACTCTACTCAGCAGACGGCACGGCACATTATTTGCAGGTCAGAGATGAATGTCGATATGTGTGAATTGACATGCTTGAGGAAAACAGAAAATATTGTCTAAAAGTGCAGACAATTTTGTAGAAAAGAAAACAGAAAACAGAAATGTAGAATAAAAATCAACAGGGGTCGTAGTTAGGTTTGGCCTTTGAACCAACTTTCTATTAACGTTAACTATTAATCAGTCAGCCTGACTGAGTTTGTGAATGCATAATTAAATTGTTTTTAAATAAAACACTATAACAAAAAATAAATTTTGTAAAAAGGTATAAATAAAAGTTGAGTGCAAAATACTATGCTTCTTAAATGTGATGAGAATTTTAAACTTTTACATTTAAAGAAAATAATAAAATATTTGCCTAATATAAATAAAAATAGTATTGTCAATTTATTAGTTTAATTAAAATTTTGAAAAAACAAAACGTAAAACTAGCTTTTAGCTTTAATCCTATGCTGCATATTTGCATACATCATAAATAATCTATTTTACAACAAACAAACTTTCACTTCCTATTTTGAAAATTTTTTTTATTTTTTTGTTAGCTTTAAAAAACGTGCACATTTATTTTTCAGTTAGTGATATCGCAATAAGGTATTTTGTGTAATTGAAATTAATTAATAAAATTAAAGTCATTTGACAGTTGTTTAAAAACAATTATTTCGTGCAGCAGCTCTAAAAACAAAAAAAATCAGCTTGATTGATGAAAATACACAAACTTTTCTTTTCACTATCAATGAAAGTGACTAGTTTTTGTGTGCCTACTGACCCATCAAGTTGTACTATTTGCCTAAGTTCAGTTTTTTCCAAAAATAATTAGATTCTTTTAGTCAACGTTGTAAAATATCTACACAGCTGCATCTTACCTTCTTTCTCTTTTATTTATAGCTAACCACCAAGTGGCAGACAAAAAGTTGAGAAAGGTGAGAAATCAAAATTCTGCTCGTTTTCTGGCGGCCACATGGTGAGTTTGTTTTAGGCATCCTTCCCGTCATCATCTACTCGTAGTGGTTCTTTTGTGCTGTCGACGACTGCCGTCCTCTGCTGTCTTAGCTAAATATGGCACCAGTAAACGACGTCGAGGAAAAGGTAGAAAAGATACCAGGCGGTCAGATCGATCGTGATCAGGCATTTGCATCTCCGGCAACCACGAAGAGTACTTAGACGTAAACCACACTGTGCTGAACAGAAAGCGGAAAAAGGGGGCCGGTGCAGGGATCACGATCCGGCAAACGAGATCACCGCTTGATGGTGGTAATCCTCTGGTCGGTGTCGTAGCAGTGCTTTAAGCAAAAGTTCTCTTCAACGGCTACACTTTCCTTCATCGGCACTATAGTGCCAATTAATTACGGCCAGTTTTTGTTAGTTGTCTGCAGCACAACACACTGATTCGTCAGTTTGTATCTCTTTTTTCTTCTTTCACTCTTTGTAGCTGGAGGCAGTAATTACCAATCAATTACCGTTAGTTGTGGCGAGCACATTACCTGCACGACCTGCTAGTCAGTGTTTGCTTGCTCAGTACCGCTGATACTTTGTTTACGTAGCCAAGGTGCAGATAAATGCCCATTTAACGGAACATAAGTCACACCTAGTGTTGTACAGAGCTAGTGATGATGCTGAAATGATGGGTAAATTTAGAATGTACCAAAAGGATTATATTTACTCTCGCAAAAAAAAGAAAGGCAGTATATCAGTTTGTAATGTTTTATATCTGCTGTTACTTACAAAAAACATCATTTTTAAACAAACAAAAAAGAAGACAAAACAGGAAAAAGTGAAAGTGCTAAAATCAGAAGCGTCACAGAACAATCACTGAGCATTTCCTTAAATGTCTATAAACCTACCTTTTAAGTTGTAAAGCGCCTGCATGCACCCAAAATGACTTACTTAAGCGGTTCATCGTCAATCAAATGTGGTAAAATCAAAACAGTAAAGACATTCTGTACAATAACATGCCAACTCACATGCGATGAACTGTTTTCCGCTTTGCTAACCATCTTCAATTCAATTTCTCACTTTGTTGTCAAGCAAGAAGATCAAGTCAAGCAGTGGCACCACAATGCGGGCGTCACATCAGTTCCGATCAGCCCGTTTCGATCATCAATGATCGCCAATGAACGGGCGAGTAAATTAGTGCGCTCCAAATGGACTGGATCACTCACTTACTCATTCTCTTTTCCTTCCTAACTGTCCGCACCCGATGACAATAGGAAAACGTCAATTATCGTTCTAAGCCAGACGAATGGGCAGAGATGAGCTAATAGAACGCAAGTCTCGAGTGCTCGCACCCGCAAGTGCCCTTAGTCAAAGCTACTGCAGCTATGGCACAGCCAAAAAGTGCTGCTGTTGCTGCTGCCTTTGCGTCTATCAAGCAGAAAGGACTGCTGTCCACTCTTATCGGCTGCCACTGTGGCCATTCGGTAATTGGCCACTTTGACTGCTGCTCCTTCAGTTGAGTAGATGATGCTTCACTTTGGCCAACACACTCAGGCTCGGTGTCTTATTTGTCAAACGCCAAACGCAGTTGCGGATTTCTCAATGAGTCCAATTGTCTGTCTGTGTGCATACTTCTGCTGCTGCTGTTGATGATGCAGTAACTGGTTGAACTGGCGCCCAGACTGTGCCACTCAGGCTCTGCAGCAACCAACTTCCAAGATGGACTACACAGACGGCGAAGTGAAGACAATGTCTTGTAACGGCAGCAGTACTACTATTATTCTGATATTATACCCATTTTTAAAGTGTCAAACTCAAAATTACTGGGGGCAGACGATGAATGCTGCTCAGCCGAGCAATAGCACCAGTGATTTGCCTCTTTTCTTTTAAGAGGTCAGTTTTGAATAGTAAACGGTAGCCGGTTTGGTTTTCCACTTTCAAAACTATGGCTGCTGCCGTCATTTATCATGTTGTAAAATGATGGCAGTTTTGCCAAAGAGACAAGCAAAAAGTGAGCAGATAATTGAAGTTTTATAGTTTTGTAGAAACAGCCAGCAGCAACTTGTAAAAAACAGCGTTCAAAGTCTACATTGAAACGCTTGCCAAATAATTTATCATACATTTATATTAAAATTACGTAATAATAAGATTACAAATAAAAGATTTGAATTAATAAATTGACCTTTTTAAAAATGCTATTACAAAACAGTAATCAAAGATAAATTATTATGTTTTGAAATTAAAAACCATTGGCTAACAAAGGTGGTACCTAGTTAAAAGGCAGATTCGCAGAGCTGTTTTTGAAAAATAAAGAATTAAACGATGCCTAATGGCAGTGAAGTGTCGACTAATCTCATCCGGGTGCTTTCTCAAGTTAGCGGCACAGGACATCGTTAATGATTGTTTAATTGTCCAGCAGTAGCGAAGCTTAAAAGAGGCATCTTTTCGTTTGTGCTAATTGAATTTGTGCCTCTGTGTATAATAAAGCCAAAATAACAAAGCAGATGCTTTGACTGTCACTATTTTATCATCCACAACGGACTGGGCAGCTTATTATAAAGTACAATTAAAGTCAATTGGCAGATAGTGTCCTTTGAAGGCGGTGGAAGTGTCCACTGTGTATAATTAGCCCAAAGGAGCACAGTATGGAGTGTATGTGTGCGTGTGATCGATTGGCACCAAAGTTCTCTCCATCTCTTTCTCTTTCGTTTTCCTCTATCTCTCTCTCATTCATCACACGGAAATGAGCATACGCGTTCACAGCACAGAGAAGAAGAGAGAGCAAGCAACTAGCGAATCGTCTGATCGATCGATTGATCATCAGGCAAAGCAGCAGCAACATCACCAGAAAGCGATTAGGACGACTGAGAAGCAAAGAGGACTCTGTGTCGGTCCTATCGATGTCAACGCAGACGGAGACTATTTCCATGTTTTGTGTATACGTGTGTGCATCTTTTATCTACATTCAACAGGTTGTTGATTCTCTAGAAAAAACATTACACCGAAAAAGCACTTGTTGAGTTTCAACAAAAGAGCTCAGTGAACGTTCAATGTCTTTTTCTTCCTCTCTATTTGGTGTCTGCGAAATTTTTCCCTGCTTTTCATCACTTAATTGGCTGACGACTAGAAGACTCCTCTTCATTTAATTGCCATATACTACCACTTTGAAGGTGCACTCAGTTTACATCCGCACTCCTCGTCAGTTTCAGTTTTCTTTCTTTCTCTTGATGTTTTATTCTTTCTTTTTTCCTTAAATCTAATTAGAATCACTATCTAGTATATGCATATGCAATTCTTTTAGCCTGCTTGTGTTCACTCAGCTTTTCTGCCACTGAATACTCTAGATCCGTCATCACCTGTTGAATATAAAAAAATAAATAATTTTTAAATATCTAATAAAACTTTTCACAAAATTAAAGAATAAATTTTAAACAACACATAATTTTTATCAAAAATATATAATTTGGTTGTAGTTCATTGTTTAAAAAACTTTAAACAAGTTCAACTTTGAGCAGTTAAAAATACTGTCACCATTTTTTTGCCATTACCACATAAATGCTCACACAAACTTTGATTACCACTTCTATAAATAAAACATTTGGTTTTAGTTTTTTAAAGTTGAACATCCGAAAACTGTTGAGACAATTGTGGCAAAAAAGTGCACGTGTGCAAGGCTAGAGTAACGAGTCAGAGTGAAAATCGATTTGCTGTTTGCTCTGATGTTTGCACATTGCTCTCAATTCCTGCAGTTTATCTGCTTATTCACTACAGTGTTAAGCTATTATTATTGAATAGGCAATCATCGCTCAAATGTGCAAAACGCTACAGACAAAACTGATGTATTATCTTTTTTCTTATTTTGATTTTTGTGTTTGATATATATTTTTTATTTTTATTTTTTTAATCAATGGCACAATTTTTTAAATATTGTAAACGCAAACAAATTTTTATAGTAAACAGATTACTAATTAACTTAAAGTTTTTCACCGTAGTTTTTTTTAAAACGTATTAATTTAAAAATATTTATTTTCATCACTTTAACCTTATTTTAAGCAAATTTTTTTTGGGTAGTTTTTCCTGAACATAGCAATTATTATAGTCAGACTGAGTGATAAACTATAAAACCGTTAAAAGTTTTGAGAACATTATGATTTTCAAATGTGTCGGAAGTGAGCTGTGTAGTGCAAAAGACAAAAAAGAAAAAAGAAAGAGTAGCCAGTTTCAATTATGAGAGTGTGTATATGCAAATAATCTCTTAGTTTTGCCTGTTTTATCACTGGCAGCTTGTGGGCATTCATCTTCTGTTTTATCTTTAGTGCACGTGGTTTAGTTTACAAAAGAGACATAGCTCTACTTTTGATTTCGATGCTAACTAAAACTGACTAACCTTCCTCATTCCGCGACAAATGATGAAAAGTGGGAAGGGGATGCAATAGTTAAAACCAGCAAACAACAAAGCAGCCACTGACCATACTTTTTCTTCCATCTGCACATAACAAAGCTCAAGTATTCGTTTATGAGCACATCTCTCATAAATCCTTTCTTTTAATCTGTTTAATCTACCTTTTCTTGTCTTTCTTTCTATAGCATTGATTACCATCTCATCTTTTGACTAGCATTTGCCAACATTCACAACATAGACCATCGGCATGCATAATTGCTGCACTGTGAATAGCAGTTTTAGCAGCTGTAATGTGTCTAACTGCTTCGTTCCGTCTGTTGTAAAATATTACTGATAGTTTTTTCATCTTCTTCCAGTTAAGAGCGGTGTTCGTTACTGTCTATCAAAGTCACAGGTTGCCAATCAAATGGCAAAATGATGATACAATGAAACATTGAATTTTAAACCGCATTTTTAAAAAACATTTAAAATTTTAAAAATAATTTAAACAACACGATTCTATTTAAAATATTAAAAATTACTTTTTCATAAAAAGTATCAAAGTTATATAAAATAAAAAATATGTTTTAATCATTTCTATGTAAATAAATATTTGTTTATATTAAACATCATTTAAACTTACAAGCATTTAAATAGACATTTATCAGCATTTTTGTACTCTTCTCAGCATTCCAATCCGGTAGTCAAGTAGACCGGAAACTATTTGCTTGAGTGTCTGCGGCTTTTCAAGTGTGGTTTCACAAGTTGATATCAGCTCAACCGAAAAGCTTTTTTCTGTTTCTATAAGCTACTCGGTAATTGACATCCAAACAAAGGACTTTAGATTGAAAGCACGAGAACTGCTGCTCACAATTAGCTGCTAGAACTGATGAAGAAGCTAGCTATAACGCAATGTAATTTGTAATAAGAAAAAATCGTTTTTTTTGTTCTGTTTTTAAAGTTTTTTCTTTCGCGTAGTCACCTCAAGTTTGCTGTCGATTGTCGCCTTCACTACTGTGCACAGATGAAATGTAATTAGTATTGCTGAAAAGATGCCATAAGCAGATGCAGTGGCAGAAGAAAACAAACAAGTGAGTAAAAAGAAGATTTAAACTACTGAAACACAAACTGTGCATATGGTAATGTTCCAGAGCTGAAACAGAGACAAGTTAAAAACAAAACAAGTAGCTTGTATGCCCGCAAATAGCGCCAAACAAAACTGTGAGTGGAGCTAGTTTTCTGTTTTTACTATTTTTTACCAGCAACACTAACTCAATCAGCCAAATACATCGATGACTAGCTAGCACATTGCAAAAACAAATTGGAATACTTCGATCGGTGTGATGATATATTGGGCTTGTAAACTCAATTGACTGGAAGACATCATATACAAGCCAAAACACCGTTGACTGACTGCAAAACCGGTATATGACAAAAGTAATTAATTAAAAGGTGCTGATATCACACACTTGAACCCCAAAATTGATTTCCACAAATAAATTTTTTAAATTTAGATTGATGCAATTGAGAAAGCTGACCAATTGAATATTGACATGCAACAAAAAACTTGATGACAAATCAGTTAAATTAAAAAACTAATAGGTATTTTAATGAATGCGATTTCACTTGCTGATAAATCACATACTGATTAGTTGAACTATTAAGTGTGTTTGTAAAAAACACGGAAACAACTTGTTTTTAACAAATTAAATTTTTAAACAACAGTCAAGTTTTTATGTAAACAATAACAATGCAATTAATCAATTTAAAAATAAAATTTTTATTTTTTGTAGTATTTTTTTATTCTCCGTTTAACCATTCATTTGATAATCTTTTATTTTGTTTTCATAATTTTTAAATTACAAAAATTTTGAAAATAAACAGGAAATTAACACATTACAGTGTATATAAAGCTTGAGAAAAAACTATCAAAGAAAAGTAGATATTTTGTGGGAAAAATATGTTAATGTGATGACAATCACAATTTTTAACAAATGAACGAACTTAACTTAAAACAAAAAAAATTATGACAAATTCATTGAGTTAAATTGTAGTAAATAGTAATGAAAAAGTATTTTTTTAGTAAAGCTCATTTTACTTTTAAAATAAATCTTTTTATATTAAAATTTTGTTAAGTTTGCAAGTTATAATAAAAAAATTTATAAAATTTTTTGTTTTAGTTTCTAATTTGCTTAATATTTAAAACGTGCCTATGTGCACTTAATTGGATTAAAATGTGAAACGATCATCGCATTTTGCAGCTCATAAAGTGACTAAGAAAAAAGGGGAGTTAGAGCAGCGAACCGATGATGAATGAAAGTGATAATACATTTTCAACTGGCATAAGCTTTCTCACACACACTTAAGTACTTTTCTAAAAATATCCCACCTGTTGATGGTTAATCCGAACGGAACACTGTCGTTTGTTCTCGTAAAAAAATTGGACAATACAGTTGAACATTAGCGCGTTGGATGTTGATAATGGTTAGTCAATTGAATTACTTTTTTAAACTTGTTTATTTAACGATATTATAATGAAAAAACAATTTAATCAAACTAAAAGATTTTTTAAAATTAAAAATAGTGTTTATTAATTATTTTAAAACAAACATTTTTGTTTTTGCTTTTTTAAATTTGCTACTGTAAAACTTTTAATTAAGTTTGTTTGTTTGAAAATAACAACAATCGTAAATCGTGACCAAATATTTAAGCACATTTCCGCTAATTTATTAAAAATGCAAATTAAGTTTTATTGTTTTTAAATTTTTTAGAAATTTTATTAAAAGTTAGTTTTTCAAATTGATTTAGTATGCGTATTTTTTATTGTCTAAAAGTAAATTGATGCGTAGTGTAATTTGCGGAAACTTTTGTTCAAACGAGGGCACGGGTAAAAGATGGACATTAAGATTAAGACACAATAGTTTTGAATACATAAAATTGGAATTAATTCCTTATTGCATTCTAATCTTTTAATAAAAAATGGCCAATAAAATTTTCAATTTGTGTTTTAATTTGTTTACAGTTTTTACTTTTTAATCATTTTTTTAAATTTGTTGACTGACAAATAGAAACTTGTTATTTCTATTTATAAAAATAACATTTTTTTGCATTAAAAATTTAAAAACAAAAACTATTATAAATTTCAAAAACCAATATAAACAAGAAATGTTAATTACTGCAGTATTCAATAGTTTTTTGTAAACATTTTTAAATTAGTCGGTAAAAAACTACCGTTTTTCAACTAATAGTGGAAAATTAACAGAGTTTAGTAAGTTGTTTGTGTTCTTAAAAACCAATTTTTCAGGCGTTTCTGGTGCGCAACAAAAACGGTACTGACATAAAAGTTTCACTAGACACAACTTCATTTCTTGATAAGCAAAACGCATGCCAATACTGTAAAAAGTTTTTAAGTACATTTTATAAACGAAATAAAAGTAACCAGTAAATTACCATGTTCTTGCCCCTAAACCAAAAGGTATATAGGTGTATGGAACCAGAAGATGTTTGTTTTTAGGCATAAAACGGTCAGGGTGAAAGCGCATTGGTTCAGGATAATATTCAGCATTGTAGTGTACAGCAGTTACCGGAATGCCAATCAGATAGTCTTTGTGAAGAACTATATTTTCAAGACGATAATTATCTGTTCCACAAAGTCTACTATTATTAGGAACTGATGGATAAAGTCTAGAAAAATTTACAAACAAAATGATTTTTATTAACATAAAACAACTGTTTTTTACCTAAGGGTCTCCTTCAGAGTGGCTTCCAGAAGGGGCATTTGGGTGATGACAGTTTCAAATGTTTGTGAACCATCTGTATTTTCCAAAGTTTCAGTAATTTCTTTGTACAAACGATTTTGAATCTCAGGGTTGTGAGCAAGAGAAAATAAGGTGTGTGAAATTGTAGAACTATATAAATTGAAAAAATGTTTCAATAAAAAAACAAAAACTTTTTAAAAAATACCTTGTAGTTTCATAACCTTTGTGACCAATTTCAAAACAAAAAAGTTGTTAATGGTATTAGCAACAATGCTTTTGTTTTTGCAAACTTTACCTGCTAGTAAAAAGAAAATGGAGTTGGCTATTATCTCAGTGTCGGTCAGTTTATGCTTTCCCATAGATGGCGATTTTAAAGTTTGTGATTCTGGAACTAAATTCAAGTCATCATATTTAAACTGTCTCTAGTTAAAAGATTGATTAACTAACCTGCATCTGCGTTGACTGCCATCTTTTGGTAGTTATTCAAATCATCTTCATCAACACTAGCATCCAGCATCATTTGAACAAGATCATTTCGTCTTGAGCCCGTTTGCCTTCTTTCCTTGAGGATGTGTCTTGTCAAATCAATGAAAAACTGAAAGGCATCATTGTGAAAGGGGTGTTCTAGTCCGATTAAGTTAAGAAACCATTTTGGCAGTAACATTAGGCCCAGTCCTTTTAGCAAGTTTTGATCAAACATTCTTTTGCCCATTACAACAAAACTGCTTTTGGAATTAGTTTCAAAGTTGGAGTTAATATCAGTAGAAAAGGCAGTTGCAGCAATAATGTCCATTGTCAAGCCTACCAGGAAATCAAACTTTGTTTAGCCCGAGTTATAACGCAATTCCAGTTTAACAGTTCAAACCAGAGATGACCGTTTTAGTGTCAAAAATGCCATTTTTGTTGTTGATTACATCGTCTAGAAAGGTCACCAAGTTATCAATGCATCTATTCATCTGTGGGCCCATTGATCTCAGTTTCTCAGACGTAAAACTTGATGAAAATTGTGTATACGGTAAAGTAACTTTTAGTAACTGAGTTTTAACAAAAATACATCTGCAGAAAAGTATTAAGAAAAATTACCTTGGTGTTGTTATGGCTCGAATTCTTTAAAAGTTTTAAAAATTAATGTTAAAAATGCAAAAACAAAGTGCTCAAAATACTACCTTTTCCATTTTTCATCCAGTGAAAATAGCAGGTTTTCTCCCCACATCTCATGAATTGCGTCAAATTTGAAACGATTGACAAAATTAGGAAACGCCTTGATAAAAATAATTTTCAAAAGCTCGGGGTCAGAGGTAATCAGAGCAGGTTTAAGGCCAATATAAGTGCCGTAGGTTTTTCCATATGTAGCAGCCATGTCAATTTCAAACTGTATTACATTGGCAGTAAATCGCTTATGCAAATCACCAAGAAAAGGAATTGGTTTTGGCCCAGGAATACCTTGAGCTGACCAAAAAGAGTATTTTTTCTTGAGGTAACTGAAACAAAAAGTCAAGTTACTTTTAAGTTGACAACAAAGTTATCGTTTGTGTTTTATTACAATTTGAGCCATACTGCAAAAGCAACAGTTACCGTTACCAGAACAAACAACCAGTTGATTTGTAGCATAGCTTGTTTTCAAATAAAACTATCCAGTGTTTTAATAAAAGTAAAAAGCAATGTAAAGACGTTTATATAATTATATAAAAACAACTACCATTACAAACACAACAGACTGAGGAGTAAACAACGTCGGTGGCAATCACCATAGGCGAATCACATAAAGATTGCGCCTCATTTTGCAGCAAAGTGTGATTTGTCTTTGTCCTTGAACATCAATCGTCTGCTTTTTTCTACACAGTATAAAAGTGCAATCTTCTTACTTTGCAAATAATTTTTAAAACATGCACGTTTAATTTTTAAAAGATGTTAAATTAAACTAATTTTACAAAAAAATTCAGAAACGTTTCTAAAAACGACCTAAAAATGCAGTTTTACGAAAAGTCCGAAACTGTATACTGTTATCAAAACAAAAAGAGAAATTGTCGACAAACCTGCGTTGCTCTAAAATATAAAAAGTACTTTTTAATCACAATGATTTTGTTGCTTCAATTTTTATCGTGATTTTTGCCAGTAGACTTAATATCTGTTTTGCTTATCAACTAATGAAAAAAGACATTTTTACACTTTCACAGTCATTAAATAGCAAAAACTTTTGTACATTTAGGTTAAAGTCTTCAACAAACTTTCACCGGTTTGCTTGTTAACAGTAAAATGTCTAAATACACTAATTTCTTTTTACGGCAAATTCGTTATTTACTCGATCTTGTATCTTGGCTGTATGGCCTCGTTTTCTGGCCTAGCAGGCGAGGTTACTTGCCTCCAATCACCAACTCAATACTTCTTCTCCCAGCCAGTAAACTTGCAAAGAAAATTAAAAAAGGAAAGGTAAACGATTTTAAGTGAGATTTTTTGTTTATCATCAGTTTTCAATTTTTGTATTTTTACAGCTTAAAAGTTCTGATGTAGTTGCAACCTACATCGAGCGTTGTAAACAAGTTCATCCGCATTTAAATGCCATAGTTGATGACAACTTTGAAGATGCTCTAAAGGAGGCACACATTATTGATGACAAAATTCAAGATGAACTCATTGGCGGTCGCCCATTTGCGCCAAAAACATTGGCCGATTTCCCCTTTTTAGGGGTTCCCTTCACGGCCAAAAATTCCATTATGGCCAAAGGCAAAACTTTTTCAGGTGGCGTTTACGCGAGAAAAGACATTGTTGGTGGACGTGACGCAGTGGCGATTGAACGAATGAAAACCATTGGAGGAGCCATTTTCCTGGGACTGACTAACGTACCTGAGCTGGTTATGTGGCAAGACACTTTTAACAGGGTAGACGGCAGAACAAATAATCCCTACGATAAGGCGAGGATTCCAGGAGGAAGCTCAGGCGGTGAAGGTGCCATTATAGCAGCCTGTGGTTCAGTCATCGGAGTAAGTTTTTAGCGTTTTTGGTTTATGTTATTTGTTAGCTCGTTTTTCACTAGATTGGCACTGATATCGGCGGCTCAGTGCGTCTTCCAGCTTTCTGCTGCGGCATCTTTGGCCACAAAACCACTCCACGACAAATGGCCGAGGATGGTGTGTTCCCTGAGTACAGTCACATCCGCAATGGCGTCAACACTTTAGGTCCGATGTGTCGATACGCGGCAGACATACGACCAATGTTGAAGGTGCTGGCTGGAGACAATTTGAGCCTTCCCAAAGAAGCGCCATTGAATATTTCTAACCTCAATGTGCACTACTTGCATCAGTTAGATGACCCAATGGTCAGTTTTGTTGATAAGGAAATTATTGGCGCTATCAACAAAACAATCAAGTACCTTGGCGAGAGGGGAGCACACATCTACAAACTAGACACAGAGAGAAAGTTTGCCGATATGAAGAACACTTTCCAAATATGGTCTGCAGCAATGCATGATCCAGACCATCGACTGTTCATTGACTTTCTCACTGATGGCAAACGGCAAGAAATGAACCCTTACTGGGAGCTGTTCAAGTGCGCACTTGGACTGCAGAAAAAATACACTGCTTCCGTGATGATGTTTGCTCTTTCAGAAGAGCTCGGCTTGTGGAGAGCAAACATTGACGCCAACAAAGAAATGTGGCAACGTATTAAGGCAGATTTCCATCAGCTCCTGGGGCCCAATGGAGTTCTAATAGCACCAACAATGCCTGAGTCTGCAATGAAGCACAATGAATCTTTGTCTAAATTCTCCAGTTTTCAATTTACTTCACTTTTCAGCGCTTTAAACGTGGCAGTGACCAACGTTCCGATGGGACTTGATCGTAAAGGTATGCCCATCGGAATACAAGTCATTGCTACGGCCAAAAACGACAATTTGTCAATTCAAGTAGCCGAAGCACTTGAAGATCATTTTGGAGGTTGGGTACCGCCTTGTGAAATAAAACTTTAGTTGAACTAAAAACAAATAAACTTTTTAAGTTTAAAATTACGTTTGAATTGCTATTTGGTTTAGAAACACATAAAAAACTTCTTTAGACAACTTCATAATATCAAAACAAATTAACGAGGATTTGTGCAATTGATCTCACAGTAAAGTGTTATTAAAAGTTAATTAAAAAATGCTCTACTTACAACAGGACGCTCAAGCAAATGTTAAAATATGTGATTTTAAGTTTAAAACAAAAACTTCTTTAATAAAAAATTTTGATTGTGCAAATATTTAGTTTTTAAAGTTCACTATTAAAAAAATTGTCTCAGAAAAAAACATTTATCATTAGTAATTTACTTGTCAAGACTTTTTAAAGTACTTTTTTGAATTAGAAAAAATATTTTTTACATAAAAGAAAAATTTATAGAAACAAATTTATATTTGACAAAATGTATTTTTTAAAATCTTATTTTGATCAATTGGTAATACTGTTGACCAAACTAAATGTTTTTAAAAACTTGTCTTATTTTGTTACCTACTTTGACACTGTTGAACAACTAAACTCTGGTAATAAGTTGCCAGTTTTTCAAATATATTTTGCTTCGTTTATAATTTTAATCCGATCGTTTCACTTAACAGTTTTTGCATTTTTTAATTTTTCACATCGTTTTAATGTAGTGCAATTTAATTTTGTTTATTTAGATGGTTTGGAGTCAACTCATAACTTTGTTTTTATCATTTTTCTTGTTCTTTCAGTTTACTATATGCAAATATTTTACTTTCACAAAAATTGTTTAATTTTAAACATCATGAAAGACATTCTTGTACATGGAAAAAACAATTTTTTTCTTAATTGCAGTTTAAAAAATGTCAAATTGGGCAAATGGGAAAACAATAAATTGTTTTTGTATGTCTACAAAGCAGAAAACATTTCTGCCAACATTCAAAAGATTGCCATAACTTGGAGAAATGTGATGCAAGTTCTCTACTACGCTGTTGGTATTGAAATTTTTTCTTATGACTACAACTCATTAACTTATTGGTTCATCTTTTAGGTATTTATTTTTTTGAAAAACAATTTGTTTTAGTAAAATACTTCATAAAAAATGAGTTTTTATCAACCACTGCTGGACTAGTCGATTTTACATTTTTTCAAATTATTTTTTTAAATCATTGCTTAGCTGTTATTTTTACAATTGATAGTCTCATTCTCACTGGTGTTTTAGGGCTACTAGCAATTGTCATTGCACATTTTCGACTAATGCAAATGCAAAAATTTGCAACTCAACATGATGCTCAGTTATTTCCTGAAAATATAGTGATCTTTTTTCTTAATAAAAACAATGAATTTTTATACATTCTTCAGAGCATCAACCATATTTTTGGAAAAGCATATTTTTCATTTTTACTACTAAACTGCCCGTCAAATGCTTTTCTTGTCATGTCACTGCTGATTAATCGTAAAATCAGCGTCTCAATGCAAATATTTCTCATTATAACTATCATCACGCAAATATTCTTTATCTTTATACTACATTACGTTATTGCTTATCAATTTCGCAAAATTCACCATCCTGCCGTTTTTTTCTTTTCTGTAATAATTAAAGGAATAACAACCAAAACTTTTTTAACTAAACTGAAACTAGCACACTACCTGGAACATTTCCATACAAAATATCAGTATGGATTTGCGCTTGGAAGATTTGGATATGTCTGCTACCAGAGTTTTGGAAAGGTATTGCACCATTTTGAAACTGACTAAATTAATTAAGTATGTTCCCTATTTAAACAGTATACCTTTTTCTATATAAAATTTATAATATTTTCTTATAAACTACTTTTAAATTATTAATTACATAACAAAAACAACTTAAAATGTTTTGCCAACTGAAAAAATTAAAACACATTTTCCCTTACCACACTCAAGTAAATTTTTATACGTTTATTTCTTGAGTAACAAAAGTATCGAAATTTGATCTCAGTGTCAAATGAAAAACACAAGGCTCATGACAAATGATTTTTAAATAACAATCAATAACAAACATTACCAAGAAATATTAAAAATTATTTATTGATTTTCAAAAATTTTTTAAGTGAATAGAGTTTTGAGAAGCAAAAATATTTTTCACTGGTGCTCATATTTGTTGTACCCAACAATCAAAATACTAATTTTTGTTTTTTGCAAAACTTTGTTCACTTTTTATTTTTTTGTTGAAATATTCTTTAAATGTTACAAAAAATAACTGTCAAAAAATGTTACCTGTACTTACCAAAAGTATTTTGTGGTAAAAAACTCCTAAGTGATTTCATGATGTAAAAATCGCAATTTCAAAGTAATTAAAATACTTTTTTAACGCTATACTTTTCTTCCTTTGCAGAATGTTCAACTTTGCTCATTTTTATGCCGGCTACTGTGCAACTGTCAGAGAAAATTCTCTAGGCAAAATCAATTACACTCTTGCTTTTTATCAATTAGTGTTGGCCATTCATGGATGTCACATGCTCTTTCTTCTGGTTTACGCAGAGCTAATGCCTCCACTGGTTAACTACGCACAGTTCAATTACATGTTCATTGTAGGTTTTCACCACTATGGCAATGCTGTTTTCTTTGCCTTCATCTGCTTGGCCATAATACACTTAGGGCTCACATACCGCCAAAATGTGGGAAACTCGTCGATGTGTTTGCAGAATATTTTACTTCATGGAAAAACTGGTTTTTTTATTTGGAATATTAGCAGCGTTGGATGGTTCAAAAGAAAGGACGTAAAGAAGGTTCTCAATCACTTGGCTGAATTAGTGCGGAACAGTTTGCATATTCTGCAGATTTTGAATGGTAAATTTTTGTGAATAAAAAAAGTGTGCCTGACATCAATTGATTTGTCCTACAGTAGCTCACTATGTGCACAATCATGTGGATATTTGGGAAAAGTTCATGAGAAACGGATACTTTAGAGAGTTGTGGGGCATTGCAGCTTACACCTGTAGCCACATTACTGGTCTCTTTCACCTGTTATCTGCCGCTATTATCTTCCACATCTTCACAACCTTTACAACGCTGTTTATGCTGTGCATGACCATGCTATTCATCAAGTTGAAGCAGATGAATCGTTTCATCAACGTTTTTAGACCGATTGACTTTTGGCCAGTTCACTTTCATTTCTTTCAGTGTCACAATGTTGAGGTGCTGTACTATTTGCAGGACTTTAACCGACTATATGGAATGGCGTTGTTCTACAGTAATCTGGTCATTTTGCCATCTAATGCCATCATGGTGATGCTGTTAGTGCTAGTTCCACTTAGGAGGTCACTGGTCTTTATTTTATCAGTAATCGTTGCATTTGAAATCATTTTCGTCTTCATGATGCACCTTCGAATGGCCTACGTTGCCGTACAACTTCACAGACCAACAAAGAAACTGATGCACATTTTTGTCTATCAAAAGCACTTTAAAAACTTTGCCGATCAGCTCAAGCTGTCTGAATACATTGAGCGCTTTCATTCTTTAAATAGTTACACTGTGTGCTACGGCAAAATAGGAAAGCTATCATTTGGCTCTTTTTTTAAGCACATTTTCATTTATTTGAAATTCCTAATATTTTCTTACATTTGCCTACAAAACAATGAACAAATAGATTAAATACAAATTGGAATCGCATTGAGTACATAACTTTCCTCATTATTACCTCATTATTAAACTTTTATACATCATATCAAAAGCTAATCTTTGCGAGTAGCTAGCTTTTCAAAAGAGAGAATTATTGACAAAGAGGGAATACAAAAATGAAGTTCAGTGGATGTCAACTGACAGAAAAAATACAGTTTACAAAATGGAAAAAAATCCAGTGAGTTAAATGTGGGTGTGTTTGTGAATGATTACTCGATAGACAGCAAGAGGGTTAAAGGGCAAATGTGTGTCCTTGTACTACAGGCAAAATGAGACGATAGTGTGAATGATGAGCAAACATTGCAGGTGCGCTAATCTTCAGATAGCTTTAGTAGGGGGAGTAGCCGTGATAGCCGCGAGGTCTGCGGGGAAGGTGTAAAGTGATTAGAGCACTGGTGGTGAAAAGCACAAGTCGCGCATTAGTCTTACCTGAACGGTCTTCGGCCACCGCGAAACCCACCGCTACCCCAAGGGCTTCCGCCTCCAAAGCCACCGGCATTGTAACCACGTCCGAAACCACCACGGCCACGAGAGCCACGGCCACGAGGCGGACGATTAGTGGTACTTAGTCCAGGGCGGTTTGTTCGTTTTGCTGAAACCTTTAGGGAAAGTTATAACAAAATTGATTAGAAAAAAGTAAACGTGCGACTGTTTTCAGAAATAAAAAAACATTGCGACACAAAGCGAAAAGAAATAAAAAGCGACAGTGAAGACGGAAAAGACAATTCTCCTTTGACATTTGTTACAACGAGCTTATTTCTTGGTGATTCAGTGCAGCAGCGGCGCTGAAAAGGTCAGAGCCAAGCTAGTGCGCTGAAATCATAACATAAAAAAAGCATCGTGAACAAATGCTAAGGGAAAACCGCACTAGAGGAGGATGAAGTAGGTAGGGAGTAGACACAGGACAAGAAAAGACCACCAATGCACTCCTGAAGCAATAGCAGTGCAAATGCACAACAGTAATTAAAGTAAACACAGACGGAGTTGATCAAGCTTTCCCAGCACCAGCATGGACGGAGCATGGCGTACGCCTCCCACAGATGCCATTCACGTATATCTTCTTGTGAGTGTCAAAAGCTAGACATACGAATAGCTCCGTGGGCGGCTGCCAGAGGTGGTAAAGTGATGCTGGAGGTGGGAGAAAAAACTAAAAGAGGAGTGACAATGCCCGAACAAACAAAGAGTTGTGACCCACGTGTCCCACTGATGCCATTCGCCATATCCTCTTGGACTGATAACTGTGCGCTAGCCGGAGCTAAGACGCATATTACGCAAAGCCGATATGCGAATGGATCGTGGGCCAGAGGTAAAAACACGACAGTGGCTTCTTGGGCAGACAAAGGAGACACAGGGGTGGACAAAGAGGACAAGTGCAAGTAAAGAGAGGTGAAGAAAGTTTGACAAACCTTAATTTGTCGGCCTTTAAAAAGCGAGTCATCTAAAGCAGTAGCTGTTTCCACGGAATCTTTTTCGCCAAACTCAATGTAGGCAAATCTAAATAAAAAAAGTAACAGACTGAGAGTTTGAAGACTATTTGGGTGAAGCAGTCAAAAACAGCAGGTTTGCGTGAACAAGTGTAGCAAGTGCCTGTTCCAAGGGAGACAGCAGCAGCGCTTGAATGCAACTGACAACTGTGCTCTCCCCTGCGATTACATGACCACTGGACTTACCCTTTTGGATGACCCGTATATTTATCACAGAGTATGGTTACCCGATTAATAGAACCACAACCGTGGAAATGTTTCTCCAAGTCATCTGCTGTAGCCGAGTAGTCGACCTAAGGAAATATGGATCGGAACATTAGCGAGTGAAATGACACAAAGGGCAGTCAACTGCACATGCTCCAAGAGCTAAGGCTGAAGGCTGGAGGCGCGGGTGGAACTTACATTGCCGACAAAGATTGATCTGGCATCAGCTTCGGCTTTTTCCTCCGGCGATAGCGTAACCGAGTCATCTGTCAGCGGAAAAGGCCATTATTTAGAATTTCATATTATCATCATGGGTAGTAGCAAAATTAGCGGCTAATGTGCTGATGCTCATTGGCAGGCGCGTCAATTCAACTTGGTGAATACGTACTCTGACTTGCACTTGCCAGTATATCATCTTGCATCTGTTTTAGCTTTTCAGCTTCCTCTTCCATTTCACGGACTCTAGCTTTGATCTCCTCGAGCTCCTCGTCCTCATTGCCGGTCAGGTTGGCGCTATTAGATTCTTGGTCTTCATTGTCTGAGTTTGTGTCCGCCTGACTGCTCGCAACGTGGTTATCGTTTACCATTGATGAAGCCATTTAGAAAAGCAAGTATACGTGTGCAAATAAATATAGGTGGCAATGACCTAAACTGAAAGACAAAATAAACATTCGGTTAACAAACTTGCAAAAGGCTAGTCAAGTGTCAGCTGAATCTCAACTGCCACACCCAGTACTTACCTTGAGCAGACAATTTAAAAGTTGGCCTTTTGCTGGACACTGTTCGGTTACCTTTGGACACCTTTGGGACACCTGGTTGGCTTTGGTAAGCTGGAAACGTTGATCTTTAGCGGCAAACGTCTCACTCCAAAGAAATCAACTCATGAACACTGCTCTATTTTAACAGTACCGACTCAGCGCGAGGGTAAAACACACTCAAAAACGACGTGCAGACAGAGATTTTATCTCTTGTTTGGCCTCTTATCAGCGACCCTAAAAAGCGCAGAATTTAAAAACTTCTATTTGTCTATCAACTTGCCAGAAAATGCTCCAATGTCATGTAGCGAAGAACGAGAACCGCCCAAACGAGTGACGGGTAAAGTCACTATTTTCATCCAGAGGCTGCTTTGCGCTCTTTGTGAAAATTCTCAGTGAAAAAAATAAAGAGCACTGTTTTTCAGTCGAGCGAGAATAATTCTCTCCAACTCGGGTATTATCTTCGGACTGAAGGGACTGAAGGGAAGGTTTACACCTGAAACTCGATACTCGCCTTTTATCAATCAAATGTCAGTCGCATATCACCAAACGCCACCGCAGCAAAAGGGCCCGCCAAATGGTGGTCAACCGCCACCGGGGCAGCAAAATGTAGCAGCACAACCGCCGCCACCGTCGGGAGTTCCTGGGGGCCACCAAGGGCGCCCGCCGCCGTTGAACCCAATTCAGATGCAAAAGGTATTGTCAGTTCACTGTATTATATGCACATTTTCACACGTGTTTTTCTCTTTCTTTTCACTGCACTAGATGCTGGATGAGAATACTCACCTAATCCAGTGTATCGTCGAGTACCAGTCAAAGGGCAAGGCCTACGAGTGTTACCAGTACCAACAAAAGCTACACAGTAATCTCTGCTACTTGGCCACGGTGGCTGAAACGAATCCCAACTTGGCCCAAGCATTACCACCTCCACCGGCAATGAACGGCCCTCCGCTCCCGCCAGGCCACCCGCATGGGCCTCCAAACGGACAGCAGAATGGGCCGCCGGGGGCCGCGCCTCCATCAATGCTTCCCCATCAAGTTCCTCAGCATGGAGGACACTATGGCCACCCTCAGAGCTCTCAGCCCCAGCACCACCCTCCATCATCACAAGCACCTCCACACCTTCAGCACCACCCTCAGTACATGAATTCCAGCCATTTGCAGAACTCTCAGCATCCGTCTGGGCATCCATCACAGGGGCATTCAGCGCTACCGCCGCCGCCGCCACCACCACAGCAGCAGCAACCACAGCCAACACCGACTTCCCAGTTACAGCCAACATCTCAACCTTCTCACCAGCCGCCCTCAACACAGCAACAGAACCAGCCACCAGCAGCACCATCGTCTCAATCTTCAAAAGGACTCAGAGAGCCCAGTCCTAAGAACGAATCAAGACCGCCAAGTTCAGAAGCACCGCCGTCGGCAGGTACTTCACCGCCTGCACAGAGCAGCTATCCGCCGACTTCCCAGGCACAACAACAACAACAGCAGCAGCAGCAGCAGAGGCCACCATCAACTCACGGACAGTCGATGCACAGCCCTTACCCTCCAGCTCCCAATAAACACATTCAACAGCAGCCAGGTGGCTCACCACAGTCTACGGGAGCACAAGGGCCGCCTCCTCCGAACGCTTACCCAGGGTCTAATTATTACCAATCAAATTATCCCCCGCCAGGGCACAATAACCCCTACGGTCATCCTCAAGGGTACGGCCCTCAGGGTAACTACTACGGACCGCCGCCTCCTCAACAGCAAAGTGGCTATCCACCAAATGCTCAATACGGCCAGCAGTCTGGCCAGTATCCGCAGTACGGGCCACCGCCGCCTCAGAATCAGACTCAGTGGTACCCGCCCCCACAAAGCGGCCCTCCGGCGCCTCAAAACCTGCCTCCCCAAGGGCAGCCGTACCAGCAATCCCAGCAAGGGTCAAACTATCCTCCCGGCAGCTACTACAACCACCCACCTCCTCAAAGCTACCCCTACGGACAACATCACTACGGGCAACAGCCGGGACAGGCTCCCCCGCCAGGTGCCAACTACACTCCTCCCCAAGCCGGTCCCTACGGCCCGCCGCCGTCGACGCAGCCCGGCTCTGCCCCGCAGCCCGGACAGCCAGGTGGAATGCTACCTCCGCCGAACAGTAGACAAGGCCAGGGCTACGGGCCGCCGCCGCCGCCACCCGGTGCTTATGCTCCTCAGTACGGGCAGAATGGGCGGGCAAGCGGCCCTCCACCGCACGGCTACTACCAGACGCCTTCGGGAGGAGGACCAGAGCCAGGAGGGCCTCATCAGACGGCCTACCAGCAAGGGCTTCCGCCGCCAGGCGTGCCCCCGACTTCCTCCGCTGGTCAGTCCGGGCCGGCCAACTACCCGCCATCGTCGCAATAATAATAATATATACCGAAGACCAAACAAACAAAGAATCAATCAAGCAAACGACTCACCCGACTTACTATACATACCACCAGACTGAACCAACTGGGCATTTATTTATCTATTGTGCGTCATTGAGCGCATCCCTTTTCGCCAGCTTATCCAATATGATTTCCTTTCCTTATATGTTTTCTACATTCACACTCCTCATCATTAACCTTTCCCCCGCGCACGATGTACTTCATCTCTCAATATAATATCTAAACATGGTCAAACAAATAAAGAGCACCTAATACGTTGTTTTTAGCATCAAAAGCAGTTGGTGTACAGACGAAGTTTCACTTTTATCGCAGACATTGGAGAGGCAATTAAGATAAGAGTAAAATTATATTTTTAAATGTATACAAAAAGAAGAGCTTAGGGAATCTATTAGTGGTGTTTCAATATGCTTGTGTAGGTGTGTGTGTGGTGGTGGTGGTGGAGGAAGAGAAGGAGAAGAAGGTGAGAGATAGTGCACAGAGGCAGATTTCTGGTAGTAGTGGCCGCTACTTCAGTTGGTCAGCTCAGGGTGTGTGTTGAAGTGGTCGGGTGGCGGTGAGTGATGAACGACCTGCAAGTTCAGTCCCACCTGTTTTGATCAGCCGGCCGACTTTTGCAACCTTTTTGCACTCCCAACTGCGGCGCTCAGAACTGTGATCCCTCAGGGGGCTGGTTCAGCTTTAGGTTCTCCTTAAGCGTCATCGCACGGCGGAGCTCTTGCAAGATCGTCTTAATGGAATAGTTTCGCTGCCAGCGGCTCAGGACTGAGACGACCCGACGATCCACCTAAGAGAGGAAGAAAAAATGGTGCAGCAATTAGCACACAGCAGTGCAACTCGCAAAATAATTAATACGCACCACGCCCGTGGTATCATTGACGCCGGTCATCTTAATTTTGGAAATATAGCGAACATTTGGCGGGTCTTCCGGGTAATTGGAGCCACACTCGATTTTCAAACTGTAAATGCGATTTTCATAAGGCGTCTGTATAATTGAAAAAGATCAGTGTAAGTGAGACAAAGAGCAACATCATTCAGAAGGAGTCCTACCCGGGGTGGGCCGATGATCATTCCAGTCCAGTGAGTGAGCGTCATATCGGAGTCATCCTCAAGGCCCCAGCTGATGGTGCCATCGCCGACACCTTTCTGTCCTTGTTCCAGTTCTTCAAGAAGCCGAAAGTTTCGTGGTACCACCACTAGTGAATGGTGAAGAATATGATGAAGAGATTAAACTTTACCAACTTGACGAGGTAACTTACCACCAGCGGCATTATTAGCAGCTGACATCTTGACACAAAGTATACTAAGCGATTGCGAAGATGAAAAGGAATGAGACTCGGAGCACACACACTGCAACTGTAGTGCTTGCTGCACACAGCTGCTGCACAACTTGCAATGCACTATTGAGGCGGGAGTCTCGCTTTCGGGCCAACAGCGACAGGCCGGGTACACTCTCACTGTGCTACACAGTGCTGCCCTCTGCAACGCTGCTCAACACTGTGAGGTGTACTAATTTGCCCGTCGGTGAGAGCCCCAAATAAAAACTCTATTTGAGACGACTCGTCAGATATTTTCACCGGAGTAGCCCAGCTATTCTTACACTTTGATCCGCCGCAAAAAAAACTTTGTTTTGATTTTCACTTTCAGAACCAGAACATCTTCAAGCTCTTCAGCATCATGTAATCTTACCTTTTCCTATTAAATTTTTAAAATGGTAAAAATCTCTTTTTTTAGTAGGTAAATGTAGTGTTTCTGCGGCTCATTTTGTGCAAACAACCAGCCATGAGCCTGCTTACTTCGGACGACTCACGCAAGTCCTCGCAGCTTCTGCTGACAGCAATTCGCTTCTCGACGTGGCTTTCAATTCTATCGTACATCGCCGGCCTCGCCTACTTCGGCTACCTTGTCTACGAGCCCGACAAGACGTACTTTAGCGATAATGGCCTTCTTCCGGGGCTGGCATCGCGAGAGTTTACTTACGGAAAGCTTGCCGAACAGTATCTTTCGGAGCTCGAAAATATTACCTCAGACCAGCCAGAGGGAGCCATCCCCAGCGGATACTTGCGCTCAAAGTTTACTGAATTTGGACTTTATTTCTACGATCATCCTTTTCAGCTAAATTACCCCTTTGGGCAAAGAACAAAACATCAAGGTGGCAATGTATATGCGATTCTCAGGGCGCCACGAGCTGCCAGTACTGAGGCCCTCGTCGTTTCAACTCCATTTCGAACACTGCAGAGCACACACGGATCAACACTTCCTTCGGTCGCTTTGATGCTTGCCCTCGCCAAGTTCTTTTCCACAAAGCACTACTGGGCCAAGGATATCATCTTTGTGATTGCTGACAAGGAACTTGTTGGCATGCAGTCTTGGCTTGCCGCCTATCATGGCCTTGAAGAGTCGGAGTATCTTCTTCACGGAAAGCTGCCTTCCACTGCAGGCGTCATCCAAGCGGCACTCAATCTAGAGTTGCACTCTTTTAAACCGAAATCAGTCGACGTTAAAATTGAAGGTCTCAATGGGCAGCTGCCCAATTTGGACCTTTTTAACGTCGCAATTGAGCTGTGCAACCGCGAAGACCTTCCTGCAACATTCCACGGCCGGTCCTTCTCAATGAGCGGCGATCCGCTGAAGGACTGGATCAACAGCGCCCAAACACTTGGATCTATGATGGCCACTCAGGCGACCACTCTTCCCACTGGTGCACACGGTCTTTTCGGGAAATTCGCCATTCAATCCGTCACGCTGGAAGCCGGCAGTGTGTCGGCTAAAAAGTCACAAAATTCCCGCACCTCAGCAGTCAATCTTGGTCGCGCCATTGAAGGCATCCTCCGATCTCTGAACAACCTTCAGCAACGCTTCTACCGTTCGTTTTACTTTTACCTGCTTCCCTCCACTCGGCGCTACATCTCCATAGGCTTCTACATGATCGCATTTGGACTGCTCTGTCTTCCGCTCTGTCTCCGATCACTGAAGCTGTACTTTGAATCGCAACAGGGTCGCAGCAGTCGCACCGCCATTAGTCTCTGGTCATTCTTTGAAGCAGCTTTCCTTGCCTATCTCTTTGGCATCATCACCCTGTCGGTTCCTTTGCTACTCGCTCGGCTTGATTTGCCCCTCTTCACACAGCTGCCCACTACCGAGTTGCTGCACTCAATCTTCCTCTCACTGTCCGTGGTTTCCCTTCTTCCACTGTTTCTTCGACTTCGCAAATCACCACCCGAGTTGGCCATCCAGTCCATGGTCGCCCTGCTCAATGCGGCTCTGCTCTTCAGCGGCATCTCGCTTGTTAACATTTCTCTGGCACTCGCCCTGACGGCACTCTACGTACCGCTGGTCTTTCTGGTTCAGTCGCTTCACCCTTCCACTACCGGCCTCTGTGCGACCATTCGCTCTCTGCTGCAGAAGACCATCCTCCTGATGATTCACCCGATGATGTTGCACTTTTTTGCGCTCATCGGTCTGTCGCTGTCGATGAGTGAAGACTTGTTTGGGAAAACAGCCAGCAGCTCTTTGCAAACGTCCACCGATCTGTTTGCATTTGTAAGCAAACACCTTCAACGGGCGTTTCAGTCTCAGAAGCGAACTGCACTGTACTACATTGAAGACTGGTACCTCTACGACAACTGGTCATACCCACTCGTCTGTCTCGGACTACTGCCGGTCTGGCTGCAGCTCTGGTACAGTGCACTGTGCAAGAGGACAGGTTTGTAGGCCAGTTACCGGTGACGCCTACGTATTTCAAAGATTTATTATGCTTGCTGTTCTCCTTTTTTCCTACAAGAACACATTGTTTCCATTAAAAGACAAGATCTATTCTTTGCAGTTCAACATAATTAATTTCCACCTAAAGGAGAGCACTGGTGCACACGTTTGTCTTTTGTAATTAATGATCCTTTGTGGTTCTGCTTACATGCCAAGGGAGTACAACTGCAGTACTTTCCTTCATATGTTCATACCAGCATTCTCATCACTTTTTATTTTGTCGTCTAAGCATGATTCACTTTCTTCAGTGAATTACTGTGTGCTCTGTGTTTAAATAAAAATAATTTATTTTTATACAGATATTACAGCAAAAAAGGTAACGCAAAAAACGTTTTTCAAAAGTGAAAAATGTCAAAAAAGTAAATTGGAAAAACATAAAAATCTATATTTTGAGAAAAAAGGAAGTGAGACGAGAAATCACTGTCGACAGCGTTGCACAGATACAAAAATTCACAATAATTAATGATGAATGGAAAAAATGGAAAAGAAGAAAAGAAGTAAGCGAGCATAGTGAAGGAAGGGGGGAAGGCATTTAGGGTGATGTGTGAAGGTGATAGAGGAAAAGACGGTAGGCACAGAAAAAATGAGTTTCTCGTGTGTGATTGTTCTTGTGGGGGAATAGCATTTACAGCGTGACAATGTCATCAGTGGAGGTGTCCGGTTTACTTGCCCTCGCCTTAGCCGTAGTGGTTGGACTGGACGAGGGAGACCTACTACTGGACTGAGCAGGTGGTGCCTGCTGGGAGACTGCTGCCTCTGAATGGTGGTGAAGGTGAGCGTATAAACTGCGAGCATCGTTTCCACCACTTCCTGCCGTCGTGGTGGAGAAGCTCTTTGAGGGGCCCTGCAATTGCTGTTGCTGTGCTGACGTTGGGCCGTTCTTCCCACGAAGGGAGTTACGAATAAAGTTGGCGGCTGAAGCGGCTGCCGCTTTCGAACTACCCCCATTTCCACCATTTCCACCTGTTGTTGAACCCGATGAATTGGTTCGATTTACAGGAAGCGACACTGAAGATATGGTCATTGGCTGGTGATTGGCTGCAGTCGAGTTGAAGATGACAGTGGTGTTGTGGTGGACGCCTCCATTGCTCGGTCTGCTCGACTGTGTGTTGCTGGTCGACGTGGAGGCCTCCCCACCAGCACTGCCAGTGTTGATGACCAGACTGGTGGTAAAGTGGTCACGCACTTCGTCCTCGTCGTCGTCATCGCTTGAGTCGTCGTCGTGGTGCAGCACACTGGGGCCCTGTAGTGCTCCACTGAGTGAGCCCCCAGTCATCAGGTGACTGCCCTCGCCCATTCCAGGACCTCCAATCACCGAATGGCGATTGCCACTAAACTGATGGTACCCCAGTGATGGCTCATGGTGAAAGTGGTGGTGGTGTCCTTGATGGGCCCCGTGAGAGAGGTGGCCAGCGCCTCCCCCTCCAGCGGGAATAATCGACGCCGAGTGCCTGTGTGCAGAGGTGCGCTGAAGAGATTCAAAGTGCTGGTGTTGTTGTTGTTGGTGATGGTGGTGGTGGTGGTGATTGTGGTTGGAGGCACCGGCAGGCATGCCTGCACTGGAAGTGTTGCCTCCTGCGCCGTAGTGCAGCGGGTGGTGGACGTTGTGAAAGTCGGCCATTGGCGGTGCAGGCGCCTGCATCTTCTTCGCCCTCTGAGCACCTCGTTCCAGGGAGTTGGTTTGCGCTGCCGAGTGGTAGCCGTGGTGGTGGCCTAGTCCGTCTCGACTGCTGCTACTGATGGTGTTGGAGGAGAATGAGCCCGAGAGCGTGGAGTGGCCGCGCTGGTTCGCCGGCCGAATGGTGATGATGAGGTTGGAGCTGTTGGCGACCATCATGTCGGTGACCTGGTCCAGTGACTTGCCATTCACCTCGATGCCGTTCACCTCGAGCACCTCGTCGTTGACCGCCAACAGACCGGTCGACTCTGCCAGGCCACCTGGAATTAGGCGAGAGATAAAAATGCCAGGCACCTGCACACATTTGCACACAAAATGTTATCAATCAGATCAGCAAACTTTCCCCTGCACCAATACCAAAAGCATACCTTCTCCACACCGTGAGCCGTCACCCTGACTGATGTGCCATCTCTAATGTAAAAGCCCAGCGGTTTGTCCGAGCCATGTTTCACTAGCCTCACTCGCCGACAGGTGTCCGGCACAATGTCGACATCGATGATGGAGGAAACCTGGCGAAAGTCCTCTGGCGCCGAGATGGCCAGCCTCGGTTTGGCGCTGTTTGACGATGAGCTGCTGGGCAATAGTGTGCCGAGAAAATTCTTTTTGGCTGAAGCCGAAAACCCCGACGGAAAGTAGCCGTAACTGCCATCTAAAGACAATCAAAATTGATAGATTATAATATTAAGTTAAACATTTTCAGTCATCACTGTCACCGTACCTTTTCGCTGAACAAACAACCGCAGCAGTGGTTTTGCAGAGCTGATTGCCAGACCAAAGTTGACGTCATTGTTAATCGGCAACAGGTCTCCATGAACAGGATCGGCGTAAAAGATATTGAATGGAATGGTGAACAGTTTGTGAAAGTGCTCAATAGTCTTCAAAAAGTCGTCCAGATTCGTAATGTCAGAGCGTTGAAGAGAAAAACGACGAAACTCTGCTTCAAACTGTGTGCAAGGGGGAGGGGGAGGTTAGTTTCATGTATTGATCACACCTAAATAAAATCACTTACTTTACTCTTGATGGCAATCAGCTCACTAGTGCCTGGATGTGCATGCAACTGGTGTTGGTAGTACGCAGTGGTCGTCGACGAGCCAGACGACCCTGGTGAGCTGTTGTTCGCTATCGTCCCCGTCGTCTCACCGCGAGATCCCTTGGGACTGGAGGAGCCCGCACTGCCGCTGTTGTTGTTGTTGTTGTTGTTGCCTGTCGTCGGCACTGTCAGCACTGCTGTGGACGATGATATCCGATTGTGCGACTGAGGCTGTTGTGAGGTATTTGATTGGCGGTGGTGGTGGTGGTAATTGGCCTGGTGTGACGACTGCGGATGTTGCTGCTGTTCACTTGACGTCAAATTTTCCGTCGAACTTATGCGCTTGTACAGGGACACTGATGACTGTGCAAAAGCTTCGTTTGTTATACCACCGCCACCGCCGGCTGAACTGGAAGACGTCCGGTCTCGTTCTCTAGAATTATGTGCTATGCGAAGTGAAGACATGCTGAGCGGTTCTAGAAGAGAACTACATTAGGCGTTAGTTACAAAGGTCGAGGACTAAAAACACTGAAAGGCAAATAAGTCAAACAAAACTGCACCTTTAATAAAAGGAAAGAAAACAAATAGATCACTTTGTGAAGGTAAAGTAGCAGGCCGATAAAACTATATGAGCTGGAGTTCAATTTGGCAAGATGGGCGAATATTTAGTAAACCACTGAAACAAACTAAAGAAACCTAAATTAGTACCAATATAAATGATGTTGCCTACAAAAGTGCTCACCTTTGTAACCATAGAGAGGAGGAGGAGGGAAAAGGCTTCGAAGAATAGCAGTAACACAGGTAGCACAGGATGCACAGGACGAATAAAGAAGAGGTGATAGGCGGTAGGAACTTTGGTGAAGAACGGGTGGCGGTCAGTAGGTCTGCTGACTCACAAGGAAGTAATGCAGGTGGTGGTTGTGGTGGTGGTGACTGTGGGTATACTCGCTCAGTGTCAACAGTGACGGCGATGTCAGCGAACCTCAACTGGAGTGAGCAAGGCGAGAAATGGTTACAAGCCAGCTGCTACGCTTACTATTGTTTACTTTGACGCAGTATATTACACGGTGTAGACGGTGATGGCGGTCGCTCTAGGCGGCGCAGATTTGCGGATGCATGGCGCAATCGGTGCTCCTTAAGAGCAGGGGAGAATGGCTGACAGGTGTGACACCGATGCCTGACGAGGTGATGCTAAGCAGCAGTAGCAGCAGCAGTAGTAGCAGCAGCAGTAGTGGGTCCTGGCTTTGGGCGAAGGACTATGCAAAGAGGAAGACGCTGGTGGATTACTTGGAAAACACCTGTGTGATTGTCGTGATTTGCTACTGGTGTGACAATGCAGTAGAGGGAATTGTCAGTGCGGAGACTACGTAGTGAAGGCTTGCTGCGCCCTGTTGGTTCTTTTTCATTAGCAGCGCCTCATCTCAGTGGTAGAGAAAGAAATTACAGCTATTTTGTCCTGAAATATTCCAACGGCAATTGAGTGCCTCCAGTCGATGATGCAGTGCCTGGCGCCGGGCGTCATCAAAAAGGATCAGCAGCAACAGAAGCTTCGGCAGTCACACCGTTGGGGAGAGTAGCGTAGAGGGGCAATGGATGGAGGTTGAGCAAGAGCTGTGCAGGGTTGATTGGATGCGGCTGTGTGTGGTGTAGAGGGAGCGAGGGAGAGACTGTCACCACCGCCGCCACCACCGCCACTGCCACCAGCATCAGAGTCACAGGAGGACGACAGAAGCAACAGGCGGCTTCGCGGACACACCATACCAGCAGCAGCAGCACACGGCAGACACAAACAAGCTGCCAAGAGAAACTCACCACAATAGAGAGCTCTAATCAGGCGCTCAGATGCAGTGACTCATGTGAATGGGATCGTAGTGAAGGTGTGCAGAGGGTACAGAGAGAAAGAGAGTTCGGTGGCGAAAGGCGGCTTGTAAACCCTGGCGGGCTGAATGGGCTCTTCACGGCGACGACAACACCGCCGAAGGAGGACACTTTACGCGCTGATGGATGATGGTGCGCGTGGAGGCGAGTCGAGGTTGTTGGTGCTTCCAAATTTGCCGCCCGTCTCGTTCACTCTCCCACCAAGGAAGGCTTCCTTTTGTTTCTTTCCCGAGTTGACGTCGCGCAGAGTCGAGTTGAGTCTCCTCGTCGTTGAGAAAGGTATTTTTACTGTCTAATGTTTCTCTCTCTGCCTGCTTGCCTGTCTGTCTCACAGTGTCGGTGTATTGTCAGCTGTACGGCAGCTGTACGGCACAGTCGACGGCTCATTAAGGCGATAACTTATTAACGAGTGCGCGCTTCAGTGAGAGCTTCGCTCTTCAGCGACTGTCATAAAAGCACAACACTAACACCAAAAACGACTGTAGAAGGCAAAATGGCTCGTAATGTGATGATTGCTGAGTAGAAGAAAAAACCGTTGACGAGACTACTTTTAGGGTGAAGAGAGTAAGAGGATCGCCATTTAGTGGAATGCGCACGTTGATAAGGTACAGGTGAGCGCGCTGATAGATTAGTGTGGCCGCTCTCTTTCAGCAGGTGATGACTGCTTAAGGTTGCTGATAAGCAGATAGTTAATGTCTCACTGGCACCACCACTGCTAATACTGTTAACTGGAAGAGATAAGAGGTGGGAAAAAGGCGGCTTCTTCGTAATAAAACGACGACACTGGCGAGAATTCAGTCAAGCTTGAGCAATTCGTGGAACGATGTTGGTAACACGGGTAGTAGTGGTGCTGTTCTCTTTGGGTGAAACTGTCCGAAGAATAAACAGTGTGCAGTTTGCTTATAGCCGATGGTAGTTGTAGGCATATATAAACAGTTGGTAATCTGAAGCAAAAAAGAGAATTATTACCCTTTCACTTGTAAGATAAGGGGCTACAAATTACCACAATAATTAGTGCAGTAAAGCATTCTAGAGTTGGCCTGATGAGGGAGACAATGTTGTTGTTGTTGTTGCTTATTATGCTTCAGTTGAGATGGCGTAATGAGGGTGACTTATCTTGATGATTTTGTAAACTTTGGAAAAATAATAATACTTGAGGTATGAGTTGCTGCTTTCAGAAATAAGACTCCAATTTGAAACGGTTTCGGAGATTTGAGCAGGTAATGAGGACGGCTTTTGTGACCAAGTGACAAACAGTAGAACAGTGGACAGTTAACCGCTAAGCATGTTGCTAATATTGATGTCAACCAATGTTGATGTTGATCATCCTTGGAGCAGTTGTGGGCTTTGCGATCATCTTACATGGTCTCCGTTCTACACTACAGCTGCTGTGCATAGCATAGCACCACAGACTGCTACAGTGAGAGCACCAAAGGGAGAGAGGGCACCTAGTTCAGGTGTTCAGACAGATGATGGTGGTGGTGGTGGTGGTGGTGTGGGCTTCAGTGGAAGCGGGAAGACACGAAGGCACCGAGGCAGATGCACACAGACGGACGCACTGAGCGGTTGAGGCAACGGCGGCGGGTGATCGTTTTTCCGTGGCCGGGCAACGGTGGTGGTAGCATCACCATCACTCGATGAGCAGCATCAGCAGCAGCAGCAGCTTCTCAAATTAGGCTCTACATGGCGATTATTGACGGAGACGGTCGAAGCACGGCGGCAGCGGCGGGGCAGTGATTGCAACGATAAATGCAGTCCTAACACTGTGAGCAGAGTCAGGAGAGAGGAGAGGCAGACAAAAATGTCAGTTGCGGCAGGTAAAGACGACCTGTTTGGTGGTGGGCCAGCACAAGCGGCCACTCTACGCCAGTGCTGCTACTAGATGGCAACTGTACAGGTTCACGCAGACTGGCTTACCTGCAATTTACCTGGCGGCGATGAAGCTTACTCACTCACTGACTGACACTGCAGGCAGACAATGCCACTAGTGTCGGTTGCAGTGTTGCAGGTGGCCTCAGGCAGGCACACGCAAATCGCCGCGCCGACACTTGCTGGGTAAATATAGACGAGCAGTATTCAAATTTAAAAACCCCAAGGAATCTTCACGAGTTAGGAATTTTTTACAAATACATATCTTTATTATTTGAAAAGGATTTGTTACAAAAAATGATTAACCAGAATGAAAAAATCGCTGCCATTTATAGAAGCCCAAATCGCACCTCCAGTGTGGACGCCGGTGAATTAGTAGTAGCCATAGTAGCCTGGGAGGATCGGACATGATCACATTAGTAGTGGACTGCACTGATCTCCCTCGCCGTCATCCCTTACCTTTGTTGTAGTACGGATATGAGTAGTATCCGTAGTGGTATCGTGGGTAATAGTAGTAGCCCGTTTTGTAGTATCGCGGATAGTAGTAGTAGCTCTTGTAGTACGGGTAGCTGTAGTACTTTCCACTGTAGCCTCCCAGCCCGTAGCCGTAATACCCGTAGCCGTAGGTGGCAGACACACCCAGCACACAGGCGCAGACGAGGAAGGCCAGGAGAAGGGTCGATTTGGTGGAAAGCATGGCGAGGCAGTTGGGAAAGGAGTCGGGATCCAAACACTGGTGACGGATCTGCTGTCCGATCAGTCTTTCATATGAAGCCTGCATCCCCGAAGAGTGGCCCTTTTTATAGCGATGGGTTTCGGATGGATGCGCCCGAGGTAGCGGACGATGCCATCGGCAAGGACGGACGTACGGGGAGCTCTTAATTACAGCTGCAGAATGTGATAATGTCACCGTCACCATCGCCGATGTCCCCTCAACTCTACTCTCACTTGATGAAAGGCTTCGATTGCTCAGTGGCCACTAATGAGCGCCCCTCATGGACATCGATAAGTGTCAGCATCACATAGAGCACCTAATCAGCAGTGCATCACCATCACCATCAAGACAGCCCCTCTGACATTGACCATGCTCACTCAGACCGACAGCCAGCCAGCTACTGTTCACTGGCCTGTGCACGTATCTGCTCACCAGAAGGTCCTCAGTAGCTGCGAAACAACTTGTCGAACAACAGCATCTTCAATGTCAACCGGAGAATCCTATTGTCCGTTGGCACAATGGCGCCATTAGGAAGCACTTCTAAAAAGTTAAAAGGGATGCGACAACGAACTGGCGACATAGCCTTTTTTAAAAGCGCTCACTTATCACCATTTTCTGTCTCAACCTTGAGCTCGCTTCTGTTTAGCCATTTTCGTTGCAGCCAAACTTTCCTCACTCTAATGCCTACCTACCCTTCGCCTGGAAAAGGGTAATCGATGATGCTGATGGTTAACTTTGCTTTCATTTATTATTAAAAATAAATGTATTAACAGAATCATGCCAATTTAGGTGCTGATTAATTAAAAAGATTAGATTAAACACAGGCACAAAATTGGCTGCACTGTTGAAATCTTCCACTGAAGCAACCTCCAACTGAAGCCGATTTGTCTGCCAATTACAACGAACCTAAATAATCGTCCCTTTCCTCTTGTGTCAGCAATGAGTGGCGCCCTGCTTGGCTGCACAAGTCGTGCCCACCCCCACTTCAAGTCCAATCAGGCAGTCTAATGAAGCAAACACACGCAAATGAGCTTCCATTTTCCTCTGGACACTTGTGCTCTTTCTCTCGCTCTCACTCTTTTCCTGAGTGGCCAAGAGAAGTTCGATCAGTGGAGGCTGCCAGAGGTTGCTCTCCCCCAGAGTAATCGAGTCTGACCAATTTTAAACCTTTCTTCAACCTAAGCTTACGTAACACTGTTTTCTTGCCCTGGGGAACAGAGAAATGCTCTTTTGGAAAGCTAGTAAGCATACTAGCGTGAAACGGTTTCGCTACTTTAATAAATAAATAAACAAACGGCTTTGAAATCTTTTCAGTTAAAAATCAAACGCGAGCTTTTTCGGTGTCATGAACGACTGCAGCATCTCATCGGTGATTTCCTTTCTCTTTTCCTGATGAGCGGCGACCACTTTTTGCAGTTCAGTGATGATCTCCTTTTTAATCTCCCCCGTCAGCATTTGTCCTGAGCGGTACTCTCGTTCAATCTCCGCCAATCGGTCGTCATCTTCGAGGAAGAACTTTAAGTACTGGAAACTGGTGTCAATATCAGGGTTGCCACCTTTCTCGCGATGCTCTTCAATGGAGGCGCCGCCACCGCTGAAAGCGTACCGATTGATTTTGTTCTTAACCTGATTTGCAGTGTCAGTCAGGTAGACGCTGTTGTTCGGATCAGAAGCGGACATTTTTGTCTGAGCTCCCGAAAGAGCAGGCAAGAAACTTGAGTGAATGAGCGCCGGTTTTGGGTAGTTAAGTCTCGGTGCAACGTCCCTCGTCATGCGAAAGTATGGATCCTGATCGATTGCACATGGCACAAGGCAAGGGATATCCTTCTTATTGCCGAAAATGTGGGGAAATGAAGAACTAAAGGAGGGCGCCGCTTGAATTGCAGGAAAGGATATCTTGCCAATACAGTCTGAATCACCAAATCCAAAAATTCCTTTCACCTGGTTGAATGTGACCAAGCGCTGAATCTTTAAAATGTTTTCGTAGAAAGCTTGCCTAGATTAAAGGAATGGAAAACGTTAAATTCCCATTGGAAGTAAACACATCACCGCACATACCCCATGTAGCTCATATCTGAGAAGATGAAGGTCTTTTGAGGATCAAAGCCACAAGCAATAATGTCCTTTACATTTTCCAGCGTAATCTTCTTCAGCTCGTCCAATTTAATGTTTTTCCACAGATACTTTTCATCGTCAGTCATTTGAATAACTAAAGGCACATTGAAAACTTCCTGAAGCCATTTGGTAAAGAAAAATGGAACCAGGTGGCCGACGTGAAGCGAGCCACTGCTAGGACCGCGACCAGTGTAGAGGAAGAATGGTTTGCCTTGTTCGGCACGCTCGAGAATGCGATGCAGCTCACGATGAGAGAAGACTAGACCTCGTCTTAGGAAGCGATGCAACTTGGTGCCCGCAGGTAGCAGTGCAGAGAAACGATCCAGTAAAGGCTGGTCGATTTTAGTACAGCCAAAGCGGGCTGAAAATAAAGATTATCGATGATTAGCACAAACAACAACAACATTCTAGTAGTTTGTTTACTTACCAATAAGCTTATCGTAATCTATACCGGCACTGCTGGCACTGGTGACATTCCACGGGTCGACGATATCCTCTTCTGAAGCAGTTGCCGCTTTCGGCTCTTTATCACCGGCATCACCGATAGCGTCAGACGGCACTTTAGTGAGGGTGCTTCTGGCGTCGGAGATCACCGTCTCGGCCAGTGTTTCAGCAAGCTTCGAGTGCTCCTCGCTGGACATATTTGTTTCTCGAAATGATGATAGGATTCTGTTTGGTGGAGGTAGGGAGTGGGAAGAGTTTCAAGCTATTCACTGGTGACCAGCCCAGAGAACCGACGCCGAGTGGTGAATACACGTGGAAGCAACACAGATTTGGGCTTTCCTCATCGACACACAGATTGCATCAGGGTCTTTCGTAAAGCCGTTACTATTCGCTTCTGGCGGGAATCTTTAAACTGCAAATCAAGCGTTAGGGTAAGCGTCTGATGCTTGAACTTTAAAACTTAAATGTTCTTAACTAAAACGATCGTACATTTACACTTTTATTTAGGTAAAACGTCTACTAACCAAAAATATTTACCCTTATCAGCAAAAATTAATTTTTGTAAACATAAAATTCTTTGGTTAGGTGCATGCACTCCTGTCAAAATAGGCGCCCAATGTTTGGAAGAGCTTTTGGTTTGCCGAGCCAAATTGATCACTACTGTCATCCCGATTGTACAGTTCAAGATCCGGCAAATGATGGCGGATAAATCTGGGCGAAAATTCACCTGAATCTGCAATGTTCAACTAGTCATCACATGTCAGTGGCGGGCAGTTGCTGACTTTGCACATACAAAATGAAAACAATAAGTTTTTAGACTGAAAACCTACTTACTCATTTTTACTCAATTTCCGTATTTCCCGAGATCAACCGTCGACTTTTTAAATGCCATATACTCCGTACTCAATTTTTGGCCTAAAAATGAAGCACATTCTAAGTCCAGGTTATTCCAGCTACATCGCAGCAGCTCTCCTCCTTATTCTGCTGCCTGATCTGCATGAGCACCTGACGAGTGGCACATCGTCGTCTTTTCAGCGAATACTCGTAAACGCCAATCGGGTCATTGAGATGTCTGACCGCATACTGGACATCTATCCAACAGACAGTCGGTCATTTCTCATAAAATTCTACGCGCCCTGGTGTCATCACTGTCAAGAACTCGGTAATGTTCAGTTCATTTCAATCAGTGGAATATTCTTTAGATATTTTCTAGTAAATTCAAATTCGTTAAAGTTCGTAGTTTTACTCATTTGTAAGCTCATAAAGGTATATTACTATCTTCAAAATGAAACAACTTGCTTAGCATTACACAAAAACAAAATCCAAAATTGAAAAAAAATATTTATAGTTTTTTGCGTCCTCTTGTGGACAGAATTGTAGTGAGCCTAAAGCGAAAAGCACGTGGATTACTTGCTGGCAGGATTTCCTTTGCTCATTTTCTCTTAGACTCTCGTTGTGGCCACACGTGGGCATTTTGTACTTTTAGTAAACCTGTAAGTCCAAGTTCATTTATCTCTAACTCGTACTACTTTTAACTCAAATGATGTACTTATCCCGAAAATGAACAAATCTTTGATTATTCAAAATTGAGCTTTTTAACACTGATTCTGATTGCTTTCGCAACATTATTTCTTTTGTACTTGCAAAGTTTTAATTTGTGCACATCTGTTTTCAGAGCCAGTATGGAATCAAGTCGCTCAGAAGATTGCCAACACTGGGCTGCCCATGATTGTGGGTCGAATCGACTGTACCAAGTACAGCTATGTCGGACAGCACTTTGGCATTCGCGGGTTTCCAACAATTATGTACGTGAAAGGCGAAAAGAAGGTGGAGTTCAAGGGCGAACGATCTCTCGAGGACATCCTTGATTTCGCCTCTCGGGTTTCCGGACCTCCGGTACACTACCTCGACTCGTGTGAGCAGCTGGAAAAGATCATCGCCAACAGTGGACGGAAAGTGGCATTTGTGAACGTCGGTCCAGAGGCGAATGAAAACTTCACGACCCATGCAGCATCGCTGCAGCAGTTTGACTGGTTCTACCGCTCAATGGAAATGTGTCGCGGGACCAAACCCGGCGTGTACGCCTTCAAAGCCAGGAATATTGTCGTGCCGTATGGTAAGTGTTTTTACATTGAGTTTTGAAAAATAGCTGACCATTTTTTGTATTGCAGAGGAAAGCAAAGATGGCACAATGGACAGCTGGATTCGAAAGAATCGGTTCCCACAGTTTGCCAAGATTACCAATGGCAATTTACATCTGGCAGTCGGAAGTCGTAAGTGACTTTTTTTATTTTTCAACTGTGTTTTAGAATGGTGATTAAAATGATGTACTTATCCCGAAAATGATCAAACATCTGATTATTAACAAAAGAGCTTTTTAACACTGATTTTGAAACGCTTGAGCGTAACTCAAACATTTTTCACAAACTGTTTCTGACATTTAATTTGTTTTTTCCTTATCAGAAAAACTTCTCGCTATTACGCTGGTAGAAGAGTTTCGCTCTTCTGGTCGTCTCATTGACCAAATTCACTCTTCTTTTAGACGAGTTGCTGAAAATATCGCCTATTCATACCCGAACACTGGAGATCGTTTTCTTTTTGGGTGGAGCAGCTCTCTTGACACCATCAACTCAATTGCAATGCAAACAATCAAACCAGTTCCAAATATGATTGTTATCAATACGACATCAATTCAGTACTACCTTTATGATGACGGCAGCAAACGAATTCAAAGTCAGCAGGAAATAGTCAAGTGGCTCGATGCAATAATTGACGGAAAAATTGAGGTACGTAGGTTCAATTATTGTTTGTTTTTCAGTTATGCCTATGAAATGATGCACTTATCCCGAAAATGATCAAATCTCTGATTATTCAACAAAAGAGCTTTTTAACACTGATCCACCTCTACTGTGAATCACTTTTATGTTTTTAAATCTATTTTGTCTAATGTGCATTTCTCAATTACAGCCTTCCGGAGGCGATCGTTACCATCATCGAATCTACCGCTGGATTTACGAGATTCTCACAACGCTGAATTCAATGTTTCAGGGCAATCCCGTCTTGACAATGCTACTCTTTGGCGTTCCAGGTGCTTTCTTCTCGATGATCATTTACCTTACCTGCTTCTCTGATTGGTCGGTGGAGGACACAGGGGAAGAAGATGATGAGGGTCTTTTGGAAGGAGAAGAAGGTAATATTCAGGAGCTAACATTTTAAGCATTTTAATAATGTTGTTTAAATTTTGTTGTAGATGATCACCCGAAGAATGAATAATGATACATCTCTGAACTTTTTTCGCACTTGTAAATTTGCCATTTTTACCCTTTTCTTGCTGTACATTCTAGTCGATGTATTTTTTAATTTAATCAATTCTATATAAAATTAACAGGTATTTTAGAATGAATAATAAATAGTAATACTTGGTCTGTTTGGGATGACACTCAACTTCAGTATCAATTGGAACCATTGGGGTTTGCAGTACTTTCGATGAGTTTAGCCAGTGTCAGTCTGCTTGGCTCAGGAGCCAGTGTGGCGATGATGTGCCTCTCCACCAGTATCTTTCCCTTGAGCAGTGCGTGGGCGAGGTTGTACCAGTTGATTGGACTTTTCAGCTGTTTCGTCTTGCTGTCCACCACTGTATTGCCCACCCAGGACTTGAACAGCACCACGCCGAATGAGTAGACGTCAGCAAGGGAAGGATTGTACGCTACTCTGGTGATGTGCTTTTCAGGAGCCCCGAACTTCTTCGTTCCTGAGCGGTAGTGTTCTTCCAGTGAAGGTCCGTTCGGGTAGTGGCGAGCTAGTCCCAGGTCGATTAGCTTAAAAGTGCACCTCTTCAGTTGAGATCGAAGTTGGTTACGAGTGCTATTTTGCCAGTCAATGCGTCTGTCCGTCATAATGTTCTCTGTCTTGACGTCATGATGTACAATACAGCTGTTGTGGAGGTACAGCAGAGCACCGCCGATCTGAGCGACCAAGTTTCGGTACACTGATAGGCCTATGGGGTTGTCAATGACATTGAGCAGTGTCTCTTCCAGAAGTTCAGTTGACATGATTAAATACTGCTGGTAAAGTATTGTGTTCAGGTAAAAGTGGTCAAAATATCGAAGAATGTTTGGGTGGGAGATAGATCGAAGAATGTTCGCTTCGTTGTTGGTTCGAGTAGGATCGCCCGCTTTGGGTGGAATGCACTTAAGAGCAAAGTCGCCTTGAATGGAGTTGTGTGCTTTGAAAACAGTGCCAAAGCCACCAGTGGCAATCTCATTGATAATGGAGCAGCAGTGAAAGTAATTGAGGACATCAGGATGTCCCACAACATTGTGATTAATCCTCCTACGGTAAAGTTGAGTAATCGTTTTTTCGTCAAGTTTCGACTGCTGAATATGCGGTTTCACTCCTTCTTGAGGTTCTCGAAAATTCTCCATTCTTCAGGTTGTCAACAGTTGGTCTCTTTTAGGAAGGTGAAAAGCATAAACACAATAACGGTAAGGACGACGAGCCTAGAAGCTATGTTTATGATTTTTTCTTATCAGTGAATCGAAATAATGACATCGCTTAAAAACCTCAAGGGAACAATCCTTCCCCATTTGAAGGCAGACATTAGCTGTTTGCCTTTGAACTCTGAATGTTCGGCGTGCCTGCTAGTTTTTAATGCATTGCTAGTTTCTAACTGCTTATCATCATTTTGTTATCGTGTTTCATCAAACAGCTGTTACAGGTTATTGATTGTTTTTCTTCATTCTGGTAAGCTTTCCGTTTAGAATTTTTATTTTCAAAATAAACTTGACTTCATTTGAACAGATCTTTTTGATTTGACACTAGAAACTAGTGGAAACAGGCCATGGTGGATGTATCTGTGACTACATGAATGAAGAATTTATTCAGTTAGTTGACCGATTGCTAGATGATTACGGTATGAAGAAAAGGCTTTTAATTGTGGCAAAAAGAATTTGATCTGAAAATCGACATCACCAGCAAGCTGTTATAGTAACAAAATTCTAGAAGATTTTAATGTGTAGACATAAATTAAAGTTATTTTGACACAGCTTCAAACAATCATGACAACAATTTTTTAGAATGTGCTTTAGTGAAATTTCACAACAATTAGTTATAATTTTTAATAGTTTCAAATGTTACAACTTCAGTCCATAAACAGCCTGTGAGAACATCTCTCTGACGCCACACTTGTTGTCGTTAACTCGGCCATATCTGTCTGTTTCTTTGATTGGCAAGTAAAGGTAACCTTGTACCCCCCACTCTAAATAATTTGTTTTAAACATTAAAAAAATTGCTAACTAAAGGTTACTTACGCCGAGACCAGCTATTTTTTAGTATCCAGTACTAAAAAAATTATATAAAAAATAGAAAATCAAGTTAATTTTGTGTTTTAATTACCTTGCGATCCCATCCTAAAAAGTTAAACAAATTAATAAAAAATAAAGTTTTAAGAAATGTTAATGAAAATTACCAACGAGGGTTAGAGCATGGTTAATTTTTGTGCCACACGGCGCAATGAATGGTTCATTTACCAATCCCTGAAATTTTTTACTGTTTCCATCAAAAGCCACGGAGGCAGGCCCGTTTCGGTACACCAATCGCTTCATTTCCTCAACAGTCAGTTTGCTGTGTGAACAGGCGTGTTCGGCAAACAAAGCCGGTGGTAGTTGACGGCACTGGTCATTCTTTTCAATGTAAGGAGCATAACCATCAAGTGAGGCTCCTGTGCTTTTGAAAAACTGATCAACCTCGTCCATGCGACCACCTTCACATCCCTTTCCTACACAGTTAAGTACTTTCTGAACGCTGAACTTGACAGAATTTTTAGTTTTTGACCTAATCATGTACTGTGTACATGGGAGTAATAGTAGTAATATTAATAATTAAATTTTAATTTTAATTTTTTATTACCTGTGATTCAAATGCTGAAACAGCAGCCAAAGCGTAGCACCCACGACACTTCCCTTGCCATACAACCGGACTGACATAGCCAAGGTTTTTCCAGCTAAACTCAGCTGGAGTTGGTTTGTCCGATGGAAGTCGATTTTTGTTGCAAGGACCATTTGCCTGACCATAACCGGACAACTTCATTTTGTCTGTTCGATTTTTACTTAGCTCATGGTTGAGAATGTTATCATAAATTTCTTTGTCACCCTATAAATAAGTTCAAATTAGTTAAGCAAATTGTAAAAATGTTTAAAATTGTATCACTATTGGTCAAAAACAAATTTCACTTACATAAAATGCTAAAGGAGTAACGCCAAGCTTGACAGTTGGTTTGCCTTTTCTTTTATCATGAACACACTCAATAATCATCTCAACCAACTTTTTTATGTTTTGCAAAACAATCTTTACCCGCTTTTGTAATTCTTCACGGCTTACATTTTTCAAAAGAAAATCAAATGAGTGCTAAAAATTGGGGTTCATTAGACTACAAGTGTACCATATTTTATATGCTTACAAAAAATGTTTCCAAAACTGTTTTTAATTTAGTTTTAAAAATATTCATTTTTGTATCCATTATTCCTTGGTCATAACATTTGTGTACATCTTCTTTAATTAATGCAATCTTATTTGCTAAATCGGGATGCAGTTCAGAAATAATCTTGTCAATTTTATTTCGTTCTTCTAAAAGAATTTCTTTCAAATAGGTTTTTTCTTTAATGAGAACATCGACGATATCAAGTGTTACATTTGATTTGACTTGTTTTGCCCCCAATAAAACGAGGATTATTAAAAATAAAATGTGAAAAAATATCATTTTGAAATAATTTTAACTTTTAAATAATTTATTAAAATTAAAATATAAAATGCTTTTTATGTTTGTTTGGTTTCAAGGTTTTGTGTTTGTTCACTGACGATTTACATTTATTTTTTTGTTGTTAATTAAACTTTACAGCAAATTAATAAATGTTTTGATGATATATATTTGGTTTTTAAAGTTAATTTATGACCTTGTTTTACCTTTTGGTTGCCTTTTTAGCCAAACAAATTAATTGTTTTTAAAATAAAATTGCAAAAATACTAGCTTCAACTTTTTTCTTTAATGAACTTAATAAAATATTTGTTACAAAAAGATTTTTTAAGTACCTAAAACATATTTCTCAAAATTAATTAGCCATAAATAGATAAATTCTAACCGACTAATTTTGCACAAACTATTAAATTTTGTATAAGATAACAAATGATAGGTCAATGTACCATTTTGTCATTAGCCATTCTTTTTAAAACAAATTAACAACTTTTGGATTAAAAGCGTACACTACAATCGTCTGTTTTTGACAGTTTACACCTAAGAAAAACATTGTCTTTTAACTGCAACTTTTGATAACAGTTTTCTTTTAAAAAAGTACACTTGTATTTCCAACAGACAGTGTTGAAGACTGGGTAAGTTGAGACAATACCAAACACATACACACCGACACTGCCAATGACACAGTGTCGCTTAGAAGTCAATGCCGCCGGTGTCTCGCCGCCGTCATTGTTTCAAGTACTTTCATAGTGAGAGCAGTTTAGTGGTAACACGAACGTGTGCTTCAAGAAAGAGAGAGACACTAAGCGCGCCATTTGGCGCAAATCACGCCACTTCTCTTGTGCTTTTTTACTCTCCTATTCCTCCTCCTCTTCCTCTGTACAGACATGCTATACAGTGGGCAATTCTCGTATTCCTTTATCAGTTGTGCCGGTGAGAAAATCATCTGATTCTGCACGCGGCACTAACTATCTTACAAATTGTCCGGCGTGGCAGTACCTCTACTGAGTTAGCAGCTGATGTTTAAAATTCTTGCAAGTTGAGCACTTTTCACCTGATATTTTTGTTTTATTTTTTTGTGATTCAACTGTTCATTTATTAGTTGTTCAGAAATTTACTTCGAACCATCTGACACGACTGTCATTGCCTGATTTTATTTTATTTAAACATTATCTTAGATCTCTACTTTAAAGGTAAGATTTTTACTTTTAACTTTTGTTGCCATCACTGGCAACTATTTATATAATTATTTATAGCAAAAATAATCTATATTTTGTGCTCAAAATTTAAACACCATGATACTTCATTGAGCACGTCAATAACAATGATGATGATAGTATTTTTAATTAAAAGCAACCTTTGCAACAAGGCTTACCATATCAACACTCATATACCATTTCACCACCAGCAATAATAACTAGTGCATAGAATAAAGATTTCATCAGTTTGATGCTGCAATTCATTGCCATGCTAGCACAATTCACCGAGTGAACATGTGGATGCGCCTGTCAGTATATAGCAGTAGTCACTAGGTTTGGCGAAAGAGTAGTGTCCTTTCTTAAAGTGCACTTAAACTCAAGGCCACTGTTGTTTTTCAATGTTATCCAATTCTGCCTACTGACCAGAGGGAAGATGAGGTCATTAAACACGATTTATTGACCGTTTCATCCATTCAGTCGACTATTAATGCAAACAAGTTATGTTTCACATTACACCTTGCTTTGCTAGCAAACAAAAAAGTAAAA
>JAALOO010000199.1_pt1 | contig 53837 bp, 43 predicted proteins | sample 7257641 | NCBI WGS metagenome assembly JAALOO01 (sample SAMN14085613, study PRJNA598686) | mite metagenome | biome: ENVO:01001000; feature: ENVO:01001002; material: ENVO:01001226; isolation source: single female mite from University of Michigan culture on fish food culture... ...
TTAAAAAGTGTTACTTTTTCTCTAATATATTAGAACAGGATTTTTATCCGAGTACCACCGGGCAGCAAGAACAGGCCGAAAAGCAGCAACAAAACTGAAGCAAACAGCAACAGAACAGATGGACAAAGTCTACAACGAGCGAAAGAAAGGATGGATGGAAGGCAGTTGAATTACCCTCTCCTCGAGCAAACCGGATTCCCTCACTTTTCTCTTCTCTTTTCTTCTTTCCTCTTCATTTCCACTGCCATTCACTATTACATCAGACGGTAAGGTAATGGCACATTGCTCCCCTTTCTTTTTCTTCTCACTTTACAGCTGCCACCACCACCACTGCTGCAACCGGACAAACACTGAAAAAGTACTGCGCTCGTAAACTGATTCCAGTTCTCCTCTTCTAACTCTCACTTTCTTCAAGACAGGCAAACAAGCAACAGCTCTGATTCTTAAAAAATAGAATCAACCAAAATCATGCCATCCCTTCTACTTTGGGACCCAGAAAGTGGCGGCCTCGGCAGCAAACTCAAACGCCGCTGCGCCCTCCTCCTGCCCCTCAAATCAGTAACCTCGGTCTTCTCATCTCCCATCATTTCTTCAACTCATCCTCCTTTTCACCACCTCCTTCTGATCGTCCTCTTTGCCTTGATCTGCTCACTCCTCGCCTTCTTCGCCACCTTCGCCATCGTGGACGTGGTCAACCGCCGGGCCATTGAAAGGGACTTCAGCGCCGAGGCCTTCTGCGCCGCCTACGGCGACTGCCTGGACTGCCAGGCGGAGATTGCCCCGAACTTTCGCCGCTATCAACAGAGCTACGTCGCCTTCTTCAACCGCGAGCTGGAGCGGGCCCAGCTGGACCAAGGCGCCAAGTGTCGCCGCTTCCTCGCCCTCCACTGCGCCGGCGTCCGTTATGGACTTCCTGAGCTCTTCATTCCCAAGGTAGTGGCCCCAGGTGATCTGATCACCTCGGACGGCCTGAAAAGTATCGTCCGCCAGTTCTGCCGCTTCACCACTGTCACCCCCGGACCGGAAGTTAGTCCTCGTTCGAAAGAGGTTCGCAGCCTCTGCAAGCCGCAGGACCGCCTCTGCGACCGCTGCGTCCGCTACAACGTCGACTGTCTGAACATCAGTCCGTACTACGTGATGAACCCCGGTTCGTGGACGTGCAACACCCCGGAGGAGTGGGCGGCCATTGGCGTGTATCCGCGGACCAGTGTCGTCGAGGTGAAGTCGAACTGCTCGACGATGATGAGCGAGCAGTTTGACAATAGTGACAGTTGGAACTTCGACCTGCCCACCTCGGTGAAGATTGACTATGATGCCGTGCTTTAAGCAAAAAATTACTTTACTTTTACTCAAAACTTTTTTTATAAGCTCTCCTCCTCTCTGTACACCAAATACCAAAGTAAAAACTCCCAACTGTTTTGAACCATTTTAATTTGAGACACTTTGTTTATTCAATTGTTGTTGTGCATTAGAGAAAAAAGAGGGTGGTGCAAAAGAAAAAAAGAGAGAGCGGTGATGTTAGCAAAAGTTTGTGCAGGCTGCTGTTGTTTTGTTGTCAAGCTGTCAAGTTGATAGTGTTTGGACAATAGTAATAGTAATAGTAACAAAGGGTTTGAGGGAGGGAGGGAAGCTTTCTACTTTATAAGGGTATTTGCCTCGTTGATCACCTTCTGCACGACGTCCAGGCCCTTGACGACGTCGTCGAGGGCGCTGTGCAGGTCCTCCTTGGAGATGGACAGTCGAGGACTGTCATCGACTGCGTAGGCGGACCCGATGAGGGCCACCAGCAGAAAGACGAGGGCGAGGGCGGAAACTGAGAATAAAAGTTAAGAATTAATTTAGGTTTTTGAACAAAAAATGTTAAAGCTTACCAATCTTCATTTTTTGGGCTGTTTGTTTGTTTGGTCGTACGGTGGAAAACAGGTGATCTACTCTGCCGATCAATTTTGCCTTTAAATAGGTGTGCGCGAATTAGATTGTGCTTTTCCAACTATTAGCAAAACTCAAATGTCAGCTTTTTTGCATAACCGATCTTCTCTAAAGTGGTCTGATTTTGCTGATTTGCAATTTAGAAGTGACATTTTAGTTTTATGTGTTGACCAAGAACACTGACGATCGTATGATGATGATGATGATGACGGCAATAGTGACTTGAAATTTGGCAATTGAGGAGATTTATGAAACCTATGAAAATTTTCTCAATAATAAAAAACTAAGATGTAAAATTATTGATTTTGCAATAAATTGATGATTTTTTAAATAATAAATTTTTAAATAATGGATCTATTTTATTTGATTCAAAAATGTCATCTGATCAATTTTTAAAAATCATTTTTTTTCAAAATTTTCAAAAAGTAAACTAAACCGGCAAAGTTATTTTTTTAGGAAATTGACATTTTATTGAGTATTAGCAAAAGGGAATTGATTTTTCTTATTTTTATTTTTTATGCGGTTGCCTGATTCACCGACGGAGGGCGCCATAGGCAACGGCAGCAGGCAGTTGCTGTGAGGAAAATCTGTTTACTTTTTCTGCTGTCTTTGTGCAACAAGAACTGTGAGTTTTTTACACTGCCTGTGCAAAAGCAACAAAAAAGGTGCTCGTTTTCACATTACTGCCGCTGATTCTCATTGAATGGAATTCGGTAAAACAAGTGCCGACAGTTGGCACCAATTGAACCAAGTGCACTACTGACAGACTACTGCCAGTCGATGACCAAAAGTTGCCACACTTTGACAAAGCTGGACTGAAATTTGTTGGAGTTTGTTGTAGTGAGTTTCACCTCGTTTGTGCTTGCACAGTTTTTGTGCTTTGCTGTGAAGTACTGCAAAAGTAAAGTGTGATAAAAGAGGCGCCTGACAAACTGATCAATTGCGATATGAATCCGTTAGCTTGAAAGAGATGGTATTCGCAGCGGGAGAGAATGTGATAAGAAAGAGAATGCGAAGGAGTGAATCTGAGTGATAAGGGGATGTTTGAAGCACGTTTTGTCTTGCTTGCTGTTCATGTTTGTTTACGTTGAAGTGCTTTTTCACAATGTCCTCAAAATCAACTTCCCTTGTTCGGTACATCCGCCGCAGATGGGAGAAGAACCCGAAAATTCGCCCTTATGTAGTGCACACTGACTTTGTCACCCTGTATGGGTCAACTTTTTCAACAACAGTACAAAATGTTGGTAAATGGTTGACTCGTTTTAACAACAACGACTTCTCTAAAGAAGACAGAGGACCCTTTTTTCCTTTTCTCGAAACGGAAGATAATCAGCTTCCACCTAACTCTAAGATCAGCACTGTTTCTGCTGCTGTTGCACCTCCATTGACTACCACCATTGAGCATGTTTCTGCTTCAGATGATGATGATGATGATGAAACTGAAGATGAGAGCGAAGACGATGACAGAGATGAGGAAGAAATCGGGTGTTCGGCTGCTACTTCTGTTGCAACACCAGTCGACGTTATTGCCAAGTCACCGCCAATGATAAAAAGAGCCTTCATTTTGCACCATTTCCTTCGTGAGTGCTCAATTGTTGCATTTGACAGTATGCTTTATCTTGATTTTTCAGAGAATCACTCTTTAGATGAGACATTGAAGTCGCTTCAGAGCACCTTTAGTGAAGTCCACTACTCTACCAAGTTTGTGCAATTTTGGTGGACACGATTCGCAGCAGGTGATCATAGCTGTGAAGACAAACAGGGCGGCGGAAGGCCAAAAGCTGTTTCTGATGAAGAGCTTTTATTAGCTGTAGCTGTAGTTCCGGCTCCAACATCGAAAGAGATAGCTGTTAGGCTTAGCGTTTCAACAAGGACAGTAATCAGCCGACTCAAATCTCTTGGATTCACTCTGAAACTTGACAGGTGGATTCCATATCTTCTCAAGGAAGAGCAAAAAGTGAAGAGAGTTCGGTTCAGCGAAATGCTGCTTGCCAAATTTCGAGAAGAACCCACTTTTCTCAAGTACGTATCTTGTAAACTTTTTAAGTTGCACTTCACTGCATCAAAAGCACTGATGTCTCAGTGGCTAAAGTCAAATTGAGGCCTGAGAGTGTCCTGGGTTGATTCCCAATTGTGATATTTGCTCTTAGGTTTTTTAATTAGCTTTCAGCTTTCTGACCACATTATCAAAATTTGTGCACTGAAAAAAGGATAGACTAGCATAAACTTCTTTGGTGGTTGATTGACTAAAATACTTCTTTTCATTTGTAGTCGTGTAATTACGTGTGACGAAAAGTGGATTTACCACGACACCCCTAAAAGGCGATTTACCTTTTCAAAAAAGGGCGACAGAAGTGTGGGAGAAATCCCAAGAAAAGGGTTTAGGGTGAAGAAGACTATGATAAGCGTCTTCTGGGACGTAAGAGGCATTGTTCACTTTGAATTTTTGCCAAAAAACACCACTATCACAGCAGCTAGTTACTGTGACACCCTCGACCGAGTGCAGATGGCTTTAGAGGAAAAGAGGCCTTGGCTGTTAGAAGGCGGTGGCAAAGTCATACTGCAACATGACAACGCCCGACCGCACACAGCCAAGTTGACCAAAGAAAAAATTGATATGTTGGGGTGGGAGGTTTTGCCCCATCCCCCGTACTCACCCGATTTGGCCCCCTCTGACTATCACCTTTTTCTGTCTATGGCCAATGCTCAACAGGGGACAAAGTTTGCCAACGAAGAAGCTGCCAAGCGTCACACCGAAACATTTTTTAGGCTTAAAGAAGTTGACGGTGTAGGCGAGGAGAACTTCTACTACCGTGGAATTTGGAAGTTGCCAGACCTCTGGCAAGAGTGCATTAAGGCGAAAGGCGACTACTTCACTGTTTCAAAAAAATCACTAACTCAGTAAAAAGTCTGTTGTCTCAAAATGTGTCGGCTTTTTAGTAGTGCACTTGGCTCAATTGGTGCCAACTGTCGGCACTTGTTTTACCGAATTCCATTCAATGAGAATCAGCGGCAGTAATGTGAAAACGAGCACCTTTTTTGTTGCTTTTGCACAGGCAGTGTAAAAAACTCACAGTTCTTGTTGCACAAAGACAGCAGAAAAAGTAAACAGATTTTCCTCACAGCAACTGCCTGCTGCCGTTGCCTATGGCGCCCTCCGTCGGTGAATCAGGCAACCGCATAAAAAATAAAAATAAGAAAAATCAATTCCCTTTTGCTAATAGATGGGTTGTTACAAAAAAAAATGCTATAAAACAATTACACATAGGCGTCTTCAATAATCTTGATGCTCTTTTTGGCAAACTCTACGCCCTTATCAATGTCGTTGAGGATGGTTTTAACGTCAGGGGAGCCTAGCTTATCCTCAAAACTTTCCTTTAGTTTAGCTGAGTCGGCTTGAGACAGAGGAGTGGCCTCAGACGTTTGACTGCTCATCAGAGCGGCCACTATGACCAGGAAAAACAGGACAAATGGTGAAACTAAAATGAAAGTTAATTTTTGATCATTTTTACATATGAAAACTCAAACTTACTAAACTTCATTTTTAAAATTTGAAAAAATAGCTTTACGACTGATCAGAAATTTTGAACTGTATTTAGCTTAAATAGGACTTTGGGGAAACGATCTATTGCAAACACAGCATTCTGCAACGCACACATTGTGAAATGAAAATAAATAAATTATGCAAAATGGCTTTTTGACAATTAAAATTACACCATTTCTCTAAAACGTCAAAAGGATATGTTGAGCAATGCAAGTCAAATATCAAAATCATCAATCCCTTTACACAAATAATTTTAAAACACGCATTTACTAATTTTATATTCAGCATCATCATCATCATCATTGCTCTTATCATTTGTAAACTCCCAACTATTATTTTTTTTGTCTATAACTAGGAATCTTTTGGCACAGCACAAAGCAAAAAACAACAGCAACAAAAATAGTTTTGGGAAATCAGAGACATTTTTATTTAATTGGCGACAGTAGGGATCTTTTTTAGCAGGCAACAAAAAAGTTTTTTTGTGTTTGTTTTTTTGTACTACAACAACAATTGATGGTGGTGGTGGTGGTGGTCTTCAAATCAAAAGGTCCGTTTAGCAAAATACAATATAAAAGACAACAAAGTAGACAGAGAAAGAGAAAAGACCGGCAATTAGCCCCCTACTTGGAGCCGTCAATGAGCGAGGCAATGCCCTTAGCGGCTTCGGCCACGCCGCCGATGATGCCCGGAAGGAGGGGAATAATAGCTTGAGTGGCCTCCGCAATCGTGGCCGCAGTAGCCGCCTCAATGGCAATGCCTAGCTTCGGTCCTCCATCACCACCTCGATTCTGGCCATTCTGCTTGAGGGAGCCCTCATTCTGCTTTCTCTGGTAGGACTCTCGGTGTGAGGCCTCGCAGGAACCGGAGAAGAGCACCGCCGACAGCAGGAGAACGGAGTAGAAGATGGCTGAGATGGTGTGGGGAAAAGAAAGAAAGTAAAGTTAGTTAAAAAGTTCAGAGAGTATTTTTTTAGCTGCTTACCGAACTTCATTTTTAGTTTTGTTGTTTGTTCAAATACTTTGATGACTAGTCTGCCTGGTGGTGGCAAGTTTATATAGGCTAGTTGAGGTTTGAGGTGATTCAAAGTGCGTAAGCACAATCTGAACAGCAGCACTGATCTAAATGTCAATTTTCAGATTGCCTAAGCCTTTCGCTGTTGGCCAAATGAACAACAACTAAAAATCGTAGGTAGTTTTGAAATCTTTATTTTTTCTCCATCACTGTTTAGGTAATCAGGTGATGTTGGTACACCAACAGACTGCTTTTGGGTAATTGGTAATTTGAACAAATGAGCAAATGTCATCTTTGACATCATCATCATCATCGTTATCATCCTCATCCAAAAAGTCATCCTCATCATCAAATCAAATCATCCGTTGCGGGTAATGTGCGTCCGCGTGTGTGTGTACAGCTGACCGGGCTGCTTGAAGGACCGGGAGCAGTAGGAGCAGTGGTAGGCGCGAACTCCCGTGTGCACCAGCTGGTGTTGCTTTAGGTAGTCGGGTCGCTTGAAGGTCTTCGAGCAGGTGGCGCATTGAAAGGCGCCGGCGCCCTCGTTGTGCATCGCCAGCTTGTGCTGCCGCAGGTTGGCCGGGTACCGGAAGCGCAGGCCACAGGGCAGGCAGACCGTCTCCTTGTCCCGTTTAGGCTTCTCCACTTCGTGGACGCGTTTGTGGTGTTCGGTCAGGGTGGACTTTCGGTTGAATGACTTGGAGCAAATGGGGCAAAGGTGCTCCCGGACGCCGGTGTGCACCAGTTTGTGCCGTTCCAGCAGAGAGGGATAGGGAAAGCTTTGGTCGCAGTGCGGACACGGGTTGCTGGCTCTCTTGGCGGCGCTGGGCTTTGGCCGAATACGACGACGCTTTTTCACCTTCTCTTGCTTAGAAGTTTGCGAAGATTCTGCAGGTATAAAGTCGGTGTTAGTTAGAAGAGAGAAAGAAAGAAAGAATGGGAGCACCAACTTACCACTTTTACCTTCTGCTTGTTGATCATCCTCATCATCAGCATACGCTTCATCAATTTCAGTGGCATCCGAATCAACCTCGTGGGGGAGCTCTTCTTCTTCTTCAGTTCTATTCACAATGATAGCCTCCACAGCTTCACGGACTTCGTTCTCCTCTTCACCGCTTCGTATCTCCTTTACAACCTCCACCTCCATCATCTCATCATTGACGGTGATCCACTCGTCGATTTCGATGATTTCGTACACACAGTCAAAGACATCAACGACAGCTCCATCTCCAAACTGCTGCTGCTGCTGCTGCTGCTGAGGAAATTGTTGTTGTTCTTGCTGCTGCTGCTGCTGCTGTTCATCAAAGCTGGCCATTTTTCTGGCATACTGACCGGGCCCAAGCTCATCAACTTTTGGAAACAAAAAACAACTGAAACAGGATGAGATTTAGGCTAAGACATAAGGACAGATAAGCAAAACAAAACAAAACAGAAACGGGTTTCCAAAAACAGTAGCTCAGACAAGTGCTCGAAATGACATCTGTACGAAACTTATTTAGACTTGCCCACGAAATCTGCTTGAAGGCATTTGCTATGCCCAACTTTTAGCTATTCGGTATTTTACTTTTTTGCATTTTAAAATGTGGTCTTTATTTGTCCTTTATTATTTAATCAATTGACCTGATTGTTCAGATACGCAAAAAAGTATTATTTTTATGTTTATCACCACTACATCTTTTGGGTCCACACATTTTTGGGTAGCCAAGTCACACTTGTATTGTACAAAAACAAACGTTTAGATAGATGAGAACTCAAAACAAAGAAGACGGTAATCCTCAAAACACAAACTATGCACACTGCATAAACTGCATATTTAAGTAAGTGGAGTAACACGGAGTTTAGGCACATCTTCATTTCTTTTTCCTTTGCAAAATCTAACTTTTTGCAACTACTTTTTCAAAATGAAGACTCTTCTAACGCTGCTTCTTTTGACTCTCTTTCAGTTCGTGTTGGTTTTATCAGCAGAAACCGAAGGCGAAGTTTTCAGCCCAGTGGTCCAAACGAAGGCAGGCAAAGTGCGAGGCCATATCAGACCGGTGATAGACAACAAAAAGGTCTACTTCTACGAAGGGATCAAGTTCGGCGAGGCGGCCCGATTTTCCGCTCCCAAACCAGCGCCCGCTTGGACTGGCGTTTACAATGCCACCCGTTACCGGTTTGTCTGCCCTCAACCGGAGTTTAAGCTAGGTGATCACCTTTCTGCGGAAGCGGAAGGAGAGCGTTTCGGCAATGAGGACTGCCTCTACCTGAACGTCTGGACGCCGGTGGGCGCATTTGAAAATGGTAGTTCTAAAAACCTCAGCGTCATGGTTTGGATTCACGGAGGTAGGCTTTGAAGTTTTTAAAACAGGTTTAAAAACTTTTTACTTTTAGGCGGCTTCCTCAGCGGCAGCATCTTCAACGGCCACTACGACGGCCGACACATGGCCGAATCGGCCCAGGTAGTGGTCGTCTCCGTGGCCTACCGCCTGGGAGTGTTTGGCTTCCTCTACGGCGGCCCCGGGACGGACGCCCCGGGAAACCTCGGTCTCCGAGACCAAGTGCTGGCGCTGAAATGGGTGCAGGAGAATATCGCCGGTTTCGGAGGAGACCCAAGCCAGATGACCATCTTCGGACAGTCGGCGGGGTCGATGAGCGTGGGGGCGTTGGTACTGTCCCCGCTGGCCGACGGCCTCTTCCGCCGGGCGATCATGATGTCCGGGGCGCCGAACTCCTATCTAGGAAGTGAGCCGGCCCGGAAGTCGCTCAACAAGACGCTGGACTTGGCGGAGAAGATCCACTGCAACAACTCGGAAAACTCGATCCCCAAAATTTTGACCTGTCTTCGAGGAAAGACCGCCCAGCAGCTGCTCGATTCCACAAATCTGGCCCTTCTCGACGGCGAGTCCTTTATCCCAGTTTACGAAGACCGGGACTTCCTGCCGACGCCCCCCGTGGTGGAGCTCAAATCGGGAAAGAGCTTCCACAAGAAGGGCATCGACCTGATGTTTGGCGTCACCTCCGGCGAGGGCAGCGGCTTTGTGGTGCCCTACCTGCCGATCATCAACTCCGACCAGATTGACCTCAAGATGACCCGGTCGGCGCTGGGGCTCCTGTTTCAGATCTTTCAGCTGCCCTACTACCAAGAGGTGGAGGACTTCTATACTAAAGGCCTGAACGACTCGGACAAGGACAGTTTGCGGTAAGTAGAAAGATAATAAAACCTTTTTTTAAAAACTTTTTAAATTTTTTATTTTCTGTTAGACGAGCTATTGCCAGCTCTTTTGGTGACTTTCACCTCACCTGTCCGGAGATCTTCTTCGCGGAGGCACTGGCCAAAAGCAGTCCCACCAGTCGCCTCTTCTCCTACCGGGTAACTCAGCAGATCAGTCGAGGTTGTCGAGGTTGGATGGACGTCTGCCATGCTGAGGATAATACGCTAGTCTTTGGTCACCCCGTGGTGGAGCCTAGGCGTTTTACTGCCATCGAGACGAAGCTCTCCGCTGATATGGTCCGGGCGTGGACGAACTTTGCCAAGCACGGCGATCCGGGTCATTGGGAGGGAAGTGGAAGTGGAAATGGAAGTTCCAGTAATGTTCAGTGGAGTGGTGCCTTTGCCGGTGCTGATCACTCTTCGGTGCAGTTTATGGAGCTCAATGCCCATCACTACCGAATGGTTGAAGGTTTCTACCAGAAGAGCTGTGACGGTTTTTGGAAGGCGAAGTTGTTTGCCTGAGAGAGAAAGAGAGTTGTTAAAAACAATAAAAAAAATTGATTTTTTACATGACAACTTTTTCTTAAAATTGAGATTTTAAAATCTAAAATAAAAATAAAAAACAACTGAACTAGTTGACTGTTCTAATGTTGTACTTGCAAATTGTAGTTTTGTACAAAAAAAATAAAATCCGTTTTTATCTAATCAAAGATGATCGTGAAAGTGATTTTGTGCCCTGATTTGTTCAGTCCAACGGTGACATTTAGTGTACAACAGTAACAAGTCTAGAAAGAAAGGGCGCACACATTTTCTGGTATCTAGGTTTTTGTTCTTTTTACCACTGAACCACCACCACCATCGCCTGCACCTAGTATTCCCAATGCACAAATCAACCTGTGAACGGGCAACCCTGATGACGACTTGATGATCAGGGTAATCCCCTGCCTCATCCCAACCAGATTCAAATTAGGTACAACCCCGCAATCCACACTATAAAGTAGGTCACCTTAACAGCAAAAAAGTGATGAGACAACTTTTTGTTGTCGAGATCTAACTTAACAAAAAAACCCAAAAAAATGTTGAAGCTTACGGGTACTTTTCTTTTTGTCCTATTTATTGGGGCCTCAGTGTCCGCCGTCGAGTACTCGCCCACGGTTGACCTGGCTGCAGGCAAGGTCCGCGGCCTGGTCATCGACGTCGAGGACTACGGCAAGGTGGACGCCTATGTGGGCATTCGCTATGTAAGGGCTTTCTTTTTTTTAAAATCCCTCATTTTTAACACCTCTTTTTCCTCAAAAAACTTTAGGGCCACGCCGAGCGCTTTGCCAAGCCAAAGCCGGTCACCAAGTGGGAGGGCCTCTACAATGCCACCAGCTGGCAGTTTGCCTGTCCCCAGCACTCGGTCCCCTTTTCGGAGACGGTCAAACACGTCACCGCCCTCAAAACGACCGTCGCCAACGAGGACTGCCTCTTCGTGAACGTCTACCGGCCGGCAACGCCCAAGGCAAGCCCTCGCTCCGTCATGGTCTGGGTCCACGGCGGCGGCTTTACTGAAGGTAGCTAGCATACCATAGGTAAAAGGTCCTAGAATTATGTTAATTTTTTTTCCCTTTAAATCTAGGCACCATCTTCAGCGTCTACTACGACGGCCGGTACCTGGCGGCTGCGGGCGATGTGATCGTCGTGACGGTCAACTACCGCCTGGACGCCTTTGGCTTTCTGCACACCACCTCGGAGGATGCGCCCGGAAATCAGGGTCTCTACGATCAGATCCTCGCTCTGGAGTGGGTGAAGGCGAATATCGAAAAGTTTGGTGGTGACCCGAAGAGTGTAACGCTTTTTGGCGAATCTGCGGGCTCATTTTCCACTTCAGCCCTTTTCCTGTCACCACTAACCAAAGGACTCTTCCACCGAGCCATCATGCAATCAGGGGCCACTAACAGCTGGCTCGGCTCTCAGAGCTCTCCAAAGTCACTCGAGGTGACGAAGAACCTCGCCGAATCGCTGAACTGCTCCAGTGATAAGGAGGCCGAGGTGATCAAGTGCTTGCGATCAAAAACGGTAAACCAAATTCTCGAGGCGACAAAGCCGGCGCTCCAGAACGGTGAAAACTTTATTCCCACCTACGGAGAGGCGTTGATGCCGATGCCGCCGGTGAAAGCCCTAAAAGGAGGACACTTCAACAAGGACGTCGATCTGATGTACGGCGTGACGAAGAATGAAGGTATAATGATTTGATGATTTCATCCGATCTGAAACTCATCCTTTCTTCTATGTTGTCTTTAGGTTCGATGTTCGTGGTGGAGATCTTCGACCTGCCCTTCCTCGACCCGGACCACAACAACACCGACTACAATGTGACGCAGGTCAATGGCTTCATCACCTTTATGATGACCATCTTCGAGGATAAGAAGCCGAAGGAGGTAGCGGACTACTACACGAAGAACCTGAAGAATGACGACAAGGATGAGATGAAGTAAATGACCGTTATTTACTAAAAAACCTGTGAACTTTAAACTTTTTACCTTTTTCTTCAGACGAGCCATCTCCTACGCTTTTGGCGATTATCACCTCGTCTGTCCTACGGTTCTCTTCGGAGAGGAGGTCGCCAAGCACGTCCCAGGCAACAAATTTTACTCCTATCGACTGATGAAGCGGACCAGGACGCCGGTCATGTTCTGCCGAGGCTGGATGGGCATTTGTAAGTTCTCTCATTAATTGAACTCCTTTTTGGAAGGTTCTGACAACACTTTTTCTACCATTTTCAGGCCACGCCGAGGACGTCGTCTTTGTCTTTGGCATGCCGCAGATTTTGCTGGGAACCGCTTTCAGCGACGACGAGGCTAAGCTGAGTCGTGACATGATCACCGCCTGGACGAACTTTGCCAAGACCGGAAGTCCTCAGAAGATGGGCGACACCGTGTGGGAGGAAGCGGTGGATCGGACCGGAAGTTCACAGGGCCCCGTTCGCATGATCGAGATGGGCGACAGTTATAAAATGGTGACCGGCGTGTACACGGAGACCTGTGACGCTTTCTGGAAGCCGAGGATTTTTGCATAAAAAATTACGTTTCACTCTGGAACACTTTTGTAATCAGAAAAAAAATTAATAATAAAAAATTTGATTGGAACACACAATTACAAATTGACTTGTTGGCATCTAAATGTTAGTGTTTGTGTGTTTAGAAATCTCAAAACTCCAAATGTCATCCTACTGCTGATTACCTGATTAGGCAAACGATTAATTTTGCAATTGAAAAGTAATGCAAATGTAAAAGGAAAAAAAGATTTCTATTTAAACTCAATTTTAGAAAGCAGCTTTTTTCAGTGGTCAACTTCAGAAGTTAAAAATCGCACCTACTTTTTTAAACTGCAAAAAATGAAATTAGGTAAGTTGGAATATCTAGATATTACTGTTCAATTAAGCTTAGCTTTTGAGCTTGTTTCCTCAGCTAATATTTTTGTACTTCATTAATCACCTCGTTTTCACTTTTATAGCCGTTCTTTTAGTGGTCGCCATTGCGGCAGTGGTCGTCAGCGGCGACGAAAGCGATCAAATAGTTCCCTACGCCACAATCGATCCGGAAACATGGGCAAGGATGCCTGACAGCATTAAGAACCTTATAATCGGCAACCCTAATTTGAAGAAAGAGCTGGACGAAGTCCGCCTGAAAGCATTTGAAGCCCTGAAGGCGAACAACGCCAAACTGGCCGGCGGCAAGGCCAACCGAGGAGATGGAGGAGGCCCCAAGTTGGGCGTCAGCATTGAGGACTTTGGCATCGTCAGCGGCATCATCAAGGAGACCTCCAATCTGGTGGACTCGGCCAAGATCTTGGCCGATTCAATTGATCGGGCTATTAGCGGCTAGGTGCAGAGGTGGAGAGGAGAGGATAACAACAAAGCTTTCATTTTTTCTTGTTCTTGTTATCACTACCATTTTAATGAGAATGCAATAATTTGTAACAGTAACAAAATAACAGCAGCAGTAGCAACAAAAACTTTTTGTGTTTTGCATTTTACAAAAATAAAAATAAGATGGTCAATCAGTCAAAGTTGTTCAATCGTTTTTCAAAAAAAAAATAGTTTTGTTTTTAATTTTAACACTGATCAGATGAGCTAAAAAAATTTAAAAAATAAATAATAAAAAAATTTTATTGGAATAATTTTATTGGAGGATCGCACAATTACAAATCCTGACTGGTTGACTGTTTGACAGCTAAATGTTAGATGATCGTGTGTGTTTGTGTGTGTGTGTGTGTGTGTGTGTGCGTTAAGAAATACCTGAAATGTCATCTTAACAAATGCTGCTGATTTCTGCATACATTACCAGATTTTTGCTGTAATATGGTAAAAGGTAATGTCACCCTATTTGTTGATTAATATTAGGTAAACGATTGATTTTGCAAGCAATGATGGTAATGATGATGAAAAAGAGGGGGAAAAGCTTCCTATTTAAACTCAATTTTAAAAATCAGCTTTACAGCATTTGAAAACCCACACACACTCAAACTAAACTAAACTCAAAAAATGAAGCTCGGTAAGTACAGTTTTAAATCAGATTTACCTTTTTTTCTAACACTGCGTTTTCAATTAATCCTCAATTAGTCGCCCTGTTAGTGGTTTCCATTGCGATGGCCAGCGTCGTCCGCGGCGACGACGATGAAGCCAACTCTGAGGCTCCGGTCAACAACAACAACAACAACAACAACAAGCAGGACAACAACGGCGACAGCAGGCTGATCGGCTACATCGACAACAAAGCACTGAATGATGCCATCCTCAAGTCGGTGGCCGCAAATGCCAACCTGAAGAAGGAGCTGGAGGAAGTTCGCCTGAAGGCGGAGGAAGCTCTGAAGGTGCACAACGCCAAGCTGGCCGGCGGCCTGGCCAACCGAGGAGGAAATGGAGGCAACGGTCCCAAGCTGGGCGCCGGCGTGGAGGACATCTCCTTCGTCAACGACATCGTCAAGACGACCACCAGCTTGGTGGACTCCTGCAAGAGCTTGGCCGATTCGATTGGCCGAGCTTTTGGTTAAAGTTGGAGGCTGAGGAAATGATGATGATGATGATGATCATCATAAAGTTTTGATTTTCTTGTTCTTTTACCACCACGTTTGAGAATGCAATTTTTGTGACATTAAAAAACAATAACAGCAGCAGCAACAACTTTTTGTGTTTTACAATAAAAAAAAAAGATTTTAATCAGTCAAAGGTTCAATTTTTTTAAATTCACACGCAAGATAAGATAAAGACTGGTTTTTTGTTGAACAAAAACAAAGTTGCACAGTTAAGTAACGCACGCTATAACGACACTAGAATGTCACCACAGCTGCTGTTGCTGTTTTGTACATAAACTGACCGAGAAAATGATCACACAATCAAAGATCTTAATTGTACGAGATTTTCCTCATCTTCTCCTCCTCCTTTATCAGCAAGAGCATTTCTCTGTTGTTAGAAATCTTGAAGAGAAACTGTCTGGCCACAGCGACAGCAAAATCTCAGAGAAAGCATAAAAGCGGCACCAAAAATGTTGCCAAAAAATGGGACAAAATCCTCTGTAAAGGAAAAAGCCCGACAAGATGAAACTGCAACAAATTCTGCTTCTCATCAGTTTTGTGGGCGTTCTGGGCGCCACGGTGGCGCCCTTGGCGCCAGTCGTCCAAACCAAACAGGGCAAAATGGTCGGTATTGAGCGAGAGTTTGAGGAGGAGAAGGTGCACATCTACCAGGGCGTTCGCTACGGTAAATTGGCTGACTTTTTTTACCTTATCAATCTTATCATCATCATCATCATCATTTTCAGGAACTGCCGAACGCTTCTCTCGTCCCCAAATGGTCGCTCCCTGGACTGGAACGTACAATGCAACTACCTTTCAGTTTGCCTGTCCTCAGCCCTCTTATCACCTCGCCACCAAGGTTGACCTCAGTCGAGGCTTTGAGACCGGCTCCAGCAGCGAGGACTGCCTCTTTCTGAATGTCTTCAAGCCGGCCAAGGATGGAATCAAGGCTCGCCCGGTTATGGTTTGGATTCACGGCGGTAAGTGAACTGAGCCAAATAGTACTAAAATATATCCCCTTTTTTCAAATTCAAAACATTTTTTAGGATCCTTCGAATTTGGCACCATCTTCACGGTGATCTACGACGGACGGGTGATTGCCTCGTTGGGCGATGTCATTGTCGTTACGGTCAACTACCGCTTGGGGGCGCTTGGTTTCCTGTACGGCGGCTCTGAGGATGCACCAGGGAACCAGGGACTTTACGATCAGGTACTTCGATCTTTTTATTTCCTATTGACTTGACCATGACCATTTGTCCATTGTTCAATTTAGATTTTGGCCCTCAAATGGGTCCAGGAGAACATTGGCGCCTTTGGTGGTGACCCGAAGCAGGTGACACTGTTTGGAGAATCGGCGGGCTCAATGTCAGTTGGGGCGTTGGTCCTCTCGCCTTTGACCAAGGGTCTTTTTCACCGGGCAATTACCCAATCGGGCGCCCCCAACTCCTACCTCGGTTCGGAGAAGAAAGATCTATCTTACCCGAAAACGGAATCCCTGGCGGAGAAGCTCGGCTGCAATGGCACCGAGAAGGCGGCCATTTTAAAATGTCTTCGGGCCGCCTCGGTGGAACGGATTCTCCACGAGTCGAAGGGGTCGATTGCCAATGGGGAGGCCTTCATTCCCATCTGGGGCACCGATCTGATGCCCGTTCGACCGGTGGAGGCGCTCAAAACGGGCAAGGTCAATGACGTCGATCTGATGGTAAATGAAACCAAAAACCCTTTGCTTAATCCCATTTAAATCCCCGTAAAAACATCATATAATATTCACTTTTTCCTTCAGTTCGGCACCACCCGAAACGAGGGCTCCGCCTTTGTGGCCAAGATTCTCCCTCTGCTAAACCCGGACACCGCCGGAAAGGACCTGCACATCGCCCAGGTGAAGAGCATGATCAAGCTGATGTTCCTCATGTTCAGCGAGCCGCACTACGCCGAGGTGGTGGAGTACTACACCAAGGGGCTGAATGAGTCGGATAAGACGGCGCTGAGGTAGTGTGCTAAATTGTGACCACAAAAACCTTATCAGATTAATCAAATATCTTACTGATAACACACACATCACATTTTATCAGACTGGCCGTCTCCGACGCCTTCGGCGACTACCACCTCATCTGCCCTACCGTACTGTACGGCGAGCAGTTTGCCAAGGTGACGCCCACCAGGCGCCACTACGCCTACAAGGTTTCGCTGCCCACCAGCATTGGCATCATGGGCTGCCGAGGGTGGATGGGAGTTTGTGAGTGCTGTTTTGGGGAAAAACCTTCCATTTTTTTGTAAAAAAATTCTCATTTTTAACTTCTTTTTTCCAGGTCACGGCGAGGACGTCGTCTACGTCTTTGGGGTGCCGGTGCGCGTCAGAGGGCTGATCTTTAGCGAGGCGGAGTACCGCCTCAGCCGAGACATGATCCTCGCCTGGACAAACTTTGCAAAAACAGGCGTTCCAGGAAAAGTTGGGGGAGTTGCAGAAGATGGCGAAAATCGAACTACAACTTCCATTACCTGGACCGAGGCGCTGAACCAGGGCACGGTGGACTACCTCAACCTGGACTCGAATGACTACCGAATGGTGAAGGCCGCCTACCGGGACAAGTGTGACGCCTTCTGGAAGCCTAAAATTTTTGCCTGAAGAGAAAAAGGCAAGAAGGGAAGTAAACTCAAGACAAGGTGAACAAAAATAAGAGTACAAATTTTTGTATTTTTTAAAATAAATAAAAAAGTGTTTCGCCATCTTGAACTACAGATAAAACTGTCAGCAGTCAAAAGTGGAGATTGTCGTCTGATTTAGTAGTAGATTTGCTCTGATCGCTTTTCTTCTTCTTTGCTCAGTCAGCTTTTCAGCGGTTTAACTAGTAAAAAACAAAGACCAAGAAGATTGAAAAAAGAGAAGTCACTTTATTCTTATTGTCATTGTTAGCATATCAACATTTCAAACAATGTGTTTGTCAAACAGCAGACAAGGAGTCAAAGAGTAGGGATGCTAATACTGATACTTTGCATAGTGGTGCTCCTCAAGGACACTTCCATGAGAAGCGGAGATGATAATGCGACCACGACCGCCACGGACTCGGCGGCCACCACGGCCACGGCCACGACCACCACGACCACCACGGCCAACATTCGGCGACTCAACAACGTCAGCGCTGTTAGCGCGAGCCTGGTGAGCGAAGATGCTGACGATGTTGTTGTTGTTGTTGTTGCTGCTGCCGTTGCTGCTGCTTCTCAGGCGGCGACTAAGATCCACTACCTCTTCCACCACCTGCTCCTCTTCCTCCTGCTCCTGCTCGGCCTGAATCGCCTCCAGCACTTTCTCGTAGATGTCCGCCGAGTAGGTGGCCACGTCGCCGCGCTCATTGTCGATGATGTAGGCGGAGGGCAGGGCGTCGGGCGGTAGGCCCTGGGGCAGTTGGATGAAGAAGAAGATGGGGTTCTTATGGCCGTCAAAGAGGAGCAGCGCCGGGCGGCGGCGGCTGTGCGCCGGCGGGCGGTTCGCCGGGCGCGGGTACTGCGCCTTCAGGGCGGCCACCAGCGCCTTCAGACGCCCGCTGGTCTCGCTGTGGTCATGCTGGTGGTCCTGGTCCAAGGAGAGGGCGCTGCGCCCCCCACCGCTGGTGAAGGGGTCTCGGCGGACCAGGGCTCGGTGAAGTGACTCAAGCAGCGGCAGCTGGACGGCGAGATTGGCGAAGTGCTGGTCACGTCGTCGACGGGCGGCCCCCAGGGCTGAGGGCGTCAGCGGCGGCATGGAAGCGATCTTCACACTGCAAGAGAAGGGGAAGGGAAAACACGAGAGTTAGTTAAAGTTAGAATGTGGAGAAAGTGAAAGAAAAACAGTTACTTGCCTTGTTGTTGTTGAGTGATGGGCTGATCGGAGGAAAGATGGTGGCTGTATGTAGAGGGCTGGATGTGGTCTTCACTACTACCACCACCGGAGACGGCGGCGTAGGCTCCAGGTTGCAGTTGACCAAACAGCGGTCGTACAATCACTGTAAAATGTACAGCTTAGAGGCTGCGCTGCTGCTACATTCCACCTCTTTCTAATTTGATTTTTATCTCAAAACAAAAGGCGCCCTCAAGCTTGTGGACGCCTCTAAGCTGGGCCTCGGTAAAGGCGCCATCAAACCGTATATGGGGGGAGATAAGGAAAAAAAGTGAAAGAGCGAAATGGGTGAGTTTGAGTGCGTTTCCTGAAAGAGAAATACTGGTTGCCCCTTCCTCTTGGTCGTTGCCACCCCTCCTCTTGGTTGTTGTTGCAAGGAGTTGAAAGTTGAGCCGGAACCTCTGCTACCACCGAGCGACTGTACGAAGTGTCCGGCGACACTTTACGTCGCCCACCGACCCAAAATCGGCGCTCTATCTCGCATTTTCTTTTTCTTGTTTTCAGTTTCGGAGCACATTTTTAATGATGATCATGATAGACAAAAAAATCACGGGGACTAAGCAAACAACTGGGCGTTTAGAATCTTTTATTGGACTTTTTTTGGTATTTTTGTTGGTACAATTGAGCAGTAGTAGTAGTAGTAGTGGTGGTGGTTGGTAGATGGAAGAAAGAGGTCGCAGGCTTGAAACAAACAAACTGACTTCAACTAGCCTTGACTTGGGGGCCGAGTAGTCTTCTGATCAGGAAGAAGAAAAGGTTGTACACTACTGCTACTCATCTGTACCGGGGGTTATGTTCTCCAAGGGAGTGAGAGAGCAAAAACTAATACTAGAGTGGATAAAGTAACAATATGTAGAATAAGACAATGGAATATGACAATAGAAAAGGACAGTAGAGTAGAGGATAAAATAGAGGTTAACACATAGAATATAAAGATACGATGAAGACTAAAGTGTCGAACAACAGCAACGAGTGCGGTGTGATGGTCTACCGGGTAAAAAGCTGTAGAGTTACAGGGAGAGGGGGGTGGATAAGACTAAAATAATTGAGGAAGGTGATGTAAAATGTACAAAAATGAGAAACCGCACCATCAGGCTATATAACACACTCCAACTCCTCTACTCCCCCATTACTTGTACACTATGAACTTTTTATAATCGCGGTTGTTGTGAAGCTTCTCGAGGTGCAGCTTGGCGTTACAGCGCCAGGGGGCGGCGAAGCTGCACTTCGGCCACTGGCACTTCCACGGCCTCTGGCGCAGGTGCACCGCGAGGAGGTGGTTCGCCAGCAGGCGCTTCTCCGAGAACTTCTCGCACTCCGGACACGGCACCCTGGAGGAGACCTTTGTAGCCGCAACGTAGTCGGGCCAGTTGGCGCGTAGGTACGCCTCAACGTTTTGGGGAGTGACGTCTTTTAGGGCGATGGGCGCGGCGGCGGCGGCGGCAGGGAGTGGCAAATTCGAAATTGATTGATTCTGCGGCTGCTGCTGCTGCTGCTGCTGGGAGGTACTGGCGATGGAAGGTGAAGTAGTAGACGAGGTAGCGGTGGACGTTGTGGCGACAGCTCGGTTAGCAGCAGCTGCCGATGATGTGGAAGCATACGAGGACCCGCCTAGGAGAGTTCGGAAAGTGGTGGAGCCAGTTGCTGTTGCCTTATTCTTTGACCGCTTCGGACTGTTGTGGCCAGGCTGAAGAGAAGAAGACGAAGAAGGCTCATCGGCGTTTGACTCGTCAGCGGAGCGCTTTGCGACGACGCGGCTCAGCTGGCCTTCAGTGGTGGTGGGTGCCACCGCCCCCTCCTTCTTCGTGGGTGTCACCACCGCCGCTTGGGTGTCTCCCTCCTCCTCCTCAACTGAAGCATCTGAAGCTTCAGCTTCATCTCCTGATGAAGATTCTTCGTCAGCTGATGAAGATTGCTGGCTTTCAGCAGTTGTGCTGCTGTGCTGAGCAGAAAGCTGAAGTCCCTGCTGAAGTTTCGGCTCAGATGAAGACTGAGAAGAAGTCTCATTGTCGTCGTCGTCGTCGTCGTCGTCGTCCTCATCGTAGTCCTCGTCGTCGTCGTCGTCGTCCTCGTCGTCGAAAGTGGAAGGAGGACTCACCTCCTCACCATCACTTTCACCACTCGATGACTCAGACTCTTCAGCACCAGAATCAGCAGCAGGTGGTAGAATAGCCACTGAAACAGAAAAAGAAGAAGCAGAAGATGAAGCAGGTGAAGGAGTTCGAGCGAATAATCATCAACTTACCTTCACCGTCGATGTCAGCTGGTGGTCGTCGCGGCGAGGTGACCTCCTCATCATTCTTCTCCACCACCACCTTTGCCGAACCCTCTTCTTCCTGCTCTTGCTTTTGCTGCAACAGCTGCTCATTATCAGCGAGGTGCTTCTCAGCACCCGATTCATCATTTGCCGCCACTTCCCGGTTCACAATGTACCGCTCGTAGTCCTCGCTCTGGTGGACCTCTCGGACGTGATCTTGAGCCTTCAGCTTAAAGCCGGCGGCAAAGGCCTCACAGCCCTCCGCCTTGCAGTGGAGCGTCTTGTTGCTAAAGTGCCAGCGCAGGTGCTCCTGCAGCTGGCCATCCTCCACCGGTATCGAGCATTCCGGACAGACATTCTCGGTGCTTTCGTTTTCGGCCTCTGAATCGGCAGAGGGGCGGTGGTCGCGTCGGTGGTGGTCTTCGCTAGCGTCTTTAGCGTCCTCAGCGTTGGCGTCAGAGTCACCAACGGTGACGGAAGTCAAAGTCGAAGTTGATGGCAGCTGGGAAGTACCGGCGGCGGAAGGTGTGAAGGCGGCCGAGGCGAGAAAGCTCTCGGCCGAGATGGCCTGTGAATGGGTGGCTTCGGCCTGGGTAGTTTGAGCAGCAGATGAGGTGGAAATAGTGTCATCGGCGGAAGTGTTTCGGCGCTTTGGACCACCCTGAAGAGAAGAAGGCTCATCGGCGTTTGACTCGTCAGCGGAGCGCTTTACGGCAACGCGGCTGGAGCTATGGTTCTCTTCAGCAAAGTCCTTTTTCTTGGCTTGGTCCTCAACTTTCTCTGAAGTTTGCTGGCCAGCAGTTGTGCCGTCGTGAGCAGGAAGCAGCTGTTCCTGCAGCTTAGTCTCAGACTGGAGAGACTGAGAAAGAATCTCATTGTCGACGATGCGAGAAGTCGCTAGATTGACGGTGACCTCATCATTTTCACCACTCGATGCAGGCTTTTTAGCAGCACCAGCAAGTGGTAGAATAGCCACTGAAACAAAAAAAGAAGAAGCAGAAGATGAAGCAGGTGAAGAGTTCGAGCGAATAATCATCATCCACTTACCTGCATCGTCGTTGTCAGCTGACGTCTCATTGTCGTCGTCGAGAATGGGAGGAGGAGGAGGATTCACCAGAGTGTCGAGGACCTCATCATTTTCACCACTCGATGCAGGCTTATCAGCAGCATCAGCAGCAGCTGGAGTAGTAGCTTTACCTGTAGGTGGAATAGCGTCCAAAATAGAAGAAGCAAAGTTAGAGCGCATCAAGTTACCTGCACCGTCGATGTCAGCTACTGGTCGCGGCGAGGTGACCTCATCATTCTTCTCTACCACCGCCGAATTCGCTTCCTGCTGCAACTCATAATCGAGGCGCTTCTCAGCATCAAACTCAATCTTGTCATTCTTTGTCACCACTTGTGTAATTCTTTTCACATGGACCACCTTCTCCGGGGCATTAGCAGCGTTGTTGTTGTTGCTGCTGCTGCTGCTGTTGTTGTTGTTGTTGTTGCTGCTGCTGTTGTTGTTGTTGTTGCTGCTGCTGCTGCTGCTGCTGTTGTTGTCGTCGCCGTGTCCCTCGTCGGTGCGGCTCAACGGTATCATGTTTCCACTAGATGTGCCCTCTTCGTTAATGGCATTCGAAATCATCTCGTAGATGGCCTCTGAGTAGCGGACCAGCTCGCCCTTGGGATTGTTGTCGATTAAGAAGGTATTGCCCACCGGGTACTTGTTCCAGCGACGGCGAATGTCAAAGAACGGCTTCTTTTCGGCGTCAAATCTAACCATCACAGTGTGGCTGTCCAGCGAGCGGACGGGAGTGTCCGGGTTTTTGCTGCGGGAATTCCCTTGTATGATCTTCGCCTTAAGTTCGTCAACTTTGTGCATTGCCTTAAGGTCAACGATTTGCTGGTCAGTGATTTGGGCCTGAAGAAGCTTCACCTCTTGGTAGAGCTCGCGGAGGCACTCCTGCTGGTAGGTGACATTGTGGATGATCGCTTTCTGCGCCAGGAACAGCTCGAGCTCCTCCTGACACTTGGAGCCCGGTCGACCGGTCATGGTTCGGCGATAGTAGGCGATACTAATCGGTGGTTAGCTGTTGCACAAACTGCGATAACTGTCTGATAAGATCAGAAACACTTGTGTTAGCCAAACAATAACAATAACAACAACAACAGCAGTGCACTACTTACCTGATTGAAAGATGGAGAAAGCCCTTTTCCAGGCTTCTCGGCGACCCTTCCCTGCGTCCTCGTCGGTTTGGCTGTCGTCCCTCGGGGCTTGATTATCCTCACTTCTTCAATGCTTCTGAAGTTGAATTGCTCTGCAAACTTCACTGCGGAACTGGCAACTATCATGGGCACGCACAAAGAGAAAACTACGCAGTGCGCACTCACTATCAAGTCACCGAATGTTACCAAGTGGCTCACCGCTGTTCACAGATAGCGTGCTGCACTTTTGTTTTGTTTTGCAACAAATGCCCGACAAACACCTCTCTCCTTCTGATTCGGTGATTTAGGTTTGGTTTTAAGGTAAAATAGAATAAGTTGGAGTTTGATAAGGGGATTATCATCAAGCTCCACAAAGGGGAGCTCATCGGATTAGTCAGATCCGGCCAAACAGCAACAACAGCAGAAGCGGCAGAAGCGCTGCCGCCTAGTAGGCTGGATCTGAAGCGCGAGAGAGATGACGCATTCAAATCGTCGCACTGCAATGGCGCGCGCTCACTGCTCATGCTTAGATGATGAATTTGGTCAAAGGAGGCGGCCCGGAGCGCCAGCTTTGCCCGTTGCCTGAGCACACTGCTGCACACAGGCAGACGCACACACAAAGAGATAGAAACTTCTAGCACACCGAGCACACCGAGCCTACGACGCAGAAAGAAGAAGAAGAAGAAGAAGACGAGGAACACACACTTTTTGCCTCACTGAGCAAAACATCACACTGAAGCAGCACACTACCAGCACCAGCAAATCCACTGTCCACAACTTTTGATTCAAGCAGCAGCAGCAGCAGCAGCAACAGTCCCCAAGTAACAGTGTCTGCGCTTGAAAACTTTGTTTACCTTTGGCTCAGAGGTTAGTACTGTTGTTCCCCAACATCTCACTGTTGCCGACCACCACCACCACCACCAATCACTAATCACTGATCACTCATTAGGGATAACCCGAGAACAGAACCACCACCACCGCCGCCGCCGCCGCCGCCGCCGACACTGCTCGACATAAGTATGTCTGGAGAATTTGCTTTTAATCGTCTTGGTCGAGATGATGAAAAGAATGCACTGGCGCCGCCGCCATTGCCGTTGTCACCGCCGCCCTCACCACCACCAACTCCTCCACCTTCGCCGCCCCTTCCTGATTTTGGCCCTTACTGTTCTCTGCCACCACCGCATTGTAATGCTCCAGACCCAAAGTGGCTCCATCCAAACACCGGAAAACCTTGTACGGACCGGGCAGATGGCTGAAGAGCTGCTGCTGCTGCTGAGGGGTGAACAGCAGCAGCAGATTCTCGCAGAGAAAGTAGTTCAGGGCAATCAGCAGTAAACAACAGATCATTTCACCACCAGCAGTGCTGCTCAGTACCTACAGTAAGGATTTGAAAATCTGCTCTACAACTATGACCCAAGGTAAGTGCGTCCTTCCAGAACCAAAGACTCTAATAATCTCACAAACTTCTACTTAGATTATAATCTAGCCTTTCATCTTTTCACTTTCATCATTTTGCCCTCATTCTCTTCCTCTTTCTCCTCTTCAACAACAACACACTCTTCTGTTCTATTGTATTAGTTTTAGATTTGCCTGCTTCTTCTTGAATATCCCAAGCACACACACAATAAGACACAACCATTCATGTTTCCATCTTTCAAGTACACTAGCTGAAACACCTAGAATCACTTACACTCACAATAGTTATCTACTACAGGATACAGTAATAAAAAGGCATTCGTGAAACCCAAACCCTAAAACCCTTTAATCATCTCAATAATAATAATCATGAATGTGCGATTAAGCGACAGTAACACTGACAAGTGAGTTGTGAAAAGATGTGTAACAGTTTATGAAAGACAATAAGTGAAAAAGTATGAAAACACTGATTTAGAGGTGTACCTTATGGGCAACATCGCGTAGGTAATAACAATCATCATGAATATGTGACGTGCAAGTAACAGACAAAAGTAGTCAAATCAGTGAGGGAGTAAAAGAAATGCAAAAAGTCTTTTAGGATAATACCCGTGAAGACAATACCAAAACACCGCAGTTTAGAGTTTTATCTTACGGGCAACATCCTGTAGAAAGCTGTCTATTTGGGCAAAATCATATCCATGAAGAAGTTCTTCAAGCTCAGCTCGTGCATCAGCCTCGTCGCTCGTCATAGAATTAAGCCCATTCTGTGGATTCACTAGATTATCAAACTGATTCCAACAATGCACCTCAATCTGTGGACTTCGACGAGTGTTAGCAGCACCAGAATGGAGGACGCCAATGTAGGTCGCCTCAAAGAAGGTAAGCACGCTTTCCATTTGCGTTTCATCACTAAACAACGGAGTGTCATTCAACAGGTGGTCATAGGCTCTTATCACATCGGCCGGCGGGACGAAAGCCAAGGAGATCAGCAGATGTACTTTAAAAGCAAAAGCCTCGCTACTGAAGTACAGTTCAACTAGGCCCGGCTGCTGCTGAAGAGTGCACAAGATGTTCTGGCAAAACTGGTTGAAACCAGTTTCAGACGAAACAGATGTTGCAGATGCTAGAAATTGCACATTGTCAAGGGTGGGTAAGCCATTTTCAGGGGTTTTCAGCAGGGAAGAGGGATTTTTTGGAGCAATAACCGGAGAAGGATTTTTTCGATTACGGTAACGACCAATGTTTCGCTTCATGTTTGAGACAGACGGCAGGGCGGCTCGAATCGAAGCACTTACTTCAGGATTGCTGCTGACTTCGGTGGCAATTAAATCTTTTGCGCGAATGTCCGGTGAGCTGGTGGCCCGTTCTTTCAATCGGTTACATATCTTTACCGCTTCAACCTTGGCAACATCCGGTGAGTGTGAGTGCTGGCCGGTTTCAGTCACCTCCGTGCCATCATCAGTAGCTCGGCCTTTGCACCCACTCTTGTGGTACTTTACGCACTTGTAGATGTCCTTCTTCCCAACCACTTTTGCAGCGCGCTCTAGGTAGTACAGGTAGCCGTTGTGCTCAAATAGAGTTCGACCTTTAGAAGTGCGAAGCATTTGACTAATTTTGAATGGGAGAGGGAGGGAAGATCAAGTTTCAATGATCAAGTTTCACAAAAATAGGTTGAGAAAAACGTCAAAGTTTGTGGTAGAAGTCCTTTTGCACATAAATGGCACAGATTCAACGGTTCTAGAAAAAGCAATAACAATAATAAGTTTAGCCCAGAAAGTCACCTGTTTGCTGATCACTGCTACTCACTTACCAAAACGTGTGAAACATTTTTGTTCCTCTTCATCTTCTTTTTCTTCTTCAAAAGCTTGGCGACGGAGCCTGTGCTTGAAGTGTGTGTGTGTGTGCGCGTTTGGTTGTTTCTCTCCTGTTTTGCCTGTGTGATCTGGGATAGGAGAGAAAGTGATGCGCCAGTGTTCCCCGCTTGTTGCTGTGCCTGTGCTCACTCCTGTGCCTGCCTGTGCTCACCTGTAAGTTGCGCAAGCGTATTTGAAAGTTTACCCAGTGTACGACTGCGTAGACATCGCACCTGAAGATTCTCTTTAAATGTTTTTGGTCTAGTTTATGAAAGATGAAGTGAATAAGATGTAATGCGTACAAGAGAATATACAGTCATCAAAAGAAGGAGTCCATCAAAAGAAGAAAGAGGTGGAAAAGGAAGAAAGAAGATACTTAAAAACGGGGGGTCAATGGGGATGGTTGGAAAAAGGGTGGTGAGGAGGATGATAATAGGAACGGTCCTGCGATTCGCTAATCCCGACACTGCAGGTACCGCTCATACTCCGTCGACCCGTGCACCCGCCTCAGGTGATCTTGGCCATTACGGCGGTAGCCAAAGGCCTCGGCCGTGCAGCAGCCACCGCTGCCGACGTCGTCCACCGGCCAGGCGCAGTGATACCGCCGCCGCTTCAGGTGAACGGTGTTGATGTGGTCCCTCAGGTCGTTCCTAGTGATCGGCTTCGGGCAGAGGGGACAGGGCAGGAGGTCGTGGGCGCGGGCCGACTGGTAGGCGGAGGAGGCGTAGAGGCGGTCGGCGGCGGCGGTCATCTCTGCGGGGGAGGAGGAGGAGGAGCTGAGGCGGGCGCTGTTAGAGGCAGCAGGAGCAGGAGCACGGCTGCCCCTACTAGCCCTAACCTTCTTAGCCCTAGATCGTGGTGGTGGTGGTAGGTTAACCGCCGCCGCTGCCACTCCTCTTGACGAGGATGAGGGAGAAGTCGAAGCGGAAGGGCCCACCACCGGATCGCGCCGAATGTACCGCCCGGTGTTCTCCGCCTGGTTGTGCGCCCGCTTCACGTGCGACTGCATCTGAGAGAGGAAGGCGACGCCGCTGGTGCCGGTGGTGCAGTCTGGCCAGGTGCACCGATACGGCCGCAGGGAGAAGTGCTTTCCGTAGATGTGGTCGCTGATGTAGGTCTTCCGGAACTCGAACCGGCAGAAGGGACAGGGCAGCTTGGTGGAGGAGCCAGCGGCGGCGTACTCCGCCGAGCTGAGAAAGGCCTCCGTGCGCGCCCAATCGGTGGATGAAATCGAGGATGCGGATGTGGAAGTAGCAGCTGGGGTCGATATAGCGGCGGCGGAAGGCGAGGTGGCAACAAAAGCAGCAGCTGTGGCCTGGGCCGCTGAAGATGATGAGGATGATGATGATGACGATGGGGCCAAAGAAGACGACTGCTGCTGCTGCTGCTGGCCAACGGCTCCCGGCGTCGAGGAGGGCACCACCACGTACCGCACCGGGTCGTCCTTGTGCACTTTCAGTACGTGGTTCTCCGCATGGACTCGCCACTGGTTGGTGAAGCGGCAGCCTGGCCAGCTGCACCGGTAGAGCAGCGGCCGTCGAAGGTGGACGATGTTCAGGTGGTCGACCAGGGTCACCTTCTCGTAGTGTCGGTTGCAGAGAGGACAGTTCAGGCGATCATTGCGCTGGGTGGCCGCCTGGAAAGCCGCCGAGGCGAGAAAGCGCTCCGCAATGGCAAACTGAGCCGATTGAGAAGCAGTTGAGGAGTTGATGCTCTGCTTTGGAGCAGCAGAAGGAGGAGGAGGAAGAGAATGAGGATGATTCTGAAGAGATTCCGAACTGGAAGTGGATTCAAGCGGACGCTTTCGCGAGACTATGAGGGTGCTGCTGTTGGCAGTTGGCTCCTGCTTGACGGTGTTCGAAAATGGGAGCTGATTGTTGCTGCTGCTGCCACCACTGATGTTGTTGTTGTTGTTGTTGTTACTTCCATTGAAGGCGTTCCTGTTGTTGTTGTTGTGGTTGGCAGTGCTGCCACTTTCTTCTCTGGGTGGCCCGGCCAAATTCTCTTCCTGGAGCATGTTGTTGTCATCCATCACCTCCTCCTCTGTCTCTTCCATCTCTTCCTGCTGTTGCTGATCACGTTGTTCGTTGACCTGTTCATTGGCATGAACAGTGTTCTCCTCCTCCTCCTCATCGCCGATCACTATCTCCTCCTCTTCGGACTTTACAATGACGCGTCTCAGACCGTTCTCCTCAACAACAGACGACCGTGGACCGCCGCCGCTGCTTCTGCTAACCACCCCTAAGGCTCTAGGAGGCACTTCTACGCCCATTCCATCCCCCTCCTCCTTGAAGGCCTCCAGCACCTTCATGTAGATGGCCAGCGAGTAGAGCTCCACGTCGATGCCGGCGCTACCGCAATCAAACCGCGTGGGCCAGTCCTCGGGCCAGGCCTTTGGTTTGAGGCGAATCTCGAAGAAGGCCTCCTCGTTGGTGTCGAAGAGCAGCAGGACGGAGCACCGGTCCGGCGGGGGAAGTGGAAAGCAATCCTCGTACTGCGTCCGCAGGGCGTACTTTAGTTTCCGCAGAATGAACGCCCGGCTGTTCGGGTGGTGGTGATTGTTAGAACTACCGGCGGTGTCGGCGGTCACGCCGTTCAGCACATTTAAGCGCCATTTCAGGCCTTGCAGCTGCTTGGTCACATTGCGGAGGGTCTCCCGGTGGGCGGTGCGACGGTCCAGCTCCTCTTCCGGATCCGATCGGTGGTTCATTTGGGTGAAATGGCAGCTGAAAGAGAGAGAGAGAGAAAGTAAACACCGAATGTTAGAAGATACGAAATTGCTGCAGGTAATAACAGCAACGACAACAACTTACTTAAGCGAAAAAGAAAGTGGTAAACAGAACAGTGGCAGCAGCAGCGATTCCTTGGCGCAACTCACCTTTTTCTTCCGGTTCTTCCGGTTTCTTCTTCCGGTTCGATAATGGGAAAACGTTGAACGAGGAGGAAGACAAGTTCACTGCAAAATTCCTCGTTTCGCGTGTTTTGAAACCAAACAAACGTGCTCAGCTGCTGCGCGGCCACACGTGCCGCAAGGGATTTTTTGGCCCCTATTCACTGACGACGTGACATCACTTTTAGCTGCCCGCCGCTTTCAAATTCAAGGCGACTGACACACACACACACACACACACACACAGTAACTACTGTTTAGTTTGTTTTGGGTAGTCATTGTAATCGGAGTTTATGATACAGTAAAGCGGTAAATGCAATGTCAGAACTAGGGTTAAGGTGAGAACAAGTTAGGGCAAACGGGGGGTTTTGGAATGTGGAAAATGAGTGGTGAGGATGAAGGTGATGTTGATGATGACGGGCATCATAATAAGAACGGTCTCCTGCGATCTTTGCTATTCTCGACACTGCAAGTACTGCTCATACGCCGTCGACTTGTGCGCCTGTCTGAGGTGCTTGTGGCCGATGTGGCGGTAGGAGAAGGCCTTTGCGCAGCCCGGCCAGGCGCAGTGGTACCGGCGCCCAAGGTGAACGACGTTGAGGTGGTCCGTCATGTAGCGCTTTGTGATCAAGCTCGAGCACAGCGGACAGGCCATGAGGTAATGGCCGCTGATTGACTGGTAGGCAGAGGAGGCGGTGAAGCGGTCAGCGACGGCGATCATCTCATTCATCTCCACGGGTGAGCGGCGGCTGCTGTTGTTCAACTGGTGAGAGGATGAGGCGAAGGCAGAGGCGAAGGCAGCAGGAAGAGCACGGTCCCTAGCCCTAGTTTGTGGGGCCCTAGCCGCAGCAGCAGCAACAGAAGGAGGAAGAGGAAGAGGATTCTGAAGAGCCGAACTAGAAGTGGATTCAAGTGGACGCTTTCGCGTGATGAGACTGATGCTGTTGTTGTCAGTTGGCTCCTGTTTTATGGTGTTCGAAAATGGAAGCTGGTTGCTGCCGCTGCTGTTGACCTGCTCATTGGCGTGGACATTGTTCTCCGCCGCCTCCTCCTCTTCCTCATCGCTGATCGCTATCTCTTTCTCTTCGGACTTTACAATGACGCGAGTCAGTCCATTCTCTTCAACAACAGACGACCGTGGACCATCACCAGTGCCGCTGCTGTTCACCACTCCGAAGACTCGAGTAGGCTCTGAAAGGACGCCGCCCGTTCCGCCATTCTCTTCGTCCTCTCTGAGTGCCTCCAGTACCTTCATGTAGATGGCCAACGAGTAGAGCTCCACGTCGATGCCGGCGCTACCGCAATCAAACCGCGTGGGCCAGTCCTCGGGCCAGGCCTTTGGTTTGAGGCGAATCTCGAAGAAGGCCTCCTCGTTGGTGTCGAAGAGCAGCAGGACGGAGCACCGGTCCGGCGGGGGAAGTGGAAAGCAATCCTCGTACTGCGTCCGCAGGGCGTACTTTAGCTTCCGCAGAATGAACGCTCGGCTGTTGGGTTGCTGTTGTTGTGGTGAAACTTGTTCAATCTGATTACTTCTACTCGCGGTGTCGGCGGTCTCGCCGTACAGCACATTGTAGAACCGCTTCAGACACTGCAGCTGGTGAGCCACATTGCGGAAGGTCTCCCGGTGGGCGGCGCGACGAACCAGCTCCTCTACCGGATTTGTTAGTCGGCTCATTCCGGTGAAGTGGTGAGTGTCAGCTAAGAGAAAAAACTCGGAATGTTTAGAAGTTTAGAAGTTTAAAAGATACGAAAGACAGCAACACCAATAACAACTTACTTGAGGGAAAGTGAAAGTGGTACACAGAACAGAAGCATCAGCAGCGATTCCTTGGCAAAGTTCACCTTCTTCTTCTTCTTCTTCTTCTTCTTCTTCTTCTTCCGATTCGAAAATGCCAAAACGTTAAACGAGAAAGAAGGCAAGTTCACTGCACAAAGGTTTCGCGAGTTGCGCGTTGTGAAACAAACAAAAGTGTTCAGCTGCTGCACGGCACGTGCCGCTAGAGAATTTTTCTAGCCCCTATTCATTGATGGCGTGACCAGCCGCCGCTTTCAAATTCAAGACATGGCCAACATAGAGTAACTACTGTTTAGTTTGGTGATTGGTATTCTTGGAACGATCTGTTTTTTTATGATACGGTAAAGCGGTAAATGCAATGTCTAAAATCGGGTTAGAAAGGTGAAAACATCAAGGCAAAAATACATTTTAAAACCAAATAAAATGGGGAAAAATCTAGAAGACACTTCTGAGCCCGGTCGTTAAAAACAAAGGGTAAAAAAGCAGCGGCTGTTTGTTGGGGGTTTGGGCGTTAAAAAGTACATGGTGGCAGTAGTATATGAGGTTATATAAAAAGAGGGATCTGAAGAAGATATAGTAATAAAAGAAGGTGACATGCAAAGAAGTGCAAAGGGAAGTGAGAGTATTACATTACTGCCTATGTGAACTCTGATGTTGCAAAATCGAAATGAGCTGTGTAAAAGCCGTCACCACCAACGATCACCTACTCCTCTCGGTACACGATGAACTCCGCAGGGCTACTGCTCTTGTGGACTTTCTTGAGATGATTGGCAGCGTTTGAGTGCCAGCCTGTTGTGAAGCTGCAGCCCGGCCACCGGCAGTGGTACGGCTTCAGGCCGCGGTGCACCGAGAGGATGTGGTCCTTCAGCTGGCGCTTCTCCAGGCACGACGGGCAGTCCGGACACTTCACCCTGGTGGAGGCGTATTTGGCCGCAACGTAGGCGGGGCAGTGGGCGCGCAGGTAGTCCTCGGCGGAGAGCCTATGGGGCGTGGGTGTGGAGGTAGTGGAAGCAGTGGTGGGCGTGGTGGGCGTGGTGGTGATGGTGACTCGGTGCTTAGCTGCTGCTGCTGCTGATGTTGATGTTTTGGGCACCACCGCCGCCGCCGCCGCCGGCTTCTCAATGTACTGCTCGTCATTGCGGCAGCCGTGCTCTCGCTGTACGTGCTTCCGGACATTGACGCCCCAGACGTTGGTGTAGGTGCAGCCGGGGTAGGTGCACCGGTAGGGCACGTGCTGGGCCCGGTTAGTATGGGCCAGCTCCAGGTGGTCGCTCATCGCCGCCTTCGCGTAGGACTTCTCGCAGATGGGGCAGGGCAGCTTTTTGCCGTCTGCGGCCTTCCTGAAGTCGGCCGAGGCGAGGAAGCGCTCGGCAATCGCCGCCTGGGAGGTGGTGGTTTTGGTGGCCTGAGTAGAAGAAGAAGTTCCAGGTGCGGTTGAAGTTTTTGCGCGTTTCGAAATGCCCTGAGGTTGAGCGGCGGTTGAGCTGTCAGCGGGCCGCTTGTTGTTGTTTCCGAGGATGCGGTAGATGCTGCTGTTTTCTGCAGTTGGCTTCATCGCCAGAGTTCCGCGTTCCTCAGCTGCTGCTGCTGCTGCTGCTGCCGGAGGTTGCTGCTGGAGTTGTTGGGCAGATGTCTTCGTGTTGTTGTGGTGGTGGTGGGCAGGAGGAAGCGGCGGCTGCGACTGAGGTTTAGATTTAGATGGGAACACTGTGGTGTTGGGGGCTCGAGGATTCACCTGAATGACCCGGATAGTAACACCAGTCGATTCTTTGGCAGCAGCAGGAGTAGCTCCAGCAGCTCCAGCAGCAGCAGCAGGTGGAACAGCCACAGATGCGGCTGCTGCTGCTGCTGCTGGTGCTTCGCCAGAAGAAGTTCGAGGAGCCCGGTTCGACGGGTTTATCGGCGGGCGATTTACCCGGGTAATGGTGGCGATGGAGCTATTGCTTGGCTCCAGCTTAATCGGCAGTGTCTCTGACTGTCTTCCTGACTGACTTCGGCTCTCAGGCTGCTGGTGATGTTGTTGTTCGGCAGTGTTGGCTGGCGGAATCGCCTGCGAGTTGTAATTTTCCTCCTGATGCAGTTCATCGTTAAAGCTTTCATCGTCGCTGTCATCTTCCAAAGTAATCAGCTCCTCCTCCTCTTCATCATCATCAACTTCTTGCTTTATGTTAACTCGGATCAGCCCCTTTTCAGCAGCGTTGTTGTTGTTGTTGTTGTTGTTGTTGTTGTTGTTGTTGTTGTTGTTGTTGTTGTGGTTGCCTTCTCCAAAACCTATCGGTTCTTCCTCCTCCTGAACGGCCTTCAGGACCTTTCGGTAGATGGCTTCGGAGAGGCCGGCAATGGTGCCCTCACTGTCGTCGATGAGGAAGGGATAGCCTGTAGGGTAGCCCGAGACTGGTCGAAGTCGAAAGTCGAAGAAAGGCTGCTTTTGGCCGTCGAACATCACCACCACCTTGAGGTGTTCCAGCGATGAGAAGAGAAGCGGATTGCCGAGGTACTTGCTGCGCAGATTCGCCTTCAGCAGGCGCAACTGCTGAAGCACCTTCGGGTCTCGTTGGGGGCCGCCGTCCTGGTAGTCGCCCGCCGAGCAGCTGGCTCGCCGATGGTTACCATTTGCCTGCGGTATCAGTTGATTGTACAGCTCGTTCAGGCACCTGATCTGGTAGGTCAAGTCGCAGAAGGTCTCCTTTGCTGCTTTAATGTTTTCAAAACCTTCTCCTGAAGCTCTCGGCGGCTTTGCGAAACTTTTGCGTGCTGAATTCATCTTTTGGTGGTGGTGGCGTTTTGTTTTGTTGTTGCTTGGGACTTGCAGTTGGGAGGAGTTGAAGGAGGTGGTGGGCGATGTTAGGCTGGGAGAACTGGGTAAACAATAAGTTGTTTACCGGCCACTTTGACAGCTGACTCTCTGTGTGTTTGCGTCTGCCAGAGTGTCACTCACTCAGGCTCCCTTCACTGACGACGTGACGTCACTTTAAGTTGCCGGCGGCGGCCGTTTTCAAATTCAACACACACACAGCCAGTAACTGCTGATTAGTTTGCTTTTGTGAGGTATTCTTTGGACAATTTCGGTTTTTATGATACAGTAAACATGCGGAAACATGCAATTTTAAACTCGTGAGTAAAAGGAGAACAAGTTAAGTAAAAAACATTATAAAATCAAAAACAGATGGGAAAACCCTAGAAGACTCTCTGAGAGCCACAGTTGAGTCCGGTCGTTAAAGACGTGCTAAACAGGCAGAGGCAGAGGCTGTTTTAGAGTTTTAGAAATTGCTCTGAACATGGTAGTAGGTAGTTGTAGTAGGTAGAGTAAGTGGTACAGAGAGAAGGTGTTGTTGTATAAAAAGGGAGGTGAAACAGATATAGTAAGTAAAAGAAGCGGTGATATGAAAAAAAAGTAGTGTAAAACGAAGAGATAACATTACTACATATGTGAACACTGATGATGGTTAAAATCAAACAAAATGAGCTGTGTGGAAAAGCCCCGCCGCCGCCGCCGCCGCCTCACTCCTTTCGGTAAACGATGAAATGAGCGTAGCTGCTGCCCCTGTGGACCTCCTTGACGTGCCTGGCAGCGCTCCTCCGCCATCCGTTGGTAAAGCGGCAGCCTGGCCACAGGCAGTGGTACGGCTTCAGGCCGCGGTGCACCGCGAGGTAGTGGTCCTTCATCAGGCACCTAATCAGGCTCTTCGAACACTGCGGACACTCCAACCTGGTGTGGGTGGCGTTTTTGGTCGCAGCGTAGCCGGGGCAGTGCGCCCGGAGGTACTCCTCAATGTTGGCGGCAGTGGGGGGCGTCCAAGTTGAAGTTGATGGTCGGTGCTGTTGATGCTGCTGCTGCTGCTGGGGAGTACTAGTGGCGGAAGGAGGTGTGGAGGTAGTGGTACCAGTGGTGGTGGTGGCGAAATGTGTGGAGGTAGTGGCAGCAGTGGTTGTGGTGGTAGTGGCGGAAGGTGTGGAGGTAGTGGCAGCAGTGGTTGTGATGGTGGCTCGGTTATCCTCTGCTGCTGAACCGGAAGCAAGTGGAGGTGACCCGACTGTTCTGGCTGTTGGCACCACCGCCGCCCCTGCCGCCGCCGCCGCCTTCACAATGTACTGCTCGCCACCGTGCTCCCGCCGCGCGTGCTCCCGTGCATTCATGCCATAACCGTTGGTGTACCGGCAGCCTGGGGCGGTGCACCGGTAGAACACGTACCGGCCCCGGTTGATGTGGCACATGTCCAGGTGGTCGCCCATTGCCGCCTTCACGTAGCGCCGCTCGCAGAGGGGACAGTCGAGCTTTTGGGCCTCGGCGGCGCTGCGGAAGGCCGCCGAGGCGAGGAAGCGACCGGCAATCGAAGCGGCCCGAGAAGTGGCTCTGGTGGCCTGGGTAGAAGAAGAAGTTCCGGCAAAAACTTTTGCCCGTTTTGGATTGCCCTGAGGTTGAGCGGCGTTTGAGTGGTCGGCGGGGCGCTTGTTGTTGTTGTTGTTGTTGACGATGCACCGTTGGTTGATGTTGCTGTTGGCTCCAGTTGGCTTCATCTTCTTCAGCGTTCCGCGTTCTTCAGCTACTGCTGCTGCTGTTGCTGGAAGTTGCTGCTGGCGTTGTTGGGCAGATGTTGTTGTCCCGTTGTTGTTGTTGTTGTTGGGAGGAGGAAGAGGAAGCGGCTGAGGTTTCGATTTAGATGGGGGGCCAAGGTTAGGGTTGGGGGGTGGAGAATTCACCTGAAGAAGGTGGGCATTTGCAGCATCCGCAGCAGGTGGTGGTGGAACAGGCACAGATGAGGCTGCTGCTGCTGCTTCGTCATGACCCGGCTTCTGGGGAGCCCGGTTCTGCGGGTCAGTCGGCGGGCGAGTCGACACTCGGGTAATAGTGGAGCTATCGGCTGGCTCCAGCTTAATCGGCGCTGATTCGGACTGTCCTTGGCTCACAGCTGAACCAACACTCACAGACTGCTGGCAGCAGTGTTGCTCGGAAGTGTTGTTGTTGGTGGTGGTGGTGGTGGTGGTGTCCGTGTCGGTTGCCAGAGAGCCATTCACAGCAGGATCAGCATTTTCGGGTGGAATAGCAATAGCAGGCTCAGAAAAAGAAGAAGCAGCAGCAGCAGCAGAAACTGCTGAGCCAAAACAGTCGCCGCTCAGGCCACTGTTGTCAGTGTCTGGTGGTGGAATCACCATCTGAGAGTTGTAGTTCTCTTCCTGCTGCAGTTCATTGTCGTAGTGTTCCTCGTCGCTGTCTTCAATCAAGGGAATCAGCTCCTCCTCCTCCTCCTCCTCTTCATCATCCACAACTTCTTGCTTAATGTTTACTGGTTCCAGCAAATCTTCAGCAGCGTGACTGTTGTTGTGGTTGCCTTCTCCGAAACCTCTCGGTTCCTCCTCCTCCTCCTGAACGGCCTTCAAGACCTTCCGGTAGATGACCTCGGAGAGGCCGGCAATGGTGCCCTCACTGTCGTCGATGAAGAAGGGGTAGCCAGTAGGGTAGCCCAACCTGGGTCGAAGTCGAATGTCGAAGAAGGCCTTCATCTTCTCGTCAAACATCACCACCACCTTGAGGTTCGGCGGAAGGAGAAGCGGGTCGCCGTAGTTGCTGCGCAGATTCGCCTTCAGCTCGCGCAGCTTCTGAAGCACCTTCTTGTCTTTCGGGTCGCCCGCCGAGCTGCTGCTGCTGCTGCTGGCTCGCCGATGGTTACCGCTTTGAGGAGTCAGTTGATTGTACAGCTCGTTCAGGCACCGGATCTGGTAGGTCAGGTCGCAGAAGATCTCCTTGGCTGCTTTAAAGCTTTCAAAGCTTTCTGAAGCACTGGGCGGCGGCTTCGAAAAACTTCGGCGTGCCGAATTCATCTTCTTTTGGTGGTGGTGATTTTAGGTGAACTGGGCAAACAACAACAACACCACAAAAACGGCAGAAACAGAACGTTCTCTGTGTGACGTTCAGGCAACGTTTTCCTTCCTCTGTCTGTTCTCTTCTCCTGAGGAGAAGTTCTCCTCACTCTGCTACAGTTTGTCGCCCTTCTTTCTGCTGACAGTTAGGAATCCTAAACAACTGTTAGGAGCAGCCAGTCACACTTTACAGAGTGCTGCTGCAGTTTTCTCTTTGTTTGTGCGTCTGCGCGAGAAGAGAAGTCTGTCCCTCACTCCCAAGCTCCCTTCACTGACGACGTGACGTCAATCTGTACGGCTATCCGCCGGTTTCAAATTCAAGACAAACAGAAACTACTGATTAGTTTGTTTTGGGTATTCTTATTGTAACTTTGGTTTTTATGATACAGTAAAGCAAAAAATGCAATGTCAAAACTCGGGAGCTTATAGGAGAATATTGAAATGTGAAAAACCTGAAAACTCTTTTCAAAAATGGAAGATACAAAAGGGAAAGTGGAGACAGCAGTGGCCAGCAGCAATGAAGTGATGGTTAAAATCGAAATGAGCTGTGTAAAAGCCGCTGCCGCCACCGCCACACACACACCGATCACTCCTCTCGGTACACGATGTACTGAGGGTAGCTGCCATTGTGCTGCTCCTTGACGTGCCTGGCAGCGTTCGACCGCCATCCGGTGGTGTAGCTGCAGCCCTGCCACTGGCACTGGTACGGCTTCAGGCGCAGGTGCAATGCGATGAAGTGTTTCATTAGCAGGTACTTATACATGCTTTTCGAGCATTCCGGACACTTCACCTTGGTGCTGGCGTTTTTGGCCGCAACGTAGGCGGGGCAGTGGGCTCGTAGGTAGTCTTCGGCGGAGAGCCTTTGGGCAGTGGATGCTGAAGTGGAAGCTGAAGTTGATGGTTGCTGATGCTGCTGCGAAGTACTGGCAAAAGGTGTGAAGGGGGAGGTAGTGGAAGCAGTGGTGGTGGCTCGGTTAGCTGCTGATGATGATGATGAGCTGGAAGCAAGTGAAGGTGACCCGGATGTTCTGGTTGGCACCACCACCGCCGCTGTAGGCTTCACAATGTACTGCTCGCCATTGTGCTCTCGTCGCGCGTGCGCCCGTGCATTGACGCCCCAGACGTTGGTGTAGGTGCAGCCTGGGTAGGTGCACCGGTAGGGCACGTACTGGTTCGGGTTAGTATGGGCCAGTTCCAGGTGGTCCTTCATCGCCGCCTTCATGTAGGGCTTCTCGCAGAGGGGACAGTCGAACTTTTGGCCGTCTGCGGCCTTCCTGAAGTCGGCCGAGGCGAGGAAGTGCTCGGCAACCGCCTGAGAAGCGGTTTTGGCCCGAGTAGAAGAAGAAGTTTTAGGTGCGGTTGAAGTTTTTGCGCGTTTCGAATTGCCCTGAGGTTGAGCGGCGTTCAAGTTGGCAGCGGGGCGTTTGTTGCTGCTCTTGTGGGAAAGAGGAAGCTGCGAGTGAGGTTTGGATTTAGATGAGAACACGGTGGTGCTTAGGCGTCGAGGATTCATCTGATGGCCGCGGACAGTAGCAGGAGCAGCAGGTGGAACAGCCACAGAAGCAGCAGCAGCAGAATTTGCTGATCCTTGCGGAATCCCCTGCGAGTTGTATCTTTCCTCCTGCTGCATCTCATCTTCGCTGTCATCATCCAAGGTAATCAGTTCCACCACCTCCTCCTCCTCCTCGTCATCATCAACTTCTTCTTCCTTTACGTTTACTCGAATCATCCCCTCCTCTTCAGCAGCGTGACTGTTGTTGTGGCTCCTGTTGAGGCTGTTGTTGTCGCCTTCTTCAAAACCTCTTCCTTCTTTCTCCGCCTGAACGGCCTTCAAGACCTTTCGGTAGATGGCTTCAGAAAGGCCGACAATGGTGCCCTCATTGTCATCGATGAGGAAGGGGTAGCCTACAGGATAGTCCGAAACGGGTCGAAGTCGAAAGTCGAAGAAGGGCTGCTTTTGGCCGTCGAACATCACCACCACCTTGAGGTGTTCCAGCGATGAGAAGAGAAGCGGATTGCCGAGGTACTTGCTGCGCAGATTCGCCTTCAGCAGGCGCAACTGCTGAAGCACCTTCGGGTCTCGTTGGGGGCCGCCGTCCTGGTAGTCGCCCGCCGAGCAGCTGGCTCGCCGATGGTTACCATTTGCCTGCGGTATCAGTTGATTGTACAGCTCGTTCAGGCACCTGATCTGGTAGGTCAAGTCGCAGAAGGTCTCCTTTGCTGCTTTAATGTTTTCAAAACCTTCTCCTGAAGCTCTCGGCGGTTTTGCGAAACTTTTGCGTCCCACCGAGCTCATCTTTTAGTGGGGGTGTTTTCTTGTTGCTGGAGACTTGCAGTTGGGAGTTGAAGAAGGAGGTGGTGGGCGATGTTACTGACAGGGAGAACTGGGTAAACAGCAACACCAGTGAGAAACGATGAGCTAATCTTCCTCAACTGAAAACGCACACAAAGCAGTTGTGAGTCACAAGTTGTGACAGAAGCAGCGGCAGAAGCGGCAGATGAGCGCCGACAAGGCTCCCTTCACTGACGACGTGACGTCACTTTTACGGCTGCCCGCCGCTTTTAAATTCAAGAAATGACACCCAGGTATATACTGTTTAGTTTGTATTGGGTATTCTTTGTAACTTCTGTTTATATGATACAGTAAAGCGGGGAATGCAATGTCAAAATTAGGGAGATTATAGAAGAATATTGAAATGTGAACAACCTGAAAACTCTTTTCAAAAGGGAAAGTGGGGACAGCAGTGGCCATCAGCAGCAGTGAACTACTTATGAACTTATGGTTAAAATCGAAATGAGCTGTGTAAAAGCCGCCGCCACACACACCCACACACACCCCGATCACTCTTCTCGGTAGACGATATACTGAGCGTAGCTTCTGTCCTTGTGGACGTCCCTGACGTGTTTGGCAGCTTTCCACCGAGAGCCGGAGGTGTAGCTGCAGCCTGGCCACTGGCAGTGGAACGGTTTCAGGCCGCGGTGCACGGCGACGAAGTGCTCCTTCAGCAGGTACTTATCCATGACCTTCGAGCAGTCCGAACACCTCACCCTGGTGCGGCCGTTTTTGGCCGCAACGTAGTCGGGGCAGTGGGCCCGTAGGTAGTCTTCGGCGGAGAGCCTTTGGGCAGTGGATGCTGAAGTGGAAGCTGAAGTGGATGGTTGCTGATGCTGCTGCTGCTGGAGAGCACTGGCGGCGGAAGGTGTGGAGGTAGTGGCAGCAGTGGTGGCAGTGGTGGTAGTGGCGGAAGATGTGGAGGTAGTGGCGGAAGGTGTAGAGGTAGTCGAAGCAGTGGTGGTGGTGGTAATGGTGGCTAGGTGCTTAGCAGTTGCTGCTGCTGATGATGATGACGAGCTGGAAGTAAGTGAGGCACCGGTTCTGGGCACCACCTCTGCAGCCTTTACAATGTACTGCTCACCACCGTGCTCTTGCCGCGCGTGCTCCCGTGCATTCATGCCCCAGATGTTGGTGTACCGGCAGCCTGGGGCGGTGCACCGGTAGGGCACGTACCGGCCCCGGTTGATGTGCCACATGTCCAGGTGGTCCTCCATCGCCGCCTTCACGTAGCGCCGCACGCAGAGGGGACAGTCGAGCCTTTGGGTCTCGGGGGCGTTGCGGAAGGCCGCCGAGGCGAGGAAGTGTTCGGCAACAGCTTGAGAAGCGGTTTTGGCCTGTGTAGAAGTTCCAGGTGAGGCGGAAACTTTTGCACGTTTTGGACTGCCCTGAGGTTGAGCGGCATTCGAGTGGTCAGCGGGGCGTTTGTTGTTGTTGTTGCTGTCGAGGATGCGGTAGGTTCTGCTGCTGTTGGCTTCAGTTGGCTTCATCTTCAGCGTTCCGCGTTCCTCAACTACTGCTGCTGCTGCTGCTGGAGGCTGTTGCCGTTGTTGGGCAGATGTTGTTGTCCCGTTGTTGTTGGTGTGAGAAGGAGGAAGCTGCTGCTGAGGTTTAGATTTAGATGGGAACACGTTGGGGGGTCGAAGGTTCACCTGAAGGACGCGGACATTGGCAGGTGGAACAGGTGGAACAGCCACAGATGAGGCTGCTGGTGCTGGTGCTTCGTCAGGAGCCTTTCGAGGAGCCCGGTTCGGCGAGCGACCTACTCGGGTAACGGTGACGGTGAAGCTATCAGTTGGCTCCAGCTTAATCGGCACTGCCTCTGACTGCCTCTTTGACTGTCCTTGGCTCACAGTCGAACCACCATTCGCAGACTGCTGGCGTTGTTGTTGTTGTACGGCATTGTTATTGCTGCTGCTGCTGTTAGTGTCGATGTTGGCCTGAGGATTCACAGCAGGGCCATTTTCGGATGGAATAGCAGCTACAGAAGCAGCAGCAGCAGCAGCAGAACTTGCTGAGCCTCTAAAGTCGCCGCTCATGGCATTGTTGTCAGTTGATGGCGGAATTACCTGCGAGTTGTAGTTCTCCTCCAAGGTAATCACCTCCACCACCTCAACATCATCCCCAACTTCTTGCTTTATGTTTACTCGGATCAGCCCTTCTTCAGCAGCGTGACTGATGTTGTTGTTGTGGTTGAGGCTGCTGTTGTTGCCTTCTCCATTTCCGCCTCTTCCTTCCTCCTCCTCCTGAACGGCCTTCAAGACCTCTTGGTAGATGGCCTCCGAGATGCCCACTATGGTGCCCTTGTCATTGTCGTCGATGAAGAAGGGGTAGCCAGTTGGGTAGCCAGAGAGGGGTCGAAGTCGAATGTCGAAGAAAGCCTTTTTCTCGTCGTCAAACATCACCACCACCTTGAGGCGCTCCAGTGGTGGAATGTCACGCGGATTGCCGTAGTCTTTACGCAAGTTCGCCTTCAACTCGCGCAACTGCTGAAGCACTTTCGAGTTTTGAGAGCCGTCCTGGGTTCTTGAGCTGCTGCCGGCTCGCCGATTACCATTCTGCGGCATCAGCTGATTGTAGAGCTCGTTCAGGCACTCGATCTGATAGTCAATGCTGCAGTAGGTCTTTTTCGCTGCTTTAAAACTGGCAAAACTTTCTGAAGCACTCGCCGGCTTCGAGTTTTTGCGTCCCGCCGAACTCATGTCTTTTAGTGGTGATGGTGGTGTTTTGTTTTGTTGTTGTTGCTTGCGACAACTTGCAGTTGGGGTCCCCGACTTGAGGAGAGTTGAAGAAAATGGAAATGGTGGATGTTAGGCAGGGAGAACTGGGTAAACAGCAACACCAGTGAGAAACGATGAGCTAATCTTCCTCAACTGAAAACGCACACAAAGCAGTTGTGAGTCACAAGTTGTGACAGAAGCAGCGGCAGATAAGCGCCGACAAGGCTCCCTTCACTGACGACGTGACCACTTTTACGGCTGTCCGCCACTTTCAAATTCAAAACACTGTCATTGCTGATTAGTTTGCTTTTGGGTATTCTTTGGGTAACTTCGGTTTTTATGATACAGTAAAGTGGGGAATGCAATGTCAAAACTCGGGAGCTTATAGGAGAATATTGAAATGTGAAAAACCTGAAAACTCTTTTCAAAAATGGAAGATACAAAAGGCAAAGTGGAGACAGCAGTGGCCAGCAGCAGTGAAGTGATGGTTAAAATCGAAATGAGCTGTGTAAAAGCCGCCGCCACCGCCGCCACACACACACTCAGATCACTCCTCTCGGTACACGATGTACTGAGCGTAGCTGCTGCCATTGTGCTGCTCCCTGACGTGCTGGGCAGCGCTCGCCTGCCAGCTGGAGGCGAAGCGGCAGCCTGGCCACTGGCACTGGTACGGCTTCAGGCCGCGGTGCTCCGCGAAGATGTGGTCCTTCAGCACGTGCTTCGGCAGGCCCTTCAAGCATTGCGGACACTTCACCCTGGTGCGGGCGGTTTTGGCAGCAACGTAGGCGGGGCAGTGGGCCCGTAGGTACTCCTCGACGGAGAGCGTTTGGGCAGTGGATGTGGAAGTGGGAGCTGAAGTTGTTGATGGTCGTTGATGCTGCTGCTGCTGCGAAATGCTGGTGGCGAAAGGTGTGGAGGTAGTGGTGAAAGCAGTGGTTGTGGTGGTGGTAGTGGCGGAAGGTGTGGAGGTAGTGGCAGCAGTTGTGGTGGTAGTGGCTCGGTTAGCTGCTGCTGCTGAGCTGGAAACAAGTGATGACCCGGGTGTTCTGGCTGTTGGCACCACCACCACCTCTACAGCCTTCACAATGTAGTCGGCCTTGTGCTCTTGCCACGCGTGGGCCCGTGCACCGGTGCCCCAGACGTTGGTGTAGGTGCAGCCTGGGTAGGTGCACCGGTAGGGCACGTACTGGTTCGGGTTAATATGGGCCATGTCCAGGTGGTCCTTCATCATCGTCTTCGGGTAAGATTCCTCGCAGAGGGGACATGCCGAATCGTTGGCGTTGGCGGCTGCCCGGGTAGAAGAAGTTCCAGCTGCTGCTGCTGCTGCTGCGGAGGCGGAAACTTTGGCGCGCTTTGGACTGCCCTGAGGTTGAGCCGCCGCATTCGAGTGGTCAGCGGGGCGCTTGTTGTTGTTGTTGTTGCTGTCGAGGATGCGGTAGGTGCTGCTGCTGCTGTTGGCTTCAGTGGGCTTCATCCTCTTCAGCGTTCCGCGTTCCTCAGCTACTACTGCTGCTGCTGCTGCTGCTGTGGCTGGAGGTTGCTGCTGACGTTGTCGGCCAAATGGTGTCGTCCCGTTGTTGTTGCTGTGAGAAGGAGGAAGCTGCTGCTGCTGAGGTTTAGATTTAGATGGGAACACGTTGGATGGTCGAAGGTTCGCCTGAAGGACGCGGACATTAGTGGCAGCAGGAGTAGCTCCAGCAGCAGCAGGTGGTGGTGGTGGTGGTGGAACAGCCACCGAGGCGGCTGCTGCTCGTGCTTCGTCATGGCCCTTTCGAGGAGCCCGGCTCGGGGAGCGACCTACTCGGGTAATGGTGACGGTGGAGCTATTGCTTGGCTCCAGCTTAATTGTCACAGTGTCCGACTGCCTCTCTGACTGTCGTCGGTTTAGAGACGTCGAACCACCACCACCACTCACAGACTGCTGGCGTTGATGTTGCTGTTGTTCGGCAGCATTTTCAGCTGCAACAAAAGCCGCAGAAGAAGAAGAAGATGCGGAAGGGGCTGACTTTGCTGAGCCTCTAAAGTCGCCGCTCCTGGCACTGTTGTCAGTTGATGGCGGTGGGTTCACCTGCGAGTTGTAGTTCTCCTCCTGCTGCAGTTCCTCATCACTGTCATCATCCAAGGTGATGACCTCCACCTCTATCTCCTCTTCTTCATCATCATCATCAACTTCTTTTTCCTCAATGTTTTCTCGGATGAGCTCCTCCTCTTCATCAACTTGACTGTTGTTGTTGTGATTGCGGTTGTTGAGACTGTTGTTGTGGTTGCCTTCTCCGTCGCCGCCTCTCTCTCCTTCCTCCTCCTCCTCCTCCTGAACGAAGTTCAAGACCTCTTGGTAGATGGCTTCGGAGAGGCCGACTATGGTGCCCTTCTCATTGTCGTCGATGAAGAAGGGGTAGCCTACATTGTAGCTTGAGTCTAGTCGAAGTCGAAAGTCAAACAAGGGCTGCTTCTTGTCGTCAAACATCACCACCACCTTGACGTGTTCCAGCGGTGAGAAGAGAAGCGGATTGCGGCTGTACTTTTTACGGAGATTCGCCTTCAGCTGGCGCAACTTCTGAAGCACCTTCGGGTCTCGTCGGGGGCCGCCGTCCTGGTGGTCGCCCGCCGAGCTGCTGGCTCGCCGATGGTTACCATTCTGCGGTATCAGCTGATTGTACAGCTCGTTCAGACACTCGATCTGATAGTTAATGTTGCAGTAGGTCTCCTTCGCTGCTTTAAAACTGGCAATACGTTCTGAAACACTCGGCGACTTCGAGCTTTTGCGTCTCGCCAAACTCATCTTTTAGGGGGGTGTTTTTTTGTTGCTTGAGACAACTTGCAGTAGGGAAGAGTTGAAGAAGGAAATGGTTGGCGATGTTAGGCAGGGAGAACTGGGTAAACAGCAACACCAGTGAGAATCGATGAGCTAATCTTGCTCAAGTTGAGGCTCAACTGACAGCGCACACAAAAAGTGGTGAGTCACAAGTTGTGACAGAAGCAGCGGCAGAAGCGGCAGATGAGCGCCGATAAGGTTCCCTTCACTGACGACGTGACGTCACTTTTACGGCTGCCCGCCGCTTTCAAATTCAAGACTACTGACGCACACACACACAGTAACTACTGTTTAGTTTATTTTTGGTATTCTTTGGGTAACTTTGGTTTTTATGATAGAGTAAAGCGGTAACATGCATTGGTCAAAACTCGGGTTAAAGTGAGAACAAGTTAAATTAAAAAACATGCTAAAACCTAAATAAGATAGGGAAACCCCTAGAAGACTCCTGAGCCCGGTCGTTGAAGACGTGAAAGCAAAGGTTGTGTTTTGTGGGGGGGGTTTTGGGTGTTAAATGGTTCTGAACATGGTAGTAGTCGGTAGGGTAAGGTGAGTGGTATGGCGAGAAGGTTATATAAAAAGGAAGGTAAAACAGATAGTAATATAAAAGAAGGGGCGACATGCAAAAAAAGTGGTGTAAAGCGAAGTGAGAGAGAGTATTACTACATTACTGATGGGTAAAATCGAAATGAGCTGTGTAAAAGCCGCCACACACATTCAGATTACTCCTCTCGGTACTCGATGTACTGAGCGTAGTTGCCATTGTGGACGCCTTTCGCGTGATGGGCAGCGCTCGACCGCCATCCGGTGGTGAAGCCGCAGCCTGGCCACTGGCAGTGGTACGGCTTCAGGCCGTAGTGCACCCAGAGGAGGTGGTCCTTCAGCAGGTACTTAGTCATGCTCTTCGTGCAGTCGGGACACTGCACCTTGGTGTGGACGTCTTTGACCAAAAAGTAAGAGGGGCAATAGGCCCGGAGGTAGTCCTCAACGTTGGCGGCGGTGACGGTGGCCAAGGCAATGGCCGTCGAAGTTGATGATGATGGTCGGTGCTGTTGATGATGATGCTGCTGCTGCGAAGTACTGGCGGCGAAAGGTGTGGAGGTGGAAGGTGTGGTGGAAGGTGCGGAGGTAGTAGAAGATGTGGAGGTAGTAGAACGTGTGGAGGTAGTGGAAGCAGTGGCGGCGGTGACGGCGGCCAAGGCGATGGCCGTCGAAGTTGATGGTCGCTGTCGGTGCTGTTGATGATGCTGCTGCTGTGAAGTACTGGCGGCGAAAGGTGTGGAGGTGGAAGGTGTGGTGGAAGGTGCGGAGGTTGTGGAAGGTGTGGAGGTAGTGGAAGATGTGGAGGTAGTAGAACGTGTGGAGGTAGTGGAAGCAGTGGCGGCGGTGGAAACAAGCGGAGAAGACACAGCTGAATTTTTGGCGCGCTTTGGATTGTCCTGAGCTGGTTGAGAGTGAGAGTGAGAGTGAGAAGGACCAGCAGAGGTCGAGTCAGCTCGGTCAGCGGGCCGCTTGCTTCCGACAATGTGGAAGATGCTGCTGTTTTCAGTTGGCCTCATCGTCAGCGTTCCGCACGCTACTGTTACGGCTGCTGCTGGAGGCTGCTGCTGGCGTTGTTGGGCAGATGGTGCTGTCCCGTTGTTGTTGTTGTTGGGGTGATGGGAAGGAGGAGGAAGCTGCTGCTGCTGCTGAGGTATAGATATAGATGTGAACACCTCGGTGATAGTGGTTTGAGAGGTCACTTGAAGGACGCGGAAATTAGCAGCAGCAGCAGCAGCAGGTGGAGCAGCCACAGATGTGGCGGCTGCTGGTGCTTCGTTATGACCTGTTCGAGGAGCCCGGATCGGCGCCAGGCGACCTACTCGGGTACTGGTGACGGTGGAGCTACCGGCTGGCTCCAAATTAATCGGCACTGCGTCTGACTGTCCTAGGCTCACAGACTGCCGCTGGCGTTGTTGTTGTTGTTCGGCAGTGTTGTTCCTGTTGCTGGTGGTGGTGTCGGTTGCCTGAGGATTCACAGCAGGGCTGCCATTTTCGGGTGGAACAATAGCAGGCACAGAAGAAGAAGAAGCAGCAGCAGCAGCAGAAATTGCCGAGACTATAAAGTCCTCGCTCTCTGGAACGGCATTGTCCTCAGCTGCTGCTGGCGGTGGATTCACCACCTGCGAGTTGTAGCTCTCCTCCTGCTGCAGCTCATTATTGAGGGGTTCCTCGTCGCTGTCATCATCCAAGGTAATCAGCTCCTCCTCCTCCTCCTGGTCGTCAACAACTTCCTGTTTAATGTTTACTGGATCTAGCCCCTCTTCAGCAGCGTGACTGTTGTTGTGGTTGTTGTTGTTGTTGTGTCCTTCATCATCACGGTCTCTCTCTTCCTCCTCCTCCTCCTCCTGAACTGCCTTCAAGACCTCTTGGTAGATGGCTTCGGAGAGGCCGCAAATGGTGCCCTCACTGTCGTCAATGAGGAAGGGGTAGCCTACAGGGTAGCCCGAGCTTGGTCGAAGTCGAATGTCGAAGAAGGCCTTCTTCCTGTCGTCGAACATCACCACCACCTTGAGACGCTCCAGCGGTGGGAATTCACGCGGACTGCCGTAGTTGCTGCGCAGATTCGCCTTCAGCTCGCGCTTCAACTGCTGAAGCGCCTTCGAGTCTCTCTGGCCATCCTGGGCTCTAGAGCTGCTGCTGGCTCGCCGATTGCCGCCATTCTGCGTCGGCATCAGCTGATTGTAGAGCTCGTTCAGGCACTCGATCTGATAGTCAATGCTGCAGTAGGTCTTCTTCGCTGCTTTAAGACTTGCCAGACTTTCGAAAGGTCTCGGCGGCTTCGAACTTTTCAATGCCGCCGAACTCATCTTTTGGTGGTGAGGGTGGTGTTTTGTTTTGCTGACTATGACAGTTGGGAGGAGGAGTTGAAGAAGGAGGTGGTAGTGGTGGTGGGCGATGAGGTTAGGCTGGGAGGACTGGGTAAACAACAGCAACACCACCAGTAAATCGATGGGAATATTACGCTGAAAGCTTACACAAAAGGTGTGGCAGCAGCAGCAGAATGCTCTGTGTGACGTTCAGGCGACGTTTCTTCTTCTTCCGTCTTCTCTCCGCTCCTCAGTCTGTCTCAGAAATTCTGAGTCAGAATGTATCGCGCTTCTATATATTGACAGTTAGAATCTGGTTCTCTCTCTCTCTCTCTCTCTCTCTCTCTCTCTCTGTGTGCGTCTGCGTGCGAAAAGTCACTTTTCAAAAGTGCCCCTCATTCAGGCTCCCTTCACTGACGACGTGACCAGTGGTCACTGACCACCTTTGTTAGTTGCCCGCCGTTTTCAAAGTCAAGAGTCTTGACTCGAGACTAACAGTGTAACTGCTGATTAGTTGCTTAACATGCATTGGTCAAACTCGGGAGTAAAATGAGAACAAGTTAAATGAAAAAAAACATTCTATAAAATCAAAATAAGATGGGAAAACCCCAGAAGACACCTGATCCCAGTCGCTGAAAACGTGAAAGCAAAGGCTGTTTGTTGGGGGTTTGGGCGTTAAATGGTTCGGTACATAGTAGAATTAGGTAGGGTAAGGTAATGGGTATGAAGAAAAGGTTATTTAAAAAAGAGAGCTAAAACAGATAGTAAGTAAAAGAAGAAGGTGATATGACAAAAAGAAGTGCAAAACGAGGAGATTACATTACTACATATGTGAACTGATGGGTAAAATCGAAATGAGCTGTGTGGAAAAGCCGCCACACACACACTCAGATCACTCCTCTCGGTACACGATGTACTGAGAGTAGCTGCCATTGTGGACGTTTTTGGCGTGATGGGTAGCGCTATTCCGCCATCCGGTGGTGAAGCCGCAGCCCGGCCACCGGCAGTGGTACGGCCTCAGGCCCTGGTGCACCCAGAGGAGGTGGTCCTTCAGCTGGTACTTAGTCATGCTCTTCGGGCAGTCCGGACACTGCACCTTAGTTTGGGCGTCTTTGACCGAAAAGTAAGAGGGGCAATGGGCCCGGAGGTAGTCCTCAACGTTGGCGGCGGTGACGGCGGCCAAGGCGATGGCCGTCGAAGTTGATGGTCGCTGTCGGTGCTGTTGATGATGATGCTGCTGCGAAGTACTGGCGGTGGAATGTGTGGAGGTGGAAGGTGTGGAAGCAGTGGAAACAGTGACAACGGCGCCGGCTCGCCGCTTATCTGCTGCTGCTGCTGATGGTCTGGAAACAAGCGGAGAAGAGACGACTGAAACTTTGGCCCGTTTTGGATTGCCCTGAGGTTGAGCAGGCTGAGCGGCGTTCGAGTTGTCAGCAGGCCGCTTGTTGTTTCCGACGATGTGGAAGATGCTGCTGTTTGCAGTTGGCCTCATCGTCAGTGTTCCGCACGCAGTTACTGCTGCTGCTGCTGCTGGAGGCTGCTGCTGGCGTTGTTGGGCAGATGGTGCTGTCCCGTTGTTGTTGTTGTTGTTGTTGTTGGGGTGATGGGAAGGAGGAGGAAGCTGCTGTTGCTGCTGCTGAGGTTTAGATTGCGATAGGAACACCTTGGTGATGGTGGTTTGAGAGTTCACTTGAAGGAGGCGGGAATTGGCAGCAACAGCAGCAGCAGCAGCAGCAGCATGAGCAGGTGGAACAGCCACAGATGCGGCTCCTGCTGCTGTTGGCTCCTCGTTATGACCCGTTCGAGGAGCCCGGTTCGACGGGCGACCTCTTCGGGTAATGGTGACGGTGGAGGTTTCGGCTGGCTCCAACTTAATTGGCACTGTCTCTGAATGTCCTTGGCTCACAGACTGCTCCTGCTGGCGTCGTTGTCGTTGTTGTTCAGCAGTGTTGCTGCTGCTGCTGGTGGTGTTGGTGGTGTTGGTGTCGGTTGCCTGAGGATTCACAGCAGGGCTGCCATTTTCGGGTGGAACAATAGCAGGCACAGAAGAAGAAGAAGCAGCAGCAGCAGCAGAAATTGCCGAGACTATAAAGTCCTCGCTCTCTGGAACGGCATTGTTCTCAGGTGATTGCGGTCGATTCACCTGCGAGTTGTAGCTCTCCTCCTGCTGCAGTTCATTATTTAAGCTTTCATCCTCGTCGCTGTCATCATCCAAGGTAATCAGCTCCTCCTCCTCCTCCTCTTCATCAACAACTTCCTGTTTAATGTTCACTGGATCCAGAAAATCTTCAGCAGCGTGACTGTTGTTGTTGTTGTGGTTGTTGTTGTTGTTGTGTCCTTCATCACGGTCTCTCTCTTCTTCCTCCTCCTCCTCCTCCTCCTGAACGGCCTTCAGGACCTCTTGGTAGATGGCTTCGGAGAGGCCGACTATGCTGCCCTCACTGTCATCGATGAGGAAGGGGTAGCCTGTAGGGTAGCCAGAGAGGGGTCGAAGTCGAATGTCGAAGAAGGCCTTCTTATGGTCGTCGAACATCACCACCACCTTGAGGCGCTCCAGCGGTGGGAAGAGACGCGGATTGCCGTAGTTGCTGCGCAGATTCGCCTTCAGCTCGCGCTTCAACTGCTGAAGCGCCTTCGAGTCTCGCTGGGGGCCGTCCTGGTGGTCGCCCGAGCTGCCGCCGACTCGCCGATTGCCGCCATTCTGCGTCGGCATCAGCTGATTGTAGAGCTCATTCAGGCACTCGATCTGATAGTCAATGCTGCAGTAGGTCTTCTTCGCTGCCTTAAGACTTGCCAGACTTTCGAAAGGTCTCGGCGGCTTCGAGGTTCTGCGTGACGAACTCATCTTTTGGTGGTGAGGGTGATGGTGTTGTTTTGTTGACTTGCAGTTGGAAGGAGGAGTTGAAGAAGGAGGTGGTGGTGGTGGGCGATGAGATTAGGCTGGGAGGACTGGGTAAACAACAACAACACCACCAGTGAATCGATGGGAATATTACACTGAAAGCTCACACAAAAGGTGTGGCAGCAGCAGAAGCCAAATGCTCTGTGTGACGTTCAGGCGACGTTTCTTCTTCTTCTGTCTTCTCTCCGCTCCTAAGTCTGTCTCAGAAATTCTGAGTCAGAATGTATAGCGCTTCTATATATTGACAGTTAGAATCTGGTTCTCTGTGTGCATTTGTGTGTGTCTGCGTGCGAAGAGTGCCCCTCACTCAGGCTCCCTTCACTGACGACGTGACCACCTTTGATAGTTGCCCGCCGCTTTCAAATTCAAGACACACAGCCACAGTAACTGCTGATTAGTTTGTTTTGGGTATGCCTCCTGGGTAACTTCGGTTTTTATCATTCAGTAAAGCGGAAACATGCAATGTCAAAACTTGGGTTATGGGGAGAACAAGTTAAATGAAAAACATGAAAGAAATCGGGACAAGATATTTTTTCCTACAAACATTTTAAAATCAAAATGAGCTGTGTAAAAGCCGCTGCCGCCACCGCCACACACACTCAGATCACTCCTCTCGGTACTCGATGTACTGAGCGTAGCTGCTGTCCTTGTGGACGTCCTTGACGTGCCTGGCAGCGCTCGTCTGCCATCCGGAGGTGTAGCTGCAGCCCGGCCACTGGCAGCGGTACGGCTTCAGGCCGCGGTGCTTCGCGAGGTAGTGGTCCTTCAGCTCGTACTTGGTTTTGGTCATCGGGCAGTCCGGACACTTCACCTTGGTGCGGGAGTTTCCGGCTGCAGCGTATTCGGGGCAGTTCGCCCGTAGGTAGTCCTCGGCGGAGAGCACTCCTTGGGAGGTGGACGTGGAGGCGGAAGTTGAAGGTCGCTGCTGCTGCTTTTGCTGCTTCTGTTGTTGCCGCTGCCGCAGGGAAGTTCTGGCGGTGGAAGGTTTGGAGGTAGTGGAAGCAGCTGTGGCGGCGGCGGCGGCGGCGGCGGCTCTGCGCTTAGCTGATGCTGCTGCTGATGACCTGGAAACGAGTGAAGATGACCCGGCAGTTCTGGCTGTTGGCATTACGACTGCCGCCGCGGCTGCAGGCTTCACAATGTACTGCTTGGCATTGCGAGAGCCGTGCTTTCGCTGTACGTGCCGCAGGACATTGACCCGATAGAGGTTGGTGAACTGGCAGCCGGGGTAGTTGCATCGGTAGGGCACGTACTGGCCCCGGTTAGTGTGCTCCATCTCCAGGTGGTCGCTCATCGCCGCCTTCACGAAGGCCTTCCGGCAGAGGGGACAGTCGAGCTTTTTGGCTTTAGGGGCTTCCACGAAGGCGGCCGAGGCGAGGAAGTGCTCGGCAACCGCCTGGGAAGTGGCTCTGGCGGCCTGAGTAGAAGAAGAAGTTCCAGCTGTTGCTGCCGCCGCCGCCGCTGAAACTTTGGAGCGCTTTGGATTGCCCTGAGAGTGAGCGTGAGAAGGAGAAGGTTGAGCGGCGTTCGAGTTGCCAGCGGGCCGCTTGTTGTTGTTGCTGTTGTTGTTGAGGATGAGGTAGACGCTGCTGTTTTCAGTTGGTTCAATCGTCAGCGCTCCTGCTGGAGGAAGCTGCTGCTGAGGTTTAGATTGCGATTGGAACATGTTGGTGTTGGTGTTGGTGGCTCGAGGATTCACCTGAATGACGCGAATATTAGAAGCAGCAGCAGCAGGTGGTGGAACAGCCACAGACGCGGCGGCTGCTGCTGCTGCTGCTGCTGGTGCTTCCTCAGGAGCCATTCGATGAGCCCGTTTCGGCGGGCGAGCTACTCGGGTAAAGGTGGCGATGGAGCAACCGGCTGGCTCCAACTTAATCGGCAATCCCAGTGTCTCTGACTGTCGTCGGTTCACAGTCGAGCCACTACTACTCACAGACGTTTGGCGTTGTTCTTGCTCGGCAGTGTTGTTGCTGCTGCTGCTGTTGTCGGTGTCGGTTGCCTGAGGACTCGCAGCAAGGCCATTTTCGGGTGGAACAGTAGCCGAAGAAGAAGAAGATGCGGAAGCAACCAAACCTAAATTTGCTGAGCCTGTAAAGTCCTCGCTCAGGTCACTGTTTTCAGAGGCTGGTGGTGGTGAAATCGCCTGCGAGTTGTATCTTTCCTCCTGCTGCAGTTCATCACTGTAGCGTTCCTCGTCGATGTCATCCTCCAAGGTAATCAGCTCCTCATCCTCATAAACCTCTTGCTTTATGTTTACTGGCTCCTGCCAATCTTCAGCAGCGTGACTGTTGTTGTTGTTGTTGTAGCCTTCTCCAAAGTCTCTTTCCTCCTCCTCCTCCTGAACGGCCTTCAAGACCTCTTGGAAGATGGCCTCCGAGATGCCGACTATGGTGCCCTTGTCATTGTCGTCGATAAAGAAGGGGTAGCCAGTAGGGTAGCCCAACCTGGGTCGAAGTCGAATGTCGAAGAAGGCCTTCTTATGGTCGTCGAACATCACCACCACCTTGAGGCGCTCCAGCGGTGGGAAATCACGCGGACTGCCGTAGTTGCTGCGCAGATTTGCCTTCAGCTCGCGCAGCTTCTGTAGCACCTTTGGGTCTCTCTGGGAACCGTCCTGAGCTCTTGAGCTGCTGCTGGCTCGCTGATGGATACCATTCTGCGGTATCAGCTGATTGTAGAGCTCGTTCAGACACTCGATCTGGTAGTTGATATTGCAGTAGGTCTCCTTCGCTGCCTTAAAGCTGGCAAAACTTTCCGAATCACTCGGCGGCTTCCAGCTTCTGCGTCCCCTTGAATTCTTCATCTTTTGGTTTGTTGGGTGGTGTTTTGTTGTTGGTTGTGGCTTGCAGTTGGGAGGAGAAGTTGAAGAAGGAGGAGGAGGATGAGGTGGGCGATGTTACTGGCTGGGAGAACTGGGTGAAACAACAAGTGCCTCGATGGGAATATATATTCCTACACTGAAATAGAGCGCGCAACAGTTGTGACAGCAGCAACAGCAGCAGAAGCAAAATGTTCTCCTCTGTGTGTCTCGTTCAGACGACATTTTTTTTCTTCTTCTTCTTCTTCTGTTCTCTCTCCGCTCTTCTCTCGCTTCTCGCTCTCTCTTCTCCTCAGTCTGTTGCTCAGCTTTTCGCGCCCTTTTCTGTTGCTACTATCCTCGTTGCAGCCATTTTTTGTCACTGCTGCGATTCTCCTCGTGTGTGTGTGTGTGTGTGTGTGTGCGTCTGCACGAGAAATTCCCGCTCCCTTCACTGACAATGTGCACTGCTATATCTCTCATGTTAGCATACTTTGCTAGTTGCCGAAAGACTTCTCACAAAAGTTGCAAAAATGTGAACAGAAACATTCTCATGCAC
>JAALOO010000200.1_pt1 | contig 53699 bp, 49 predicted proteins | sample 7257641 | NCBI WGS metagenome assembly JAALOO01 (sample SAMN14085613, study PRJNA598686) | mite metagenome | biome: ENVO:01001000; feature: ENVO:01001002; material: ENVO:01001226; isolation source: single female mite from University of Michigan culture on fish food culture... ...
AGAGAGAGAGAGAGAGAGAGAGAGAGAGAGAGAGAGAGAGAGAGAGAGTTGAGTGACTGCCATTAATTAGTGAGGACAGATCAAATTTTGGTGATGTGTGTGGTGGTGGTGGTGCACCAAACAGCAGCTCACAGATTTCTTCCTCATTAAACAGTAGTGGCATCACTCTTTCGCTGTGTCTGTGGTGGTGGTGATGCATGTAATCGTGATTGCATTACCTTAATTGCCCTACAGTGCATCCTCTTCTTCTTTTTCTGTGTGTGCGGTTTTGTGTTACCGCACAGCATCAGAAACAACAGCAGCCCACTTTGCCAGCAAATATTAAAAACAAGCAAGTGGTTCTGCAAACTAACGGGTTTGTTTTCACTTTGGCTGTCTCTCTCTGTTGGAAAAACATTGTGTTCCCCCATGCTGCTGACCAGACAGCGGCAGTACATGAAGGCAGAACAATGCCGCATTTTCTGCTGCTGCTCCTGTCGCTTTCGCTTTTAGCAATCTACCCCCCGAACCCGCTTATTGAAAGGCACTTTTGCAAATTGCACCGGTGGCCCTCTTTCCAGTGCGATGCATTAGAAAAAGGAAAAGAGAAAGAAGAGGGCCAATCGATGAGACCACGTCTTTTCCCACTAAACGGACTGAGCTGAAATGCTAAGCAGCTGCTCTGCCAGGGAAGAGAAATGTCTTGCAGGCAATCATCAGAATCTCAGGCAGTCTGCCGACAGCAGCAGCAGCGGTAGCAGTGTGCTCGCATTCTCAATTCTGTGCAAACTGTTGTCCTGTTCCCTTCGCTTTTCCATTCCTTTCACTCATGCTCAGCTCACCATCTCTCTCTCTCTTTCTCTCACCTTTAGTTTATGCTTATGCCTTCATTAAAATTTAATTAACCGTGTGTCTGCTGATCATAATGTGTGCTCTCCTCTCGGTGTGTCAGTGTCAGTGTGCAGTTGACTTCTGTATACACAGAGAAGAGAGAAAGGAAATGGTGGTTTTGGTGATAGTGGCAATGTTCACCAGCCTGTATTGACAATGGGCGAGCAATGTACGGTGGTGATGGTGATGGTGGTGATGTCTCTCTCTCTAGTAGCTGTCCCATTCAGTTCTGCCAGTTGCTTTATTCAGTTCATTGTTTGCATTGAATTACTCAAATTAAAACATACACATACAGGCACTTTATTATGTTATGTAGCCTGGCTGCTGCTGCATTCAACGGGAAAAACTCGGCAAAATCGAGGGGTAGAGCAGGCAGGCAGGCAGGCAGGCAGAGATGGCAATTTTCCGTTTTCTTTGGGTGGCTATTTAATTTGCAGCAGCAGCAGCAGCATCGGGGCTAGTTGACTTTGTGCATCAGCATCAGCACCGTGTGCCACTTGTGCAGCACTGGCATACTATGCTCAATTGCCGTCTGTGCATACTACAGTCATTTTTACTTTTTTACTTTTTCATTCTTTCCTCTTCTGTCTACGCCATTGCCACTTTTGCTCAGGAGTGCAGACCCCGTGCAAACATACAAATGTGTGTGTGTGTACAAGTGTACAAGTGCACAGACAAGCCGACCAACTCACACAGACATGACATTAGGAAGGAGGAAAGTTGAAGAGTTGATGGGCACTGACACTGGCAGCAGACTGAGAGCGGCAGCAAGCTAAGGTTAACTTAAGTTGACTTCAACTGCTGCCCTCGCTTCAGCTTCAGTTTCAGCATCTGTCCTCTGAATGCTTTTTGCTGGCGCACAGCGACCATCATTTGCTGGCTGACTTTGTTTTTGCTTGCTTGCTTTTGGCAACAGCAGCAGCAGCAGAAGAAGAAAGAAAGCAAGCGAATGAGTGAGTGCTGCTGCCCAACTAAGGCACAAAGCAAGTTGACTTTAATGGAATTAAAGCAAATTAGTTTAGCAGAGAGGGAAAAAGATCAAGAAGAAGAAGCAAAACGAAGCACCAGCAGCACAGAGACCGAAAGGGCAATTTCCTCTTCTCCGTGGCAGTACCACTTAGTGATTGCCACATTCTCAAAATTCTCAATCATCGATGATTGCCATCATTGACCAGCAGCAGCAGCAGCAGCAGCTCCAGCACCGGCAGTATCAATTTGAATTCGTCGTCGTCGTCTCAGTTTTTGTTCAGTGCTGAAACTGAGTGTCCCTCTGCACTGCTCGCAATCGATTGGTCTCCCCGATCTCTTTTCCTCTCTCTCTTTCTCGTCGACGAATTCGTCTGATGATGGTCGTATTATTCAGAGCAAATGGTCAGTTTGGCTGTGTCTGGTTCTGCTGTGTTTTGAAACTCTCGTCTACCAGTTCTATTTCTATTACTGTTGCTGACCATCGGCCATTGCAAAAGCTGTGGCTTCTACTACTGCTGCTGCTGCAGCCATTGTCATTGCCATCATTTAAATTTGCATCATTTAAGAGTTGTGTTTGTGTTTGTGAGTTTGGTGTGTGTACTACCCAGGGCAATTTGTGGACCCTCTTTTTACTACTAGACCGCCACTTACTGTTAGGCAAAAGTTTTCTCCCGACGGAGAAGAAGTTCCATGTGAACTGGGAAGTGCCGGTAAGTGCTGCTGGTGTGATGAAAAAAGTTTCTGGTGACGATTGTGATGAGAACATTGTGGTTGCTATTTTAGGAGAACACTTTAGAAAAGAAGGGTTCACTTTAGATTTCATTAGCGAGATAGAAGAGAGAAAGAAGAAGAAACTGTTGCAAAAAGAGAAGTGCACTGAGGCGAATGCACTCCCGCTACCGGCGACAAGTGGTAATTAGGAAGTGGAAGTGGCGGAAAGGAGAGAAATTGTTGAATGGGAGCTGATTGAGAGAAAGAAAAATAAATTGAGCAGTGAAAGTAGGAAATGTAGAAAAAGTGAGTAACAGTGTTGAGATGTAGTAGAAGAGCAGGAACCAGAGTGGAAGAGTGAGGAGGAGGGGGAGGAAGGGAAGAAGGGATTAGGCAAATGAAGACAATTGGCTAATTTAGAATCAGTGGTGGTGATGGAATGGCTAATGTAGTGCAGAACTTTACTGGCAGCCAGCCAACCAGCCAGCCATTGCAAACAAAAAGGATTGGTCACGCTGGCCACATTCTCATGGTCTGCTCTCTCTCTATTCTCTCTTGTTGCAGACAGCGAAAGCAAAGTGCTGTCTTCAGACTGTGCACACACACTCACTTGCTCCGTGGAGACGCAGACAGACACTGCTTTGGTGGCACTTGCTGTTGCCTTCTTTTATCTCTCGGTGGATGGCGAAAAAGTGAAAAGAGGAAAGAATGAGAGAGAGAGAGAGAAAGAGACCACTGCGGCAGAGGAAAACGGCAAACTGAGGGAAAAAGAAAGAGCCCGTTCTCTCGATCGATATCTCACATCTCATTGGATGCCTTTTAGCTCACAGGAAGAGAGAGAGGATGGGTGGCTTAGCTGCGGGCTTAGCTTACTGCTGCTGATGCTGTTGATGATGCTGATGCCACTGATGGAACGCTCTTTCCTTCTCTCTCTCTCTCTCTCTCTCTCTCTCTCTCTCTCTCTCTCTCGCTCTCTCTTTGAACCACAACTCTCGATCTAGTGAAGCGATGCTGTTCGTGGTGGTGGTGGTGGTCGTGGTGGTCGTCGTAGTCATGGTCATGAATCGGTCGGCAAAGTGCAAAAAAGTGACCCTGTGAATGAGTAAGTGAATGAATGAATGAGTGAATGAGTGGACCGACAGGCAGAGATGAGCCTGAGATGGAAAAGCTGCCCCTGAGGCTGCTGCTGCTGATGCTGGTGTTCAGCCAGTTTAACTGGTGGTGGCAGAGGCGGCTGAGTACCCCTTTGAAAAGCCAAAAGCATATCGTCCTTAAAGAGAAAGAGGGTAAATTAATATAATGAAATGAAATGAAATGAAAGAGGATGAAGAATGACTGAGTGAGTGGGAGAGGAGGGGAGAAAGTGACGAGGCAGAGTGATGGGCCAGCCAGCCAGTTCAAACGCAGCAGCAGCAGCCAAATGGATGAATTGCATCGCAGTGAAGCTTCAGTGGTCGAGGAGAGAGAGAGAGAGAGAGAAAGAACGACTAAGGCTACGATGAGTGACTGACAACGGACTGACAGGCAGCGACGAGGATGCGACTACTACCCAGAAAGAGAGAAAGAAAGAACCGAACCCGACGGATTCCAGCCAGAGAATCAGCAGCCACCAGAACCAGCACTGCAGCAGCAGCGGCAGCAGCAGCAACACAGGAAACGAGCACCCGAAACCCGACTCTGCCCGATAATTTATGTTCTCTGCCCCATTGCCATGCCTTCTTCTTTGCCTTCTTCTTTGCCTTTTGCCGACGCTCTTCTTCTGTTGTCTCAGATTCTGTGACTAGTGCTGGTGATGGTGGTGGTGGTGGTTGCTTGCCAGGGCGCAGTTTGACGACGATGATGCAGAGATGTTCACTCTCTTGCTCAGAGATGGATAGATGCAGAAGCAGTAGCAGCTTCTACTTGGCTCCAGTTTGGCGGGGAATCTCTTCACCCCCTCACCACCACCACCACCACCACCACCGACCAGTGGTGATTTGAGCATCTTTTCCTTCTTTTCTTTCACCCCAGTCGGCATCGTTTAATCACAGCAGCAGCAGCAGCAGCAGCAGTCATGGAGACGACCACTCATTCACTTACTCTCTCTTTCTTTTTAGCTCAGGGTCGGCGAATGGCCGATGAATTGCACTACTAGTGCTGCAATGTTGGTGCTAGTGCTGGTGCTGGTTTTGCTGGAACGATGCTGAAGCAGGATGTGACTTGCAAAGTGGCCCAGCCAGTGAGAGAGAGAGAGGGAGAGAGAGGGAGAAAAGGGGAAAGTTGACGAGAGTGGTGCAACAGAGCTACTACTACTACGTGTTCTCATGAGTGATTGCCTTCAGTTGAGCGATAGAGGCTGCTGATGCTGATGCTTCTGAAACTTCATGGCTCTATTTGCTTTGGCGGTGGCCCGTCTTGAGCACCAGCACCATATGACCAAGCGACCAGAGAAAAGTGAAAGGAAAAGAGCATTCCACTGGCTGAAATGGTATACACTGAATTGCACTTGTACTGGTCAGCGGAGCAACTTTGCAATTTCACCACCACCACCACCACCACCACCACATCGATTGAGGATGTGCACCATCTCAGAATGGGGAACTCAAGTAAGTGGACCAGTGGGCACACATCGGCACCAGTTTGCCTTCGATTAATCAGAGGCATGCAGTTGGGATGGATTGAATATTCAGTTCCAGTGAGTGAGTGAGTGAGCATAGACAGCAGACACCACTTGTTAAAAAGAAAAATTTTTAGCAGAAGGAAGAGATGCAAACGATCCAGCAGAGAGAGACAAGACGCGGTAATGAGGCATGCAAAGCGACATCACTCGGCTGCTCATTTGTCATTGCACCACGAGTGAGAAAGAGAGAGAGGAACAAAGAAGGAAAACGAAGATGACAAGTGCGTATGTCGTTTTAGTTGCAGGAGAACTTTCCTGTAATGAATTTTCTCCTAAAGAGCACTTCTTTTGCTCTTACTTTTTGAAGTACACCTTTTTTTCTGTTTCACCTATTTAATTGCCGCTGGACACTACACAGGTTGTAAGTGGCGGAGGGAATGACGGTCATAACATAACATTTTGCTGAAGGACTCTGTCGCAGCTTGCACGACCACCTTTGTTTCTGCCTGCCTTCAGTGATTACATCACCGGGGCTAATATGGCTCGAAAGCTTAGGGAAAAATGACAATCAAAGTGAGCGGTGAGCGGTCACAAAACACAAGCTGCTTCGAGGTTAGTTGTAAAGGGCAGCGGTTTGTGTTCTTTGCCTCCTTCTTTTGTCATCTTTCATGCTTTCCTAGCTCTCTTTCTCGAACATGAAAAAAGTGTGCTGAGATTTAGTAGAACCAGAGCAGGACTTTGTGATCGGTGAGGGTGCTGTTGCTGCTCTGTTGTTCTCAGTCATTTATAATCGCCGTCATTATGGACGACGACGACGACGAGGAGCTTCAAAGCCAAGCCAAGCCAAGCTGACCAGGGGAAAAAGAAGCCTAAACTAACGGAGCAATCGAGAGTGCTGTACTTAGCTTTACCAGCACTTTACCAGCAGCATCAGCAACTGACTTGTACTTTTCCGTCTTTTGACCTCCTCCAGCTCGTGAACATGCACACACACACACACGCACACACCAATTTGGCTACTGCAACTTGGGTTATTAGTTTTGCGACAGCAGCGGCGGCGGCAGACTAAAAAGCATCAGCGGCAGCAGCAGCAGCAGTCACAGTCACAGATGCTCCAAGATGAAATGAAATATGGAGAACGAAAGCAAGCAAGTAGCAAAGAAATGAGCAGCTTAATTAATAATTAAACGGGGGTGGAAGGCGTTGTGTTGTGTTGCGTTGCGTTGGGCAGCGACGATGAGACTGATGAAGTGACTGAGTGAGTGAGTGGGAACAGAACAGAACACAGTGATGGTGGTGGCCATTGTGTGCTGGGCAATTGTGTGACTTTGTGTGTGTGTGTGTGTGTTTGGGAATCCCTTTCCCTCTTCCTCCTCCGCTGCAATCTGTTACTGCTGACGTGACACAAGCACTGAATTGCGCAGGAAAAGAGCTAAAACGGAGGGTCTCTCTTTCTTTGCTGCTGCTGCTGCTGCTGCTGCTTGGTATTTGCTTAGCCTGCCTTGCCACTGCAAACACACACACACACACACACACCACCACCACCACCAGTGCCTATTTGTGCACCATTTTCTCCCCTTTAATTAATCTCCATGAGGCAATTTAGCATCCGAGGAGGAGGAGGAGGAGGAAACGGAGAAAGAAAAGGAGAAAGCGGAAAGAATGAAGAGAAAAGAAATGGAGACATCGACACCAAAGGAGCAGATCCACAGCTCACACAGTACGCTGCCGATTTGTGAATTGGCTTCTCCTCCCGCTGAATGGGTAATGCTCAATGATTGCATTTGCCTGGGTGCAAAAAGCGAGAAAAGGCGACTCAGTCTCGGCTGAGCCCAAACAGAGATAAGCAGCTCCGATTAGCCGTGGCTGAAGGCACTAGATCGATTACCAGTACTAGTCACACTAGATCAGACAGTTTCACTGAACTAGTAGCTTGACCAAGTTTTTTTTCTGAAAAAGGTCCACTGACTATAGCGTGAACAACTCGGCCACAGCAGACCGACCATATGGGCCCAGAAAAAAAACAGAGAAAAAACAGTTCCATAGAGAAGCCGGCTCCGAGAAGGTTCGAAAAGTGAACGGCGAAAAGCGAAATCGGCTAATTTGATTTGGATGCATCGAAGGGACAACGCAGCAACACAACAACAAAGCAGCAGTGTAGTCAAAGCTAGGGGTGATAATGGAGAAAGAGAACGAGAAAGACGGGGCTTCATCGAATAATGACAAATCATAATCGCGCCTCAGTAGAGGAACGGAAGAAGGAGAAGGAGAAGGCGAAGAAAAGAAGGAATATGGACTGCTTCCCAGCTCAGATGGTGAAAGACAAATTGAACGCTAACACAGTAGTCAATGTGTGAATGTGTGTGTGTGCATCTGGAGACAAACATGACTGCCCAAATCTGATCGGCAGATTTAGACGTCCGCGCGGTCGCCCTCACTCACTCGCAGCAGCAAATAGGGAATGCGAATAGTGCTGCTAATTCCGCAATAGGCACAGTGAACACATTATCAGCAATGGCCCAGCAATGTCCAGTGCCCAGTGGTCTTCTTCTACTTCTTTCAGTCTTTATTTTTTCCTTTCTTCTTCTTCCACTTTTCCATCTTCTCACAGAGTCATTACCGAGGGAATCTCTCTATTAGCTCACTGTGGGCACATATTCTAGCGTTGCTGTCCAGTGTCTTAGTCTGATTCTTTTTGGAGCTATTCTTCTTCTTCTTCTTCTTCTTCCTTCTCGTCCTTGCTGTCTAATAGTGGTGATCTTTCTTTCTCTGTTGTTGCCCTTTTTGTCGCTACAAACTGCTGCTGCTGTTGTCTAATTAATTTGCTAATCAACCAGTTTTGCTCTGTCTGTGCTGGCTGCTGCTGATGCCACCATGATGACATGATGGTGCAAACGGAGATGACAAAGCTGCTGCTGCTGCTGCTGACAACTGGACATGAGAAAAGAAACAGAGAAGAGGACACTAAAGATAGAATAGAAATAGGAGAAGTATATACAATACACGGCTGGCCGTCAACTGTTTGTGGATCAACATTTTTTGTGCGCTGTTTCCTTATTATTGAATTCACCAGCAAGTGGTGTGATCTGTGTGTGATCAGGGGCAAAGTGTTGGTGTCAACCAGTTTTGTTCTTTCTTTCTGTCTTTGCCTGCTTTGCAGCAAGTGGCAAAGCCAGTACTTTACTCTAGAAACGAAGAAACAGGGGAAAAAAGCTTCTCTAGTACAATTGAAAAGGTCACTGGTTTCTTGTTGGTGGTAGTGGTAGAAGTCAGGAATTGAGATCAGAAAACAGACTGAAAAGACAGAGAGGGTGACAGTCAGAGTTTAGCAAAAGAAAGAACGAACGGGAACAGGGCGAACAAGTGAATGATGTGAATGATTTGCACTTATGGCTGTGACATTTTATTAATAAAGCTGGGCTTTTCTTCCTTCTCTTTCTTTCTCTTCGTTTGCCTGTGTGATAAGTGTTCGACAGGGACAAACAGCAGCAGTGCAGCAGCAGCAGTCTTTGGCGCCAAGAACTCTTGAGTCACTGTGTTGAGCAGAAGCAGCAGCAGCCGTGGCACAGCAGTTCATTCGATTATTCATTTCTAGCCCGATTCCAACAACCAAATTTTAGCAGAATCGATTGCACCATCAACAGCAGCAGCAGCAGAACCGGCTGATTTCCACAGTGAGCCACTTAATTATCCCTATGAGCTCTGGTGCTGGGTGCTCGTGTGTCAATTGGCACAAAAAATGCTAATTTGTTAACACTGCCAGAAAGAAGTCAAAAAGTAAAAAGTAAAATACAGATTGTTTTAGCACTTCCAGCAACAACAATTGCTGCATTGACTCTGACCAACTGGTTGACACTGCCTTGGCCGTGGGTGGGTGGTAGTTACACACAAAGGCAGTTTTTGACAGCGCCGTGTTGATGTGCTGCTGGTGCTGCTGCTGGTGCTGGTGCAATGTTCTGGTGCCATCTTTCAGTGAGCTTCAGTCGGCCAGTCAGTCAGTTTTTCCTTGCCAGCAGTTTTCCTAAATGAAACAGTCAAACAAGTCGGACAAAGACAAACAAAAGAGTGAAGAAGCAGGCGAGAAGGGCAGGAAAACAGAGGCAAAAGCTGTCTACAAAAACGTGAAATATTAAACGCGTCTGTCCAGCAGCAGCAGCAGCAGCAACATCAGCAGCAGCAGTAAATGCCAACAGCAATTCGGCAGTACGTGCGAGTGTCAGCGGATATATCCTCCAGTGCAAGAAGACGAAGAAGGGGAAAAGAAAACCCGAGTTAGCTGCTGTTGGTTCTTCAGCCAGGCAGGCAGCAATTGGCAAATGGGAGAGCAAGTGAATGGGTAATTATTAAAATCAACACTGACACTTTGCAGTGTAGCAGTGCAGTGCTGGACATGGCTAATGCTAATGCTGAGCTGGGCTGCTTTCTTTGGCTAATGGATGCTGCTGATGCTGATGATGCTGCCACCGGCAGACTGATGCTCACCATCAGCAGCAGCAGCATTTCAAGAATCCAACAGCAGCAGCAGCAGCAGCAACAACTCAGTGTGTAGCAATCCAATTATCACAGACAGACAAACGGACTCTCTGACTGACTACTGTTCTTACTCTTTTTCATTTCATTCAGTAGTTTTCTCCCCTTCCCCCGACCCGGCTGACCATTTACAGTTTATGTTCATCTGCTGCTTGTCGCCGTTTTATTTTCAACTGGTCAGCAAAGCAGTGCTCATTTTGTGCTTTGTGTGCTTTGTGTGTGCCTTTTCCATTTTCAGCTTTCAGTCTTCTGTGTCTTCTGTCCTCCTTGGCTGGGCCTTGCAATCAATTTACAATGTAAACTAAGCGAATTATCGCCTCGGTGGCAAACGCACAGTAGTGCGAATGCAGGCGCTGCGCTGCTCCAGCAAAGTGGCAATTGCTCAAACTTCGTTAGTCAGCGCTGCAGATGTGTCTCTCACTGTTTTTGTGTGTGTGTTTGCCGAATGGCTTGTCCGAATTTTGCCAGCACTCTCTCATGGACAGCCTAGGCCCAAGGCCGTATGGTCATAGTATTGGTCAGTTGAGGCGAGAGCACTGAGCAGCAGCAGCAAATCAACATCAATTTAGCAAGTTGACCAGAGCAGTGTTGGTGAATCGGTTGTGCACTACCACCGCCACCACCACCAGCACAATAACAGCATCTGCTTATTAATTGAATTGAGTTGCCAACAAAAACCGAGGGTCGTCGAGAAAGATAAAGGACAAAAAAGGAGGAAAAGGAGGGGGAATAAATTGACCTAAAGAAGCACTGTCTGTATGTCCACTCTGGTGCTGATGCTTATTAATGAACACAGAAGATGGAAAGCTGAAACACAAACTCGAAGGAACAGCAGAAGTGTGACATAACAACAACAAAAAAGTAGTTGCTGCCGTTTGTAGCAGTTGGTAGTGCTGAACAAAGTTGATCAATGGAATTCAAATGAAGCACAAAGAGCTGCTGATAAGAAGCAGCAGCAGCAGCCAAAGTCTAATTTGGTTTAGCGCCAGCTCAAATTAGTGCCTTCCCCTTCTTTTTGTCTTCGATCGAGTAAATCGGGCACTGTTCGCACTGGGCACCACAAATCGTGGCCAATCGATTAGCAGCCAGTCAATGTTGCTCCTTCCTCCTTTTCTTCTCACCACCAAACAACTACTGGTTCAATACTGGTTCAATACTGCTCAATTAGGCAGTCAGGCAGGGCCAGCCATCCAACCATCCCAAATGCCACCAAATGTTGCGGTGACACACCGAAAACTAATGACTGCTAATTACGATGCGATCAACCAATGAACTGTCTATTTATTAGCCAAACCACAGAGACACACACACACACACCATCATTAGCACATTGACATTTACAGGGCCATTTATTAGCAGCAGCAGCAGAAGAAAACACCGCCTCCTTCTCTTTCACCAGAAACTTCATACACTTTTTGAAATTCATTTTTTTGTAGATCGCAGTGGTACTTTGAAAATAAATACCAAACAAAAGGGCTTTGCCTGCTTGAATGTCGGTCAGCAGGACTACTACTTCCCCAGCAGTAGGCTCTCTACGCTGTCCACCGGCTCAAAGATGCTAAAGGCACAGCGGTACTGGGCGCCACAGGCGTCGGAGGCGTTGGAGTTCGCGGCGCCGAACTCCTCCGCCGCCCGGTACACCTCCAGCTGGCGGTCCTCGTCCACGCCTCGGGAGACTCTGAAAAAACAGGGAATTTAAAGAACACACAGAGTTATCATTCTGGTAATTAAGTTTGGGTAAAGCAGGGAAAAAATACTAAAATACTAACGTCAGCAGGTGCTCCAGAACCTCGTGCAGCGCCGACTCGATCAGCAGCTCGCGCTGCGTCAGCTGGCAGATTGCCTTCAGCAGACAGGAGCGTCCCTGGTAGCCGTGTCTGGCCGTGTAAACAAAAACAAAACAAAGTGGATAAGAAATTTCAACAGAAACAACTTCAAACACTTACTGGTCGAGAGACCTTTCAATGCAGCTGAAAATCTCGAAGCGGTGCACGGCAGACTGGGCGGCCAGACTGCGCTTCGCCAGCTGATGTCGCGGGTGGGCGTAGTAGTCGAGCAGTGCCTGGTCGCTGCTGTAGTCGCTGTACGGCGACTGCTGAGGCTGCTGTTGTTGTTGTTGTTGTTGCTGCTGCTGCTGCAGATCTTGCTGATACTGCTGCTGAAGCTCCTGATGATCGCTTGGGTAGTAGTAGTCCTGCCCCTGTTGTTGATAGCCGTGCGAGAGAAAGGATGGCAACTTAGGAAGTTTGGGCAGCTTGATCACAGGGTAGAAGAGCGGAAACTTGAGCGGCGGATCGGGGTAGGGCAGCTTGAAGACGGTCTTATTCTGGATGATGATGCTGATGGGAATGTCAATGTTGAGGCTGCCCGCGTCGTACGGCAGCGGAATGGACAGCTGAATGTCGATGGTGATGTTCACGTTGACCTCGATCGCCTTGAAGTAGCGAATGCGAGACCGGTGCCCATAGTCATAGTCGTAGCCGTAGTCGTACGTTTCATTGTACGTCGGCTCGGTGCTGCTGATTTCTCCTGTATAGTTGTAGGAGTGGTCGTAGTAGGAATTCCCATAGGCACCTCCTCCTCCTCCTCCTCCTCCTCCATAAGGATAGGGCGGTGGCATGAGAATCTTGGCGAAGTTCAGGCTGAGCAGAATCAGCAGCGAGCCAAATAGCTGAAGTAGAAAGGTGTCAGGCTGAAACATGATGATGTGCAAGCGAGGATGACAGAGTGTGGCGACTAGAAAACAAGTGCTAAGAATATCAGCAAAGACACACTGTTCAGCTTCAGCCTTCTTGTTCCGAGTGACCATGACGCTGCAACCTTCTCCTTCATCCTCTCTTCAAAGAGGGTAATAAAAAATAAAATTTCAATGTCATCATCGCTGACGTCTTGTGTTTTGTGTTTTGTGAGGTAGAGCACCAAAAGTTCTTCATAAAACTGCAGGTCAGTGGACGGCGTCGAGGTCAGTTGTCTACTGCTGCTGCTGACTAACAAGAAAACAAATACACAACGCCAAAATTTTTGAAAATGATCACCACTTTGCTGCTCACGGTCCTGACAGTTTTGACCACTGTTGACGGTCAATTTCAGCGTCTAGCACAGCCGTACAGCGGCTCGAAGATGACCCTCGCCCCTGGCCTTTCCTTTCCCAGCGTCCAGCTGAGCACCATCGAGTCGGCCTTCAACATGCGCCTGCCGATTACGATGCAATTTCCGACGGCCGCCGAGGCCGCCCAGCAGTTCTTCGTCCAGGTGATCAGCATGCCGCTGCACAAGGGCGTCGCCGCCGGGCTTCAGCAGACTCAACAAAAGTCATCATCCACGACGGCTGAAGATGAGAAGACGGCGAAGACGAGGTCGGCGATGCGAACGGCTCGCCTCAACTCGAGGACCAACTTCTACGAGACGCTGCAGACGGTTCACGACAGTCTGGGCAAGAGCTGCCTTCTGCGGGCGATCTGCGAGGTGGCCGAGGTGCCCTTTGTGGCGGCGAACACCGGCTTCATCGGCGAGATCATTGACATTCTCCTGAGGTAAAAGGCTTTCTTCTTCAAACGCTTGATTTGAGGATTTATTTTTTACTAAAAATTCCCATTTTTTTGTTTGTTTTTGCTTGCACACAGTGCTGGTCCGCTGCTCGACTCGGCGACGGAAAAGATGAGCGAGTACCTGAAGGCGGAGAAGGTCGGTCGGGAGAGTCTGCTGGCCGGCAGTGATGGCTGCAAGAAGAAGTACGGCGACTGTCCCTTTTCGCTCTTCAAGGTGGTACAGCTCGCCAATGAGGTCCTCTAGAGGTCTTCCAGAGAGACACACTTTTGGAATATTTTTTGAGTTCTATTTATTATCGCAAATGATTACCAGAATAAAAAATGAAAGAGGATTAGTAAAAGTAAATGACAATAATATTTGTGCACAAAAAATTGAAAAGTTCACAAAAGATCTGCACTTACCATAAACTTTACATACCGATTTGACATTTTCACCGATCATCAGCGCTTTGTATAATTAAAACCGCACAAATGAACCAAAACCTGGCTTCACATTTGCAAACAAACGAACGAACGGCACTGAAACAAAATGCCGTGTGCTGAAATGTGTGCTATCGACAGCGTCTCGTTTTCTCTGAACGGTGCAGGACAGCGAGTACGAGGGGAACACAGCGCCTCTCTCTTGGATTGGATAAAAAAATTTTGTTTGCTGTTTGTTGGCTGTACAGCAGTGTCATCAGCTGCAGCAGCTGCAGAGTGAAGCGAAGAAGGAGGAGAAAGAAGAAGAAGAAGAGCAGGAGGAGGAGGAGGTCACCAGATCGAGGTGGTGATTTGAAAAGAAAACCCCGCTCTTGACATCACAGTTGTAGTGTTTACACGTGGACAAACTCGGAGCGACAACAACTGTGTGTAACTTTTCATCGTCATCAATCAGAAGCTTTTACTATTATTCACCCGCATTGATTGATTGATTGATTGGCTGACTGTTCATCCTCTGGGTAACCTCTACGCAAAAGAAACTTCTTGCTGAGTTTTCCTTGAAGAGAAGAGGAGTTCTTCAGGCCTTCTTCATTCCCTTCTCTGCCTGGAAACACCATGCCCTGCGCCTTCTTAGCCTGATGATGTTCACCTTCTTCTCCATCAACAACTTCTCGCGCACCTTCATCTTCGCCTTTCTCCTCTTCTTCCTCTTTCTGCTCCTCTTCAACGGCCCCCTTTTCGGTGGGGGCGGGTGGCAGGCGGCGAAGGAGTTTGAAGATGTGGACACCTCGGGGGAAATCATTCTCGCCCGGCTCAGCCGGGCCATGGCCGAGCTGTCGGCGCTGAAGGCGCAGAATGAGGAGCTCCGCGGTCTGATTCAAAATTACATCCCACTGGAGAGTCTGCAGTCGAGTCTGGACGCCCGGAAGAGTCAGAAGATCACCGCAGAAGAAGGTCAGAAGCTCAAGAGCGGCTCTAAAGATGAGGGCACTTCTTCATCGGCGACGCCTGACGCTCAGTTTGAGCTGGCGCGCCGAAAGCTGAAGAAGGACATCGGCGAGCTGTGGAACTTTCTCAAGCACAACACCAATCACTCCACGGCTGCCTTTGCCCAGGAACTAAAGAACAGTCTTCTCTTTGATCTGGGTAAAAAATATTTCATTTTAGAGCCGATTTTTACCTACCTCATCATTTCTATTTTCTCCCTCCCACCGCCCAGGCACCATCAGCAAGCGAGACGAGGCGTGGCGGCGGCGAGAGCTCGCCTCGCTCTCCGCCCTCGTCCAGGCGAAGATCGCCGAGCTGCAGAACCCACCTGACTGCCGGTCGGCGCGGAAGCTAGTGTGCAACCTGAACAAGGGCTGCGGCTTTGGCTGTCAGATCCACCACCTGACCTACTGCATGATCGTGGCGATGGCCACCCGGCGGACGCTGGTGCTCAACTCGAAGAACTGGCGCTACGTCAACAGCGCCAACCGGCGGACGATGGCCGGGGGCAATGGCAGCGGCGGCGGCGGTGGCAATGGCGGCGGCGGTGGCGGTGGCGGTCGCTCCCTCTGGGACACCGCCTTCCGCCCGCTGAGCAACTCCTGCCTGGAGGACTCGGGCAGTCCGCGGGGCAACTGGGCGCACGCCAGCGACGAGGGCGAGCGCGAGGAGATGCAGGTCCTCGACCTGCCCATCATCGACTCGCTCCGCCGCCGCCCCCCGTACCTGCCGCTGGCGGTGCCCGCGGAGCTGGCCGACCGCGGCCTCACCTCGGCCGCCCTCCACGGGGCGCCCTTCGTCTGGTTCATCGGCCAGCTGCTGCGCTTTCTGATGCGCCCGTCGGCGGAGATTGGCCAGTACCTCGAGCAGCGGCGGCGGCAGCTGTTTGCCGGCGTTGGGGGCGGTCCGTCGTCGTCGTCGACGCCCATCGTCGGCGTGCACGTCCGCCGCACCGACAAGATCAACACCGAGGCGGCCTTTCACCCCCTTTCGGAGTACATGGCCCAGGTGGAGGAGTACTACGACCGGTTGGATCTGTTCAATCAGCGCCGGCAGCAGGGTGGGGGGGTGAGTGCTGTTTTCTATTTTGTTGTGGTTGTTGATGTTTTTGTTGTCATTCTGCTAACACGTGTTCTATTTTGCAGAAGGTGGCCCCGGTCAAACGGCTGGTCTATCTGGCGACGGACGACGCCTCCGTCTGGAAGAAGGAGATTCAGAGCTACGAGCAGCGGGGCTACAAGTTTATTGGCGACTATGAGATATGTAAGCGGAGGGAGACTGGAATTTAATCTTTGTCAGTCTCATTTACACATTCCCTTTCCCCTTACCGCAGCGAACACCGCCAGCATCGGCCGGCGGTACTCCTTCGACTCGCTGAAGAACATCATCCTCGACGTCTGGCTGCTAAGTGAGACCGACTATCTGGTGTGCACCTTCAGCTCGCAGGTCTGTCGCCTCGCCTACGAGTTGATGCAGTCGAGGAGTGTAAGTTTGTTTGTTTCTTTTTCTTTTTCTTTCTTTTCTCCCTTGCCTAATTTCCTAATTTTCTCCACTACAACAGCCTCCAGTCGACCGCTCCCTCGACTACTACTCCCTCGATGACATCTACTACTTTGGCGGACAGAGCGGCCACAACCAGGTGGCCGTCCTCGCCCACAATCCCAAGATGACCAATGAGATTACGCTGAAAGTGGGCGATGTCTTAGGTTTGTAGAACAGATTTTGGGGAGTACCATTGTACCAATTTTTTTCTTACACATTGTTCCTACAGGAATCGCCGGCAACCACTGGAACGGCATGTCCAAGGGCGTGAACAAGGAGACGAAGGAGGACGGCCTCTACCCGGGCTTCAAGACCGTGGAGAAGGTGGAGACGGCGCCGTTTGAGCTCTTTCAGGAGGAGCATTGATTCCTTTTTCTAATCTCTGTTCACCGTTCCGCCCAGCCCTTTCCCCTTTTTACCCGCGTGCAATACCACCCAATCCCCAATCTTTTTCTCTTCAGTTCGCATAATACACTCAAACATGTTCATCCTTTTTTTTGTGATAAGCACACACACACACCCCGCATATTTATTTCGATTGTAAACACCTCCCCACACATTCTCAACTATTAAAGTCAACAATTTCTTTTCCCGGTTCAGGACAGCAGACGAAGAATGGGAACCGGCTGAATCCGGACAAAAAAATCCGAATTTAACAAAACAAATCGCATGGTGGCGCCCTCTGCCGGCGACCAGGTGAACACTGCTTGCGAGGAAGGCGCGAGCGAGCGATGCGATCGGATCGACGACGCCAACAGCAGCAGCAGCAGTGTGTTGTTGTGTGCCACTCTCTCTCTCTCTCAGTCAGTCTCAGTCAGCGAGTATCACTCTTTGAGAGTTGGTTGGATTCGTTCCGTGAGTTGGACGCATTACCATCACCACCACCACCACCACCACCACCACCACCATCGCCGCAGAGTGTGATGATCAGTGATCAGGAAAGGCAGCACGCGATTGACGCATCTCACCATTGTGTTGTGTTGTGTGCTGAGAACTGATCTCCTTTGCTTCCTCACCTCAGCGGATCAGCTGCTGCCACCAGAACACCGTCTCGACACGAAAAGATTTGCAAACACGACCACCATCACCGCCGCCATCGACACGGAAGACCACTCTGCTGAAGATAATCTCTGCTTCTGATCCCCTTCTACTTCTGCCCTTCTTCTTCTTCTTTTGTGCTATAGGGAAGTGACGAAGAAGTGACAGAGATCAGTTGAATCTGCTGTTGTCGCCTTTGCTGCCGTCCAAGTCTCCTTCCCCTACCACCAAACTGTCTCTCCCACTTGGCGAAGATAGGTATTCATGGTAGGTGCACATCTCCCCTTGTTTGCAACTATCATCCTTTTGTATTATTTCACCATTTCTCTCGCTATCTCTATCATCAATTTATCTATTATACATCGTACGGGCATGTGCGAAGGTGCAAAAGACGTACACCTAACGGTCGACTGTAGTGCAAACATCACCGGCAAAGATATCTCTGTTTCTTTGGTGATAGCATCTCTGATGATATCCTCGTCATCACTGCTCTATAATGTTCTATTTGCCGCGTTTGCAAAAATATGAACGCTAGTTAGGCGTTCCTTAGCACATTAGCTTCCTGCATCGATTCACTGCGCCCACTAAGATTACCACCAATACCCATCCCCACAGTTTCCCGAACCGGCGGACGTCCTAGTGTTTGTGATGCGGACGTCCACTGCTGGCGCCCAAAATCTGCTTGCGCTGGTCGAACTGAATCATGGCGAAAAAAATTGGCCACGATATAAGCTGTAGTAGTAGCAGTAATGACTGCTGCTGCTGCTGTCCATTGCTGCCGCCAACTAGTCGACCGGTCTAGAGGTGGTGGTGGTGGTCAGCGGCAAGTGGACTACTTTGCAGCAGCAGCAGCAGTGGCAGCCACTGCTTAGTAGCAGCTGCAAAGGCACGCACAGGCAACAGCAGCAGCAGCAGCCTCGATCCAGTCGCTCAGTGTTCTCGTTATTAGACAGCTCCCCTCTTCTTCCTTCAACATTACCATTACCACCATCATCATCCCTATCCCTATCCCTATCCCTGAGTGTCTCCCGCACATAAGCCACTCCACCAGAGGGAAGGGAAGCACTGGCAGTGGTGGTGCTCACAGAAAGAGAAGACCTTTTGGTGCTCATTCAGCAGCTTCGGCTTCTGCTTCGATTCCATTGCTCTCTTGGCCGCTCTCTCTCTCTCTCTCTCTCTCTCTCTCTCCGCTCAGTTCTGCTCACCACCACTAGCTCCTGACACTGTGTCCGTGTTTGTGCATGTTTCAGTAGCAACGGGTCTGTTGGCTCGGATCAGCGGCGGCAGTGCTACTGCCTCGCCAGTGTGGGGATGTTCAGTAGTTCTGGTGGTAGTGCCAGTGCCATCGGTGGTGAGCAGCGGTGCTCCTCTGTTGTTGCTCTTGCTCTTCTATCTCAACATCGCTTCCTCTCTCTCTCCCTCTCGTTGAAGTGTGTGTTGTTTGCTCAGCGGTGCTCTGCTGGTGGTTTTATTTTACACTTGATTATCTCTTCCTCTTCATCCGTGGTCAACACACGTACACAGCTGCTGCTGATGGTGCTGCCGCTCTGACCACCGCTTTGACCGCTCTCTGATCAGCGGTGACACTCGGTGCCGTTTTTTGACCCATCGGCAACATCATCATCATCGGCACCTCTCTCTCTCTCTCTCTTCCTCTTATCTCACCTCGCCCCAACTTTGGGCGCCATTTTCCTTTTCCCCCTTTTCACCTTCTTCTTTCTCTTGTTATCTTCTTGATCAACTGCACCATCATCATCATCATCATGACTTCTCAGCTCACACAGAATCGTCTTCACGCCAAGTAGGTCATTAGTGCTGCTGCTGCTGCCGTTGATGCTGATTAGCTGAGATCTTCTTCAGCTCCTGCTGAGATTGATCTTCTCTTGTGTGTGTGTGCGTGCAGAGGTGGCGATTCAGGTGTGATGGCGCCAAGTGTCGGCGGCAATTCAGTCATTGACTGCACACCTCTGCTGTTGTTGTCGCTACCAAATACCGTTTGATTGTATTCAGGCAGATGACAAATTGAGCGTCTCTGCGCAATTTCGCGTGTTCATGCACAATTAAGGTGTGTGTGTGTGCGTGTAGTGCTGGTAGTACCTTCTCTGCTCACCGGGGAAACCACCGAGACCCTCACACTACACAGCGGTTTCTATTTCTTTTTTGTACACTTGTCCACTCTTTGCCCACTCCGGTATTTTATCCGCCACTCGCCGGCTTCCTCTCCTCTCCTGATCTCCTTCAGTCTGGATCACTAACTGTTTTTTTGGGCAAAACAGTTCTTTTCTGTTCTGTTGGCTCTCTGCAAGAACAACACCGGAGCAGCAGCTTTTTATTGACACCTACTCATGCTAATTTGGTCGGTTCGAGACACCAGGCAAACACACACAGTGCTGGGCTGTTGAACATTTTTTGTTTTTTAATTCTTAGGTTTTTTCTTTATACAAACGACTCTCTTTTTAGAATTCACAGTCAGTCATTTGGTTAGAGCGTTGCCTCTTGTCAGGCCAATTAGCCCCCCATTGGCTTTTGTGTGAGTGCCGGTGAATGGACGGACTCCTTTGTGTGTTCCCTGCGGCCAAGTTGAGAGAGAGAGGACCCTGTTCGCTTGTTTGCTCGTCTGCAGACTATGTTTTCTTTAGATTGTGCAGTCTGGCCTCTCTCTCCTTCTCCCTCACCGTCTCCGGCATCCGGGTCTAGTGTGCAGTAGTAGTGGCGGTGGTGGTGATGATGGTCGCTTTCTTCTTCTTCTTCTTCTTCCACTTTTTTTCCGATCACGACTTTGCTCTCCCTCGCCCTGACAAAAGGAGCCAACACAGCGAACACTAGTGAACTAGTGCTAATAATTAATGCTAATGCAGTGTGCTGTGCTGTGCTAAATTCTCGCCCAATCTGAACGCTCTGAATTCCCTGATCAAATGTGGTGAGCAGCAATGCTCAACAGACCTCTTTTTAGCCCCCCCACCCCCTCTCACTCTAAATGCGATCAATTTAGCATCCCATATTTTTGAATAGTAATTTAATCTAAACTCATCTTCTTTTTTCATTTCTCACAGTTTGGAGGACGAAAAATTTGACAATCAGAAGTACCTCGGCGGCGGCGGCGGCCTTGGAGGCCTGGGCGGCGGCGGCGGCAGCGAGATGGACGAGGATGGAGTGCAGGACAAGGAGCGCTTCGCTAGGTAAGCCCCCTCACACTCTCACCACTTTTTTCTTCGCCTCTTCTCACTTTGCTCAATCTGTAATGACCACGATCCTTTTCCCACCACCACCACCACCACCACCACCACCCACTTCGAATGCACTGTTGGTCGGTGCACAGGGAGAACCACAGCGAGATTGAGCGCCGTCGGCGGAACAAGATGACCGCCTACATCACCGAGCTGTCGGACATGGTGCCCACCTGTTCCGCTCTGGCGCGCAAGCCCGACAAGCTGACCATTCTGCGGATGGCGGTGGCGCACATGAAGTCGCTGAGGGGGACGGGCAACACCAACAACGACGGCACCTACAAGCCCTCCTTTCTCACCGACCAGGAGCTGAAGCACCTCATTCTCGAGGTACGGAAAAAGAGGGGGGGCGTTTTTCCAATTGACTTTTATCTTCCCTACTTTTCAGGCCGCCGACGGCTTCCTCTTCGTCGTCTCCTGCGACTCCGGCCGGATCATCTACGTCTCCGACTCGGTGACGCCGGTGCTCAACCACTCGCAGCCCGACTTCTACAACACCTGCATCTACGACCTCATTCACCCCGAGGACGTGGAGAAGGTGCGCGAGCAGCTGAGCACCCAGGAGTCGCCCAACTCGGGGCGGATACTCGATCTGAAGAGTAAGTGGTGGAAAGGGCGATTTTAATTGCATTTTCTAACATTAACACTAACACTCCTTCTTCCTCTCTGTGTTTAGCGGGCACCGTCAAAAAGGAGGGCCACCAGTCGTCGATGCGCCTGTGCATGGGCTCCCGGCGGGGCTTCATCTGTCGCATGAAGCTGGGCAACGTCCCGCCGGACGCCATCTCGCCCAATCACCTCCACCGGCTGCGGCAGCGGAGTGGCCTGGGCGCCTCCACCACGGGCGGCGACGTCTCCTCCGGGGCGATCAACCCCTACGCCGTGGTCCACTGCACCGGGTACATCAAGAACTGGCCGCCCTCGGGCGTGCAGATGATTGACCGGTCGATGGGCGGGGGCGGCGATCATCAGGGTGGAGAGGATGGCCATTCCTCGGCAGCGAACAACTGCTGCCTGGTGGCGATTGGCCGGCTGCAGGTGACCTCCATGCCGAACACCGGCGACCTGATGGGCAGCAACGCCAGCAATGAGTTCATCTCGCGGCACGCCCTCGACGGCAAGTTCACCTTCGTCGACCAGCGGGTGAGCGCCATACTGGCCTATCAGCCGCAGGAGCTGCTCGGGAAGCTCTGCTTCGACTACTACCACCCGGAGGACCAGGCGCACATGAAGGAGAGCTTCAAGCATGGTCAGTGGCTTTTTGTTTGGTGGTGTTTTGATTTATTTCATCATTATCATCTGTTTTGTTTCTTCCTCCCAAACGCGCAGTGCTCAGCCTGAAGGGCCAGGTCATGTCGGTGATGTACCGCTTTCGGGCGAAGAATTGTGATTGGGTGTGGCTGCGCACCAGCAGCTTCGCCTTCCACAATCCCTACACCGATGAGGTGGAGTACATTGTCTGCACGAACACCTCCACCAAGTAAGTGAACACTGGGGTGATGGTCTTTGGTCATCATTTTCAAACGATTCTTACGCCTATCTTCTTCCTCTTTTTCCTGAGCAGAAACATGCACCACACTGAGCCGAGCATGATGGGCGCTGATTCGGTAGGGGTGGGCGTGGACAACAGCGGTGCCAGTCAGATGAGTGCCCACCAGCAGCACTACCAACAGCAGCAGCAGCAGTTGGCGCATCAGCAGCAGACCAGTTCCCAGCACCTCGGTTTGCAGCAACAACAACAGCAGCAGCAGCAGATGGCCAGTCAGCAGCAGCAGCAGCAGCAGGCGACCAAGGCGGACCAGAGCCTCGTCGATGGGTACGGCTCAATGTACAGTCAAATGGTATGAACTCGTTATTGAAGAACTCGTTTGGAAATATTTCAAACTGACCTATTGTGTGGTCTCCTATGTTTCCAGCCATATTCCGTCTACTCTGACCCCAGTGCTCTGGCCTACAATCCCAACGGCGGTGGCGGCCTTCTCTCTGGCGGTGGTGGTGGTGGTGGTGGTGTTCTGAACGCTTCGGTGGTCGATCCGATGAGTTCGGCACAGCAGCAGCAGGGCAATCAACAGGCCATGAACAAAATGGTCGCCAGCGGCTCGCCCAATGACAGCTGGGCGTCACGGGCCATTCCAAGGGTAGGCGGCGGCGGCGGCAGCGCAGTGTTTGTTTGCTTTTTTCATCCTCCTCTAATTTTTTCTCACTTTTTAGCCCACTGACAGCTACCAGCAGGCTCAGCAGCAGCAGCAGCAGCAGCAATACGGCCACCAACAGGTGAGCCCCTCGAGGAGTCCCTCAGGGCCGACGTACACGCAGCTGGGCACCACACCGGCAAGAGGTATTCTTTTTTGCACTCAAAAAAGATTATACTCAAATGGTAACACTGATCTCTTCCTCTTTTGCTCACCAGGAATGTGGCCCCAGTGGCACGCCCCACCAGGTGCTGACAGCCAACAGCAGCAGCAGGCAATGCAACAGCAGACGAATAGCCAACAGCAACAGCAACAGCAGCAAGGAATGCCGCAACAGCAGCAGGAGATGGACATGCTGCAGATGCTCGGTCAGCCGGACCAGAGTTCCGCCTTTGAGGACCTGAGCATGTTCAACTCCTTTAATGAGTAGCAGAAGCAGTAGCAGTAATTATTATTGCTGATCCGGTTAGCGAGGTGACTCTAGTGAAGTTTGTAGCGAGCACTAGTTGGCACATGTGCATAATATGACATATATCTCTCAACTATACAACACAATCAACACACACACACACACACACACACACAGACATTCCATTGAATCCCATTGAACACCTAGTGCTTCCTCCCTTACTCTACTATTACTCTGATAATATCATCATCATCATCATCGCCATCATCTTTCTCTTCTATTTTCACCACAAACTTTTAGAAAACCTTCTCCTTCTTCGTCTGAGCCAACTGAACTCTCTCGTACCTGAGCTCAAGCATTTATACCTACCTACCGACCTCTCTTCTTCCCTTACCTTTTTACTTTCTACCGTGTACTTTCTTGTACCGATTCTGTTTTTGCCCCCATTTGCTAAGCTGATTTATTCTATTTTGATTCTATTTGGTCAATGATGTCAAGAGAACAATGCGCATAATCACTGTATTCATTTGCTGCTACTTTGTTCAAGGCTGCACAGCCGCCGCCGCTGCCTGTCGCTGTCCCTGCGTGAGCAAGCGGGGCCTAGGGGTAAAATGGCAATGGAGATGGTGATTCACACTGGGCTGTCGTGGTGACCACGGTTGGCTGCTGCTGCTGCCAGCCCAGCTAGCCAGATCAGCCAGCAATCATTACCTGCGATAACCGGTTTACCTGTTCAATCTTCTGCGTGGCGCTGCTGGGAAACTCTGGGAAATCCTGAGAAACCTCTGAAACTGAGACGGGAAGACTTTCCGGGAGCAGTTGGACAAGCGTAGGAGGCGCCACTGGTGCAGCAGGCTGAACGGGGTAGGCGGGCACTGCAGTGCTGCGGCAGATACATTCTCCCAGGAGTGCCCGCCCACTTAATCGGTGATGCCGTCGCTAGCTGGGCGCCCTACTACCACTGAAGAAGAGAGAGAGAGAAAGAGAACTGAAGACAGCAGCAGCCGCAGTTGTTTTGTCAGCGAGACAGTGTTGGAGCAGTGGTGAAGGCTGCCAGTGCCAGTGCTGCTGATGTTGTGTGTACATCTGCTTGTGAGGTAAGAGAGAAAGAGAGAAGAAGAAGAAGAAGATAAGGTAGTAGTCTGACTCTCTCTCATCGGTTCAGGGTCATCCTCTCATTACTGTGTCGCCAACTCTGACTCTGACGGTCCTAATCACATCTCTCTCTTTCCCCTCTTCTTCTGCATGTTTTCATCTGCCAGCAGCCAGCACCGACGAGACATCGACAGCCCTCTGTCCAGGACACTGTCAACGTGTATGCCACCAGCACGACCATCAACGACAGCAGCAGCAGCAGCAGCATTCCTCATAAACAAAACATCGGAGCGTAGAAGGTAAGACACTGATTGGGAGCTGACTGACTGACTGTCTGTCGTCTTCTTTGTCGTTGTCAGTTGTTCTTCAGTTCATGGTTCATGGTCATTGCCGGGGCGACGACAGCCAAGGTTACTTGCTGCTGCTGCGGCTCGTTTCTAATTCTCTTGCCAACGTTCTGATCAAAGGTGTCCTGCTGCTGTTCGCGATCTGTGCTTTGCCTCTCACTGTCCATGTCCATGCTTTCTACTTTCTCACGTTTCGATCTTCTTTTCTCCTCCGCAGACTTCAACACGACGACTTCGACGACCACGTTTCCCCACAGGACAACATTCTTCAACGCTGAACCTCTCTCCGAGCCGAGGTGTCCACTGCGGGATACCACTTACCTGCGGACACCTGTACCATGGATGGCTCGCTGCCATCAACAGCGTATGGCACTAAAGTAATACTGAACAGGTAAGTGGGTTTTGAGAAGTGTTTTCGAATGTTGCCTTGTCTTCCATTTTCGACCTCTCTCTCTTCAGCTACCTACCGGGCCACCAGCAGCAACACCAGGCGCCCTCCTCCTCGCACTACGATCCGAACAATGCCTACCAAAATGAATCTCTCTATCAGCCGTATCAGCAGTTAGCACACCACCACCCACCACCACAACTTCCACCGCCCCCATCAGACCACCATCAACATCATCACCACCAACAACACCAACAACAACATCACCATCAGCAACATCAACAACAACACCATCAACTTAGCAATCAGCTGAATCAGCTAAGCCTCCATGATGGATCCATTCCAATGCAGCACCCGCATCAGCAGCCACCGCCGAGAAACGTGCCCCTCTCAATGATGCAGCTCCAGGCGGCGGCGAGGTCGTCGAACGTCGTGAACATGGTCGCCGACATGAACCAGCCTCCACCGCCGCCGCCGCAGTCACTGCAACAACAGCAACAACAGCAACAACAGCAGCAGCAGCAGCAGTGCTCTGCGGCGGCGGCCATGCCGGAGACCAACAGCTTCTTCGTCTCCGACTTCGTCAAGGAGGAGATTCTGAAGCGGCTGGTGAAGAGCCAGGAGCTGCCCAGCGAGGCGGCCCTCCTCGAGCTGCCCGCCCGCGTCGACGTGTACATTGAGCTGCTGGCGCTGGAGCCGACGCCCGGCGCCGCCTCCTACAGCTTCAACGGCCTGGCCAGCTCGGTGTACCGGGCGACGAACAGCGAGACGGGGCAGCTCGTCTGCCTGCGTCGCTTTCACGCCTTCACGCCCAGCAGCGCCAATGCGAAGCTGCTCATGGCGACGATTGACGGGTGGAAGAAGGTGACGCACGCGAACATCGTCCCCCTGCGGCAGGTCTTCACCACCAAGGCCTTTGGCGACAACTCTGTGATATTCGTCTACGACTACTACCCGGCCTCGGAGACGCTGATGGGCGCCTACTTTGCCAATCAGCAGCTCCAGCCGCCCAACGGTGGTGGTATAATCGGTAATTCTCATGTTGGTGGAAATGGCGTGGCCTCTTCGGGTGGAGGTGGTGGTGGTGGTGGTGGCATCAACGGCCCTGGAGGACCTAATGGTGGTCAGTCTCAGCAACAGCAGTCCCAGCAGCAGCAACAGCTGTCCACGAACGGCTACTCCACCGCCTCGCGACCGTACAGTCAACAGGCGGCAAATACTCGGAAGCTGCTGCCGGAGGCGACCATCTGGAACTACATCATACAGATCTCCTCGGCGCTGCGCATCATCCACCAGTCGAGTCTGGCCTGCCGCGCCCTCGACCCCACCAAGGTCCTCCTCACCAGCGGCTGGAGCGCCAACGCCAACAACGCCTTCAGCAACCGGGGCCGGAACGCCCGCCTCCGCCTCGCCTTTGCCGGCGTGGCGGACATTCTCACGCTGGACCTTGCATTCCTCCACCACCACGGCGCCGGCGCCAATCCGCGGGCGCTGGTGGCGCACTTTCAGCAGGAGGACCTGCTCCTCTTTGGCCGCCTCTGCCTGGCGCTGGCCACCAACAGCCTGGCGGCGCTCAGTCTGCCGGGCGCGGGCGTGGGCCTGGGCCTGGGCGCCTCGGCCTCGGGGCCGGGGCCGTCCCCGCCCGACGGCCACCTGCTGGCGGAGTGCCTGGAGCTGGTGCCGCGCAGCTACTCGGCGGACCTGCGCACCCTCATCGGCTACCTGCTGAGCTCCAAGGCGACGGCCAACCCAAATAAGCCCCGCTCCATCGATGACATCATGCCGATGATTGGCGCCCGCTTCTACATGCAGCTCGACCACCTCTACTACCGCTACGACCACCTCTACGAGGAGCTGGCGAAGGAGGCGGACAATGGGCGCCTCCTTCGCCTACTGGCCAAGCTGGGCACCATCAACGAGCGCCCGGAGCACCAGCTCGACCCGAACTGGTCGGAGACGGGCGACCGGTACATGCTGAAGCTCTTTCGCGACTACCTCTTTCACCAGTGCGACGAGGAGGGCCGGCCGTGGCTCGACCTGGGCCACATCATCACCAATCTCAATAAGATGGACGTGGGCAGCGGCGAGAAGATCTGCCTGGTGTCGCGGGACGCGCAGAACGTGCTCATCGTCTCCTTTGAGGAGCTGAAGCGGTGCTTCGAGGCGGCCCTCGCCGACTTGATGCAGTGAGGAGCAGTGAGGAGCAGTGAGGAGTTCTTTTACAGGGAAGAAGGAGGAGCAGTGTCCCAGTTCAACTAGTGCGTTTCAGGCACTGACTGACTGTAAGTGATGACGATCAGGTTGATCAGGGTGACATTGACAACTACTGTGCTAATTGACCTTCTTTTTCTTCTCCTACAGTGATCTTCATTTGGACACTGTTGCAGCTGCTGCTGTTCGTCCTCTATTTCTCTCACCTTTTCCCTCTGTAAGTACTCTTCCCCTCCTCCTCCTCCTTTCCCTACTTTTCCTCAGCAGTAAGGTAAACATGAACTGAGACGCTGGCTGCATTCACCACCACCATCACCTCTTCGCACATTTCCCGCTTTTTACTCCTTCATTTTTGTTTCTGTTCTGAGAAGAGGCAGACAAAGAGCAACAAAGAGCACACACCGACACACAATCAACCAACACCGATCGTACACACAGGCTGGCAAGCAAGCAAGCAAGCAAACTCTCTCAACTTATCAACGAACACCTCTCTCTCTCCCTGGTTTTCTTGTCTCCTCCTCCACCACCACCATCACCTCCACAGATCCTCTCTTTCTCGAATCACTTACATTGATTATTTTTCCTCTCATCCCCTTTTTCCTTCTCCTTCTCCTTACCACACGGAACACACACACACACCCAAACCCAAGCACACATATGGCTACTACTGAGATTCAACAACAATTCCACTTTGCTCATTGTGTTATTTTTCTATTTATAAACAAATAAAAGCCAAGGTATTTTTTACTAACTAGTGGTGGTGAAAGTGGTGGAGGAGAAGAGGTGCCACTTGGTGGTGGATGGCACTCATTGGCACTGATTTGAATGATGAGGAGCTGAATGGTGGCTGTAGGCCAAGGGGATCACTCGCTTCGAGCATGTCCTTCTTGGGCAGCAGTGCGAGAAGTTGCTGCAGCAGGTCCAACCAAGAAATCAGGGTGAAAAAGGAAAAAGGAGAGCAAAACGGCGGTGTTCTGCTGCTGATGATGATGATGATCTCGCTTCAGTGAACGTCGCACCTGAAGAAGAAGTAGAAGAAGAAGTAGAAGAAGAAGACAAAACAGTCCATCATCTGCTAGTTTGCTGCTGCTGCTTCTGGGCAGAAAGCAAAGTGCTCTACTGTTCGTTTGTTCGTCTGTTCGCCAGCAGCAACAACAGCAGCGGCAGTGTACCGTTACCTCGAAGTGTCAATGACAATGGAATGGCGCTCTGGAACAGTACCACCACCACCACCACCAAGTCGCAGCAGCAGCCGTCGCTGCCACTGCCACGTGTCTTCTTGATTGCCTTCGAGTGGTGGTCGTGGTCGTAGTATCGTCGAAGTGTGAAGAAGTGGTCGTCGAAGAAGGCAAAGAAAGAAAAGAAAGCAGCAGGCTGGCCGAGCTTCCACAGCAGCCTGGTGCGCCCCCTGTGGCCAACTGGCTGTGTTGTGTGTATGTGTACAAAACAGCCAGTGCGAGTAGCCTGCAAAAGAGAACGTCAGTCGTCTGCTTGAGCTCGCCGTCTGAGGATCTCCTCTCCTCTTTCCCCACCTCTCAATACTCTTCAATACTCTTCAACACTCGATCTGGAGTGGTGGCAAACAAACAAAAGCTTTGCAATTCTCGCTTCACCAGTCCTTGGAGCACTTTACCATCTCCATCTCCATCACCACCACCACTCTCACCTGTCTGTGTTATTACCAGTCTTCAGTACAGCTGCTGCCAGGCCATCCATCACCCCCACCATCACCACCACCACCAGCGCCAACATGTGTGATCCATATGCTGGCTGGTAACCATCACCACCACGGCCACCACCACCATCATGAAGACCTGCTGTGATTGTTGTTGAAGAGCTTTTTCGATTTTAGAAGAGAGAGGTAGCGGTAGAGGTGGCCAGTTTGCATTCAGTACCTGCATCCCCATCAAGAGGTTGACCACCACCACCATCATCAAAACAACTTCGACGATTTGTTCTTCCTTTTTCGACTTCCCCCTCTCGTCTTTCTTCAGGCCCATTGCATTCATTTGTGCAATTAGGCAACTTCTTCTTCTTCTCCTCCTCTTCTGATCGGCGATCATCAGCACCGCAGCACACACATACACTCACTCGCTCACTTGCTCAGCTGACGTCGTCGGCCGCGCAGCTGATTGAAGTTTGCTGCTGTTGCTGTTGATGCTCTGCTGTAGAGTATCGGATCGATATTGATCGCGAGACACATCGTCGGCACCATCAGCACCAGCAGCTCAACCCAGCCAATGCTGCCTCATCAACGCACCAGCGGTGTCATCTCTTCTTCTTCTTCTTCTTCTCTTTCTACTCCTTCTCCTTCTTCTTCTCTTTCCCCTTCTTCTTATCATGGAAAGGATGCCCACTCGAGCCTCATCATGTGGTGGTGCCAACAGTGCCGTCAGTGCCTCACTTCGGTGTTCCAGCAGCAACAAAAACAAAAGCATTCCGCCAAGAGAAAAGCACCAAAACTGCCGCAGCCACCGCCGCCAGTCTGGCCACTGTAGAAAAGAAAGAATGTTGTCCACTTGGCCTACAACGACAACAACAACAACAACAACAACTACTCATCATCAACAACGACGACGGTGTACTACTTTTCACCAGCAGCCTCAGCAGCCGCAGCACAGCCACTTTGACGTTCCACAGCTGAAGGAACATCGGCCGACAGCACAATCTTCCACCACTTGTCCACGAAGGAGCTTCCTCTTACCACTTTTATTGATCATCACCACCACCACGACTCTCTGCTCGCTGCCTGTCCCCGTAGCTGGCAGCAGCAAAGATAGCAGCACCCCTTCTGCTGCTGCTGCTGCTGCTGCTGAATACACCAACGAATTTGCCGTGCATATCAAGGAGTGCGATGACGAGGCCAGTTCCGCCGCCGTTGCCGACCAGCTGGCCGCCAAGTACGGCTTTGTCAACCACGGAAAGGTACGTTCTCTGTTCATTGCTACTACGATTAGCGATTAGGCATTACCACCACTATTGCCGCTATTGCTCTCGCTATGCCTCCGCTCTAACTCTTTCATTGCCTTCTTCTTCTTCTTCTTCTACTACTCTTCCACGCTCATTACGCCTCATTCATTGCCCTCAAAAATGAGAGCAGTGCGCTTATGAAACTGCCGTTAGCGTAGAGTAGACTTTAGAGCGTGCTTGAGTGTGTGTAATTGAATCTGACACTGATGATTTTCGGTGTCATCGATAGCGGCTCTCCTCAAAGGCAAGCGGCAGGAGATCATCACACTGCTTTGCCGTTTCTTTAAGCGGCAAGTTCCGCCACACACTGTTTATCGCTAGTGATAGACTGATAGACAGCATCTGTTCTGTCTCTGTACAGTCTAGTCTAGTTTACTGCTAAACTGCTGGACTGTACTTTGTCTTCTTCTTCTTCGTCATCATCAACTTCACCAACCTCTTCTTCAAAGTCAGCAAAGCCGCCGCCAGCTTCAGCTTGCTCAGCGGCGCTTTTTCTTTCTTCTCTTGAAGAAGTTGTCCTGTCCCTAATCAAATCCCCTCTATACCGCCGCCGTTCACCGATTAGATCACTGAGCATCATCAGAGACAAAGAAGAAGTAGAAGTCCACCAGCACTGAAGAGGAGGTGCACAGGACCAGTGAAGTGGTGTGCTTGGATTTCCTTCAATCACACGGTGCAATTTCACTGGATGCGACTTGATTTCTTGATTGATAGCTTTCGTGCGATGATCGAAGCTTTGATGGCGAAGATGTGAGCACGAATGATCACTTCACAGCCACCACCACCACCACCACCGCCACCATAACATCCGTCCACCGGCCTTGATTGGGTTACCCATACTTCTTTTTCTGCTTGCACCAGTATCTCTGCTGCTGCTGCAGCTGCAGTCTTTAAGCAGTGCTCTTAAGACTATCGCTCCTTGCCATCGCACTTTGAAGTGTTGGTAGTGCTTCTGCTTTTCCCCCCTCTCTCTCTCTCTTTGATATCAGTAGTGGTAGATTTTATTGCCCTGTTGCAATTTCTGTCGTAATTTCCCCACCAGTGCGCGCGCCTAGACCGACTACAAGTACTGCTGGGCAACTTTTCTGTTGCTGCTGCCTATTATTACTGTTTGAATCTTCTGCCTGTTTCAGGCTCTCTTGCCTGAAGAGAGGAGACCACTTGCGCAAGTCAATTGGAACCAATTGCCATTGGCCACGCCGTTGTCCTGCCGCTGCTGTGCCAATTGGCACCTTGTCAGTCAGTGTGACAGTCAGACAGACAGTCGGACCAATAAAAATAAAACAGTGCAGTGCAGACCAGATTGTGTTTGACGAAGGCAGCAGCAGCAACAGCAACCACAGCAGTCAGACTTCAATCAATTTGGACGTGGTCGTCGTCGACTTCGACGACGCTTCACTGCTTTGGCAGTGACAGTGACAGTGGTGGTGGTGGCACAGAAAGAGAAAATGAAAAGTGAATGAGAGCCAGCAGCAACAGCAGCGACGACAATCAGCTAATTTGAAGAGAAGAAGTCCTGCAATTTTGCAAGTGGCGGTGGTGGTGGTGGTGTTCAAGCTCGACTACCTTTTTTACTCCTTTTTTACCTTTTGGCAGCCTCAGTAGCAGCAGTACTGTGTCTGTCCAGTGACAACGACTGCTTCAGCAGCAGCAGCCGAAGCAGGTAACATCACCATTGTGGCACAAGACCTTCAGTGCTGTACAGCACAGAGAGAGAGAGAGCAGAGACACAGACAGACTTATTCACTCAGTGGCACCGACTTCATTGACAAAGACACTGTCGATGTTGAGAGAAAGTCTTACAATCACACATTCACTTCCCTTCCTTTTCTTTCTTTCAATCAGCGTGTCTCTGTTGCATCCCTTGTTAGCCTTTTTCATTATTTAACCTTTGCAAAAGTGCTGAGAAAGACACAGTGCGTTTGTACAAACACAGTAGCACTGGTAATGAAAAGTGGCGATGTCTGTGATTGAACAGCAGCAGCAGCAACAACAACAACAGGCGCAATTGCCAATTACCTGGGATGAGGTGCACTCGCTGATGATAATGATTAGAAGTGCTGCTTCTGATGAAAAAGAAGATGGTGATGCACTGTGTGGTGGTTGCCATTGAAGTGCTACTTGGAACTAGTGAGCAGTATAAGAAGTAGCCAATGAACAACATCTTTGTCAATCACTGCTGCTGCTGCTGCTGCTGCTGGCAAGTACCTGCTAATTGATTTTACAGTGCTGTGCTGCGCTGAACCTAACTTTGCAACTTTGTACTCACCTGGCAGTGAAACAATGCATCCCCCAAGTGCAATGTGCAAGAGAGGTATTCCTCCTCAGCAATTTCACTGGTAGTTCAGTTCTAATTCAGTACTGTAACTCCACTTTTGTCACCTACTTCTGACCAGCTGCTGGTCGTTGAATTGCTGTCCACACATACACTGCAGCCATTGACATTGGAGTAGCTTTTTGTTGCTTCCTCCTTATTGCCTGCCTCCCTCCTGCTAAAAAACTTGAAGGCAACTCCTGTGCGGCGTCGACCTTGACATTGGAAACAGGCGGCAGTAGTGTTCACTGTTCACTATTCAGTTCAGTGTTTCATTTCACCGCCGTACAGGGCCACCACCACAGCAGTGTAGCAGTATGTGAATTTGAAAGTGGCATAAAGGTGTCTGACTGAATGTGTGTAATATCGGCTGCCAATTAGTCAGCTTTTACCTGTTTGCTGTACCTGTGTACTAGATCAGTTCGTGCTCAGCAGTGAATGCAATATCTCACCTACCACCGGTCACAGAGCTTTTCTTCATTACAGAAGCTAACTAACTAACTAACTAACCAACTGACGCTGCTATCGCTTATTAGCGGCCTCTAATGTGCTGTTGCTATTTTGGTGGCCACTGTTTCTGTTCGTTGGCTGCTGCTTATGTCACCGCTGCTCTGTATAGGACTTCTGTGTATTCCCCCACCGCCTCACTTTGCTAATTTGTCAGCTGCACTACCTCTACTTCTTATCCACTCATTGTTACTCTTATTGTTATTATTTCCCCGCAGATTGGCAATCTCGACTGTCACTACCTGTTCGCACATCATCGGGTGAACAAGCGATCGACGGAGTACAGCCACGGGCACCACCGGGTGCTCGCTCAGGATGAACAGGTAAGGGGGAGAAGAGAAAAAAGGAGGCAGATGATGACTCACTACGGTAACGATTGAGCCGGGCTAATGACCGAACCGAGTGCTCGAACAGTGCGCAAATCAATGGCAGTGTGATTAGTGTGAACTTAATTTGGGAATAGCAATGATAATAATGAGGATGATGATGAGGTGCTCTTTGAGCTCTAATTCACGTTTTGTTTTTTGCACTTTACACAATTAGGTTCACTGGGTCGAGCAGCAGCGCATACTGAGGCGGCCAAAGCGTGACAATGGCAAATCAAAGTACCGTTACGGTCGATCGATGCCTGATCCCATCTACAAGGACATGTGGTACCTGGTGAGTGACTACACTGTGCACTGTGCACAATGCACTTTCCATTCATGCTAATCACCTGTTGCCTCTTTTTTTACCACTATGACTTATAGCGGAAAGGTGCTCTCGGCGGCTTTGACATGAACGTGGAAAGTGCCTGGAAGATGTAAGTGGCTCTTCTTTGGTAGTTTTGTGTTTGGAAGTATATTCTCATTACAATTTCTTCACATTCACAGGGGCTACACGGGGAAGAACGTCGTGGTGACCATCCTCGATGATGGCATTCAGCCGAATCACCCTGAGCTGGCGAAGAACTACGACCCCCTGGCGAGCTACGACATCAACGACAATGACCCCGATCCGACGCCGCAGGACAATGGGGACAACAAGCACGGCACGCGCTGTGCCGGCGAGGTGGCCGCAGAGGCCTACAACGGTAAGTGCTGGTTTGTGTTTTTTTGTGTTAATTTTTTACTTTAATTTGTTAGACTACTGCGGTGTGGGCATCGCCTTCAACGCGAGCATCGGCGGCGTGCGCATGCTGGACGGCATCGTCACCGACCAGGTGGAGGCGCGGGCGATTGGCCACAACCCCAACCACGTGGACATCTACTCGGCCAGCTGGGGCCCGGAGGACGACGGGAAGACGGTGGACGGGCCGGGGAAGCTGGCCAAGCGGGCATTCATTGACGGCATCAAGAAGGGAAGACGGGGCAAGGGCAGCATCTACGTGTGGGCGAGCGGAAACGGGGGGCGGCGGCTGGACAACTGCAACTGCGATGGCTACACGAACTCCATCTACACGCTGTCAATTAGCAGCGCCACGCAGAATGGCGCCAAGCCGTGGTACCTGGAGGAGGTAAAGTATTTGATTTTTGGTGGTTTTTTTGCATTTTGTTAGTGAGCTAATTTGTTACTACTAAAACAGTGCTCCTCAACGCTGTCGACGACGTACAGCAGCGGCACGCCGGGCAAGGATGAGAACATCTTCACCTGCGACCAGGACACGTCGTACTTTGCCTCGCTGGGCCGCGGTGAGAAGCCGCAGAAGGACAGCCTGTGCACCAAGTCGCACACCGGAACTTCGGCCTCGGCGCCCATTGGTAAGCTTTTTTCAAGTACCTAATGATAGGGTAAACCTAATCATTTTCTCCTCCTCCTCCTCCTCCTCCTTCCCCAGCCGCAGCCATCATCGCCCTGGCGCTGGAGGCCAATCCCCGCCTCAGCTGGCGCGACCTCCAGCACCTGGTGATGCTCTCCTCCCGCTACGAGCCCCTCCGCCACGAGAAGGGCTGGACGACCAACGGCGTCGGCCGCAAGGTGAGCCACAAGTTCGGCTACGGCCTGCTGGACGCCCAAGCGATCGTCCGCCACGCGGAGAAGTGGACCGCCGTGCCGGCGCAGCGCATCTGCGAGACGCCGGCGCACAACAAGGAGCGGGAGATACCGGCGAAGCTGCGCAACCAGCTGGAGGTCAGCCTGCTGACCAACGGTTGCCGCGGCGCGGCCAATGAGATTCGCTACCTGGAGCACGTCCAGGCGAAGATCACGCTGAAGTACCAGCCCCGGGGCAGTCTGAAGATCTCCCTAATCTCGCCGCTGGGCACCATCACCCACCTGCTGTTTCCGCGGCCGCGCGACACCGACGAGATCAGCTTCAACGCCTGGCCCTTCCTCAGCGTCCACTTCTGGGGCGAGCGACCGGCCGGCCAGTGGCGGCTGGTGGTGCAGAATGACGGCCAGAAGTCGGCCGCCGTGCCGGGGAAGCTCTTCAGCTGGTCGCTCATCTTCTACGGGACGCTTGAGAAGCCCGTCAGCTACCTGTACAATGAGACGCTGCGGTACTTTCCCCGGAGCACGTCGCCCTCGGCTTCTTCAGTCGCCGGAGCTGGCTCACCAGGGAGCGCCGGAAGCGGCAACAACGAGTGCCTGGGCAAGGACATGTACCGCGCCTTTCAGTCGGAGGAGTGCCTGAAGGCGTGTCCCAGCCGGGGCCAGTGGGCCAACACCGACACCGCCACCTGTCAGCCCTGTGCCACCGTCTGTGATAGCTGCTTTGGCCCCAGCTCCGACCACTGCCTCAGCTGTCGGCCGGGCGGCCTCTTCTACGAGTACGAGTGCCTGGCGCGCTGTCCGGACGGCTTCTACGCCGACGGCCAGCTGAAGGAGTGTCTGCCCTGTGCGCCCAGCTGCGCCAGCTGTGAGGGCGCCGCCGGGCGGTGTCTGAAGTGCGCCGCCGGTCTGGTCATGGACAGCAGTGGAAGTGGTGGTGGTGGGGATACTGCTTCCGCTTCCGGAAGATGTGTTCCCAAGGCAAATGTGGTGGTGGTGGCGACGATGGGCAACAGTTCTGCTTATGAGTGCAGCGAAGGCTGTCGGGAGTGCCGCGGCCCCCGCCGCAATGACTGCCTCCGTTGTGTGGCCGAGCTGAAGCTGCTCAATGGAAATTGCATCGACGACAACTGCCCGGACGGCTTCTACCTTCGGGACAGTACCTGTTTTGGGTAAGTGGGAATTTTTTGTTTGAAAGAAAAGTAGACATAATAATCCTTTTCCCCTTTTCCCCTTTTCCCCAATCCACAGCTGCCACCACAGCTGCCGCGTCTGCGAGGGCCCCTCGCACATCAACTGCCTGTCCTGCCACCGGAACGCCACCCTAGTGAATGGGACCTGTCACTTCTGCCTGGAGGGGCACTTCATGAACCGAGACAGCCGCCGGTGCGAGGCCTGCCACGCCTCCTGCTCCACCTGCAGCGGCCCCCTCGCCAGTGACTGCCTCACCTGCCGGGGCGGCCTCTTCATGGACAACTGGCACTGTGTGCCCTGCTGTCTGGAGGGTGGCACTTCCGGCTCTTCTTCTTCGCCCACGCTGGCGCCCGAGTTCACCGACTGCTGCCAGTGCCTGGGCGCCCAGGGGCCGTGCGCCTCCTCGCTGGCCATTGATCGGCCGAGAAGTGTGGACGCCGCGGCGGCGGTGGGCAGCTTTCGGGAGCAGCTTCGACCGGCGCTTCAGTCGTCCTTCTTCTCAAGAGACAGGGAAGCTCACCCTTCCTCCTTATCCGCCTACTACTCCTCCTCCTTCTCCCGTCTACTCAACCAGACGGTCACCTATCTGGTGCTGGCGGCGGTGATGCTCTCCGTCGCCCTCGTCCTCATTGGCCGCCGTCGAAGGTGGTGGTGTTCGAGTGGTGGTGGTGGTGAAGGGGGCGGTGGCGGCGCCAAAGGCAGGCGGAAACGTCTGCCCGGCAGTCCCTACAACATTGACTACCAGAAGCTGCTCAATCCCAACGGCTACTCCGGTGCTTCCTCCTCCTCCTCCTCCTCTTCAAGGCGGCACAATCGACTGAAAAAGCAGCTGTTTGATAAAGAGGGAAAAGGCGGGCTCGAGTACGAGCAGTACCGAATTAATGAGGAGGAAGATGAGGACGGTGCCTTTGCCGACGACACCGAGGATGACGACGAGGAGGTGATGCTCTTTGAGAAGACCTGAGGACAGCCCCCAACTTTTCTCTTTTCTAGTCTGTTTTCAAATTATCCCCATATTCCCCCTCCTTTTCCACTCCCCCCTCTTGACCAATGACTCTGCTCTCTCTCTCACTTGATTTTTTGTGTTTGGTACTCTTTTTCTCACTCACTGTCTCTCTCTTTCTCTTTATCAGCTGGTCGGCTGACTTGTGAAGCATTTTATGATAATTAAAAATAAAATATTTTTTGTTACTGTTGATTGTTACCCTACTTTAGTGCAGGTTGATCGTGTGTTTTTTGCCAAGTTCAGCCGACAGACACTAGATGGCGCCAGGGGTTCCACAAAGTTTATTTTCCTAGTTTTCTGAACACGAGAAAAATAAAATTCACGGGCAATTTTTTGACGCCACTTACAAGATGGCGACGATGGTGGCGTTCCTAGCGGACAACACCGGAAACTACTCGCTTTTAATGATTAATTTTGTACATTTTTTAATGAGGCGTTTCTTGAGTCTAGAGCATCGTAAAATAATGAAATTTGCTTTAAATGAAAGCTAAAGACTTGATGCACAACTTGTATGTAAAATAAATAAATTTTAGCAAGTGTTTTATTTTTAAATCTAGTTTTAAAGTTTTCAATACTACTTTTACTACATCAAAACTTGTCAAAACCAATTTATTTAACACATAGATTGTGCACCAAGTCTTTAGCTTTCATTTAAAGCAACTTTGAGTTTTCTGCGCTGTTCCAGGCCCAAGAAACGCTTATTTAAAAAATGTACAAAATTAATCATTAAAAGCGAGTAGTTTTCGGTGTTGGCCGCTAGGAACGCCACCATCGTCGCCATCTTGCAAGTGGCGTCAAAAAATCGTCCATGAATTTTATTTTTCTCGTGTTCAGAAAAAAGTGAAAATAAATCTTTGTGGAACCCCTGCTGCCATCTAGTGTCAGTTGGCTGAACACTGAAAACAAAGCCGACAGAACTGCACCAAAGTAAGGTAATTTAGGAAAAATAAATGGATTTCTTTCGCAACAAAATTCTAACCAGAATATTATATATTATATATTCAAAATATTAGCTGGGCCAACATAAACAAAAACATGTCTTTTTTATTTTACCTCCTCCTCCTGTACATCTACTACTACTATACAAAAATTTGACAGCTCTGAACAGAGTTCTGATCTTCAGGAGAGAGTTAGCACGCCAGTTCGCAGAATGTACCTTTTTAAACAATGAAACAAGAAAAAAAGGCAATCACTTCTTAGCGTTCTTCGCGTCCTCGGCATCGCTGTAGTACTCGGCGGCCTCATCATGCTCATCGCCGTTTTGAAAGTACCCAGCCGGCGGCGGTCTTCTACTAGTGGTACTGTTGATTGTCTTGTACACTTGCATAGCCTGCAGAAAAAAACAAGTTTGAAGTATCCCTCAGTATTAGTCAAGTCATTTTAAGGTATAGAGTGAAGAGCCTTACCTGGGCCGACATTTTGGCAATGTCCGAGGCGTCGGAGGACATGATGAGGGTGTTGTTGGTCTGCGCCAGGTTCGAGAAGGCGCTGATATACTGCTCGGCGATGTTGAAGGAGGCCGCGTCGGCGCCCTGCGCCGTCTTCAGCGAGTTGCCCACCATCTCGATGGCCTTCGACTTGGCCTCCGCCTTGGCGAGAATCGCCGTCGCCAGACCTGAGAGCAAAGAAGTTCATGCTAGTGTCAGTGTTCATGCTCAGTTAAATTGCTAGTGTGCTTACCATGCGCCTCGTTGATCTGCTCCACCTTGTTCGCCTCCGAGGTGAGAATGCGCGACTGCTTCTTGCCCTCGGCGACGTTAATCTCCGCCTCGCGGATGCCCTCCGACTCGAGGATGGCCGCCCGCTTCTTCCGCTCCGCCTCCACCTGCATCTGCATGGCCTCCTGGACGCGGGGCGGCAGCTTGATGTCCCGAATCTCGTAGCGCATGCACATCAGCCCCCAGGAGTGGCTGGCGATGTTGATCGCCTCGACGATGGCGATGTTCAGGTTCTCCCGCTCCTTGAAGACCGAGTCGAGGCTGATCTTGCCGATCTCCGAGCGCATGGTGGTCTGCGCCAGCTGGGTGATGGCGAACTCGGGGTCCTCGACGCCGTACGAGGACTTGTACGGGTCAATTACCTTCAGGTAGAGGACGCCGTCGATGTGCAGCGTCACATTGTCGCTGGTGACCGCCGACTGCTGCGGAATATCGATGGCCAGCTCCTTCAGGCTCTGCACGTAGCTGATGCTGTCCACCACGGGGATGAGAAAGTTGATGCCTGGATCTGAAAAGAGAAAAAGAAAAGTATGGATATTCAGTAAAAAAGTAAACAAGGCAAAAAGCTAAGCTCACAGACAGCACCGTACCTAGTATTCGGTGGAATCGACCCATCCGCTCGATGATCCACGCCTCTTGCTGGGGCACAAAGACGACGAGGGAGTTGAGGCGAGCTGAGTGGCGATACCGAAGTGACTGATGAAACGACAGATGTTGATCTTGAACTCTCAAAGATCTGATCAGTGAGCCAGTTCCTCGTGCTGCTCCTCCTCCTCTGCTGATGGCCACTCTTGAGAGGCGGTACAGTGAGTTCATGGTGGTGGTTGTTTGCTGCTGTTCCCAAAGGACCTAGTGGAGAAGACCACGACCTGGTGGACGAAGTTCTGGTTGCCGGTCTAGAGCACCACGAGACAGAAGGAATTCGGAGAGTTGCCTTTCTCTTGCATCAACAGAAGAAGTCAGCAGCAGCAGCTGTTTCGAGAGCTATTTCGACGCTTTGCGCCGCACACTCTCGCCGACACTGGCGCACGTGCCGAAAAAATAGTACACAAACAAGCATTTTTCATTCTGTTTTCTCCAAAACTTCTTTCTAAGTCCCACGGCCGGCAAGATGGCCAAGATGAATCGCCGGAAGAACGCCCCCGACTTCAAGAAGGTGAAGATCAAGGCGGGGCGGCGGCTGCCGAAGCACCTCAACGAGACGAAGCCGGAGTTCAAGGCGAAGAAGATCTTCGTGAAGCCCTTTTCGAACTCCTCCTCGGCCGACCTCATTCGACTGCTGTCCAGCGCCTCGATCAACACCGCGCTGAAGCTGAAGTACCTCGGCAAGCTGAACAAGGACCTAGGAGAGTCGTTGGCAGTGTCGGCGCAGGGCGGCGAGCAGATTCAGGTGGTGGGGAAGTTCCTCACTGACGTCGACCACCGAGTTCGCGAGGCCGCCATCAACTGCCTCAAGACCTGTCTCACCGCCATTTCCGGCGCCAGCGGTGGTGAAGGTGGGGAAGGTCAGTCCTCCTCAGGCCAAAAGGAGTCACTCTCACCTCTTCTCTCCATCCTGCTCACCTTCGTCAACTGCGGCATCACGCACATCAACGAGTCCATCCGCGATGACTCCTGCAAGTTCTTCGGCTACCTCCTCGACCGGTGCGACGCCTCCCTGGAGGAGCACCTAATGCAGATGTTCATCTCGAAGATTGACGCCAGTTTCGCAAAGACGCTCGACGCCGAGTACTACCGCCTGTTGGAGAAGTTTGTCGCCAAGATAGACGGCAACAGGCGGCAACGACGGCGGCGGAGACAACAACAACTAACTGATGACAACAGTGCAGACAGTGCTTCATCCACAATGTGAGCATTTCTAGCGATCTTTAGGGACAATGATGTCCCATCAAGTGGAACTAAAGACCTTGTTTCCCCCGTTTTCTCCAACAGCAACGCCCTCCTCCACCGGAGCACCGACCTCGCCCGGCGCTTCGACGCCTTCCAGGAGCTGAACCTCACCTTCCAGAGTCGGTCGCAGCACGTCAACACGGCGGAGCAGTTCGCCGCCACCGTGGGCGCCATGGTCGTCAAGGACGTGAAGGCGCTCTTCGGCAAGGGCCTCGTGCGAATGCTCAACCCGGCGGACGGGCAGAAGGCCTGCTCGGCACTGAAGATTGCCCTGGTCAGTGGTGACGAAGAAGAAGAGGGTGAGGAGGGCGTCAGCTGCCACCTAAAAGAGCTTCTTCACTTCTGGCGGCTGCCCGGTCACTCGCTGCCCACAGTGAAGGTGGTGGGCAATGTCAACAACAGCGCCAGCCAATCAAAGGGCGTCAAGGCGGCCAAGCAGGTGGCGCACCTGCAGAACGAGCTCAACGGTCACCTGAATCGCGTGCGAAAGGTGCTGGCTCCTCCTCCTCCCTCTTCTCAACCAAAAGGCCTCAATTTCAACTGTACATAACAGCCCATTCAACTCAGTCTTCATCATCCCTTCTTTTTAATGTATTAAAATATTTTATACTCATACAAAATGTGATTACTAATCATCGGGGTATAATAACGGAAAGAACCCGGAGCGACAAAAGCCGGCACTACCAATGCAAGTGCAAAGTTAGAAAAGGGGAAGAAACTGACACGCCTTTTGCTTAAAAGACCTCCTCGGCGTTGATCACCCGGTTCGCCTTGAAGCTGGCAAACTTGGCAATCAGCTCGGTGACGCCAATCTCGCCGTGGATCTTGTTGTCGCGGGTGCGCACATTGACCGAGCCGTTGGCCATCTCCTTGTCGCCGACGACCAGAATGAAGTTGAACTGCGCCAGCTGGGCGTTGCGCACCTTCTTGTTGATGGTCAGGCCGGGGTCGATCTCCGACTCGGCCTGGAAGCCGGCGTCAAAGAGCTGCTGGCGAACCTGCTCCGCGTAGTCGTTGTTGCTCGGGCCGACGGGGAGGACGATCGCCTGGCGGGGGGAGATCCAGAATGGCCTGCAAAGAGAGATTAAGAATTTACCCGAAAAAACCACAAAACCTACCATTTGCCGGCAAAGTTCTCCGTGAGAATGGCGATGAAGCGCTCAATGGAGCCGAGAATGGCGCGGTGGATGATGACCGGCCGCTTCCTCGTCCCGTCCTCGGCGCTGTACATCAGGTTGAAGCGAATGGGCAGCTGAAAGTCGAGCTGAATGGTGGCGCACTGGAAGGGCCGCCGAAGGGCGTCGTTGATGGTGATGTCAATCTTCGGGCCGTAGAAGGCGCCGTCGCCGGGGTTGAGCTTCCAGGCGAAGCCGCTCGCATTGAGCGCCCCCTCCAGCGCCGCCTCCGCCGCGTTCCAGTCCTCCAGACTGCCCAGGTAGCCCTCAGGGCGGGTGGAGAGATTGAGCTCAAAGGTGAAGCCAAACTGGTCGTAGATGAAGGAGAGAAAGGCCAGGGCGGACTTGATCTCCGCCGAGACCTGCTCCAGGGCGCAGAAGATGTGCGCGTCGTCCTGCTGGAAGCGACGGACGCGCGTCAGGCCGCTGAGCGCCCCGGAGAACTCGTTGCGGTGGAGGACGCCAAAGTCGGCGAAGCGAAGCGGCAGGTCGCGCCAGCTGCGCACGTCAGAGTCGAAGATCAGGCAGTGGCCGGGGCAGTTCATCGGCTTCAGGCCGAACTTCTCCTTGTCCAGGTCGAACTGGAACATGTTCTCGGCGTAGTGCTCGCTGTGGCCGCTGATGTCCCACAGCTTCATGTTGTAGATGTTGGGCGAGACGACCTCGCGAAAGCCGCGCTTCCGGTACTCGCTCTGAGATGGTGATGATAAAGAAAGTGTTAAAGGATTGAACACTAAAACACTCCCTCTCTCTCCTCTTACCCGAATGAGGTCCATGAGCGTGTTGTAGATGTGGGCGCCGCGCGGCGTGAAGAAGCACGACCCCGGGCTGAGCTCGTGGAAGAAGAAGAGGCCCTGGTCGCGGCCAATCTTGCGGTGGTCGCGCTTCGCCGCCTCCTCCTGGAAGCGCTGCCACTCCTTCAGCTGTTTCGTGTCGGGAAAGGAGATGCCGTAGACGCGCTGCAGGCTCTCCGCCTCCACCTTGCCCTCCCAGTAGGAGCTCGAGTTCTAAAAAGGGGCGGAGAGAAAGGGAAAGTAGAAATAGAAATTGGAAGGCAAAACAAAAAACGAAAAACACAGCACACTTACCTTGGTCACCTTGAAGGCCTTCACATTGCCGGTGTGGCGGACGTGCGGCCCGCGACAGAGGTCGATCAGCGTGCCGCACCGGTAGACGGTGGTCTTCGGCTCGGTGACCTTCTCCTGGAGGATGCGCACCTTAAACTGGTTGTAGGCGAACATCTCCAGCAGCTCCTCCTTGGTCAGCTCCAGCCGCTCGAAGGGCTGCTTCTCGCCGACGATCGCCTTCATCGAGGACTCGATGGCGGGGTAGTGCGTCTGCGAGACGGCGTCCGGCAGAGTTGAAGCAGCGGCATCGCCGCCACCGTGGCCGTGGCCGTTGCACATGAAGACGTCGTAGTAGAAGCCACTCTCGATGGGCGGCCCGTAGCAGAGGTGCCCGCCGTACAGCTTCTCAATGGCCTCGCCGAGGATGTGCGCCGAGGAGTGCCAGAAGACCGCCTTGCCCTCGTCGTCCTCGAAGTTGATCAGCTGCAGGTCGCAGTCGCCCTCCAGCGGCCGCTCCAGGTCCCAGAGGACGCCGTTCACCTTGCTGATGACCAGCGTCTCGTGCCACGACTTCGGCCCGATCTGCCGGGCAATGTCCGCCGGGGCGGTCTTCCAGCTGTTGCCCTTCACCTCGCGCAGCTCGCCGTCCTTGTTCGTCGCCCGAATGGTGATCTCCACGCTGGCCGCCTGGCGTTCCGCCAGCTCCGCCTCGTAGCGGGCCTTGAACTTCGCCCAGAGCTTCAGTCGGGACTCGATGAAGTCCGGCGGCGGGCTGAGCTCGCTGAGAGTGACAGTGGCCAGCTTCTCACCTAACTTATCAACGGTCGGTTGTTGAACCGGTACTTCGGCAGCGGTGGCAGCCATCTTGAGGTGAACCTAAACCAGTGAAAGTCAGACAAAAAGAAAAACAAAAAGGTTAGAAAGAAGTGAGGACGTGGCTTATAAACAGTCAACAAGAGAAGCTTTGCTATCTCTCTCAGTGCATCTTACAGAAGAATGATGCAAGTCTCGCCTGGAAGGAGGTAATACTGCTGCTGCTGCAGTTGTAGGAGAGAAGCGGGGAATGAAGAAGAAGTGCTTGGCTTTGCTGGTCGCTGCTGCTGCTGAGAAAACGGATCGGTGCTGGAAAGCTGACGCAACACCTCGTGAACTACTACGCTGGAGAGCTGAGGCTAGTATTTGGGTGCAGGTAAGCGGGGGCATCAAAGCCGGGGAAGCCAATCGGTTTGATGGAAGAAGAGCAGAAGAGAAGAAGCCGGGAATCACAATCGCAAACGTCCACAACTGTACAGCGCCGCGCAACTCTATCGTCGTACACTCGCTCCACGCGTTCCAAAAGCTTAGGTAGGCTGCTGCCTCTGTGACCATATCAACCCAGCTCGGCCGGCAACCGATCTTCCAATCACTTGGCTATTTGCACACACTGCTCTGCCGCCGCCGAACAACTGGAGAGTATCCAAACTAGAGAGTGAGCAGGAGAGTGAGTGAGAGAATCCTACTGTGTTCCCCAAGAGTGCAGTCTCTTGAGCAGTATCCCCCGGGCTCGGTATTGACACTGCGAGCCACTGCGAGCAGAGGTGGAGTCTCTTTGTGTGTGGCTGCTGCTGAGAGTTTCGTTCTCTCCTCTTTCCCTCATTCATTCACTTCCATCAAGTCTCTCTCTCTCTCTGATTGTTGTCTGTCCACCCTGATCTTCTCTCCCCTTCATCACACTTCATTTCTAAATGTAAAGTGCATCTTCTCCCTCTCTCTCTCCCGCTCTCTCTCTCTCACCATCATCTTCTGCCATTGCGCCCGCCGTCAGTGGCTGCCGTCGTCGTAGCAGCTTCAGCTTCAGCTTCAGCTTCAGCTTCAACTTCTTCTTTCGTAGACGCTCGTCTTCGTCGCCAAAGAAGACGGCCACCACCATCACCACCATAGCAAACAACACAGACACCTATCCCACCACTGTGTTGACTTCTTTCTTCGACACCACCAAGTTCTAATTTCTAATTGTTGTGTCGACTAATCACTAGCTCTTCCATTGTTGTTGTCTACTATAAATCTCACCGCTACTCATCATTCATCAGCGAACATCGACATCCTACCACCACTTTTGCACCCGATCTGATCGTCGATCGCCGTCGCCGGTCACCAGGCCGTCGTCGCCGCCGCCGCCGCCATCACGCCGCCGCCGTCGCCGTCGTGCAGTAAGGTCGAGCAGACAAGGTGGCTGACGACTTGGCCGCCAACTCCGGGGGCGAAATTCGCGTTGGTCCCGCACACCAGGCCCGTCTGCCCGACTGCAAGCTGGATGTATCGCCGCGTGAGATGCCCGAGAAATGCGCCACACTGGAGGACCTTCGCTGGACGCCGGGTCTGGCGGACTGTGACCTGAAGATGTACCTGAGGGCCGCGCGGAGCATGGCTGCCTTTGCGGGTATGTGCGACGGTGGTTCCGCCGAAGACGGCTGTCTGGCTGCCTCACGAGACGACACTACGATTAACGCTCTTCAATTGGTATGTAGCCTTTTCTTTGGTTGTTGTTTCTCACCCTTACTGCTCTCACTCACTTGGTGGGCTTATCAGCACCGATGCCGCCACCACCACCACCATCTCCAGACCTAATCAGCCCCACACCATCAGCATCAGCATTTGCTAATGCTAATCAATCAATACATACTTGCACACACATATTACCACTACCAGTACTAATCAATGTGCTCTCATTATTCACGTTATGTTGCAGCTTCACGAAAGCCACTACGATACCGGTAAAGCGCTGAACGCTCTCGTCAAAAGTCCCGTTCCCAAGGGAATTGAGAAGAAGTGGACCGAGGAGGAACAGGTACGAGGAGAGAATAAGGAGAGATGTCACCACACACAGTTTAACCGCGTTCCACCAATCTCATCTTATTCTTTTCTTAGAAACGATTCGTCAAGGGCCTTCGACTTTACGGCAAAAACTTTTTCAAAATTCGCAAAGAACTTCTCTCACACAAGGAAACTGTAAGTTCGGCGGTTGGTTTTGTTTTGGCTTTTCTAACATCATCGTCTCACCTCTTTTTACCACTTCACTTTCCAGCCTGACCTAGTAGAGTACTACTACCTGTGGAAGAGGACCCCTCAGGCGGCCTCTGCCCGACCTCACCGCCGACACCGTCGCTGCGTCCTGCGACGCATTCGCAAGGACTCGGCGAACAACGGCGGCACAGCAGCTGCAGCTGGTGGTGCAGCCAGCACAGCAGCAGGGGGCGGCAAGACGAACCACCAGGAGGAATCGGACAGCTCCGATCGGGAGCTGCTCTCTATCGTCGACCAGCAAAGCGGCGGAGGAGGCGGCGGATCAGCACTGCTCGAGGGAGCAAACGCTGCCGGCGGAGGCGGCGGCGGTGCACTTCACCACACCGACGACTCGGACTCGAATGCGAACAAGGACCGAGGATCAACAGCAACAGGAGCAGCATCAGCAGATCAACGAGACAACAGCAGCGGCATCGGCGGCGGCGGCTCAGCCAACCTCGACCCCAGCAACTGCCTGGCCTGCAGCAACTGCGGCGTCCTCGCGAAGGAGCTCTGCCAGACGGGCACCGACCGGTCGCTGCTCTGCGCCGAGTGTCGCAGCTACATGAAGAAGCACGGCAAGCACCGACGGGTGGAGGGAGGAGGAGGAGGAGGAGGAGGGCCGGAGAAGGAGGCTACCGCTGCTGGAGGCGCCTCCTCAGCAGCGTCCACACCGACCAAAGGAGGAACAGCAGGAGGACCGGCTGGTGAGGACGACTCCGGCAGCAGCAGCCTGAGCAATGGCAAGCCCAATCTGCGAACGCGCAAGAGCAAGGGCGCCGAAAAGGGAAGTGGAGGCAGCAGCTCCTCAAAGCAGCTCAACCGCGGCAACTCAAAGTCCTCGGAGACGAGCGATGAACCGCAACCAGCACAACAGCAACAACAGGCGACAGCAGCAGCACTGCAGCTGGAAGGCAACTCCAATGGCTCAACTGCTGAAGCGAAGTCCTCTGCGAACGGCAAAGCCGACGAGATCTCAGCAGCAGCAGCAGCTTCCGGTGATCTCAGCAAGGCGGCCCTTCCCAAGAAGCGGCACTTCTCCAATCTGGACGCTAAAGAAGGTACTGACCCCACTTCAGAGACGGGCGCCGACGGTGCAGCCGCCAACGATGGCGGCAGCTCGGCAGCGGAAGGACCCGCCGCCGCCACCACCTCGGAGGCGAAGCGAAAGAAGCTCAACAACGACGACAAGGAGGAGGACAGGGCCTCACTTGTGCCGCTTCTTGTGGCCAAGGATGGGGCACAGGCCGTCGCCGGTGATGGCCACGACCAGGCCATCAAGGAGGGAGGAAGCGCTGAGACAAAGGCCGAGGTGAAGAGCGAGGGCGCCGAAACAGCAACGGCCGCCGATGAGGTGAAGCCCAAGTTGGAGGCACTTCAGCAGGAGGGCATCAAGAAGGAGGAGGAGGCCATGGAGACGTCCTCCGATGAGAAGCAGCCGCCCTCTGCACTGGAAAAGGCCGAAGACGGCACCATAACCACTCCTGCCGCCGTTTCTGCTGCTGACCAGGCCGAGACGTCCACTCCAGCCAACGAAAAGTCTGAAGGCTCTGGAGAGGGAAAGCTCACTGCGGAAGAGCAGCAGCAGCAGCAGCAGCAGCGACAGCTGCTGGAGAAGATGGACGCGGAGAGCAACAGCAGCGACTCGACCACCTCCAAGGTGGTCGACTCGTTGCTGGTGAAGCTGGAGGAGGGGTCCGCCGATGGGCCCGTCGCCACAGGCAAAATGGGTGGCGACTCGGAGAACCAGCAGGAACAGGAGCAGCAGCTGCTGGCGAACATGAAGGTGGAGGCGGGGGCGTGCCCCTCCTCGCCCAAGTCGCCGCAGGACCTCTCCTGCACCGGAAAGTCGGGCGGACAGTCGAGCTCAATCATCAAGAAGGAGGACGGAGGAGGAAGCAGCAGCAGCAGCGGTGGCGGCGGCGGCGGCGGACACTCCCTCTCCTCGCTCAAGTTTCCCCCTTCCTCGGTGTCGCCTAGTACGGCGGGGGCAGTGCCGGGCGGCGCTCCGCCGATGGGCCTGCCCTTTCCCTTCTCGCCGAATCACCACTTTCCGCTGGGCGGCGGACCGCCGGGAGGACCGCCGACCTCGATGGGTAAGTTAATTAGCTTCATTTTGGTTACCATTTCTAACCTCCTTGATCCAACTAAAATCTCATTTTTACAGCCGACCGGTATCCCTATCTGATGCCACCGCTGGGCTTTCCCCACCACCCACCGCCGCCCCCGCCCCATCAAGGTGGAGGTGGTCCTGGTGGCCTGCCTCCGCACATGTCCCACCCGCTGGCGGGACACGAGGGTCACCTCATCTCCGGCTCGCCAAAGCTCTCAGGCGGCGGCGACAAGTCAGAGCACGATCACAACAAGGGGAACATTCTCAAGGAGGAGCACAAGTCGATGGGCGAGGGAAGTGGCGGAAGCGGCGGCAGCAGTTCAGGGAAGAAGGACAGCTCTCGCAGCTTGCAAAGTCCAAAGACGACCTCCTCCTCCTCTGCTGGACCCTCATTTCCGACGCTCAGTAAGTGGTTTTTATACGGAAACTTTTTTGCTAATTCACCACCGCTTCCATTTCTCCCCCTTTTAGCCTCACCTTTCACCTCATCTCCAGGCGACCCGTTCATGATGGGCGCCGGTCCGAACGCCTTCACCGGCGGCCACGACCCGCGCCTGCCCTTTGTTGGCGGCAGTCCCCTCCTCAACTACCCGCCGGGCTTTCCGCCCCCTCCGCCACCGCCCCACATACCCGGCCTGCCGCCCTTCATGAGCCCCTGGTCGCAGTACGCGGCGGCGGCCGCCACTGGTCGCCTCCCGCCGGGCGCATTCCCCTCGCCGTACGGCTCGCTGGGCCCCTCCTCCTCCTCCTCGGCCAGTCCCACCAGTGCGGGAATGGGCGGACCAGGCGGCGGCCACCTTAGCTCACACTCGCCTCATTCGCAGCAGCAGCAGCAGCAGACGTCCACCTCGTCCAGCAAGTCCAAGTCGCCCATCAGCTCACAGCAGCAGCAGCAGCAGCAGCAACACCACAGCTCGCCCTCACAACACGGCCCCTTCTCCTCTCACAAGCCGCACGAGAGTGGTGGCGGCCAGGGCAAGCAGCAGCAGCAGCAGCAGCAGTCACCGCATGATCTCTACGAGAGAAGGGACGTCTACGGACAGCCGATGATGATGGGCACCGGCATGATGGGCGGCGGTGCTGACGATGACGAGTCAGACAGCTCCTCCTACCTGGTCGCCCGAGGGCCCAGTCCGGAGCCGAAGATTGAGGACAGCGAGTGCCACCGCAGTCAGTCGGCGATGTAGGCGTTCAGCAGGAGGGTGGTGTAGGTTTGCTTTATCTAACTTTTTTCTTCTTTCCTTTCTAACAGCTTCCTCCGCCACTGGAACCGCGGCGACTACAACTCCTGCGCTCGAACGGACCTCACCTTCAAGCCGGTGCCCGACTCGCAGCTCTCCCGCAAGCGAGAGGAGCGGGCGAGAAAGGCCGCGGAGAAGGAGCGCGATGATCATAAGGTCTGTTCGGAAGTTCTGCTGTTCTGCTGTTTTGCAATGCTAACGCCCTCTTTTCCTTCACTAGAAATCCGACAAGTCCTCCGCCTCCTCCTCTAGCAGCAGCAGTCTGGAGCAGCAGATGAAGCAGCAACAGCAGCAACAACAACAACAGCAGGCTGCGGCAGCTGCCGCCGCCGCCGCGGCAATGAACGCCCACCAAATGGGCCTGCCGCCGGGACTGGTGGGCGGTCCGGGTGGCCCTCACGACCCAGGCCACCTGATGAGTCCACTCGGTGGGCGGCACACGCCGCGGAACTTTGACACGCCGGCGCTGCGCCAGCTGAGTGAGTACGCTCGACCGCACTCGACGTACTCGCCCTTCTCGCATCCATCGCAGATGGCCGCCCATCACATGGGACAGGGGTAGGTGGAAATAGGGGGGGAGGGATATTAATTGACCTAATCAAACTTTAATTTCATTAGACTGCAACACCTACCGCCTGGCCTGGCCGCACTTGGTGGCCATGGTGGGCCCGGCGGTGGCGGAGGCCCGAATGGTCCTGGCGGAAGTGGCGGCGGCGGCGGAGGCGGTGCCCCTTCTCCCCTGGACCAGATGCAGCTGGCCGCCCAGTACCAGCTACTGAAGGACGCCGAGGAGGCAAAGGCGAAGCAACAGCAGCAGCAGGCACAGCAGATGCAGATGCAACTGCAGCAGATGGAGATGAAGCAGAAGCAGGAGATGGAGAACAAGTCGCGACAGCAGCATCAACATCAACAGCAGCAGCAACAGCAACAACAACAGGCGGCGGCTGCGGCCGCTGCAGCTCAACAGCAGCAGCAGCAACAGCAGGCTGCTGCCGCCGCCCAACACGCGGCCAACATGCAGGCCAATATGCAGGCGAGCCTGCAGGCCCAGCAGGCGGCGGCCGCGGCCTCCTCCGCCAGCTCGCTCTTTGACCAGCACCTGCTGGAGATGCAGCGGCGCTTTGTCACCTCGCAGGCGTCGATGGGCGGCGTGGTGCCCACCAGCAGCAATGTCAGCAGCATCGTCAGCAGTGCCAATGGAGGGTAAGAAGGGGTGGACTGGGCTGACTTGGCAGCTTTTGGAGTCACAGCCAACTAACCACATTTGTTGTTTTGAACAGACTGTCCTCCGCTGGCGGAAATAATGGCGGCGGTGGTCCTCCAGGCTCTGGAGGCCCCGGTGGCCAGCCAGGCTCACTCCCGCCGCCGCCGCCACCGCCCGGCCTGAATCCCTTCATGTTCCAGCCGCCGGGCGACGCTCGGGCCGCCCTGGAGATGCAGCAGATGGCGGCGGCGATGGCCGTCCAGGCGGGCGCCGATCGGTACCAGGCGGAGGCCCGTTTCGCCGCCAGCATGGACCCGCTTCTGCGGCTGCAGATGAGCCTCAATCCGGAGCTGGCGCACAACCTCTTCCAGACGCACCCGGGACTGTCGGCGCAGCATGCCGCAGCGGCGGCGGCCGCGGCCGCCATGGCCGCCGGAGGACAGGGGTAAGAGTATTCTGAACTCATGCTAAAGTTTAAACTTTTTTCCTAACATTTCCGGACCCTACAGAATGCCCCATCCGGGCTCAAGTGCCGGCGAGAACGCCGCTGCAGCGGCAGCAGCAGCGGCCGCCGCCATGGGCCTGCCGCCGGGGGCGCAGTTTGACCCGGCGGCGATGCACGCTGCAATGGCCGCCGGTCACTCGCTGATGCAGCAGCAGGCGGCGGCGGCGGCGGCGGCTGCCGCCGCATCAGCTGGCGGTGCCGGAGGGGGTGGAGCCGGCGGCGGTGGGGGCGGCGGTGCCGCCTACCCCTCCCGTCCGCCCTCTATCATGCCCCGCCCTGATGGAGGGCTGCAGGCGGCCGCCGTGGCCGCCGCCCAGCAGGCCTCCCTCTTTCGCTCCTTTGAAGATCAGCTCTCGCATCAGGTGAGTTTTCCTTCTTCTTTCGGTGGTGATGGACAACAACAGCAACAACAGATGCAGCAACAGATGCAGGGCAGTCAGAGTCAGGTCAATGAGAGTCAGCTCCGAAATCAGCTTCAAATGCAACTGTACCAACAGGAACAAATTCATCAGCAGCAGCAGATTCAGTTTATTCAAAGTCACCAAAACCATCCCAATCGATCCTCCCCATTGGATGATCACCCCACTACTAGTCCTCTGACTGACCAACACAATACTCTTCTCCTTTGGCAGCTCTCCGCACAGGCGGTCATGCAGCATGAGCAACTGCAGCGACAGGCCCTACTGGAACGGGAACGGCTGATTCACCTCGCCGCCGCCTCCTCGCACATGCCGCACGCACAGCAGGCCTTCCAACTGCAGGAGGAGTACCTCAGGTAAAGGGGTGGTGGTACCTCTGAATTTCACAATGTCATCTCTAATTTTCTTTCCCAATAACTAGGCAAAGGGATCGAGAGCTGAAGATGCGCGGCTTTGAGGACGCCCGCAACGGCCGGCCGCCAATGTAAATAGCATGAAAGCATCAGCAGCAGCACTGGGCAATGGTCAGTGCCCCTCTCTCACACACACCCCATTGGCATTTTCACTGTACATACACTGCACACCCACTGCATTTCCCACTACCGACTATTTATTGCTACTTCTATTTATTACCACCACACACACCACACCCAACTCAACTCAACTTCTACCCCTACTCATCATGTCTATCCCATATAACACACCTACAATTACTGTCTAGCAGTATTAGTCAGCGGCCCCCACTTCAATCTGCTCTCATATGCGCTCCCTATATGCTCTCTATTCTCTCTCGCTGTGTGAACTCTCTCTCTCTCTCTTCCGAGACCCCTCCTCATCACTTATTCTGCACTTTCTATTGAATCGGTAGTCTCTCTCTCTCTCTTTCTCCTTTTACCCCATTATATCATCATCGACATCATCATCACTTTCCCTTGCTCTTTTACACTATCACACACACGCAAGTTCACCAGTTGTCTCCGACTTCTACACGCTTTGGCCCGCTACTACTACGAGACTTTCTTCTACTCGACTTCAACTACCTACCTACAACATTACTATTGCTACAACAGCTACTACTTCAAGTACTCTACTCTACAACATCTTTTCAACATCAGTTTTACTAGTTATTCTTTTTTCTTTTCTGTTTTGCCTTATTTCTACTTCTACTCTTTGTAAAATATACTCTCCGCCACTCATTTGTACTTCAGATCAGCAATAACACTGCTTGTCAACAAAACGCACTCTCTGTGTTTTACTTATTTTCAAACTGTTTGGGGGCGTTTCGGTGTTCCAGGAACAGCCTTTTAGTGGGCTCCTCAAAGTTCAGCCACCCAAAAAAAGCCGCATGATTGGGGAAAGGCGAAAAAATGGCTTGCCGCTCGTCATCTGCGACTGCCCCCCGGTGCAGACCACCGTCGGTCATGCGCAGGGCGGCCGCTGCTGCGGTCACCTTATGACGAGGAGAGCGAGGCATCGCGGAAAGCAGGCTAAAAGCAGGCACCGAGGAGAGCTCGACATTGGCAAGCTCAGCATCAGCCACCGCCGCCACCACCGCTAGCACTAGCACCAACGCCGGCGACTGCTTCTTCAGCTATCTCTTTCACCACCACCACCAGCACTCACTTCTTCACGTTCTGTCCTCGGTAAGTCCTCCGCTACAGCCTGGCAAGACCTTGGAGTACCGCGATCCTCCTCTGTGCCATCCTACTCACTGTGTGATATTCACCTTTCCCCTCACCTTCCTTCTTTCTGCAGCACCTGTGTCAGCAAAGTACCACCAACAATGGCAATGAGTTCACTTGCTATCCGCTCGCTCAACCTGACCAAGTCGGCCGCCTCGAAGAGCAGCGCCCTGAAGAACGTATGTCATTGTTGTGGTGTTCCAACTGGAGTGTCAACTAATCTTCTTCTTTGTTGCAGTTGACCAAGGTCTACACGCCGATCTGCGCCAATGTGGCCGTCCGCAACATCAACACATCGGCGCCTCGATGCGGCGGTGCCGAGATTTCGAGCATCCTCGAGGAGCGCATCCTGGGCCAGAGCACCTCTGCCAGCCTCGACGAGACCGGCCGCGTCCTCTCCATCGGTGACGGTATTGCCCGCGTCTACGGTCTGAAGAACATCCAGGCCGAGGAGATGGTGGAGTTCTCCAGCGGTCTGAAGGTAAGTGGTGGTGGTGACGAGGTGAAGGTGAAACGGCTCTGACTCACCCTATTCTATTTCTTCTTCACTCCCCCCCCCCCCCCCCCCCCCCCCCCCCCCCCCCCCCCCCCCCCCCCCCCC
>JAALOO010000201.1_pt1 | contig 53690 bp, 25 predicted proteins | sample 7257641 | NCBI WGS metagenome assembly JAALOO01 (sample SAMN14085613, study PRJNA598686) | mite metagenome | biome: ENVO:01001000; feature: ENVO:01001002; material: ENVO:01001226; isolation source: single female mite from University of Michigan culture on fish food culture... ...
CTCTCTCTCTCTCTCTCTCTCTCTCTCTCTCTCTCTCTCTCTCTCTCTCTTTCTGGCTTGCTTTCCCTTTCATAAAGTCATGCGTGCTGGCGTGGTGCTGCCACTGCGACTGAAACGGCGGCCGCCGTCGCCGCAACTTCCAGGCTGCTGTGCACGGCAACCTTTTCGCTTCACTTTATCACCATCGTCGACACTGGCTAGTCGCACTGCAAAGTGTCTCTCTCTCTTTGACTGAGTGCTATTTCAGTCATCTCGCTCTCTACTTTCCTTCCTTCTTTGACTTCTTCAACTATCACTGACTTGTGTGTGTTTCATCTTCTTCCTCATCTCTTCTTCGACTTCAAGGACACCTGACTGATTGCCCTGTTTTGCCAAGAAAATCTCTGGTGGCGGTGGTAGCCGGTGGTGGTGGTGATCTACCCGGTCAAGATCTGGCTGATTGGTGAGCAGATAACTCTGGAGGAGACACACAAGTGTTGCTGCTTCTAGCGCCAAGCGCTCATCAGTAGCACTTTTGGGTAAGTTAATGGGTTTGTTGCCTCTTTTCTTTCTCTCTTCTCTCTCTCTTTCTTGGGCAATTGCACCCAATGAAGCAGATCAAATTTTATTGTCCTTTTGAAGAGGTCTGATCTGATGGGTTTGCCTCTCCTCTCGTCAGTTTCCTCATTCGTTCTGCTTTGGGACACCCTTTGCTGTTTGTGTCGACAGTGGTGGTAGTGGTGGTGGTGACTAGTCAGATGAGTCAAATTGCTGCGTAGGTCTCTCTGACCTTTTCAAGCAAAGTAATTAAGCGTGGTAGCTCTAATGAGCAAAACTGGCAGGCTTGTGTTACATCTATGTGGCACCCTGGGGTGAAACGACCTAGGTTGAGACGACAAAAAGTTGATGACAAGCACCGTTTCAAGGACTTGAAATGTGAGCCCAGCGCATTCCTTCCTCAGTTTGACAACTTTATTATGCCTTTCCTTTGTCAAAATAGTTTGACCGTTTGCAGTTTGGTCTTGCTCTCAGTATCAGTTTGCAAGCTTTCTCGGTAAAGAGCCTCAGCAAGGCAATCGCTGTCCTGTTCGAGTGTGCCCAAAACAGACTTTTGTTTTAGCACAGCAAATAGCAGCATTCTGAAAGTTAGCTAGATAGATGGTCCAAGGTAACAGAAGGCAGGCAGGCAGGCAGTGACAGCGCCTCTTCTTGCTGCTCCACAAAACGCATGCGTCAACGGAAGTAAAAGCGCCGTTTCACCACTGCCATTTCCAAAGTTTCTAGAAACAGAAAAGTACGCATGTACGGCAGTGACTGTGCGCCTGACAGGAGACAAGCAGCAAACCTGAGCAATCGCAGTCCTATTCAACACTGCTCAGTGCCACCCAAAGTGGCTCCAGCAATGACATTTGAAAGTCAAAGTGAGAGAGAGAGAAGGAGAAAAAGAGAAAGAAAAGTGCTCTTTGCAGTCCCTTCTACTGACACTTCTGGAAAACCTGTGCTGCACCCTTTTGCCAGGCAGATAATAAAGAAGGAGAAGGAGAGAAAGAGAAAGTTGGAAGAAGCCAACCAGACGGTCTTGACAGCAGAGAGGAAAGCAGACCCTGCTGTCTGTTGGACATCTCACTCGCCGTCCTCTGTGCTCCTCTGTAATCTCTGCAGCTCCTTCTCATCCTCTCACTTTGTGTGATCAGTGCACAGTGTACAGTGCACAACGGCTGTGCACTCTATGGTCTCTCTCTCTCTCTCTCTCTCTCTCTCGCTTTTTCCCTCATTTGCCTTCCCCTCGTGCCTCCAGTCACTCTGGTCACGTGAAGCAAATGGCTTCAGCATCAGCAGCATCAGCTGCACGCTCGCCACCACCGCCCTGATTGCCATGTTTCACAAGCGGCTGCCCTGTCTGGTTCGGCTCCCACAGGAGAACATTCGTCGCATCACTGTGGTGGTGGTGGTGGTGGTGGTGGTGGTGGTGGTGGTGGCCGCCCTAGTAGTGCTCAGTGCTCGGCGATGCACACCAGGCAGACAGAGGGGAGGAAGCAGCCAACGAGAGTGCCATCACATTCAGGGGGCGAAACACACACACAATTACTGAGCAGTCTGAGCGGACGAGCTCGCTCACTTTCGGCTCACTTGGTGCTAGTGAAAGTGGCGGTGGTGGTGGTAGTGACAGCCCAGCGGAAAGCTTAGTGTACAGCAGCAGCAGTGCACTCACTTGGGAGCCACTCTGATGGAGCGAGCGTGTGTGTCTGCCCTTCCAAGTATGGTCGGCCTGGTTTCCTGGTATTTGCATCTGCATCATCTGCCAGAGTCAATGAGAGAAGGAGAGAGAGAGAGAGAGAGAGAGAGAGAGAGAGAGAAAGTGAGCATCTCGCTTGGTGAATGCCAACAAGGGGAGGGAGAAATGGGGATGAAAAGTGTTTCCTCGCTTGCTCGTTCGTTCGCTTTGACTCGAACTGGTTCGAAACTCAACAGGGCAGCGGACACTGCAGGGAAAGAGCTGGAAACTCTGCCTGATAGCAACGTTTCTCTGACGTCTGTCCCTGCTGTCGACAACCAGGCTGATCTGCCGAGTGCAGGCACTGACTGCCCTGAATCACCTTCACTGACCGCTTGTACAGCAAGAGAACGGGAGTGTGTGTGAAACTGAGAGAGAGAGAGAGAGAGAGAGAGAGAGCGAGATGGGCTACGCTGCTTGTGATTGTCTGATGCTGCTGCTGCTGATGCTGCTGGTGTGATCGCTGTTGAACGTCAGGACGTCAAAACATCAAGGACGACTGGATGGCTGAAAGGGCATAAAACTGAAATGTTGAACAAATTAGGAGAAAAATTAAAAGCACAAAAGTAATAGTGTGAAAAAGAGGGTTTTTTATGTCGTACTTGTACGACAACTTTTAAAAATCGCTATTGTCATTGCTGTCCCATTTGTGTTCAAACTTATGCTCCCGGTGCACTGCCTCTAAGCAAATCACAGAAAACAGAAAAAAGAACAAAACAAAGAAAAAGGGAAATGGAAGATAACCTAACAAAGAGGACTACACTGGAGCGAACCAAACAGAGTAATCATGTAGGCATCTTTTGTCGGGTTTCTTCCGTTCTCTACGCAATCTACCGTTCTCGCTCGTTTGCTCTCTTTCTCAATCTATGATTTGTGTACGGTTGAGAAGTGCGACCCTTTCTCGCTTACTCTCGCTCATTTGCTCTTCTTCTCTCTTTTGTGCCAAATCTGGTCACGTGAAGTGCGAGAATTAATTCTCAACGGCAGCATCCTCTCACTACCAACGCCCTGCCTGAATCCCATGACGCACACATATGGTTTGCCACTAGTCTCCTGGGAACGAGCAGCACAGTTCTCGCCGTCAGTGTTCGGCAAAACGCACCAGACAGCGAAGGGAGGAACTCTACAGCTACTGAGCCTGAATTCTCAGCCTAAATGCTCTTTTGGCCCATTTGGCAGTAGTGGTGCAGCAAACAACACAGATGCTGCGGCTGCTGCTGATGTACAGAGAACAGCAGATGGGAGCCAAACTTGACGGCACCAATCCGATGGGGGCGAGTGTGGTCGACACTGTTTTCTGGGGGATTTGCATCTTCACCATCTGTGTGTGTGAGAGAGAGAGAGAGAGCCACAAGAAAGCGAGAATCTTCTTCAATGAAAGCCAGAGCATTGGCAAAAGAGAAAATGGGAAAAAAGTGCTGGCTCGCTAGCTCGCTTGCTCTCAAGCAGCTTGTTTGACTGTCAACAGGGCGGCCCGAAAGAGCTGGAAAAGAAGAAGAAAAGGGCATTCGGGCGTTGAAGCAGCAGCAGTCCTTTTGTCAGGCGTCTCAGTCTCTGCTGCCGACTGGTGGTCGACCGACCGAAAAGCCCAACTGAACGACCTTCCTTGACTGTTTGTACAGCGAGAAAATGAAAATGTGTGAGTGCAAAAGAAAGAGAGAGAAATAGAGAGATGGGCGCCACACCAAGGATTTGCACATGATCAGCGCTTCGTCTCAACCTGTCTCTTTTCGCATCGACCAGCATCAAAAGGAGGGAGGTTTTTCGTTCGTATTTGGAGCACACACCGTTGTACACCGTTGACAGCCACAGCCCGTGGCAGTGGTACTTGAAACTGTTGTACAGCCTTGGTCACCATTAAACACACCTTTCCTTCTCTCACTCTCGATTCGACACTCACTTTTCACTCCCACGTCTCACTTAATAGCAGCACCACTTTGGTCTGTACTCTGTATAAAGTGGTGGTGCCGTTAATTGTGACCGTGGTGGTGACAATGATAGCAGCAGTGGTGGCAGAGCAGGTGGCGTGGTAATGTTGGTGATGATAGTGTTGGCAATGGTCCCTTTTGAAAACTGATGAAACAACGATATTCTTGCATGTCTTTTTCTCTTTCTCCCTCTCTCTCTCTCTCTCTCTCTTTGCCAATAACATCAGCTCACGGTATACCCTTTTTCTCTCTCCCCTTTTCTCTATTCCTTTTCAAATTTCTCTGGTTGATGAAAGTTGGGCGCTTGCAGGCGCTTGACGCCCACTGGTCGTCACTTGTCACTCGTTCACCACCTTCAGCTCTGCGAACATGGTCATCAAGCCGTTTATAACATCGCAATTTCTGCAAAGCGTTTCCCCGCTTCCCACTACTGAATTGACTTTCACAGCTTTGGTAATGGATGCCGGTGGTGCCGCCTGGCTTCTGCCAATGTCGCCCTCAGACCTGCTCGTCATCGTTCTCAGTTTGCTCTTGCTAGTGCTGGTGTACGTCTATGCCCGTCAGGTGCTGGCCGATGCCAATCGTGCGTTTGTTCACCATTGCTGACAACTGACAGTGCGTTCACCTTCATCAGACAATTACCGTTTTCATCATCATCATCTTGTTTCAATTCTCTCAACAAACCTCTCTCACACACTTGAATGTGCTCTTGACTTTTAGTAGTGCACATCTTCACCTTCACCTTCAATCGCCGCCACTCTCATTTCAATCACAATCACTCTCTCACTCTCACTCTCACTATCACTATCACTATCACTCTCACACTCTCACTCTCATTTACACCTCATTTTGTCATCTTTTACCCGTTATCAGTTATCAGTTCCCCCGCTCATTTCTACCATCTACATCACTATCATTGAATTCATTGCACTTAAGAGTTCTGGAGTTGGTAAGTAGATTAGTATAGCTTTTTCATTGCTTTGAATTGCAATTTGAATCGTTGCACGCTGCATAACCCATGCAAATCATTGAACATTTGGCTGTGATAATAGCATGCTCAGTTAATAATAAGCACCGCCTCTCGCGTTTTGATCTGTTGCTGCCAACATTGGAGTGATGTAGTACCAGTGCGTGACGCCGGCAAACCGGTGTAGGAGGAAGAGGAGAATAGAGAAGAGAGAAGGAGGAAATAAAATGGGCGCCATTGAATGACATTGCAGCTAACTTTGCTACAAAAATACAGTAGCCAAGTGACTCCATTTTGATACATTCCATTTATCTGGGCAAAACAAAACGAGGGAATAACTGTCCCGAGGGTGACATCATCATCATTGTCATCATCATTAATTTTGGTGATGTCTAGGGACACTGTTAAACGGCCATTTAGCGGCCGGGTAATTTGCATTATAAAGCGGCAAGCACAAAAGTGGAAACTGCAAACTGTCTCATCACGTGTCGCCTCCTCACTTGCAACACGTGCAATTTGAGATTTAAGTAATTATAATGTCATAAGTTTGTTAAAATTGCATATTCTGATTAGTTTTCATCGTTTTTCTTTTTTGCAATTTGTTTTTCTATCGCTCTCTCTCTCTTTCTCTATTTCATTTTCTGTTTCTTTCGGCCACTCCAAATGTGCTAGAGAATATGTAGGCTCCTGTGAGGCACTTACGAGCACTTGCAACGGCAGCAACAGCAGCAGCAGGCAATAGCAGCCACGTTACCACACTTGTTACGCAATTACTCAACCAGGCAACTGTGTGCACGGTAACTGAAAGCGGGGTGCTCCTCACTCAGAGTGCAGCAGTGCCTCTTGGTGGCAAGATGGTCACATTTGCATGCGAATTGGACAAAGTTCGCGAGTGAAAAACAGTGAATCAGTTCGGCGGCCCAAACAGAAAGTCAGGCCTGCATAGCGTTCTGGTGTCCACAGATGTGTGCACTAATCTCAGTGGCTGTGCAGTGGCTTTTTAGCGTGCCAGTGAGGACGGCAGTAAAAGAACGCTCAGTGTTGCTGCTGCTGATGCTGCTGCAATGGCTCTCCACTGTTGTGTTGGCAGTGCAGTTCAGTTCAGTCAGTGCAGATCGCGCACACAATTGCCCATAACCGAACACCACCACCAAATGGGCCTGAACGAGGCAAATGAATGTGCACAGTGAATGTGAGACAGTGCTGCGTCTGTGAGTGTAATGGAGCACCACTGGAGGATGAAGTGATTTAGTGGAGGGGGCAAGAATCACGAGGGTTATCACCGATATTTGCACCGCACTGCACATTGCTCTATTGGCAAAACTAGTGGTAGTGGTTGCCAGGGACAAAGGCATCTGCAGAGCCAGACGGCAGTTTGGTGCCTGTATCGGCATCTCTTTCGTTCTCAGTCCCTCTCTCAACTTTTGTGCACTCAATCAGTGAGTGGTGGCAGTGGTGGCAGTGGTGATGGTTATGGTGATAGTGATGGTGAACATCGTTCTCACTGTTCTCACTGTTCCAACTCTTTCACTTCGGCGACCATTTGGGCTCCCTCGACCGTGCCGCCGTATTTGCTTTCTTTTAATTGCTTTCATTGCTGAGCATGTCTTTCGTAACATGGCACTCTCTTTCTCCTCTTTCTGCTATCTGCTTTCGTTCCGCGTTCGCAGAATTGAGTCCCAAACGACCGCCACTTTGGCCATATTGGCCCCAAAGTGGCGGCCAATTTGTCTGCCTGCCTGCCTGCCTGCTTGCCATCTTGTGCGTCTTCAGAGCAAGCAGAGATAGAGCGAGCAAAAGCTGTTTCTTCAAGTACTGCAGCTGTTCTTCGCAGAGTTTTAGTTCTTCTTCTGAGAAAGCATCGCACATATATTTACTCTACTTTAAGCTTTAGTTTGCATTTCCTCAATTCGGTACGGTTCGACTTTTTGCCTGCCTGCCTGCCTGCCTCGATAGGCTGGGCACTTTGGAACACTGGCACTGCTCGACGCTCAATTTGCTTTTTCTCGGCGGCAGCGGCAATGTGCTCTTGCAGAGAAAGAAAGAGAAAAGCTGCTGAAAGCGATTTGCTTCATTAGAATTCTGCTGCCGAGGCCTCTCTGCGATGTACGCAGTTCTTACTCAGCTGGCTGTTTGATCGGCGTTCACTTTTTGCTCCTTTTTGTTCTTTTTTTGTGTAAGCTTTGCGCCGTTTGTTTGACTTTCATCAACTAGTCATTTTACTGTGAGAAACAGCTTGAGTTTGGCCGGAAGGTCGTGCTTCTCGTTCACGTTCTTTCTTTCCTTCATTCTTTTGGTTGATTAAACTGAAGGCACAGATTGGTTAGGCAGTTGGCTGGCCGTCCAGCTGGTTAATTGGCTTACACGGCAGCTTCTGAGTTTTGCTTGGTAAACAACCAGAATAGAACCACTTGCTTTACACTCTCTAATCAAAGTCTAGTTTGACGTTGAATAAGTCAAGCAGGCAGTGCCAGCTTTATAAAGGCATTATTATTATTTAATAGCATCCTCTTATTTGCATAGTGCATTGCAGTGTGCATGACTGTTTTTTGCAGGTCTGACTGCCTACTTGCTTTTTGTCTTGCATCTCTTAAATTTGTGTGCCAATTATTCCCTGTTCATGCAAGCAAACCAGACAGGCTAGTTCAAACTCAATGGAGCAGAAGCTCAAATAGACTGCAATCCTGCATTTTTGCTGCCATTATTCTAGTCAAGTCAACTGCACATTGATTGGACATGTTTTTCTTCCTGGCAGTAAAACAAAAGAGGGTTTGATTGAATTTAGGTAAACTTGCTGCAATCAGACAAGCTTATTGTGATTAAGTAAACTACACTGAAGAAGTTATTGGTAAATGACTCAAGTTTAGTTTGACAAACATGATAGTTTTTGTGAAAGTTTGGACAAAAGAAGAGGGACATTGCAGTACAGCCAATTGCTTGAACGAGTTAATAAATGCATTACAAATTGTCAAAAGTGTGAAAAATGAGGCATAAAAGTATATTAAAACTTTCTAACAACATTAGCATCAAGCGCAATTCAGGCATTCTTTTGTCGTTGCTCTTAGCACTACTGCATTACTGCATTCTGGTAACAGGCTGGCACTGCCATCTAACATTGATTTTTTCAACAAGAGCAGCAGCAGCAGTGAAAGCTTTTCTCTGCCTTTCTTTGGCCCCTTCAGCTAAGGAGCACACAGCGAACGCTCGCACGTTGTTGTTTTGCCTGTCTGTCTGTCTGTCTCTCTGTCCAACTCAAGCACACTTAGGCACTCAGGCCAGCAATCAAGGCAAGCAATCAAACTAACAAACACAATTTGGCCAAAACTTAACAGTGATTAAGTGAAAAACAAAACTGAAAAGATAAAGTACCATCTCATGTTATGAAAGATGGTGTGTAGCTTCAAATTAAACAGCAGCTAAATTTTGTTTTTTTATTCAGAATAATTGACCTGTTTCGCTGTGATGTGTCTGATTGAAAAATCGTTAGAAATTCTGCTAGCACAAAACTCTGAGATGTGTTTGCTGTTGCAGCTTTTTGACTGTGTCTGGCACTGACTAGTGCCACTAATTTCTAATGTTTTGCCTTCATTCTAAAGTTTTTTTTGTTTTTTATTGTTTTTCAGAACACCATCATGCTGACAACCCTCCTCATGTTTAGATCTCCCGTCATCTTCATATCACCTGAGTTGTTTTTTCTGCTTAAAACAACCTCAAACAACTAATCACTCTCATCAACGTACAAACACACATTGTCCCCATTTGCATCTGCATTTGTCGAAAGAGAAAAATCATCTCAAAATGAGCAGCATTAGAAGTGAAATTGCTGTTCGCAACAATTCGCTCAGGAGCAAAAAGGCACAGTCTCAACCACAAGAAGATCAAAATGAAGATGCCATTCCTATTCAGATAGGCATCATTAAAGAGGTAAACGTAGTGAGAGAAATAAGTAAACTCATTTTGTCTTAAAACTAAAACAAAATCTGTGTCCTCTTTTTGGGCCTGCCACTCTTTTTCCTTTTCTTTTTTCTCTTCCCTCCTTTTAGATTACCCAAAGACAGTTGAACAAGGTACACCAAATTGCAAGGAGTGGCGACCGGACACTGTCGCGAATAGTGCCCTACTTCAAGAAGCGCCAGGGCCAGATGTACCTGCGCGGCCTGGTCCTTTGCTACTTCGCCACCATCGAGCCGTTGGTCCACTGCAAGGACTCGCCCGAACTGGTGCACATCTTCCTGAAGCACAGCGGCACCAAGCTGAGCGACTTCCCCGAGGAGCTGCTCAAGTGGCGTTCTTGCGGTGCCTGCAAACGGCTGCTCAACAAGCAGAAGGGCAAGATCGCCTGCTTTCACCGCATGACCAAACGGCTCCAGGCAGAGGAGGAAGAGGAGGGGGAAGACTCAATAGAGGGAAATAGGGTGTCACTCACTGCCAAAAGCCAGCAGGGCGAAACTATCCTCGAGGTGCAGGTGCTCTTCTACCTGCTCAACGGCGCTCCGGACGGCCTTGTCACGCTGAACGACAAAGGCCAACTGCAGGGCGAGGACGAGTTGAACCTGGAGAAACTCTTCGCGATGATCTCCTGGGCAGATGGCGAGCTCAAGAGCCGATCAGACTTGCCGATGCTCAGTCTGCGGAAACTGCTTCAGTACGTGCGGCAGAGCGACTTTAGTTGGGTTGAGAGGTACTTTGGCGGAGCGGCGGCTGATGATGATCAGATGAACCAAGGAGGCGTCAGGGAGCCGACGCAACTGACAAAGGAGCTGCGCACCCTCTTGCGGAGGCATCCCTGGAACGCTCACTACGGCTACCGCCAGGAGCGAAACCTGAACTGGACTTCCGTCAGCCGAAAAGAGGTCAACCAAAAGGTGTTCGGCATTAGAGCGCCGTCAACGAGTCAACGAGTCAGTGGCGCCAGTGACAACGTGACACCTCAAGAGCTTTGGTTTCTTCAAACGCCGTACAATAAACTGACTGGTGGGCGCAGAAGCAGAAAGGTAAAGTGCGCTTGTTTGCTCTTGTTTAAGTTTAGCTAACCCCCCGTTTCCTATTGCTTTATTGTCCCATTGCCCTTAACACCCTGCTTTCGCTGCTCTCTTTTCTGCTGCATCCACCCTGATACCCCACCCTACAACAGTTCGAGCTATGCAGAGATCTAGCGGAGATCAACGGTCGAGCAACTAGAACATTTGCCCCGGAGTTTAGCGACAGGCTGCACAAGATGCTGTTTGAGCGTGCAACACCCACACCACGCCAAGGGCCACTCAATCGGAGGCCCCGTTACAAAGGGCTCAAACCGCGAAGGAGGTCTGGAAGGAGACAAGGTTACGGCTTTGCACGAGCTGCAGCTCAGGAAGAAGAGCAGCAACAGCAACAGCAGGAAGAACCTGTGGAGCCAGAACAGGAGCCAGATGCCTTGATTATGCATTCAGAAGATGAGGAAAATAATGAAGAAGATGATGAATCAGAAACGGAAGAGAGTGGCTCAGATGAAGAAAGCGATCGTGAGGAGCGTGAGGAGAACAACCCTCCGCCAGTGGAGGCGTCAAACTTGGCAGAGCCTGTTCAGCAGGCTGCAGTAGCTGCAGTAGTAGCTGGCTCTTCGGATGATTCAGAAGAGGATGACTATGAAGATGAGGATGAAGAAGGGGCTGAAGAGGATGACTATGAAGATGAGGAAGGAGAAGAGGAGCAGGAGGCTAAAGAGAGCAATCAACAGCGACCTGAACCAGCAGTTCAGAATGAATCGAACAGTTCAGAAACCCGTTCAAAAAACTTAAACGCTGCTTCTTCTAATGAGCTTCCAAATAACGCAAACGACGTCGAAGATAATGATGATGATGCTCCTCCTGACGATGACAACTTCAGTCAGACCTCATCTGAAGCGCTGGACGTTGAGAGTGATGTTGATGTCATCGGAAACGACGAGGAAGGAAAGGGCAAAGAGGCCGAGGAGGAAAAGGAGGATAACACCAAAAATGACGATAAAGAGGAAGAGGTTGATGCTGAAACTGCTAACGAAGTTGGTGATATTGTCCAAACGAGTAACAAAAAGGAAAGTGCAGCTGTCCAGAACAGAAAGAAAAAGAATGCTGAAACGAATAACGAAATAGATGAAAATGTTCAGAAAGTTGACAAAGAGGTGAATGCAAATGTCCAGGACAGTGAAGAAGATGATGTTAAGGAGGCTGAAGACAATAACAAAGTGGATGAACATGTCCAGGACAGTGACAATGAAGAAGCAAATGTTCAAAGTGGTAATGAGGAAGACGGTGAAGTACTGGACGGGAACAAAACCGAGGATGATGCTCGCTTCTCTTCCGAAAGTGAGATGGACAGTGATGAGCTCGCACCACTACAGGAAGTCTCGAATGAAGATAACGGCCTTTCTGAAAATTTTATTTTGTCAGCAGCCTTGCCATTGTCCTCAGCTCGTCAGCAATCGCTCTTGACTAGAGAGCCAGAGAGTGGGTCAACATCAAAACGACCACTAACTCCGACAATTGAGCAGTTGAACGATGAAAGTCACTGCACTTCAAAGAAGTCTAAAACTAATACTGAAGAGATGAGTCATCTTGACCAGGAAAACATTCCCGCCGCTTCTGTTTCAGTGAAGACCGACACTTCGGCAACAGCAGAACCTTCCTCAGGCGTCAACCTCGCCCCTGATTGTCTAGCAACTGCTTTTTCACCAGCTGTGCAGCCTACCACCACCGCAAATGAGCCAGTTGAAACTGAGGACGTGGAGTCCTCCAGTTACAAGTCCTCTGATGGTAACGAGAGCAAAGTGGATGACAATGATGAGGCCGCATCACCACATGAAGTCTCTAATGAGGTGAACTTTGCCGAGGAGTTTAATTTGTCAGCAGCCTCATCATCGTCTTCAGCTTGTCAGCAATCGCTTTCAACCAATCCCGAAAATGAATCTACAGCAAAACGACCACTAACTCCGACAGTTGAGCAGTTGAACGATGAGAGTCACTGCACTTCAAAGAAGTCTAAAACTAAGACTGAAGAGATGAGTCATCTTGACCAGGAAAACATTCCCGCTGCTTCTGTTTCAGTGGAGACCAACACTTCGGCAACAGCAGAACCTTCATCAGGCGTCAACCTCGCCCCTGATTGTCCAGCAACAGCTTTTTCACCAGCTGTGCAGCCTACCACAGCCGCAAATGAGCCAGCTGAAGCTGAGGACGTGGAGTCCTCCAGTTACAAGTCCTCTGATGGTAACGAGAGCAAAGTGGATGACATTGGTGAAGCTGCATCAACACCGGACGTCTCTAATGAGGTGAACTTTGCCGATGAGTTTAATTTGTCAGCAACCTCATCATCGTCTTCAGCTTGTCAGCAATCGCCTTCGACCAATCCCGAAAGTGAATCTACAGCAAAACGACCACTAACTCCGACAGTTGAGCAGTTGAACGATGAGAGTCACTGCACTTCAAAAAAGTCTAAAAAAACAGAAAAGCTGAGTCATTTTAACCAGGCGAACAATCTCTTTTCCTCCGTTTCAGTGGATGCCGAAATCTTGAGAAAAATTTTGGCTAATGTTCAATTGCGAGCTCTATCACAGTCGCTAAAATTTTCTGCTGAAGAGGAAAATCTAGAAGAGGAGAATCAGAAAAAACAGCAGCAACAACCTGAAACTGAAAAACCGAATCAGCTGGCCATTGATTTGCCACTAGGATCAGGCGAATTTCAGCCTGATTATATCAATGCTAAAGCTAGCGATGAAGAAGAGGTGAACACCTCGCCACCACCAATGGAACATTTAAAACCAAACGAAAAAAGTATCAGTCCATTTTTGCCGCTTTCTGGCGCTGCAGAAAGTTTCTGCCCCTTTGACACAATCGTCCAAGCTGTGGCCACTTCTCCAGCGACACATGTCGTTGAAACAACTTCAAACCCTCAATCGACTTCATTTCTTCAGGAGCAAGTCCAACAGTCATCATATGATTCTTTTCTTATCAATCCTGTTGATCGTACACCAGATGAGACTCCTAAATCAAACACTAACATCGTTTTAGTGTTGATGGGGGCTGCAGAGTCATCAAACCGAGACCAAAAAGAGGAAAATGCAGACGACGATAAAACTGACAAAGTGGATGAAGATACCGAAAATGAGGCAAACAAACGCAAAGACAATGTGGCTGACAAAATGAACGAGGATGAAAAAAAATCGGGCAACGACAATGACAATGAGGCTGACAAAACGGACGAGAATGAAGAAGATAAGAACAAAGACAAGATTGATATTGAAAACGACAATGATGACGAGGCGGAAAACGAAGAGGATGACGATGATGAGTCTTACAAAGGGGACGAGGATGAAGAGAAAGACGACGATGCTGAAAAGGATGACGAAGGTCCGCAGGGAGACCATGGCCAATCTGAAACCGATAATGACGATAAAAACGACAAAGAGGGAAATGACAACGACTCAGACAGGGCCGAGTCCAGTGACCAGGACGAGCCAAAGTCGGAAAATCAGCCTAAAAACGAGAACAGCAACACTGAAGAGGAAATGGTCATGGACGTTGAAGAGAGATCTCAAGAGGTGAACACTGAAGAGCAGTCAGAAAACAGTCCGGTTTTGCCTTTTGACAAGGATAATCTTCACGCTAAAACGGATGATGTTTTCTCTTCGATCATTCTTTCAACTGCTAAAACAGTTGAAACTGAGAAAATCTGCCTCACTGTACCCTCATCTGCTGAAGCCAGCACTGCTGAACCCGATAGTGACAATGAAAATGACAAAAATGGAAACGATAACGACTCAGACAATGCCGGGTCCAGTTACCAGGACGTTCCAAAGTCGGAAAAAGAGCCTGAAAACAAAAACAACACTAAAGAGGAAATGGACATAAATGTTGAACAGAAATCTCCAGAGGTGAACACTGAAGAGCAGTCGGAAAACAGTTCGATTTTGCTTATTGACAAGGATAATCTTCACCTTCAAACGAATGATGTTCTTTCCTTGCTCATTCTCTCTGTTGTTAAAACAAATGAAACCAAAAAAATCCGTTCTACTTTACCCTCATTTACTGAAACTATCACTGTTGAAACGCTGAAAATCAGTGAAACAGAGGAGAAAGAAACAGAAAGTCTTCGTTCCTCTTCAGACGACATCGACGTGGATGACACTGCTAAGCCTGCATCACCAAAGGAAGTCTCTAATGGGGTGAACGGCTTTGAAAGTGGTGATGAGGAGGACGGTGAAGTACTGGATGGCAACAAAACCGAGGATGATGCTCGCTTTTCTTCAAACAGTGAGCTGGACATTGATGAGCCCGCACCACTACAGGAAGTCTCGAATGAGGATAACCTTGCCGATAATTTTCCTTTGCCAGCAGCTTCAGCACCGTTCTCAGCTTGTCAACAGTCGCTCTCGACCAATGAGCCAGAGAGTGAATCAACAGCAAAACGACCACTAACTCCGACAGTTGAGCAGTTGGACGATGAAAGTCACTGCACTTCAAAGAAGTCAGAAACTAATACTGAAGAGATGAGTCATTTTAACCAGCCAAACATTCCCGCCGCTTCTGTTTCATTGGAAACCGACACTTTGACAACAGCAGAACTTTCATCCAGCGTCAACCTCGCCTCTGATTGTCCAGCAACAGCCTTTTTGCCAGCTGTGCATCCTACCACAGCCGCAAATGAGCCAGCTGAAGCTGAGGAAGTGGAGTCCTCCAGTTACAAGTCCTCTGATAGTAACGAGAGCAAAGTGGATGACAATGATGAGGCCGCATCACCACATGAAGTCTCTAATGAGGTGAACTTTGCCGATGAGTTTAATTTGTCAGCAGCCTCATCATCGTCCTCAGCTTGTCAGCAATTGCCTTCGACCAATCCCGAAAGTGAATCTACAGCAAAACGACCATTAACTCCGACAGTTGAGCAGTTGAACGATGAGAGTCACTGCATTTTAAAAAAGTCTAAAACTAATACTGAAGAGATGAGTCATCTTGACCAGGAAAACATTCCCGCCGCTTCTGTTTCAGTGGAGACCAGCACTTCGGCAACAACAGAACCTTTATCCAGCGTCAACCTCGCCCCTGATTGTCCAGCAACAGCTTTTTCACTAGCTGTGCAGCCTACCACAACCGCAAATGAGCCAGCTCAAGTTGAAGAGGTAGAGCCTTTCAGTATGAACGTTGAAGGCAGTAGTAGCAGTGCAGAAGTCACCGCCGTCATTTCAGCTGAAGTTAGCGGTCTGATGGCGAAAACACTTGAAAAGACGTTCAGCAGCAATGCCGTCGATGAGAGCGGAGATGATTCAAGCGGTGATGGCAGCGATGACCACCACCACCACCAGGCAGCCACTGAGGAGATCAGCCATGAGGATCACCAGATGCCTGAAGCCAAAAACGCTGACTCACACAACAACAATAGCCTTCTCGGTGCAAGGAGCTTCATCAGAGCTGGCGAAAAGCTGCCGTCACCTGCCGACACTGTCGTCCAAGAGGTACTGTCAGCGGACGAAGTACAGTCGTTGGAGCTTTCGACAGCATCTCCGACTGATGCCGATGCTTCATCGCCATCCTCATCACCTAAATCACCTCCCCATCCACCACTATCATCATCATCACCCTCATCACACTCCTTCATCATTCCATCTAACCTATCAGTTCAGCCATTTCACCCATCTTCATCACTGTTTTCACCTTTACCAGCAGCCCCTTCTTCATCATCATTTTGTTGCATATTACAATCACCATCACCAGAATTCATACTAGCAACCGAATCACTACGTTCACAAACAACCTCATCATCACTATCATCATCATCATCATCATCATCATCATCATCACTAACATCCGTTGACCCATCAATACTAGGATTGCTTTCACAATCACCACCTTCACTACCATCATCTCATTCCTTATCCTCACATCCATCATCATCCTCACCAACAATTCCAACATCATCATCACCACCACCACCAACAGCAGCACCTAAATCGCCCTCATCCTCACCATCATTTCATCACTCTTCCTCATCTGAAACATCTCACCTGCGACCAACGCCACCCTTATCATCACTTAAAGTATTGCCTGTATTGCCTTCTCAAGAGCAATCAAATTCATTCGGAAATGAGCAGGATAAACTCAAAAATAAATCCGATGATGAAAACAGCAAAAAGAAGGTGCAAAACATTTTAGAAAATTCCAGCAACAGTGAGTTTTTTTCTGAAGATAAATCGCCTGAATGTGTAAGTGTTTGACCTTTTTATTGTCTTTTTTGTACTGTAAAACTAATCTAAAAAAAGTTTTCTTTTGACCAGGAACTGGTTATTGTTGAAAAAGCTGAACTAGCCACATCATCATCATCATCATTAGTGGCAGCAGAAACAGCAGTTCCTTACGTATACCAGGAAAACACTTCGCCAGTTACACAGGAATCTCCTTCTGAAATGGAAAACTTTTTACAGAACTTTTGGGAAACACCTGATGAGCAGAAATCAAATGACAATGCTCACATTACAAGCAACGATGAAGGCATTGTTGTGGCCAATATCATGCCCAACGTGGCATCATGTGTAAGTGTTTGCATAACATTCTTAAAAATTGGTTGTGATTCTAAGCACATTTTTATGATTAGGTTGCCAGCAGCTCAACTGGATTTCAACTTTCTCCACCACTAACAACCACAACAACAACAACAACAGCAGTACTTAGTTCAGCACACCAAATGAACGTTCATTTGAGCCTGGAAAACTCAACTGAGCCGCTGAAATGCTTTCAATCCAATTTCATCAATTCTGCAGTACTGCCCTCAACCACACCAGAAAACAATGTGACTGACAGCGGGTGCTTTTTGGAACAGCGAAACAGTAAAAATGTACGCATTTTTAAATGTTAACAATTTTCACTTTTTCTTGTACTAAACACTAATCACTGCTTTTTTACTTACTAAACAGGAAATTGTCCCTGAAGCTGAATTATCATCATCATCATCATCAGCAGCACTGTCACTGAAAAACTCTGTTTTTCAGCAAGCAAGCTCACCAGCTCAGGCAGTGGAGGGGCCAAGTGATGGTGAGAACCTCGATGAGCCGCCAATTGAAGCGCTCGCAATTGTGCAAAATGAACAAGTTGTGGTGAACAATGAAGAGCAGGCAAAGCAATCAGCAGTTAATGAAGAAGTTGACGTTTTGAATTTAAATTCATTTTTTGCTGAGCAGTCTGAAACGGTTGAAACAGAAAGCTTTGAAGTGCCTGTTGACAGGGGAGCAATTCTTCATTCAGAGTATCATCAACAAATTTTTGAAAGCACATTTTCAGACATGAACACTAGTCACGGTAAAGTAAAAAATTGTGCTATGCATTTCAAGCCTGTTTTAATTTTGAAAATTGGTTTAAAATTATAGATTCGCTTTCAGTCTCTCAAAGTACCGGCACGACCAACTCGGAGGATATTTTAGGAATTGCTGTACAGGCGTCTGGAATTATTAGCTATAAAGAGCAGCAAAACAACTCAAACGTTCTTTCTTTACCACTTCAATCAGCTGTGAGCTCAGCAAGCTCATTTCACCCTCAGTATTCGGTACACTTTTTTGTCCTCAATTTTACACTAACACTAATTCTTTACGATGTTTGTGTTTACAGAACTATGGTGATTCAATGAGCTCATTCAAACATCCACCACCACTGTCTACAGCTTTTCAACAGATGCCTCAACTGGAGACACAGCCACAGCTCAAACAAAAGCGAAAGAACACCGCAGCAGGAGCAGGCAGAAAAAGGGCAACTAAGCAAAGCAAGCTAAGTTTGTTGCAAAATTTGGTGCCGCACAATGCGTCTGCCAATGCAGCTTCACTTGCTTTGCTTGCAATTCCGCAAGGAAACTCTGCAAACGCTCTTGCAACTTCCTCGGCAGCTTTCAGCCACCTGAACATGACAGACTTAGCAAAATCATCTTATTCTTGGTTTTCCCAATCTAATCAGTCTAATCATCGTCATCAGTCAGTTCAACCTGCAGTTTATGCTAATGACAACAGCAGCAGCAGCAGCAGCAGCAGCCGCAACATAACAGCAATGTCCATTTCTAGTCCAAACCAGTTCAACCCTGGCTCAAACTTAAAAAGCACAAGTCAGTCAGTAGAGAAGACAATGAGACATGGTGGCATGCTGCCAAAAGCTAGCAATCAGAATGAATTCGGAGCAAACCAGAGCTTTTCTCAGTCAGGCTGTACTGCTGATCAAGCTGTTTCCTATCGAACAGGAGCTAGAGCCCAAACAGTCAACCGATCTGATACTGCCACTGCTTTTAGTCAATTAATTGAGACTGTTAGAGACAGCTTTGTCCAAAATCCATCAACGGACTATTCTCAGTCCGCTGAAACGACTTCTCAGTGCTCTGCAACGACTTCTCAGTGGCAGAGTTCTCTGGCATATTGTGATCAAAATCAACAGCGGCAACAGGAGCCAGCACTTGTTCAGCTTGACAGTGGAATGAGCTACTTTAATTCCCTTCCACCGAACGGAAACATAGGCAGTAGTGTCCGTAGCAGTTGCAGCAGAAACAACAGCAGCATTCACAACAATAACAACAGCTACATTTCTAGCGTGGGAACAAATGCTCAACCGATTTTCCCTCAGCTGCCATCATCATCAACAGCAACAGCAGCAGCTGTAGCAGCCACCTCTTTTTCCACCCATTATAATGTCTCAATGGGGGCAAATGCCAATTTGAATGCTGCCGACATCAGTCAGTTTCCGTCTGCCACTGTGACCACCGCCGCTGCTCATGTGCTCACTAGCTCTTCTAGGCCTGCTGCTGCTGCTGCCTCAATGGCGCCCAGTCTCGCTCATTTCCCACTTTCGAACACCTCTATGTCCACTGCCGTTACCAGCAATGCTAGCTCACTGCAATTTGGCAGTGGAGAGAGCTCTGCTTTTCAAAGTATTCCCTCTCAGGCGCAGATTGGAACTGCTGATGCTCGAAAAGCAGCCGGCGTTGCAGCTGCAGCTTCCAGTCACTACCACCACCACCTGCCGCTTGCAGCCGCCCAACAAACTTTGCGAACGCAACAGCAAATGCAGCAGCCGGTGCACCAGCAACAGCAACATCAAAGTTCTGGCAGCAATGTACGGCACCGTAATGTTCCAGATCTTTTTCCTGCATCTGCTCATCGTCAGCAACAGCAGCAGCAGCAGCAGCAGCAACCTCAGTATTTTCCGCAGCAACAACATCAGCAGCAGCATTCCCTGTCGCAAGGACCATCAGCTAGGCCACTTGATGTGTTGAGCCACTTGCACAACAGTCAGCAGGGGTCAACCTCCTCACATGGGCAGGGTAGTGCTGCCAGCCATCAGCATCAGTATGGACACAGTAACGGTTCAACAGTGGGCAGTGGAAGCAACGGTAGCAATGGCTACCACCAGCATGCCAATCAGAGCTACCCTTACTACCCCTATGGAGCAGCTCAAGGCAGCAACGCCGGGGTAAACTACAATTCACTTCAACCCGGGCAACATCCGTGGAGCTATCAGCACGGTGCGTACGCGGCATTTTTGCAAAAACAGCCGTTTTCACAATATCAACAACAACAGCTTCTACAACTTCAACAGAGTAAAGAACAGCTTTATCAAAATAACCAATATCTGCAGTATCAACAATATCAACCACAGCAAAAAGAGTCCTACTATTCGTACCAGAATAACAGCTCAAATTGAAATGAAAAATAATTGCATTGTGTCAAAGGTGAGGAAAAAAGTTTAGCAGTTTTTGAGCAAAATTACTAATAAGATTTATTTATTTATTTTATGTTAAGGTGCTGAATACAAATCTACATTTCACTGACCCATTACACTCTTTCACTTTCCCTCTTGTTCTCAATTCTAATCACTCATATATGTCATTAACCATCATTACACTCATTATTACATTCATCACTGCACTCGTTCATGATCACCACTGTATTCTTTTGTAAACAACTGTATTAAATCCGATTTTTCATTGTTATATTTGATCATAATTATATTAAAATGTTTTAAAACCAATCTACTTGTGTTTTACTGGTTAAATTAATTCAAATTGTTTTAAAATTTTAAAATAATAGTTTTAATTATTAAACAAACTTACCAAAACTGTTTTTGAGCTATTGCTTATTTAGGAAAACAGCTAACAAATGTTGAAAAAAAATTGCATGGCGAAGATTGGCTGTTACAGATAGCCAAAGAATCATGTAAACATCACAAAAAGTAATTATCATAACTTTAAACGTTGAATATGTTGATAAACATGTTCTAAATCTGTAGAAAAATAAATAAAGTTAGTGAATAATAAAATGTCAATATAAGAATACAAAACCAGTACATTTTAAAACAATAAAAAGGTTTTACACTATTTTGTGTTTATTTTATGACACAAGGGGTCGTAAAAGTTTTTTTTGTAAAATTCAATTTTTTTTAAAATAGGCTGGGAATTATTTCTTATTACTGGTCACAAAGTTTTTGTTTTTGTAATTTAAAATCAGCCTATCCCAAAAAAATGAATTTTTTTATTTTTCTGTCTTCACTAACTCTTTTTGCTCTACAAATTACACCGTTAGAGATATGGAGATGCTGTTTTTACCAGTAGAACAAAATAAATGGCATTTTTCTAGTAATACTAAAAAGTGAAAACAAGTTCGCCCCATTTTCCCGACAACTCACAGATTATTAAGTTGCATACCATTGAAAAGGTTTAATTGCCCTAAATACAAATGTATAAATATCTAAATGGCGCCAGAAACGGTTTTTTAGAAAATCGGGTTTAAAGGTGACCAAAATATGCAGTTTAGCAATATTGTTTTGTTTTTGCTAGTAACACTGCGGTTTAACTCCGTTAGGTGGCGCAAACACCAGCAGGTAAAGCATTGCCAAAGGTACAGTTTGGACCCAATTTTCTCAGGAACCGTTCCGGGCGCCACATTGATTTTTACATATTAGTACTCATGGCATTTTTAGCTTAATAGTGTGCAACTTATTATTCTTTGATCTGTCGGGAAATTGGGGCGATTGACTATGAAGACTTGTTTTCACTCTTTAAGTTGATAAGATAACCGGGAGTATTTAATATGGCGGATTATCTGTTTTTAGTCATAAACATTTTTGGCTGTATAAAAAAAGTAACTGGGTCTAGAAGCTTGGGGTTTTGATTGTAGTGATCAGATAAACAGTCGGCACAAAATGGCTATCTCTAAGCTTTAATAAAGTAACCGGAAATGCTTTATTTAGATTTTTCATTTTTAAGATAAACTTTTTTAAATACTAAATAAACTCCGAAAAGATTTTTTATTACACCATTGGAGTCGCGCTCGCTCCGTTCGCGAGACCCGAGTCGGTGGACGTTCACAGTGCCTAAGTGTCGTCAGCGAGCGCGACTTAGCCCTTGTTTATATTTAAAACTTATATTTCCGCTAAAATAGCAGTCGTAAAACCTCTAACAAAGTATATTTTTTTAGTTTAATGTCAGTTTGTGTATAAAAAGTTACTTTTAAGCATTAAAATCAATTTGCTATTTTACTTGCCATGTGACTTCAAGATAACTGAACCAAACTACTTTTGTTTAATCAAAAAATTGCTGATACTTTTAAAAAAAATTTCATTAATGACTGACTCAGAAAAATCTATTTTTTATAGTTTCAAAAAAACATTTTGAATCAAACAAAGTAATTTGGATTCACTACAACACAGTAGACTGGTTTGTTTTATGTTTGATTTAGACAATTTTTATCTTTGCAAAGGCCATTGCCAACGATTCACTATTTTGTTGTTCTCTCGCTAAAAAGGCCAACATGGTTATAGATAGAAAGAGTAGACCATTTGAATCACGAATATGTCGGTTTCGTTGGGGGAAACAAAGGGGTTTTTGATTGAGAACTAAAAACGCTCCCCACAATTGTGAAGGTTGTTGGGCACTTTTTGGAGCATTGTGAGCTATTAAAAACACTTTTAATAGAGATCAAAAGTTTTATTTGCATCTCTGGAGTCTGCTGCGCATTTATATATTTATTATTGTCTATAAAAAAACCGTGATCCAAATTGGTTCGCTGCAAAAGCTCCAAAAACAGGTACAAACTTTGATTTTTTTTATTTTGAAAATTTGTAATTATGGTGTTCCCTAACTTCATGGGTCATGTTTAATATCAAAAGAACCAATAGATTTTCTAGTTTTAGAATATGTTTACTTCGAGAGGAAAAACTCAGTGGTTTGAAAACTAGAGCCCAAAAAGTCCAGTGATTTTGGGTCGCGGGCGGATAAATCAAAGTAAGCACAAGGGCTGGTTTGGTCGAAATAGCCACACGCGACCCAAAATCACTGGACTTCTTGAGTTCTAGTTTTTAAACCACTGAGTTTCCCCTATCAAAGAAGAAATATTCTGAAACTAGAAAGTTTACTGGTTCTTTTGATGTTAAACATGAACCATGAAGTTAGGGAGCACCAAAGTTACGAGTTGTCAAAGTAAAAAATTTGTTTTTGGATTTTTAAAACTCTAGTTTTTGAATCAATTAGTTTCTTCTAACGGAATTGACATATTCTAAAATTAAAAAATCTACCTGTTCATTTGATACTAAACATGACTCATGAAATTAGGGAACACCAGAGTTATGAGTCTTTAAGTGGCCCAAACTCTGTTTATACAATGGGTCACGTTTTGTGGTCTTATTTGAAAACCACTGAGTTTTCCTCCAACAAAGTGGCTTTATTCTAAAACTAGAAAGTCTACCGGTTTTTCTGATATCACACATGACCCATGAAGTTAGGAAGCACCAGAATTAGAAGCCTCCAAAAAATAGGGAGTTTTTCCATACAGATTGGCAATGGCCTTTTAAAAAGATGATTTTTAATGATTAAGTTGATTTTTGCAATTTAAATTGATCTCAAAAGAAGTTAATTTTGTTATTTTTCTAAATCAATTTATAAAACTATTTAAAATCATAGTACTTACCAAAACTATTAAAAATCATGATTGGACGTTTTAAAAAACTACAAAAACAAGTTTAATATTAAAACAATTTAACTGTAAATATTTTTAAAACAAAAAATGCACAAAAACATTTACTCAATAAAATGTCATTTTTTAACAAATAAAGACAAATGATAAACAATTTTGTTAGTTGCAACAAAGTTGTCATTTAATTGTCACTAATAATTGTTCACAAATATAATAAAAAAAATTTTTAAACAAAACAAAAAAAATAAAATGCATTGTAGTCAGTAGAGACATTGCAGTCTTTTTTGTAACAATCACTTTGCCTTCCAACGCACAACTAAATGAATGCACTAGATAAAACAAAAATTATATAGTAGCAAAAATGGCATTTAGACAATCACCACCGCCGCCGCCACCACCACCACCAATGACTAAATTTTCACTTTTATTTGGGCACATTTTATTAGAAGAAAAGGAAACTTTTTCATATGTTAGCATTCAAACAAAGGTGATTGAGTTGAAACTTTGTATGCTATCCGCACTGATGAGTTGAAGTTGAGTCTGATGAATAAACACAAAACTGCCTCGTTTTGGCGCGCTCGATAGAAAATTTGAAATCGTTGGCTGTTTGCTCTTTTCACTTCTTTTCATTTTGTTTCACAAATTAGATCACCTTTTTCTCTACTTTTCTCCCTCCCTCTCTTTCTCTCCCTCCCTCTCTTCAGAGTTACTCGTATTACCGCCGAACTACCAGTCACTACTCTTTTTACAACTCTCTGACATGTTCTTGTCCGCCCTGTCCGCCTTTGATCTGCGTCTCACCCGGGTCCGCCCTTTTCCCTTCTCATTCATCCGCTCAACAGCAAGAACAGCTAGTGCCTAGGAGGCCTTTCATTAGAGATGTGGCAATGGAAGAGGCCAAGTTTCCACTCCAGAGTTACTAGAGCCTTGTGGCTTTCAGTTTTCTTCAACTATGTAAAAAGAGATCGAATTGCCTTCAGTTGTCCATTAAGCAGTCAGTCAGTCAAGCAGTCAGTTTGATTGGCCCTCACAAGTTGAAGCCCCTTTCTTCTCTTTCTCTCTCTTTATCTCTCTCGTCTTTTCCCAGCTAGTGTTTTCTAAATTGTTTCCAGTACTAAACAATCTGTCTACTGGTGAAACGACCGTGGGGTACCACCATTTGACAGCAGGCTATGATTTGAGACTAATTCCTTTGATACGCACACATTTTCATTTTTTCCCCTTTTTGCGCAAGTAAAAGTAGTATTGGTTCAAAACGAAAAAAATCGATTACCAGCTCTTTTGAAAGTAGTGGTAATCAGTTGCCTCTATCTCTTTTTCTCTTTTTTTTGTTTTGTGTGTTTACTTCATTATTGCCAATAGAATAAGCTCTCAAGGTTAGCAATAATTGCTAATTTCTGACTAATTTTACACTCAAAGTGAACCAGTTCATTTGCATTGATTTTGTTTGCGTTTGTTTTTACTGTAACAACGCATAAGTTTTTTCAAACAAATTGTTTTTTATAACAATTGGAATAAGCTAGTTGCGTTTAAGTAAAAAGAATTTTAATATAATGCAATCTACACTTGTCTGTTAGATAAGTTTTATTGTAAATTATTATCAGAATTAGCTTTTTGTCTGAACTGAACCATTATTACTAAATAACTGAAAAAATTTTTAAATATTTTTAAACTTTAATTTAAACTTGTTTATTTATAAACCCTAGTGTGCCCTGTTTTGTTTATTTTTTTGCAAACATTATTAAACATTTATTTTTGCAAAGTTTGCTGATTTTTGCTGCAACAGTCTGCAAACCATTTGCTAGAAATCGGCTTTTGCAATTTCTCAAGTGCGTTTGTGCACATACTTGTTGGAAAAATTTTTGGATTGTGCTTGCATATAAAAGAAAGTTGAACTTATTCCATTAAGAAGTGCACTTTTGTTGTCTGTTTGCGTTGCCATTTTCACTATCAAGATTGGGCCGACAACGTAGAAAGTAAAGTAAATTGCTTTGCTTTATTGCAAAAATCCAAACTTTGTTTGTTTTTCCCTTAAAAACTTGAGTTGTATTATGATATGTGCATAGAATTTGCAAAAATAAAAAAAGACAGAACTCTGCGAAATTAGACTCAATTTAACTTGACATTGCTACAATTTCGCTAGTTAAATTGAAATTTTAAAATTGCACAATAGAAAAAAGCCAACATTGTTTCTATATTGTTTTTGCGTTCACTTGTCAAAAGTTCCTAGCAAATACTTAGCTTTTCCTTTTTTCAAACGTTTGTAGTTAAAAAACTAATGCAGGAAAAAATCTTGCATCCATAAAAAGTTGCCAAATGCTCGATATCCAGTAATCACATTGTTTCCTTTTGTTTTCCCCTTCTATTGTTATTCTTCTTGTTATTCAACTGAAACTCATTTAGTAGATGAATTCTGTCTATAAAGACTGCCCGAGTGCCCCAGAGTGAGCCATGTGAGTTTATTTGTCATGCTGAGGGCTGGGGCTCTGTAACTTTTGTTGTTGAAGACAAAAATTTCGGTAGTGGTGGCGGTGGCCGTGGTAACAGCAGGCAAAAAAGTGGCCCCCGTCCGATGTGCTCCTAGCATTGTTCAAACTGGAGGGAGGGTATTGCCTCCTAGTCTTTCTGTCTTTTTTTCCTTTTTTCTCTTTAATGGTAGGTTGAAGTTGTTAGTTTGTAGAAACACTTCTTCTTCTACTGCTACTTCTACTGCTAAATAGCAGGATGGATAGTTTGTAGCAAGTTTGAAGTTGGTCGTTTTGGTTACGTCCAACCGAGGGCGGTAATGATCCAGAAAGCAGCTGTGTGTCAGTGTGCAAATTAGGCTGCTGTTGCCGGTGCTGTTGCTGCTGCCCTTGCAGAGTATCTTGTTTAATAGAGTTCTCGTTGGTGAGAAAGAGAGAATTTTGGCTCGTTCACTTCAGCTTGGTAGCAGTTCAGTTGGTGAATGACAGTTTTATTATTTTTAATTGCGTTTATTTGATACTAATTGTTTAAAAAGTGTGTGCACTAGTTTAGTGACTGCTGCCTGTCACAAGCTTGTTACAGGCACTGTCAATCAAATTAAAAATTATAAGGACAAAAACCAAAACACTGACAGTTGAGATCAGTTTCAAAAAAGACATGGCATGAATTGATCGTTTTGCGTAACTTTTAATTACTTTTATTGTTTGCTAAAGTAAGCATTGAAAAATAAGCTTTTTATCTAATAAAAACTGTTGACAAAATTGCAAAGTTGCAAAAAGTTATTTTTGTGAATGCTATTAGCTTGAATCAGCTTTGTTTTAGTGCTTTACTAGTACATAGTTTGCTGCAGTCGCCAGGTGCTCATTGCAGCCCCTAAATTCTGCTGCCTGTTGCCCCCCGCTGGTTGTCTGAAAGGGGCCTGAAACTGCTTTTCATCTTTTGCCTGTTTTCTCTAACTGCAGAGTAAGCAAGGTAGAATATTCTAGAATCTGTTTCCATTTTTATGACCCTACTGCGTGAAACCAGCGTGAAGTAAAGCCATTTTATTAAAACTATAACTTGTAATGAGTTATTCAGAATTTAACAGAATTTAAACAGTTGTTTTTGTTGTTGTTCTCAGGTCAAACACCTCAATCAGCTCCTCTGGAAGAGAGCACGTCATTCCCATCAACTGATCCTCTTTTTCCTTATTTTCTCCTGGATCAGTGCAAACCCTTGCTGATAGTTGCTGATAAGGAGATAAGTGGTGGTGGTGGTGATGGTGATGGTTCTGATGGTTGTGAATCTGCCGATGCAGGCCTGCCATGGCCTCATTGAAGCTGTCCATCTGCTGGAGCAGCCCTAGGATGGTGTTCAGTTTGGTGGTGGCCAGTCCCGAGCTGCCATATTTTGACTCCAGATACCGCCGCAGTAGGTAACAGTAGAACACCTGCTGGTAGTGAACTGCCTCGCAACTGTTTACCTTTTGCCGTTTCTCACCGCTAAGACGGAATAGCAGCGTCGCCTGGACCTAAAGAATCAATTACCAAAAATGGAAAATAAAGTTTAATTTTTGGGGCTCATGGTTAACCTTCAGCAATCAGCTTACCAAGTTCAGTATTGTCGAGTCGTTCTCCAGTGCGTCATGAAGGGAGCGCATCAAATCGCCCTTGTCGGGCATTACCACCTCCTGGCGTTGTCGTTTCGCCTTGAACAGCTCGCCGTTGATGAACACCACTCGCTGGTCAGAGTCGTCCTTAAAGAGGGTAAAGCATTACTTTCATTACTTAACCCTTTAAAGTCTAAAAACCAACAATAAAACACTACTAGACATACCGCCAGCCAGTTCCAGCCACCTCGTTCCGGTTGGAAGAGAAACGCCGACCTAACCAGCAACGTCGAGGGAATGTACGCCTTCAGCAGGAGGAGCTGGTCGAGCGGGGGCAGCGCCCGGAAGGGCTCCATCCGCTTACAGAAAGCGACCACCTTGCGAACGTACAACGCCGACAGACCGAGCACCCAGCGGACGTCCATGAAAGGCTGCAGTGGAACGACGCTCAGCGAGTTCTCCTCGGGAAAACGGGCCGCGCTGAAGGCGTGCTGAACCTCAAAAAGGCGGCCCCGCTCAGTGGTGGTCAGCTCCAGTTCTGGCGGCGAGAAAACCCGTTTCCCATTCAGAAGGTAATAGTACAGGTGTCTTTGGTCATTTTGATGGGTTTTTGCTTCATCACAGGAATTCGGGAGTTTGTTTTGATGAGGATGGTGGTTGTGGTGGTGGTCATTGAGCGTTTGGTGATAGCTGACTATCGTGTGGTGATGATGTTCTGCCAGCTGCAAATTGTTGCCTTGCAACTCTGGTTTGTTGTTCAGATCAGCCACTTCATAGTCGTGGCCATTTTCTTTTAATTTTGCCCTTTTAAAACTCTTTTTTAACGCTGTGGGCTGGTGGTGATGGTGGTTTTTAGGGAGTTTGTTGTTGATGTCGCTAGAACATGGGTCGGCTCGCTTTCGCACTAAAATGAGCTCCTTTTTCATGCCGGCAAACAGGCATTTGTCCATGCGACAACGTTTGCAAATGTTGCGAGTTTGAACATTGGTCGGACACAGAGTATGTTGAATAGTGGTTTTGTTTGAGTAGCTTTCCAGTTCTTTCCGTCTAAGACATTGATACTTCTGGTAAAATAAACGAATCAAAACAAAAGTTTTTAAAACGCAAGTTTTGATTTATTAACTATATTAAAAACTTACTTTTTCATGAATTGCATATCTACGAAAAAATGCCTTGCAGGAACAACAGCTGAGAACGCCGTAATTAACGCCTGAAATGGTTATTTTGACATTGAATTGTTTAAAATTTAATCTTTAAAACAATATCATTTAAATTAAAAATACTTACAAAGGGCAACGTCGCCACAAATTAGACATTTTTGAGTGACTTTTTGATTTTTTTCTGGCATACTAGGCAAGTGATTTTAAAAACAAAAATGCTTTTAGTTGTCTGTTGAGCTGAGGTTTTGCAAGCATTTACTTCACAAACATTTCCAACTGCCACAACAAGCAAATAGAGATAGTGAAACGTTGTAGTATTAAAGTGCATTATCGGTTCATTTTTATAAATGTGAGAAAAGGTGGTGAAAGTAAAAGAATGATAACGCAACAAAACTTGATAACAAACACACAATGCTAATCTTTTTTCTAAATTAATCGTTAAGTTGTGATAATAAATGGTATCAAGGAAACAGTGACAATCAAGTAATAAACCAGTGGCAATTGTGACTGGTTCAGTTGTACAGTACTCAATTTAAACAAAGTATTTTGAAAGTAGAGGAGAGCACTGTATTTTTACCAGAAAATGCACATAAACTTTGCGTTGTGTTAAATTTTAGAAACAAGTAATAAATCAATTTCAAACATTTTATTTTTAATAATAATTAAGTACTTAAAAAAATTTTAAAAATTTAAAACTAGATTTTTATTTTGTTAGAAGGCAGGGAGAGCGTGAGCTGATAGATAAGGTTTATTCAACTATAAGTAGAAAATAACTAACTCACTACAGTGAGAAACGCCATTCTAAATAGAGTGGGAGAACAATGTTTGCAAGTTCTAAAATCACAGAGGTTCTAAAACCTAACACACCACCTGATTTTGGAACTGCAAGGGACGTCCAAAGCTGACGTCATCTTGCTCTCAAGTCAGCAAACCACGGCCAAAGGAACCGCTCTCGAGGTCATCATCCGGCTGTCTACACTTGCTTGGCTTCGCCCATCAGTTCGCCACCAGACGACTTGTGCTCTGCCCTCATGTCCTGTGCCTCGGCGTTTTCAGTCTTCAAAACAAAAAAGCCAGTGGATTCTTTGGGGCCACGGCAAACAACAACAAACAAAAAATAGGACAACGCTGCACCAAAAGACCACTAGTGTTTCGCAACCAAGTCCTGGGTCCATCATCATCAAGGGGGCCTTGCGTTGGTGATGCTCGCCGGTGATGCCTCTTGAGCTTTTCCTTGCGACTTGCTCGGTCATCTTAAAGCTCCTCTCCTTCCTCCTTCCAAGACCGGCTGCTGACGTGGCACCTGGGCAGTCCAAGGGAACATCATCTTCAGGGAACAAACAAAACTTAAACAGGCTTGACCATCATTACCCAAAATCTTGGACATCAACCAAGCCCTGCCACGTCAGCCGAAAGCTCATAGAGCATTCGTGCTGATAACGTGCTAGAAGGCAGGGAGAGCGTGAGCTGATAGATAAGGTTTGTTCAACTATAACTAGAGAATAACTAACTCATTACAGTGAGATACGCCACTCTAAATAGAGTGGAAGAACAATGCTTGCAAGTTCCAAAATCACAGAGGTTCTATAGCCTAACATATTTTAATAGTATTTTTTCGAGTTTTAGAAAAAGTTTTAGAAAATACAATCAGTAAATAGTTTTTGCACACAAGTTTAGCGTGAAAACATTCAAAACTTTTAAATGATTTAACAAAACAATGCTGTGCGTATAATTTATAAACGTTTTGAGTATTTATGTTTAGTCACTGCTAGCTCTTGTTTTTTTTGTGAGCAGTGTTTGACAAATTGTCTGACATCAGCAATGTCAAAGATGTTAGTGTGCCTGATCGTAATGTTGGAGCACCTCGGCCACAGTGGCAAACTTCATCTTCTTGCAGTCCGGAAAGGTACACCGAAAGTTGCCCAGCTGATGGTAGATCATTTGATGGTGTGTCCAGTCGACGTACGAGAGCAGGTGATCTGACTGATGGGCGCACATTGTCGCCGTTCCACAACGAAAGCTATCTCGGGCTGTTTCATGCTGCGCATAAAAGTGATACCGCAGTTCGGCTCTAGTAAAAGTGAAAAAAAGAAGTAAAATGATCAAAATTAGAAAACATATCAACTGAAATTATAATTGAAAAAAGTTTTGTTTTTCGTTTATTGCTTACCTGGTCGTAAAGCTCCACAGTTTGCAGTGATCACCTGCAGCAAATGGACAGAGAAATCGGCGTTCGCTCTTAACAGGTTCGCCGTTCTTACTGCTGCTTCTGCCTGTTTCAGTGTTTCGAAACACCTCTTTCAGTCGGTTGAAATCCTCTTCTCTAATACATCTTTTGAAGGCGGCATGGTGCTCGACCACTTTTTGCGTGTATTTCGGAATTGACCCGAAGTGCTGCTGCAACTGCTCTTCCTCTTCTTCTGCCGACAAACAGCCAACTTCTCTCCAGATGACATATTTCACGTGTTGACTGATTTCCAGATCCAGATCAGCGCTCAGATTCCCTTGACTCGAACAAAGATGCACTCGGCCGGTCAGTCGATTTAAGCAAAGTAGAATTGTGCAATTGGAAAGTGAGTGAGAAGGCGTGAAGAAGCGGAACGCTTCGCTGAAAGCCGTGTTGTAGAGAAAGTATTCACTTAAATCCTTAGAGTTTGATGACAGTGGTAGTGGTACTGACAGCTCAGTTGCTGTTGTTGTGGTCTTCATCACGCCGAAACGGACGGCCATAGCTTGAGCAGTTTTTATTTGGTTTGATTTCAATTTAACTGCTCGGTTTGGCTGATCTGCTGATGCTGCTACTGAGGTTGAACCTTGTTGGAAAGGTATCAACATTAATTCAGCCTGTGAGTGTGGTGGTTCAACTGGTTGTTTGAGTTTTGCTACCTCCTGACTCAGCAATGTGCTTTTATCTGGTAAATCAGTATCCACGCGAACGATGGTTGTGGTGAGGGGTGGTGGTGGTAGTGGTTTTGCAATTGATAAGGCAGATCGTCCTAAAGGTTCCTGAAGGATTTGTTCATTGCCCAAACTTTGAATTGGCAAAGTGATCTTTGGTATACTGTGATTTCCTACAGTACTGTCTTTTTCGTTTTTCTGGTTCTCATTTTCCTTATCCGAATTTGAGCAAACGTTGCTTTTAAGTTCATCTTCATTATCTATTATCCTAATTTTTTCATTTGACAGTTTTTCATTGTCTACTTCCTTTGGCATCTGAAGCATATCTTTTTTAAAAGTGATCAATGAATTCAACAAAAATTTAGTATTTGCAAAGCGCATTTACCTGCAAAGCGCGTAATAGTGAAAGATCAGAAAACTTTGGCGTAGAAGTCATGGCCAATTTGCGTTTCCCACCAGCAACTACATTTTCATTACTATATGACGGCAATGCAGTTTCAATATTGCTTAAAAATTGTTTTTGAAATGAAATTGAAGAAAATATTTGATTGCCAAAACTGTTTGAAACAACATTCTGGGCAGCAGAATTAGCTGTAGAACTTATCAAGTGTGCTCCAGTTTGATCGATAAAAGTGTTAGCAGTTGAGGCTGATTGAACAGGCTGAAAAGAACTGTTGAGATCTAAATTCAAATTTGAGCATGTCAAGGTAGCAGTGGAACTCGTTGAATTGACTGCAGTTGGTTCTTTGCGTGTGTTTGACTCGGACAGGTTATTGTTAAAAAGATTGTGATTGTTGATAACTGGGTTCAGCAAAGTTTCGCCTTCTAAAGGTGAGATCACAAAAGAGGGAGTTGGTGAGAATGGTGAGATTTGTGGAACATTTAAAACTGGTGCGCTTTTTGATGTGCAAATAACTGAAATAGTTGTAACTGATTTGTCTAGAATGGTTGTGGCCGTATTTGCGACGGCACTTTCATCACTATCATTGTCCATTTCAGAATGAGGTTTTTGAGTGTGTTTAGTGTGCTGAACATCTTTTGGGGCTTCTATCACGTTAAAGCTAGTACTATTCTCATTGTTATTATCTTCAGGTGCAGTATTCTTTTTGCTAGTTGAGAATTGATCATCATCACCTATCGGTGCTACCTGTCTGCCACCTTCATTTTCTGGCTCTACCTCTTCAACAAGAAATTCATTGCTTTTGCTGGAGTGGCCATCCGTCTCTTCATCAGCTTCCAATCCTGTTGAAAAAGGCTGCTTTCCTTTATCTGAATCTTCCGCCGTACTTCTGGCGTCCACGACAAAACGACCCTCTGCCTCGACGTTTACGTCGGCTCCTTCTTTTTGCCCAGTCGGTGACTCTTGTTTGTCAAATAGTTATAAGTTTTAGTCATTTGAGTACTATAGAAAGTCTACTTACATTTGTTGTTTCTGATAAAGCAGAGTGAACTGGTGCTGGTGATGTTGTCGTGAGCGTGTTGTCATGATGTTCAGAAATGGCAAAACTCGATTGGGACGCCATTGCATTGCGGCCTATTTGGCTGCTGTCAGTTTGCGACAACATCTTTAGAGTAGAATGAAGTTATTAAGTTTTCAGTTTAAGGGCTTTTTAAGGGGTAGAATCAACGGACTTGAAATCAAAAGGACTAAAACGGCCATTTACGTGCTGGAATGCAGGCCGTCTTAACTGTATGAAGTACAAAATTAAAAAGAATTTAAAATCAAATGTATAAAAATTGTGTGTTGAGCAAGCATCTTTTTAATTACCACAAAAAAGCGTTTTATTCTAAAAGATTGTACTTTTAAATTACTACTATCTTAACCATCAATTCAAATGATCATAAGGAAAAGAAAAACAAAATCAAAAAGAAAAAGAAAAACAAACGTGCCTGGACACTAGCTGCAAGCTTGTGAGTGAACAAACCCTTCACACAGTACGAACCACTGTGAGTGGCAATGAAGTGCGATGAATTTTGTTTTTTATAACATTAAAATGGTTCTCAATTTTTTCTTTTAATTGCAGGAATCTAAAATCATAGTTTACTTAATTACACTTTTTAAAAGCAGTTATCATAAACATAATGTTTTTGTGCTTGCCAAAAAAGTAAAGTGCTTTCAGACAACAGTACACTCTTTTCAAAATAATCAAAAATTTAAAACATCATTTTGAAAAATGAGATTACCCTTTAGTCAAATTAAAAACAAATGCCATATAGTAAGAGCTGCTCATGTTCAGTTTGCTGAGCTAAATGTTAATTTGTTCCCTCCGATACAACACACTAAATCGGAGCTTTTCAAACCGCTTGAATTTGCTTGCTATATACAGCTATTTACGAGCCAACTGTGGGGACTGTGCTTCCTTCTTCTCCTTCTCCTCCTCAAACTACAACAAAGCTTGCCCCACTTGCTAGCCGGTTTGAGAGAGGTGTCTTTCCGGCAAATCGCATACTGTACGGCTCTCAAAACAAAGTCTGCTAGGCTGTTTTGATTTTTCATTGGGAGGAAAGCAAATCATAAAGTCCCAATACAAGTAAGTTTCCTGGTTTTTCCAAGTGTTCCTAAACAGACCCACTGACTTTTAAACTCCAATTCGGCTCCAACTCTTTTCCCTGCTCCAGAGCAACCAGATCTTATTACTACGCCGATCTACACATCTGTTTTTGTTTTGCTTTTGGAAAAGTCAAGATTAGAATGGCAGGCAATAGTAGCGGCAGCAGCAGCACCGATCCCCAATCGGGGGGCCCCGGGGCCTGGGCGTCCTTTCTGGGCGCCGCCGTGGACGACAACGCCCAGTCGAGCACAATTCAGTACCGGCCCGGGCAGACGGTGCTCGTCTACCACTGCAACGTCCTCCACAAGGCCCAGGTGCTGCAGGTGCTCGTCTCGCAGAAGTGCCTGCGCCGAAGTCAACAGCAGCTGATGGGACCATTATCTTCCTCATTGCTGGCTGACGACGAGGAGGTGAGCTTCGTCTACCAGGTCCACTGCTCCGGTGGGAATTGCCCCCTGGACCGGTGCGTCTCCGCCGAGGAGATTCTCCCCTTCTCGGAGGACGGCCTGGCTCAGGCGCAGGAGAGAACGGTGGCGAGTAGCATTTCTGAGGCGATGAAGAGCATTGTCCGCCAGAAAAAGCCCAACAAGACCACCGGCAGAAAATGAGGTGAGCCGAGAGGAGAAGATAATCTTTGTGGTGGGGTTTCAAGTAAAAACGGTTGATTGAAGAGGCAGACCACCACCACCTTAATCACCGAGCTCAACTCACACACACAAACACACAACTTGAAGAAAGGGAAAGAGCTTTCATCACTGAACCTGTTCTCACATGTAAAAGCACTGAACAAAAAAATACACCAAAAACACACAAATCAGCTCACCCATCATTCCCCGCCAATCTCCCAACTTTCTTCCACATTTTCCCACAAGTGTCTACACTCACTTTCTGTTGTCTCTACTGTTTCATATTTTTGTTTAACCTTTCCCCCTTTTAAAACCTTTCTTCATTATTTCCTGGCAAAAATGTTTTTGTTTTTCATTAAAAAAATCTATCTGTTGACAAATATCCACAATTGCACTATTGCACTAATGCTGCATCAGTGAGAAGGCGTTGCCTGGGACTGATGTCAAGCTGCCTGCTGAAGCACTGTCACCCGCCCTGTCACCAGCTGGCGACTGTGCTGTGCTGCACTGCATTGATGAAGGGGCAACAAAGATGCACAATGCACTCACAGTGCACTGTGTTGTGCATCAAGACCACGCTAAAGTGCGTCCTCGCCAAAAGTGTTGGCCCAAAAGTGTTCTCCGCTTCTTCTCTACAACAAATTTAAAGACCAATAAGTGGTCGTGGAATTGTGTGCATTCTACTGTTGCAATCTTACTTTGACACAATTTTATTATTAGGACCATTTAGTTTTACCAAGAGGCGCTGCTCCTGCCTTGACCACTGGTAGCACTGGTCACTCATTTTGAATCATCAGGTGGTGGTGGTAATGACAATCTTCAGAACGGTTTGTTATTAGTTTTATGTTTATTTGGCATTCATTAATGCTCACACATTCATTCAATGATGTTCTTTTTTCCAGAATTTTAGAAAGCAATCATTTTAATCTGCTGGAAGTGCTATTTTGGACTGTTGGTTATCCTTGTCTGCCTTAAACATCAAATAATCAATCAGTCACTTGCCGCAAGTTTTAACTTTCAGTTAAGCCAATTTCACATCTTACCAGTTCACTACTATTCTCTGTCACCACTTTTTTTGTAGTGTAAGTAAATTTGATTCAACCTTTTGACCTGCCGCCTAACTTTTAAGCTTTTAAGTTTCAAAAAACTTTGTTTGACTTTCACCACCAGATTTGGAAAAGCGAGAAGCTGATTACCGGTTTTGGTACAGTCTTTACGGCAACGGTACCTCCTCACTGTACTTCACAGCCATCACAACCAACATTTCAGTCGCATTGAAATGAATCGCCGAGGCCGCCGTCGTCAAGAAGCGGTCCACCACAATGTCCAAATTCCTGAATTGTCATCCTCGGACGGTGCGGTTCCAGAAGAGAATCGACGACAGCAGCCGCTACGAGTTGCCTTTGTCAGCGAAACAGAGCGGCTTCGTCAAGAAGGCTGGCGACTGCAGCATCACTCGCGGTTACAACGACGCAATCAACTGCTCATTCACCAGCAGCATGGGAATGGGAATGGAAATGGAAATGGGAACCCCCACAATCTGGCAGTTGATGGTGCTCCCAACGATGCGATAGTGGTAGCCGTCGCTGAGCACATGCAGCATGACCAGAATGTCTTTGTTGCAGCTCACAATGACAACCCGCAAGTTCGGCGAGTTCGGCGACGAATACCGACCAGTCTTCTTGTCCAGCTAGTCGATGCGATCTACCTGACAGTTGTTGATCAGTCGCAACTGTCTCCACTAGCACGTGACATCTTCTATCACTTTAAGTCTGATTTTGACTGTCTTCTGCGTTTTTCCTGGAGCAACTTCCATGAACGCACAAACCACTTTCTGTACCTGCCGGCCCGATCAATGGCCATCATTGAGGCAGTGGCTCGTGAGCTTGGTGTTCCCTTGGGTTTGGGTGATGATGGCAGGCCGGTAATGCTACCACCACCACTACCACCACTACAACAAGCCGCCGCCGTCGGAGAAAACAACAACAACAACAACAACGAGGAGACTGAAGAAACTGTCCATTTTCTTTTAGCCCACTTTGTTGCAGACAATAATGGTCAGCCACTGCCAATGAGTCAACAGCAGCAACCGGAGCAATATCTTTATGAGGTCTACCTTAATGCAACCTACGCTCAACAGGCGATCGTTGGCTACCTACACCGGTACACTCCGCACCGCTACCAGCAGCAGCGTCTAGAGCTGGAACTGCTCTGCATTGGTGAGCATCTTTTACTTGCCTACAATCAGGGCAGCCCTGGCGTGGCTCAACCTCAACTTCAGCCTCAACAGCAACAGCAACAGCAACAGCAACAGCAACAGCATCAGCAACAGCCCCAAAACAACATCATTACTCGTTCAATGAGTCGCCGAGGGATCAGTCAGCAGGGACCGGCATGGCACCGCAATGTCCAATGTCGGGAAGTGTCCTCGTCGAGAACTGCATTTCCTGAAGATATCATTCAACAATTGCGATTGCAGCCTCCGACGGACTTTGAACAAAACGCTGCTGCCTATGTTGCTATCGAAGGCTGGTGGCTGATTCTTCACTCGCGCCTACAGCGCTTCACTGAACTCATTCGCCAACAAGCGGCTGATGTCGTCTTCAATGTATTCGTAGCGGGGCACTACGTTGACTATCCGCTCCTTCCGCCTGATTACCCCAATGATCGTCAGCATGAGGAGACTTACCGACGGGTGCCGTTCCTCCTCCTCGACCAGCTGGTCGATGCAATGGGCCTTTCCTTCGAGGATGCGCCCCAGCTGCAGCTGCAGTTGTCACCACCAGCAATTGCTCTTTTTGCCCAATTTTGCTTCGAGTTCTGCAACATGTTGTGCATCTTCTGGTGGTGGTTTAATGAGGATGCCAATCGTCGGTTGATGTGCCTGCCGGCGCGATCGATGGCCCTCCTTGAAGCAGTGGCCCGTCAGCGTGGCTTTGCTCTGGTTCTGGTTGATGGTCACGGCCAGGAACTACCACAGCTGCAGCCACCACCACCACCACCTCAGGCCGTTGTCAGGGAAGAAGACGACAACAACAACAACGACCACAACAACGAAGAGGAAGCAGCCATCGAGGAGGTGGTTGCCTTTCTTGGCGCCCGTTTTGTGCCCGAACATGACCGGCCACGACGCCGCCATCAAGGACAGGAGCCAGAGCCAGTTGCGATGCTTCAGTACATAGTCTACGCTCAAAATCTGCTGACTGCCTGTTTGCACCAGTATGCTCCGCACTATCTGCAGCGTTTAGAGCTGGAACTAATGTGCATCGTTGAGCATGTTTTGCCTGCTGCCAATGCGGACAATCAAAGAGTTGAGGGGGGCGATCAACCTCAGCAACCTCAGCGACCTCAGCAGCAGCAGCAGCCCGAACAGCAGCCAAGAGATGCACTTGATGGTTGATGATACACACATGCTGCACATTTTATTCAAAAGTTACTGTTTATTTTTTGTATTTAATTTTTATGTTACTTACATATATATATTTTATCTCACACCATCTCAGGAATTTTCGTATTGTAAAATAAAATTGATTTTAATTCTAACTTTTAGAATGGATGGGTGTGTGTGTGTGCACGTTTAGTTTTGAGGAGCAGTGTTATCAGAACACTGATCGGTCTCCTTTTCTTTAACTTTGATGGTCAACTACTAAATTCTACTCTGTGCTGATAGCTCTAAACTCTAACCACCTTTTTTACTATTGATTTGGAGGCATCACAGCCTGATTCTCTCAACCTATCAAAATTTGCACTGTCAGTCTCTTACTCATCCTGACCTTTATTTGCCACCCTTTATCTCTATCTCTATCTTGATCTCTCACCCTTACATAAGCAGACCTCATGGAGACACACACTGTCTTTACCAGTTGGTACCCTCAGTCTGGCCACTGGTCACCACCCATCCAATGCACTTTCTGTATTCATCCTCGTCAGTAAAGGTCTCAGCCACTACACCTTTTTTGCCTTGAAACAGCATAGCTCCCAAGTTTCACACGTGAAAGGCCGGCTCCACTATAGTAATCTGTTTCACCAGCAGACGACGCTAAAGTGCTCATACACTGCACGTACTCTGCTCAGCGAGACGCAAAGGATTCGCGAGATTGCGCTGTGCTGCTGTTACTCTCTCTCTCTCTCTCTTTCTCTGTGTTTGTTTGTTTTGAGGTTCTGGTGATAGTGGTGGTGATGGTGGACCGAACTTTTGCATCTCGACTCTGAAACAGGCAAGTGGGTGTAACTATGTCACTGTGTGTGTGTGTCTTATAAAGCTTCAAGCGTATACTTAAAACCACTTTCTAAAAGCTTGGTTTTTCATTATTTAGCTTGCAGAAATCAGAGCCTGTCTACCAGTCAACGTTTTGCGTACTTTGGCCACTTTGGATCAGGAGTGGTAGCCTTATTGGTAATATTAGAGTTTAATGTTGTAGTGGTGCTTGCTGTTGATGAATTTGTTTTTCCATCACTAACCGTTTTCTTTTCATTTTGTACTTCTAGAGGTCCAGGCACCTTCTTCAACTTTGTTGCTGTCAGTCACTGAGTCTTCTTCCTCAGACATCTTCCGTCATTTGAAACAGTTGTTTCATCATTCAGCACTAAATCGCTGCCTTTCTCTTTCTCTTTCATTTTATTAACTTGCAAGAGGTAAGTGTTTTGCTATATGTTTGAAAAGGTATTTGTTAGTGTCTCTAATCAAACCCCCACCCTTTTGCCCTGACTAGTGAAACCCAAACGAGCTTATAGCGCGTTTTGCACTGTACCTTACCATCACCACTAAAACCACACATTCTTTAGGACCCGTACCGAGCATTATGCTTCGCATCAACAGCCGTCGCAGACAGCGATTTGAGCTGCTGACAGCGGCGGCCGACGACGAGACTGGTCGGATCTTTCTCAGCGGCTGGCGACAGCGAAACTCCGCCAACTTGCAGCAGCTAATGACGCGCTCCCTCACAAGAGACGAGCCTTTCCTGAATCTAAACCTAAGCCTGAACCAAGGCCAGTACCAGTACCAGGACCAGGACCAGGACCAGGACCAGGACCAGGACCAGGACCAGAACGAGAACATGGAAAATGCTCAAGGGGAGGAGGAAGAAGAGGAGCCGACGGTGACGGTGATCGCCGAAGACGACATGATGGCCGGCCAGCCAGGTCACCGGGCCGTCGAGCAGTACTCTGCCGAGCGCCACTATTCGCTGCGTTTTCTCTATAACCTGGTGAGCGCCGTGTACCTGGCCATTGGCGAGCAGCGCAGCCTGCCGTCGCGACCACTGCGAGCCCTCTTCAGACGCTTCGTCGACGACCTGGACCAGCTGTTGAACCGCCTGATGTCTCACTTCAACGACAGCAGCGTCAGCACGCAACCGAATCGCCGCTGCCGTCTGGTTCTGCTTCACCAGGACGTGCACATCCTCGAGGCGGTGGCCAGGTCGCGCAATGAGCCGCCCATTCTAGAACACCTTGGCAACGATCATTCTGGCCATCATGGCTCCATGACGCCCCTGGAGGCGCTGGACACCTTTGAGATGGCGGAGGAAGCTGAGGAGGTGGGCAGCTTCATCGCTGGCTTCTTTGACATTCCGGTGAGCGATGACCACTTGCTGGCGCCGCTGCCGCCGACGTCGCCGTCGCCGCCGCGACGTCATCCTGCGGAGAGCTCCTTCGAGGTGCGTACTAATATTCTCTACGCGCAGGATCTGTTCTTTGGCTCCATGAGCCAGCAGGTGGGGCTCTACCGACCAGAAACGCTCCTTGAACTGGAACAAGCGGCAAACAGACTTGCACAAAATGCACGTGATCGCCTCAATCAACTTCGTGCCAGTGGCAACAATGGTGGTGAAGGTGGTGGTGGTGGTGTTGGCAGTATTCATAACCAGACTAACTAACTCTACGGCCTCGATGGCAAAAGCAGCAGCAGCAGCAGCCACAGCATCATCCCGGAAACCGAAAAAGAATTCAATTAACCCCGTTAATAAGACACAGACAAAGACACGCACACACACACACACACTGTAAATGGCAGTAGTCTACTACTGCTACTAATTCATCTGCAATTTTCTTATTTTTGTTTTTATTTGAACTTAATTTTGATTTACTTATCTATATCAGCACATTTGATAATTATCGATGCTTTTTTTGAAAGAGATACCATCAACATCAACATCATCAAAAACAGCATATGATTTTCAGTTTTTATATTTTCACTACTACCAAAGTAAATTATACCTATTTGACTGGCTAAACTGGTTGGTAATCAAGCGCTGGCCAGTTTTTCATTGCACTAAACTACTGCAAAACATTGTTTGCACTGTAAAGTTTTGTTTTACAGTGTTATTTGTGCCTTTTTTGACATTTTGAGAAACTGCTCTTAATAAAAGGATTGGCCAAAAATCAGACAGTTTTATAATAAATGATAAGTTCACGCGCTAGGGACCAAAGATAAATGGCGTTTGCTTGTATTGCTTGTGCAGCGCACACTTCTCTCTCCTTGACTTCAATCAGTAAAATACGTTGGACGGCCGTGGCAAGCAATGGTAAGCAAATTCGCTTTCCTGCCTGCAAGTTTGTCTGCCTGTCTGTCTTTCCCTCTCTTTGCCTGTTCTGCTACTAAAGACAGCAAAGACGCACTATAAAAACGACGCAAAAATTGCAAACGCAGAATTTAAGTGTTTGTTTTAGAAGTAATTAGTTCTAACTTAAAAAGGTGAAATTAAAAGGGTCAGTCAACTTACCAGATAGTCAACCAGTTCATTCAGACAAAACTAAATATTGCAGCCAGTTAACTTTGTAAGGGTGAAGAGGTGACAAGGTGACGAGGTGACAAGGTGATGAAAGTGCGAGCTGAGAAGAAAATGTAGCAGCAGTGTGCAGGGTAAAGAATCACACAATTGATAATCACAAGTATTAAAAAGGTCAATTAAGCTCATTCGATTGCAGGGCACATGATGAGTTGGCTTAGGTAGTAAAAGTTGTAACTAAAGGGAGGTAGACAAAGACAGTCCTAGATAGTTTTGAGGAAAAAATTGAATTTGGCTGCTGCTACTTCAGGCAGCGGCAGCAGCGGCGGCAGCGGCAGCAACTGAGGCTGTGGCACTGTGTGACTGCCTGATCTTGGGCAACCTGCAAAGGTGCAGAACGTCGTTGCTACTGCTTTTTTGCCGATGCTGCTGCCGTTGCTGCTGCCGTCTTTGCTGCCCTCAGCACAAGTTTGCCACACAGTGTAAGTGTCGACTATCGACAGTGTATATGTGTGGTTGTGTGGTGCTGGTGCTGGTTCTGGTGTGTGTGTGATCGAGATTGCGCAGAACAGCAGCAGCAGCAGTTTTGCAAAGCTTCAGCGCGCCAGCCAAGCCCAGCTTGCCAAATAGGCAGATAAACAGGCAGTGGGCAAATTGTGTTAATGTAAGGAAAGCTAATAGTGTCTTTTGTCGAGCATTTGTTTGACAATTTTTTAAACATTTCAAAGGCTTTTCAAAATACTTTTTGATGCTGTTAACAGTATCAACTATCTGAGCAATTAAAAGATGTTTTTTTTGTTTTAACTATTAAGATGCTTTTCATGCTGATGATTGATGGCATTGCATTAATTGCACTTTAGGATGATAATAAAATTGGACTTTAATTTGCTAGTTTGCCAAATTCTTTCTTTTATTTTGCAGTAACTTTTCCCGCCTTTGCACTACTAACGGGGCCAATTTTGCAAAAGAAGACTGGCAAAAAACTGTTTCAACTCTTTGTGCCTCATTTTGGGTACGATTGCGGTTGAATTAGCCACAAAGCGCGCATTTCTTTGTGTACAAAAAACATCCAGCCTGATTCGTAACCAGATGATTTCTGGCACATGGTTAGCTCTCAACAAAATCTAATCTGCTTTTAGCCAAAAACAAGCCACTGTTTTGCAATCAATCAATTCTTGCACACAGATGGACCAGTCTAGCCAGCTAGTCAATCCAAACTCATCTGGGCCATCAAAAACAGCATCAGTCCAGGCAATGATCAATTCGAGTGCGCATTGCAAACTTGTCTTTACTTGTCTCTACTGCAAAGGCGAGTATTGCCCAAACGCCGAGCACCAGTGTCTTCACGTCGAGAAGTACCGACCTAGTGCGATATCTTTGGCGACACTTCTAAAAATGATGAGCAAAAACACAACCCACAAAACTAGCCTTTGCAGTTCAAAAAAGTTGCGCGCTGCTAAAATAAAACCAAATAAAAGTACTAAACTTCCTAAACAGACCACTACTACTATTATTTTAAAAATAAGCACTGACAAGACTTGAAGCCATCAAGAACGTCTGAAATCGTTGTTCAAGCAGACCGCTGACCAACTGCCAAAGAAAGAAGATAAACCTTTCAAGTGTCTTGTTTGTGGCAGTTACTTTGTCGCCTTGTCTAGTCTGAAAGTTCACTTTAAGCGGTTTCACGCCGAGGTGGAGCAATTAGACTGTCCACTGTGCACTGATTCAAAATCTGTCACCACTTCGACCACAATCAAAACGACGACAACACCTGTTCATTCTTACAGATTTGTAACTCAGTTGTACAATCACATTAAAATGTGCCACTCAGAGGAGGAAGAGGTGCAAAACTTTAATGACCACTTGAAAAGGGCACTTGTTACAGCTGAGGAAAAATTGAAAAGGAAATCAAAAGAATGGAACTCATTGGACATCATTAGAATGCCATTAGAACATTTTAACACCAAACATTACATCTGTATTTAATTGGAAATAAAAACTTTTATTTAAGCAGATCACTACAATTTTGTTTTATAAATTTCCATTTTGATCAACAGTGATTTTCTCATTTATGTTTAAATCAATTTTCAGTTTTTGAGCCAAATTAACACGCTGCAAAAAAGGCGCGCAAAGTTTCACCGGTGGTCAACACACAGTACGTAAAGGAAAAGGAAAAGAAAAAGAGGAAGAAAGACAAACACGCTTGCGCGCGCTTTTTTCAGAGCTTGTCTCTGCTAGTACTTGGCATAATCAACTGGACGCACTAATCTGGCAAATTTTAGTGGTGGAAGAAACGCACATAAGGTGGCAATGGCATTACGGCAAGTGTATTTAGAAACCCACTGTGCGTGGCGCAGATCACCCAAAGGGGCAATTCACAGATGCCTGGCAATGCCGGTGACGGCAGATGACTGACGTGCACTGCCGACCACTGTCGCCGCCACTGCTGCTGCAGTGGAAGAAAAAGGAAGCAAGGAAAGTGCGTGCGTGTGGAAAGGAGCAGCGCTCTCCCACTGTGCGGAGACTGAACGGACGGTTGCCCATTCTTCTCAACTGCCCATTTTCGCCTTCTGCGGCAGCCTCACATCAGTGTCCTCATGTCGGTTGCCTGATGAAGAGGACATGAGGATATTCTCCTAGCGAAGACCAACTGAAATAAACGACGAAGATAACACTTAATGGTGGCTAGCTGATTGGACTGCTTGAAAAGTCAACTGAGACCCAAAAGCTAGTTTTGACGAAAGGCAGTTGCATTGATAAAGCACTCTCAGGTAAGGTGCGCTTTTGTCTGCTTGATAAAGTCTTTTATTCCATTTTTGTAATTTTTTCTAGATTGTGTGCAACTGCAATTGTCTAACTGTGAACTGTAACTTGTGTTTGGACGATTTGATTATTGACCATCTACCAGAAAGAACCGTTGGTTGTTTCAACACAATGTCGTCTAAAAGGTAAGCTTAATAATAACCGGCAATCAATTGGCAATCGTTTTGACTGTTTCACACAAACTGCCAACACTTTTGCATCTTTAGACCATTTGTGCTTTTAAATCCTTTTATTCTTACTCATCTGTTTTACCTACTTGTTTTGCAATACAGTCAACCAGGTTTGTCGGAGGGCCGAAATGATGCAAATAAAATCACCTCCGAGATGACCAAGTACATCGACAGTATTCCAACAAACTCCGCCAACAGTAACAACAACTCTGTTGGCTGTGCATTCAAAAAGCCCAAGCCAGCAACTAAGGCGGCTAAATCCAAAAGAGCAACATCTGCAACTAAAGCTCTAGCTAAGACACCTTCTTCAACTAAAACACTACCACCACCACCACCGCCCCCTGACTTGCCCTATCTACCTGCTGAACTACGCAATAAGATCATCGATAAGTGTCTGAAAATGCGTGATGATGACACCATTGGTAATGGCCCAACATCAAATGATCACCACCACCATCAACGTTCACTGCACAGCATCAACGTCACCGATCTGCTGTCCTTTCGCCGGGTAAACCACTCCTGGGCCCGGGACATTGACGACTACCTGTGCTCACTGCAATCGATGACGCTGGAAATAGTGCCCGGGCCGCGGGAGGTCGCCGACTACTTCCACAAGCTATCGCTGCCGCCCGGTGGACCAATTAACATTTCCGAACGGACGGTGTCCGTCGAGGAGGCGGTGGCAGTGGGCTTGAACATTGCCTCCAACTTTGGCCGCTATTCTCAAATGCTCAACAGCTTCAACGAGGCTCGACACAGCTTCGTTAATCACGACCACCGGACGACGCCCTTTTACCACCAGCTGCCTGACGGGCCGGTCTTCCGCGTAACCACCAAGCAGCTGCCCGGGTTTGTCAACATGCTACGAAGTTGCCTGAAGGCAAAAGATGATGATGAAGGAGGTGGCTCTGGAGAGCTGCAGCTAAGGTCCTTCTCCTTTGCCTTCCACTACAATCATCCGCGTGAGTGCTTCTACAGACTGGTCCGCCACAAGGTCGATCACTTTGCCATCATTACCAAAGGTTTGTTTAGGATGGTTTGTTTTTGCAATTGAAACCCGTTTAATCTTAAAAATCCTTTTTTTTCATTTGAAAACCCTTTTCTCTCTTTGCCTCAGATCTGCCGCTTCTAATCGATCTGCTCGAGCTTTTTCCTCACCTGGAGCATTTCTGGCTGACGCTGAAGCTCTACATGCCGCAGTTTAGATTCATCTCCAGTCTGATCGACTACCTGGTGTCCCGGTACAGCCCCCAGACAAAGGCAGCCACCGAATCTCAAACTCAAACTGAAACGCCTCAGCGCCGCCTGAAGACGCTTGATCTTAACTTCCTTGACAGTGTCTTTTCCTCTGGCTGTGACATCAACAAGCTGACGCTCCTCTTGCCTCAGCTGAGCCACTTTGGCCTCACTCACCGCCTCTCCAAAGACGGTGATTTGTCCGCTCTGCTGCTCGCGGCCTCCTCCCGCTTGACCAGTCTCCGGCTGAACGCTTCGGGCTGTTCAGTGGACGACCTGCGCTTCCACCCGGACATCGCCGCCAGCGTCCAGTCCTTGGTGCTCACCGCTTCGCCCCCGGTCAGGCGCTTCTTCCTCGAGCGCTTTACCGCGCTGACCCGTTTGGTGCTGGTGCACTCCGATGATCATGGCTCTACCAGTAAGCTGGAGGTAAGCAAAAGAAGAAAAGCGTTTTTTTATCAAGAACTTTATGCTTCTTTTCAAAAGCCCCCCAAAACTAAATGTGTGTTTACATTCTTTGTTTTCAGAAGATTAACGATGAGCTGGAACCACTCAACGGCCTTCCCTCGCTACGCCGCCTGACGCTGGTCAATTTTGACCTGCCTGGCGGTGGGAAGTGTAAGAAGCAACAGCTGAAATTGCCACAGGTCACCTCGCTGACGCTGGTGCCCGGCTCGGGAAAGGTCTTTCTGGAAAACTTTCTTGTTGACTCGCTGCTGCCGGTTGCTGCTGCTGCTAATGTTGCTGTTCAACGGCAGAAGCATCAGCATCAACAGAGAAAACAATTTGAGGAAGAAGATGAAGAGGAAGAGGAGGAAGAATATGATGAGGAACGCGAGAGTAGTGACGGTGATTCAGCTGCCGATGAGGAAGGTGACGAAGGTGCTGAAAATGATGATGAAACTTATTATGAAGAGGATGAAGAATTTGATGAGGAGTTTGAAGAGGAGGAAGAGTTTGAAGAAGACGAAGAAGAGTTTGAAGAAGACGAGGAAGAGTTTGAAGAGGATGAGGAATTTGATGAAGAGTTTGAGTCTGACGAAGAGGACGATGAGAACCGCCACAACTCCCGGAACGCTCAGGCCAAAAAGGTTCAAAAGGTGGTAGACGTCAAAGAGCTGGCAAGGACACTTCGAACGCAGTTTCCCGCCCTGACCACTCTCACAATGATGGGCGTCGTTTGCCGGCCTCAGCATGTCACCGGTCGGCTGGGCGAAGCTCTGGTGGCACCGCTTTGCAAGGAAGTCAATGGCAGCCGCGGTGGTGATGATAAAGATCCGAAACATCGTCAAGAGGAGCAGCAACTGCCGATTCCGCCCTATCCGGCCGACTTTAAGCTGCAGCTTCAGCTGGCGGACAGCATTGCCGCAAGTTCGCAAGAACGCTGGCGCTACGGCCAGCAGTCAAACCACCCAAACAACGGTTTCCGATCGTTGCCCCTGGTGAGGACGCCCGCTGAGCTGATGGTGAACTGCAAATGTGACAGCAAAGACGGAGAGTACTGTCCTCTGGATGAGAATTATGATGACTATTATGATGATTATGATGAAGAGGGTGATTTTGAGGAAGAGGAGGAAGAAGAAGGCGATGAAGTAGCGCAAGTCTAGCAGTATTACATCTTACACTCACACTTCAGAGCAAATCTCCTAATACAGACAATTGTTTTAAAGCTAGAGGTAGACAGTATTTCAGTTTCAATTTAATCTTGATTGCCTAAAAAGTTGTAATGATAAAGTGATGTAATCATACAAAGTAAAAGTACAGTGACTTGTTAATGGTGGTCCCAAATTAATGAAAATTTTGTTGTAATTTGAAAATGTTTGTTCACAGTTTCTGAAAAACAGGCGTAAGTTTTTTCATTGTACTTTAGTACTGTTGTAGACAAAATGTTGGATAAAAGCAAAGCTTCGGAAACTTTATGCAAGGTGGTTGTCTCGTCTAAACTAAAAATGTACAATTTTTAAGTGTTCATTTGTTTGAATTTACAATTGTGTTTCATAAAAATACAGAAAAAGTGGGTTATTGCAAAGGCTTGGGTGTGTGTGTTTGGAAGCAGAAAACGAAAAAAAGTAACCAAAAGGCAGGCGATTTCCACCGACCACCAATCTAGGTTTTCTCTGAACTTGTTGAGGAATTCAAAATGCCGAACTACACGCACTAACAATAGTGTACAGCGTCTACTAAACTAGCTGTACACTCACCATTTTATAACACAACTAACAACCATTAAAACCCCATCTTCCCAATACGTGTCTTGTTTCACTCTGCTACGTCCACCAACACCACAACAAAACTGGTACTTAGATGAGCAAGAAAAGGATGAGAGTGTATGATGGCAATCTACGGTCTAGCGTAGAACACATAAGGACCTGATCGGATCAGCAATGAGTTTTTCAGCAGTCTGGACTGCTTCACGATGACGGAACGGGATTTTAGGTCTGGTCGGCGCTGTTCGGGATTCAAACGCTGTTCTGCTGGGGATGATGGGAACGTTTTGCGCGCTCGTTGCCGAGAGCGACAGACGCTGTCGGTGGCTATGTGACGACAATCATCGTTCAATTATACGAATTCTAAAAGCAAAACAAAATTAAAATTATTGAATTGTGGTTCTAATGTTGAGGCTGGTTTATTGGGGAATAAGGACTGGTAATGAGATGGGGAAAACAGACTGGCAGAGTGTGCTTACATGAGGTAGGCTTATATACATGGGTGTCTGTCTGTGTGAGGAGGTGATTAAGGGTAAGTGAGAGGTGAACATGAGTGTGAGTATGAGTGAAAACGTGAGTCAAGGAGAGTTCCTTGTGGTGACTAAGTGCAGAGGCATTACACCTCCCCTTTTTGGTTGTGAGGAGTCCTTGATGAGTTTCTCAGGCGAGTCATAATCCTCCGCCAGGGTCGAGGACTTTCCGACAAAGTGTTCCTGATGCTAGGTGTCGGTCTGACTTGTGTTCGGTTATGCAAATGATGCGAACGCTGGGTTGCATCTCAACGAGGCCAAAGTTGAGCAGGCCATTGATCACGAGCGTTTCGGGATCCTTCTTTTGCTCGTCCTTCAGCTGGCTGAGCCTGAATGGCGACGAGGTGATGGCTTCTGCTCGCGAGGGAGCATCGGCTATGCTGCTGTTGACACCGCTGCTGTGGTGGAGTTTGTTGACAAACTCAGAGTTGAAGGAGAATGCTTGCGCTTGTGGCTGAGATTGGTGTTTGCGTTCGACAGATGTTGGATTCAGCTTGGGCAGCTGCTGAATGCGTCCATCCAGAGAACTGTTGATGGCTGATGATGAGGTTTGATCGCTGCTACCGTTGGCTGCGGAGAGCCAATGTTGGTAGTGATCAGGATGACGATGATGATGACGATCACAAGTTGTAAAAGCGTTCACGATGGCGGCAAAAAGCTTGTCTATGTGGCCTTTTGCAAAGTCCGAGTCGATGATCTCGATGACCGGATCGACTACCAGTTTGGATGGGAGGCTAGCAAGGCTCGAATGTACTGGGCTTCTTCATCGATGATGCCGAGGAAAATGAATTGGGCTTTGCAGAGCCTTACCCAGGTTGTTGGTGACTTGTCGATGAAGTCTGGCAGAAGCAGGTATGATGATGATGATGGCAAGGTGTCTGCTGCTGTTGCTGCTTGCTTGTTGTTGTTGTCGCCCATGTTGGCAGACGACGATGATGATGAAGATGGAGCGGCAAAAGAGTAAGGGAGCAGAGACTCGTTCCCAGAGTCGCGAGCTGCTGATGGCTCAGTGAGAGGATGCTCAATTGGAAGGTTGCTCCGTTGCTTGGCTGTTGTTTGTTGTTGTTGATGGCTCCCTCTTCTTCAGAAGTTGGAGTCCACGTTGGTTGTTGCCCGAGTTGTCGGACATCTAGGTGGACGGTCAAGAAGAAGAAGAGGTGTTCCGTTTTGCGAAGAAGAGGGGGAGCGATGTTGAAAGAGCGATCCAATCCGGCTCACCAATGTGGTGTCGATGTTGAGGCTGGTTTACTGGGGAATAAGGACTGGTGATGAGATGGGAAAGAGACAGGCAGACTGAGAGGCATGGTGACCAAGTGAGGATTGGTTAGGACCTGGTAGGGACTTGGTAAAGAGGCACTACTGAATAATTTAAAACTAAAAAACTTTTTTATATTTTATTATTTTAGAATGCGCCAAACGCATTTAAACGCCAGTTTTTCTAAATAATAACAAAAAATTCATATTTTGAATAAAAATCGCTCTGTCAATCGATTGTGTCGATACAATCAAATCAAAGTAAGCACATTGGCGCTGGGAAAGGCAATGCTATTTCAGCGCCGAGCCAAGGCGGGTCATTGCTGCAGACGCTGCACTGCTGCGAAGCATTGCCACAAGTCAGGCAAACTCCTCCTACAACTGCAGTCAGCACGTTAGAGCGAGCACCTCTCCAGGCTCAAAAACCGCCGATACCGCCGTTGCCGCCGCTGCAGATAAACACCAACAGTGAGCGCTTTGTGTGAGCCCTCTACAGCATGGCGGCAGTGACAGCAGACGCGGACCACTAACGCCAACCAGGACGACCACCATCACAACAGTGCGTAATAATCTCATCAATCATCTTTTTCGCAACTGAAGAACAACACCACAACTGAACGAACCATCGACACCGACATTCACCCCCTAACAAAACATTGTCACTCGCCTATCTTCAGCAACAAAGTAAGTTTTAGCTTAGGTGCTACCGAGCTTTTTGTTGTCTGCATTGGCTGCAGCCTCCTAGCCAGCTTCCACTCTAACATGATGCTACATTCTACTTTTTATCTTCAGCCTGATCTACCGATCTACTCTAGGGCAAAGAAAGAGTCAGGAGGGAAGATCGGAAAGATGAGCAGCAGCGCCACCAGCGGCGGCGAGGACGAGAGCAGCCAGCCGACGCCCTGCGGCAGCGGCGCCTCCAACGTCTCCACCTCGGTGGGCGGCGGCGACTTTGAGGTCGGCCAGCGGGTCTTCTGCTACCACGGCGACGTGATGTACGAGGCGCGCATTACCACCATCGAGCCGTCGGAGAATGCAGCGGAAGACAGCAGCTCCCTTCGCTACATGGTCCACTACCACGGCTGGAACAAGAGCTGGGACGAGTGGGTGCCGGTGGAGCGGCTGGAGCTGTACAACAGCGCCAACAAGGAGAAGGCCGCCATGACGAGGGAGAAGAAGCCGAAGCAGGGCAAGTTCAGCGGACTAGGTGGCGGTGGCGGATATTTCAATCGACGCTTCGAGGATAACGACGCGACTGGCCTTTCTGGCAGCAGCCTCGGACTGGGAGCTGGTGCTGCTGGGTCTAACGGCGGATTTGGCGGTTTTGGCAGTCACTCAGGAGGCGGCGTTTTTAGTTTTGGAGCATTTCGTGAACCAGGTAAGAGTGATATTCTTTTATTCTTTGTTTCATTTTGATTAGCTTTTGCGCGAGTTTAAGAGGCAAACATTGAGAATCTAAGTGAGCGGGTTTTGTGTTTTAGTATACTTGATGATGATGATGATTGTCAACAGTGGCAAAAAATTTCTCTTAAGTAACACAGAAAAGGCAACATGTTTAAGTTTTATCAATTCTTAAAAGAGAGAGAGAGAGAGAGAGAGAGAGAGAGAGAGAGAGAGAGAGAGAGAGAGAGAAAGTAATCTCCCTAAACATCAAAACTTTAAATCTAATCTTTTGTGCCCATTTTCACTTTCCTTAGGATCTATCTTTGGCAACGGCGCAATTTCAGGCACGGTTACCGGACTAGGCCAGCATCAGCACTACCCCCGCCTGAACAGCGCTGGCCTGCCGCGAAACAAACCCGGCCCGAAGGCCGGTTTCCGACGATCTCAGGGCGTCAACGGTGAGGATGGCCGTCGCGGCGGCGGCGCTGGCGGACGCAGTCATCCTCGGGGCGAGTCACGCGGAGAGCCCGGTCGGGGCGGCGGTGATTCGGGAAGTTCGGCTCGAGAGCACAAATCGACCGGCATCGACGAGGACGACCTGCCGCCGCTGCCGGACACCAGCGTGAAGCTGCCCTCGACGCTGCTGCCGCCGCTGCCGCCCGCCACGCTGGCCGCACACCTCTTCGACGATGGGCTGCACTGGGCGCACGTGCAGAAGCTGCTGCTGCCCGTGCCGAAGGGCCTGACCAGCATCGACGGCCTGCTGGACGACTGGGCGGAGGCGCGCCGCCTCCAGCCGCCCCCCGGCTGGTCCGCCTGGTCGGCCATTCTGGTGGCGCAGCAGACGCGCCTCCTCTTCAACGGCTTCGCCCACCGGCTGGTGCTCACCGAGGTGGAGCTGCTGCAGGCGGGCATGACGCTGCAGCGGATGAAGGTGCTCCAAGAGGAGCGCAAGGAGAAGGAGAAGGCCAAGGCGGAGGCTGCCGCTAAAGTGGACGACGCCGCCGCCCAAGGTGGTCTGCAGACTGGAAAAGCTGCAAATACTGGAGGAGAAGGAAAAAGAAGCAGCTCAACTTTAAAAGGTCGTTTCTCTTGCTCAGCGCCCCCGTGGCTGAAGGAGTACACCGGCAGCCCCAAGGACATGGAGCCCTGCGACAAGGTGCTCGCCGAGGTCGACCTGACGGCGGCTCACCCGCCGATGCACCTGATCCGACTGATGATGATGGCGCCGACGCTCTTTCGCGATTGCGGCCTGGAGGTGGCCACCGACGCCATCACTCGCAGCATCGTCCACACCTTCTGGGCCGACCTGCTGGACTACATCGAAAGCCGGGCGGAGGAGCTGCTCTCCAATCCTGCCTACTACGGGCCCATCACTCAGGAGGACCTGGACTTTACCGCCTCAATCGCCGAAGACGATGACGTTGACGTTGACGTTGACGTTGACGATAGCGATGAAGATGAGGAAGACGATAGCGGTGAGGATGACGATGACAATGACGACAACGATGACGATGATGACGACGATGATAATGATGATGAAGAACTGGAAGAGGATGATGAAGGAGAGGAAGAGGCGGAAGAAGAAGGAGAAACGGTCAATGTGAAGTTTGAAAACGAAGTGGACGAGGTCGAGGACGAGGAAAAGGAGCTGCTGCTCTCCGTAGATGAAGAGGCAATGTCAGTGGATGAAGAGGCCATGTCAGTGGATGGTGAAGCGTCGGTGGTGGTTGACGAAGAGGGCGATAGTGAAGAAGACGATGAAGAAAACGATGAAGAAGACGATGAAGAGGATGATGAGGAAGACAGTGATGAAAGTGAAGAAGAAGATGACGAAGAGGAAGCTGCGGAAAAGGTTGCAGCCGCTCAAAAGTTTGCGGAGATTTACCACAGCAAAATGGCCGATTGCCGAAAGAAGGTCGAGGAAGAGATGGCCAAAAAGGAGGAAGAGGCACCAGAAAATGGAAATGAAAATGAAAGTGCAAAGGAAACTGAAATGGAAAACAAAAACGAAAAGGAAAAAGAGAAAACAATTGAAATTAAAAATGGAAATGAGAGCAATGAAAATGAAAACGAAAAAGAGATACAAACCGATATTGAAAACGGTGCAGACGAAGAGGCAGAAGAAGAAGAAGCCAATGAGGAGGAGGAGGAGGAGGTTGAGGGAGACGACGACGAGGAAATTGATGAAGAAGAGATGGAGGATGAGGAGCAGGCAACGATGGACATTGATGGCGAAAACGCCGAATCCGCCGATGCTGACGTGGAGGACTCGAATGCCGAACTCGAAATCGATGAGGCGGAAGATGAAGTGTACGACACTGAAGACCGAGAGGATGAGGAGGGGGATGGTGGTGACGAAGAGGAGATGAAGGATGAGGAGGAGGAGGAGGAGGATGACGACGACGAAGAAGAAGAGGATGACGAGCCTAGAGTGGACGCTGCCGCTGAAGAGGGCGACGATGAGGCCGAGTATGATGACGACGACGACGACGACGACGGCGACAACCAGGACGAGGAGGACGAGGAGGACGAGGAGGACGAGGAGAACATTCATCAAAATGACCCCGATTCCGCCGATGCCGCCGCCGACCACCAGCAGCCCCAGGTGATTGGGAACCGCGAGCGCCCGCTGCTGCAGCTGGAGGAGCTCCAGGAGGAGGGCCACGAGCCGCACGTCCTCGTCGAGCTGCCGAACCAATTTGAGCCGGCGGAGCTGCTAGTGCCCGGACATGGCCTGATTGCGCCGCTGCCGCCGCAGGCTCGCGTCATGCCGCCCGACCACGACCTCGATGTCAATCACTTTGCCATGTTTCGCCGAGAGTGAAGCCCTTGCTGTGCGCCTGTGTGCATCCCTATCCCCATCCATTCGTTCATTTTCGTTCATTCATCTAATCTTTCATTCTACTTACTGTCCATTTACTCTCTCTCTCTCTCTCTCTCTCTCTTTCTCTCTCTCTCTCTCTCTCTCTCTCT
>JAALOO010000202.1_pt1 | contig 53687 bp, 37 predicted proteins | sample 7257641 | NCBI WGS metagenome assembly JAALOO01 (sample SAMN14085613, study PRJNA598686) | mite metagenome | biome: ENVO:01001000; feature: ENVO:01001002; material: ENVO:01001226; isolation source: single female mite from University of Michigan culture on fish food culture... ...
ATTACAAACACTCTTCACATTTGGGTGCAGATTGGTTTTACCTGCAGAATACCTCATTTGCGTAGAGAGAATGTTTTCGCGCTTCTGTGGGCTTGTTTGACCACTACTGCACTGCACACACAAAGAGGGAATATTCCCAAAGGACACTCAAAGGCTGTCGCGCAGTGTGTGACAACACGTGCTTCCAGTCATTCTCTCTCTTCATCTCTTACGAGCAACAGCAGCATTTGATTGACTTCCCTTTCCAGAGTCCACTTTTTTCTGATCATGCCACCTCGTCGACCCTTAACCGATTTGGACCTGATCACCGTCATCAAGCAGCTAACGCCCAACAGCCAACTGAATGCGGCCCAGATGAGCCCTCGATGCAGAACTTTGGTCCGAGCAGCTAACCGTAGGGTGAAGTCGCTGGCCATCACAGACAATGACAATTATAATAAAACTCAGATATATTTTGAATGTTCATCCATCGCATCCAGGCCAAGCATGCGAAAATTGAGAAAAGTCGACCAGTTCTTCTCTGACTTTCCAATGATCAGCACTCCTCTCAGCAAGTGGAACTGTCTAGTGGTGGTGGACAATGAAGTTGAGATTGATTTACCAACCATCGAACTGATTGTCGACAGCTTCTCTGCGGTCACTGCTCTAAAGTTTTTTGCACTCCGCAACAACGCAATTCTGAAGTTCTGCGTGATGCTGTTGCAGCAACCCCAATGGACCAACCAACTGTCCCATCTAATGGTTGGCAATTACAAAGATCACTCGTTTCAAGAACAGATTCCTACTGAGCTCGTTTGCTCACTCATCACTGCCATCAACGGACTTTCAGCTCTCCAATGTCTGTCCATTCGTTGGCCTGGTGGAGAGTTGCCTGACTTGACAGTACTTAATCAGCTGAAAGCCATTGAGGTCGATTTCGATCATTTTATGTCTTGGTCCCCCACCTTTCTGCGCTCACTCGAACGCCTTGCATCGGGAAACATCGGTTTGCGGGTGTACTTCCACTCGAAAACATCCATTCAAAGCACAGATGCTCTGTTTGACCTCAGTCCGCCTTTTTGCCGGTGTATTGTCAACTATGGAATGAACTGGGAAGCATTTGCCTACCCTGATAACGTGCTTTTCCTTCTCTGTCAGCAGTTTTCTTCACTCGCCTCATTGCCCGTCAAGTGCACTGACCCAGCTCAGCTTCGGCCACTGTTCACCACCCTCGCCCATCTTCAACAGCTGGTCCACTTGTCTTTGGACATACAGTTGACTGAAAATCAAACCGAAGAGGAGTTGCGTCCGCTGGCACAGCTGACTTCGGTGCGAGCACTAGATCTGCACCTGACCGTCACCTCTCACTCGCAGGTGCGGTGGCTCAATCTCCAGCAGACACTGCCCAACTGTCAAGCTATCCATTTTAAGACTTTCAAATGTTCTAGGTGTGATATCATTCTCCATAGTTACCTTCAAGATGCTTATGACTCAGACCCGATTAGACGCTCTAATGCTTTTAAATGTCTGCGCCACTCACTTTCCCAACTTCACACTGGTGTTCACCGTGAACAGATCACTTTGGGCTACTGGGAGCCGTACCCTTCTCTGGAGCAAATCTTTAAATGATAAGCAGAAGCAGCAGTGAGCACAACAAACAACCGTATTCACTTCATACCCTTTTACACAGCGCAGTAATCTTTTCTCTAGAATCTTTCTCTTTCTTTCACTTTTTTCCCAGCGCTCTTTGTTCCTAAATAAACTGCTGACTATGGCTTTCACCAATAATTATTAACAATCTTTGCTGTGTTTTAGATCATGTTCTTATGTACAGTGCGAGAAAAATGGGACAATGTGTACAGAGTTTTACTGCAACCAAAACTACCATCGAATGGGCTGATCGCCACTGAAGTGATAAATTAAACTCTGAGCGAATGATCAAATCATCTTATTTCTCTGCTAATATAGCTGTCATTTAGTAACTCTTGATGATGATCACAACTTTTCGTCCTCTGTGTATTAGCCTAGGGCCGCTAGCAATGCCTGAGAAGGGAGAAGAATATTCCCAGTAGACACTCAATGTCTGCAGTGACTCTCGCGCAGTGTGACCACACGTGCTCGCAGTCATTCTCTTTTTTCTCCTTTTACGAGCAACAACAATAACAGCAGCACATGATTGACTTCCCTCCCCAACAGTCATCTTTCTTTCTTTGTGGTCCTCAATCGTCAGACTCCACCGTCGAAATGCCACCTCGTCGACCCTTAACCGATTTGGACCTGATCACCGTCATCAAGCAGCTAACGCCCAACAGCCAACTGAATGCGGCCCAGATGAGCCCTCGATGCAGAACTTTGGTCCGAGCAGCTAACCGTAGGGTGAAGTCGCTGGCCATCACAGACAATGACAATTATAATAAAACTCAGAAATATGTTGAATGGTAATCCATTACAACCAGGCCAAGCATGTAAAAGTTGAGAAAAGTCGACCAGTACTTCTCTGACTTTCCAATGACCAGCACTTCTCTCAGCAAGTGGAACTGTCTAGTGGTGGTGGTGGGCAATGAAGTTGAGATTGATTTGCCAACCATCGAGCTGATTGTCAACAGCTTCTCTGCGGTCACTGCTCTAAAGCTTGTTGCGACCTACAACAACGCAATTCTGAAATTCTTCGCGAAACTGTTGCAGCAGCCCGACTGAACCGATCAACTGTCCAAATTAATGGTTATCAATTACGACAATCTGCTGAATCCTACTGAGCTGGGCTGCCCACTCATCACCGCCATCAACGGACTTTTAGCTCTCCAGTGTCTGTCCATTCATTGGCCCGGTAGAGAGTTGCCTGACTTGACCATACTTGGTCAACTGAAAGCCATTGAAATCGATTTATTGAATTTCTCAGAGCTCAGTGGACCCTCCTTTCTGAGCTCACTCGAACGTCACGCATCGGAAAATGTCTGCCTGCGAGTGTACTTCCACTCGCCAAGATCCATTCAAAGTGAACAGGCTATGTTTGACCTCAGTTCGCCTTTTCGCCGCTGTTTTGTCAACTATGGAATGAACTGGGAACCATTTGACTACCCTGGTAACATGGTTCCCCTTCTCTGTCAACAGTTTCCTTCACTCACCTCATTAAGCGTCAAGTGCTCTGGCCCAGCTCATCTTCGGCCACTGTTCACCATCCTCTCCCATCTTCAGCAGCTGGTCCACTTGTCTTTGAGGTTAAAGTTGACTGGAAATCAAACCGAAGAGGAGTTGCGTCCGCTGGCACAGCTGACTTCGGTGCGAGCACTCGATCTGCGTTTGGAATTTACCTCTCACTCGCAGGTGCAGTGGCTCAATCTCCAGCAGACACTGCCCCACTGTCAGGCTATCCACTTAAAAACTTTCAGATGTACAAGCTGTGATATCAGTTTCTATGGATACATTCACGGTGTTAATAAGGCAAACCCGATTCGGCGCTCAAAGGCTCTTAAATGTCTGCGCGACACACTTTCCCAACTTCACACTGGTGTTCACAGTGAGCAGATCACTTCGGGTTATTGGGAGCCGTACCTTTCTCTGGATCAGATCATTGAGTGATAAGCAGCAGCAGAAAGTACAGCGAACAGTCGTATTCACTTCATACCCTTCCCACAGCGCAGTAATCTGTTCTCTAAACCTTTCTCTTCTCTCTCTCTCTTTCTCTTTGTTCCTCAGTGCTTGTTTCTGAATAAACTGCTGACTATAGTTTGCAGCAATAAAAATAAACATTTTTTGTTGTGTCCTAGATCATGTTTTTATGTACAGTGCAAAAAAAATTGGACAATGTGTACAGAGTTTTACAGCAACCACACCCACCCTCAAGTGGGCTGATCGCCACTGAAGTGATAAATTAAATTTTGAGCAAACGACCAAATAATCTTTTTCTCAATTAATTTAGTTGACTTTTAGTAACTCCTGACGATCACAACTTTTCGTTCTTTGTGTATTGGCCCTAAAGCCGATAACAATGCCTGAGAAGGGAGGGGAGAAGAATATTCCCAATGGACACTCAATATCTGCAGTGTGACCACAAGTGCTTGCAGTCATTCTCTCTCTTCTCCTTTTACGAGCAACAACAGCAGCAACACTTGTTTGACTACCTTTTCCAACGGTCATCTTTCTTTGTGATCCTCAATCGTCAGATTCCACCGTTGAAATGCCGCCTCGTCGACCCTTAACCGATTTGGACCTGATCGCCGTCATCAAGCAGCTAACGCCCAACAGCCAACTAAAAGCGGCCCGGATGAGCCCTCGATGCAGAACTTTGGTCCGAGCAGCTAACCGTCGTGTGAAGTCGTTGGCCATCACAGACAATGACAATTATAAAGATACTCAGAAAAAGGTTAATCGTTCATTCCTCGCATCCAGACCAAGCATGCGACAATTGAGAAAAATCGGCCAGTTCTTCTCAGACTTTCCGATGACCAACATTCCTCTCAGCAAGTGGAACTGTCTGATGGTGGGCAATGAAGTTGAGCTCAGTTCGCCAATTATCAAGCTGATTGTCAACAGCTTCTCTGCGGTCACTGCTCTAAAGTTTATTGCTCTCCGCAACAATGCAGTTTTGCTGAAATTCTGCGTGAAGCTGTTGCAGCAGCCCCAATGGGCCAATCAACTGTCCCAGTTAATGGTTGGCAATTACCAAAATAAGCTGATTCCTACTGAGCTGGGCTGTCCACTCATCACCGCCATCAACAGACTTTCAGCTCTCCAGTGTCTGTCCATTTCTTGGCCCGGTGAAAAACTGCCTGATCTGACCATACTTAATCAGCTGAAAGCCATTGAGCTCCGTTGCTTGCGTCTTAGTGGACTCTCCTTTTTGAGCTCACTCGAACGTTTCGCACCGGGAAATGTCGGTCTGCAGGTGTACTTCCATTCGCTTAGCACAGAGGCTCTGCTCGGCCTCAGTCCGCCTCTTCGTCGGTGTATTGTCAACTATGGACTGACCAACCTTCCATTTTACTACACTTATGACCAGGTTCCTCTTCTCTGTCAGCAGTTTCCTTCACTCACCTCACTGGATGTCAGGTGCACTGACCCAGCTCAGCTTCGGTCGTTGTTCACCGCCCTCGCCCAACTTCAGCAGCTGGTTTACTTAAATTTGGAGATAATGGTGACTAGAAATCAAACCGAAGAGCGGCGTCCGCTGGCACAACTGACCTCTGTACGAGCACTCGATCTGCACTTGACCATCACCTCTCACTCGCAGAAGCAGGTGCAGTGGCTCAATTTCCAGCACACACTGCCCCACTGTCAGGCCATCCACTTTAAGACTTTCCAATGTTCTAGGTGTGGCATCGGTCTCCACAAATACCTTCAAGGTGGTTATGACGCAGACCCGATTCGACGCTCCAGGGCTTTTAAATGTCTGCGCCACGCACTTTTCCAACTTCACACTGGTGTTCACAGTAAACAGATCACTTCGGGCCTTTGCGAGCCGTACCCTTCCCTGGAGCAGATCATTAGGTGATAAGCAGCAACAGATAGCACAGTAAACAGCCGGATTCACTTCATACCCTTCACACAGCGCAGTAATCTGTTCTCTAAAAAACCCTCTTATTCTTGTCCTTTTTCTCATTTTGTTCTCCTGCGTTTTTTGTCCCTGAATAAACTGCTGACTATAGTTTGCACAAATAAAAATAAACATTTTTTGTTGTATCCTAGATAATCTTCTTATGTACAGTGCGAGAAAAATGGAACATAGTATACAGAGTTTTACTGCAACCGCAACCACCAACAAGTGGTCTGATCGCCACTGAAGTGATAAATTAAACTCTGAGTGAATTATCAAATCATCTTATTTCTCTGCTAATTTAGCTGTCATTAAGTAACTCTTGATGATGATCACAACTTTTCGTAATCTGTGTATTGGCCTAGGGTTGCTAACAATGCTTGAGAAGGAAGGGGAGAAGAATATTCCCAGTAGACACTCAATGTCTTCAGTGACCACATGTGCTCGCAGTCATTCTCTTTCTTTTCCTTTTACGAGCAGCAGCACTTGATTCACTTCCCTTCCCAACGTCCACCTTCTTTTCTAGCTCTCAGTCTTTAGACTCAACCGCCATAATGCCGCCTCGTCAACCCTTAACCGATTTAGACCTGATCGCCGTCATCAAACAGCTATCGCCCAACAGCCAACTGAATGCGGCCCGGATGAGCCTTCGATGCAGAACTCTGGTCCGAGCAGCTAACCGTCGTGTGAAGTCACTGGTCATTGAAAGTTTTAAATGTCCGCTTTTGAAAGTATTTCTTTTCATGTATCTTCCAACCAGGACAGACATGAAGGTAATGACGGATGCCGGCATACCTCTTCCTGACTACATTACGACCAGCAGGTGGTACTGTCTGGTGCTGGACTATGACGTTGCTCCTGACACCTCAACCACTGAGCTCATTGTCAACACCTTCTCCGCAGTCACTGATCTGAAGTTCACTATCGACAACCTGGAGGTATTTGCAATCGCTGAAAGGCTGTTGCAGCATCCCCAGTGGACCAGTCAACTGAGCAGTTTGTTGGTTTACTACGCCGACAACGTTAGTCTCCCAAATGAGCTGGTTCGCCCTCTCATCGCCGCCATCAATCGTCTACCTGCACTTCAGTATCTGGCAGTCAAGTGGGACAGTGAGGAACCTTCCGAGCTGACCATACTCAATCAGCTTAAGGTCATTGTGTTCAATAACGACCATTCCAATGTACCTTTTTTTCTAAACTCCCTCGAGCATCATCCCATTGAAAATGTCAGTCTTCAAATGCACTTCACTTCACGTAGAGAAGAAGCTCTGCCTGCTCTCAGTGAGTTTGTACGCAGTCGTATTGTCAGATGGGGAATAGGCTCATTCGATTACGATCGGCACAATGTTCCACTTCTCTGTCAGCATCTTCCTTCACTCACCACACTGTCTGTCAGTTGCACTGAAATACCTCAGCTTCCTCAATTGTTCACTACCCTCACTCAACTTCAGCAGCTGGTCCACTTGCAGTTAGATGTAAATTTGAAGAAATGTTTACCTGCAGAAAACCGTCTTTCTCTGGCACAGTTGACCTCTTTACGAGCACTTGATCTGGGTTTGTACAATTCATCTCACTCACAGGTGCAGTGGCTGAACTTGCAGTGGACACTGCCCAGCTGCCAGGTCATTCGTCTTCTGCATTTTGAATGTTTAAGTTGCAAAACCATTTTCTGGAATTATGATAATGATATCAAAAGTTTTATCTCAAACCACGCCGACACTCTCAACTGTTTAAGTAGCTCGTTTTCCGGCGTTTCACCGGAGAGAATCAGTTTCGGCTCTAGGGAACCGTTTTTTACCTTTGCGCAGGTAATGTCTGCGGGGCCGCATTGAGCAGCGTACAACGCAATCACTTTAGTCTTTTCACATAAAAGTAATCTTTGCTCTACTTTTTTTCTCTCTCTCTCTCTCTCTTTCTCATGTCATTGATTTCTTTCGCCATGTTTGTCAATAACCACCGAATAAACTGATTAGTTTGCACCAATAAATTGACTATTGTGTCGCATAATTACTGCGTGTTTGACAAATGTTATTGCAAACACTGTTAGTTTTTTACTTTCTTGGCAGTTGACAGCCGACCACCTGCAGAATTTGCCCAGCTGCTCTAGTGGCAGCCTCAATGCGAACCTTTTCTGACTCTTCTCTCATCGCTAGGGCAGCAAGGTAGCCACCGACAAAGGCGTCCCCGGCGCCATTGGAGTCGACAATGGCGTCCACCTTCTCCACGGGAAACTTCTGCACTTCTGGCTCTTGTTGACCGCCACCTTTGGCCACCAGAATGTCGCCCTCTCCGCCTTGGGTGATGATGACGGTACGGGAAGCTGAAGAGAGTTTATCATTTTCACCATCAGCTCTGACATCAGCTAATAACTTGGCAATCTGCTCAAGGCTGTTAGGGCGATCATCATCTTTCTTTTCGCCACTGTTCACCATCTCTTCAGCGAGCGCCCTTGCCTCTTCAGCGTTGGCAAAGAGCAGGTCGACCAGCGGAAGAAGGCGGCGGCAGAGCTGGTCACCGTGCTGCCGGGCGACGTACACTGCAGAAAGGTTAAAAACAAAGTACTTCCTTCTCCTTCGCTTCATGTTAGAATCCTTTTTGGTGCAGCCCAAATTTAACTCCTGCACGTGCTTTGCGAGCAGCTCCGCCGCCTGAGGGCACACGGCGTAGTGAAATCCGGACACGTAGATGATCTCCGCCTGTTGAACCAGATAAAAGTGATCCTTTAAAAAGTCTAACCGGAAGGCGGAAGAGGCGCCAAAGTCGGCCACCAGCGACCGGTTCCTGCCGCCGTCGGTGAGCAGGCAGAGGCAGCTTCCGGTGGGAGTGGTCGGTTCCAGCTGGTAGCACACCTCCACGCCGTCAGCCTGGGTTTTTGCACGCATCTCTCGTCCTAAGGCGTCATCGCCGACGGCGCCGAGGAAGGTCGTTTTCCGGTGAAGATTGCCCACTTTACTTAGCCACCACTGGGCGACACGCATCGAATTTTGCACCGCCCCACCGGCCACCTTCTGAATTCGGTTTTGCAAACTTTCGCCCGAAGTCGCTAGAAGTTCGCCCAGAAGTGCTCGATGTCGCAGCCCCTCATCGTCACGGATTACATCGTTGGGAAGGAGGTGGTACTTCGCCAGCAGGGCAGGGTCCACCTCCTGGGCGATGATGTCCATCAGGGGGATGCCCAGGCCGAGGATTCGAAGACAGGGCTGGTGGTGGTTAGGTTGATCTTCAGCGGGCGAAATCATCTTTTCAAAAATGTTTTCTTTGTGTGTTTACAAGCAGCAGCAGCAGCAGTCAAAACGACGTTATCATCAAGTGAGCGCAAGTAAAAGAAGATAACGTGAACCGGTTTTGCTAGACACTTTTCCCCAACTTTCCACCACAATAAAATTTAAGTCAGCGTTCTCAATTTATCATCAATATAAAAACTCTTTACTGTTTAAATTCATTGCACACATTTGCTTTCACACCGGAGGAATAAAAAGGTACACATCATCATCATCATCACCGTCATCAGCTCAATGCAAGACTAACAAAGTAAAAAGGGGTGTAGAATCAAGCTGTTAAAATATAACCCCAAACATCGGGGAATCTAGAAGGGAATCGCAAAGGGGTAGTACTTGTGGCCGGTGACGTTCGGCCCGTTGGCGGCCAGGTTGATCAGCCGACCGGTGCCGTTGGGCTTGTCAAAGGACTCGATGGCGGCCATCTCTTCGGGGGTCAGCTCAAAGTCGAAGACGGCGATGTTTGCGGCAATGCGCGCCGGAGTGACCGACTTGGGGATGACCACCACGCCGCGCTGCACCTGAAAGCGAATCAGCACCTGTGCGGCCGATTTGCCGTGCTTCTCGGCGATCGCCTTCAGGCGAGGCTCATCGAGGAGGCTGGGGTCGCCGGGCTTGGCCCAGGGACGGTCTGGCGAGCCCAGCGGGCTGTATGCTGCAAAGTAGAACAAAGGATTAGCAAAATAGAACCATAACACCAGAGCTTGATCATCTTACCGGTGACGACGATGTCCTTGCTGCGGCAGAAGTCAATCAGCCGACGCTGGTTGAGATAGGGGTGGCACTCCACCTGGTTGACCACCGGCTTCACGCCCTTCGCCTCCTTCAGCACGGCGGTGATCTGCTCCGAGTTGAAGTTGGAGAGGCCGATGTTCTTCGCCTTGCCCGCCGCGTGCACGTCCTCCATGCCCGCCCAGGTCTCGAGGTAGTCGATCTCGGAGACGAGCACCTCGCCCTTCTCATTTCGGGGAAAGGTGACGTCGCCCTCCTGGTAGCCGAGTGGCCAGTGAATTAGGTAGAGGTCGACGTAGTCGAGCTGAAGAGCGGCCAGCGTCTTCTCCAGGCAGAGCGGCACTCGTTCGCGCTTGTGGTAGGTGTTCCACAGCTTCGAGGTGATGAAGAGCTCCTCGCGGCGGACCTTGCCGGAAGTGAGCGCCTCCGAGAGGGCTTTGCCCACCTCGGCCTCGTTCCCGTAGGCTGTAGAGAGAGGGAGAAATAGAAATTGCGGTCAACTTCGAAATTGCTGGCAGAGCACTTACCAAAGGCGCAGTCAATGTGCCGGTAGCCAATGTCGAGGGCGGCCTTCACCGCCTCGTAGACGGCGCCCGGGGCCGACTTCCAGGTGCCCAGGCCGACCAGGGGCATCTGCGTGCCGCTGGCAAGGGTGATCGTCTTCGAGAGGGTCATTGTGGTGTGAAGGTGGCTGGTTTCGAAGTTGGCTTTTGGTGAAATGCGCAGAGTCGGGTTGACTTGTCGAGTGGAGCAGGAGCGAGAGTCTTGTCAGCAAACGTCTGACAGCTTTTTCTTCTTCTTGTGGTGGTGGTTGCCAAAGTGACGTCGTACAATCAGCCAAGTGCTGGTGAAGTTGCCTGGCAGAAGCCACTAATCGCCAAACACGCCACCTAAATAAGGGAAAAAGAAGATAGGGCGACTTGAAGTGAGCGAAAGTCGAGCAGTGGTAATCAGCAGCAACAGCAACAACAACAACTTCAGAGTCAGCCAGCCAGCCAGCCAAAAGTTGCCTAGTGATAGTGGAGCTTTATTTAGCGCTGAAGTGAAGTGATCTGGTGGTGACAATTAGTAGCAGAGCTTATCAGGCTTATCAACCAGCTAGCCAGGCAGTGGAAAGTTTTGACAGTGACAGTGTTGAGAGCGCTCAAGTCGTTTCTGAACTTTGACACCCCTTTATGCCGGATGAGGAGGAGGATGAATGACCTTATCAGGTTTCACAGTCAAGTCGACTGTACAGAAAAAGAAGTGTACAAAAGTGGAGAAGGATGACAGGCACTGAAGATGACTGCTTTGAAGTGCTCAAAACAAAAAATCGGAATTTCGAACTTCTAGTTTAGAAAACTAAAAAACTCAAACAAAAGTTCACAAACAGGTGGTCTCAAATAGCTGGAGAGGAATGACTGTAGAATCTGGTTCGGCGGATTCTGTTCCGGACAGACAGAATCATACGCGCGCGTAACGTCTTCTGTGAACGAGAGTTAAATCGCGCTAAAAAACTTTTTTCTCACAGTAAACAAACGCGCGCCAGTCAGTCACTTTTCGCGCGCGTTTTCTTGCTGTTGTTGTTTTTGTCCTCATCAACTGCTGAAGCAAAGTTGTTCCACCTTCTAAAGCTCTCTAAAGACTTCAAGATTTTAAGAAAGAAGTTTCAATTTTCGCCTTTTCAACTACCAAGCAGACCAACTGAAAGGCTCTGGTGGTCGCATTGCATCATCTCTCCCAAAAGGCACGATGAGTGAAGGTGAGTTTTGCCGTTGTTGTTATTGTTGTTGTTGTTGTTGTTGTAGTAGCTTCAACTTCTAAATACAAACTTACTCTTTTCAGGACGATCCCGACGCTCGGTGAGCAAGCGGGTGGCTGAACGCCATGAGACGCTCACCAAGCTGGCCGCCCTTAGGGGCAGCAAGCACAAGTACGAGCTGACGGAAGAGGAGGCAGTGTACGACGAGGTGGACGAGGGCGAGTACGCGTCGCTGGTGTCGAAGCGCCAGCGAGACGACTGGATTGTCGACGACGACGGAACCGGCCTCTATGCGGAGCACGGACGGGAGATCTTCGACGACGAGTACGAAGAGTACGAGGATGGCGAGGAAGGAGCTGCTGGCGGAAGAGGAGGCAGCAGCAAGAGCAAAAGCAACAAGTACCGCCTGCACTCGACGAAGCGGGAAAGCCTGGAGCCGCCCAAGGGCGACATTCGCAGCATGTTCTCCTCGATGGCGCAGCGAAAGAGCTGCAAGCTCTCTGGGCTGGGCAAGTCTGAGTACGGCAAGAGCGGCCTAAGCTCTTCCTCCTCCTCGAAGAACAAGTCAATGGACGACGTGGAGATCGACACCGAGGCGATCGACTCGCTGGTGGAGGCGACGCTGAAGCCGAAGCCACGGGAGTTCTCCACGCCGCAGGCGCTCCGCCTGAAGAAGCGCGGCCTGACGCCGACGCAGCCGCTCACCTCCTACGGCAGTGCGCAGTCGGCGCTGAAGCGGAAGTCATTCATGGCGCCCAGCTCCAACGGCTCCCCCCGAAACATCTTCGCCACCGGGCTGCCGCCGATGAAGAAGCGCGTCCTCGAGTACAACTTTGACGACATCATCGACGAGGAGGAGGTGAAGAAGGAGGTCGGCCTGAATGACTCGCTCTCAAGAAAGACGATGACGCCGACTAATGGCCGCAAAACTTCTTCAAAGCCAACTGCATCATCTGCAGTTAAAGAGGAGCCAATGGACGACGGCGGCCTGGACGAGGACTACCTGCTGCCGGACAACTCCGCCTATGACGACATTGACTTTGACGCCCTCGTCGCCGCCACTGAAAAGAAACCCGACACAGAGGTGCTCAAAAAGTCGGCACAGCTGCTCGGTGCCACCACCTCGAGGAGCACCGCCCAGCGAAGCCTTCTCGAGGAGGAGGAGTGGGTGAGCTGCTCCTCGGTGGACGGAGGAAGTAACGGTGGCAGTGGCAGCAGCAACGAGCCAACCGCCGCGCCCAGCTTTCTCCCTAAGGAGCTAGCCTTTGCGACGGACGAGGAGGGCAACAAGCTGCTGGACTTCTTCTGGTTCGACGCCTTCACCGACCAGAGCCGGAACACCGACGCTGTGTACCTCTTTGGGAAGGTCTGGGTGGAGGCGATCAAGAAGTACGCCAGTGCTTCCGTTTGTGGTAAGTTTTTGGCTGTAGTTTTTTTAATCAAAAACTTTAATTCGAAATTTTTTGCAGTAAAAAACGTCGAGCGGAGCGTCTTTCTGCTGCCACGAGAGCGCCTCCTCGATGACAAGACGCGCCGCGTGACACTGAACGACGTCTACGAGGAGTTTCGCGACCGCGTCGCCCCTCGCCTGAAGATTGCCGAGTTTCGCAGCCGCCGCGTGGTGAAGCGGTACGCCTTTGAGCTGGCGAACATTCCCGCCGAGGCGGAGTACCTCGAGGTGAAGTACTCGGGCGCGTACCAGCCCCTTCCGCCGGCCTACCACACCGGCAACACCTACCGGCACGTCTTCGGCGCCGGGGCTTCCATCCTCGAGCGGCTCATTCTGACGCTGGGCCTGGCCGGGCCGGGGTGGCTGGTGCTGAAGAACGCCACGCTCACCGAGGCGCCCGTCACCTGGTGCAAGATTGAGCTGGCCGTCAATGGGCAGGCGCAGATTAGCGTCGAGGGAGGTGCGGGAACGGCGGGGTCGACGGACACGCCCCTAAAACCCCCACGACCCTCGCCCGACTTTACCCTCCTTTCGCTGAACTTCAAGACCTTTGCCAACCCGGAGACGCGGCAGAATGAGATTGTCGCCATCAGCTGCCTGGCGAACCGGAGCTTCAAGTTTGAGCAGAGTTCAACCAGCTCATCTTCAAATCAGGCACTAAAGCACGACCCAACCTCAACTCCGGCCAAATACGACTCCCACTTTTGCATGATCACTCGTCCTTCCGCGAAAGCGGGCATCCAGCTGCCGATTGACTTTACGCCGAAGATGGCGCTGAAGGAGTACCGGAAGACGACGCTGAGCGTGCACAGCAGCGAGCGGGAGCTGCTCAGCTGCTTCCTCGCCAAGTTCCACCAGCTGGACGCGGACATCATCGTCGGCCATGACGTCTTCGCCTTCGACTACGACCTCCTGCTGAGCCGCTTCGCCCACTTCAAGGTGCAGAACCTCTGGTCGAAGCTAGGGCGGATCAGGCGGACCGGGCTGCCCATTCGCACCAAGGACAAGCACCTGCTGGCGGGGCGGCTGGTGTGCGACGTGAAGATCCTGGCGAGGGAGCTGATTCGCGCCAAGTCGTACGACCTGACGGAGCTGGCGGCCACCATCCTGAAGAAGGGCCGCTTTGAGGTGGAGCAGGCGCTGCTACCGAACTACTACGCCAGCTCGCCGCAGCTGCTCCGCCTGGTGGACCTGATGATGCGGGACAATGAGCTGACGCTGGGGATCATGTACGAGCTGAACTGTCTGCCGCTGGTGAAGCAGATCACCAACATTGCGGGCAATCTGCTGTCGCGGACGCTGCTCGGTGGGCGAGCGGAGCGGAATGAGTACCTCCTGCTGCACGCCTTCCACGAGAAGGGCTACATTGTGCCGGATAAGGTGGTTCGCTTTGGGAAGGATTTGAAGGGAGGAGGTGGTGGTGCTTCGAAAAGTGCTGCTCCTGTTTCTGAAGCTATTGAAGAGGCGGAAGCTGAAGATGATGGCGAAGAAGGAGGAAGTGGTGGTGGAAAGAAGAAGGGAAAGGCAGTTGCAAAGCCTTCTTCCACCTCCTACGTCGGCGGCCTGGTCCTCGAGCCGAAGGTGGGCTTTTACGACAAGTTCATCCTCCTGATGGACTTCAACTCGCTCTACCCTTCCATCATCCAGGAGTACAACATCTGCTTCACCACCGTCAAGGTGAACCACCTGGTGGAACAGGGGGACCTGGAGCAGTCCTCGCCGGAGGCGATTGCCCACCTCCTTGATGACCATCAGAACGGCGACGGAAGTGATAAGGAAGGTGTCCCGAAAGAGGAGGGCATCTTGCCGACGGAGATTCGCAAGCTGGTGGAGTCTCGGCGGGAGGTGAAGCGCGCCCTGCTCGACCCCTCGCTCAGCCCAGAGGAGCGCCTGCAGCTGGACATCAAGCAGAAGGCGCTGAAGATCACGGCGAACAGCATGTACGGCTGCCTGGGCTTTGCCGCGTCGCGCTTCTACGCGAAGCACCTCGCCGCGCTGATCACCTACAAAGGACGGGAGATTCTGACCGCTACGAAGGAGCTGGTGGAACGGATCGGCTACGAGGTCATCTACGGCGACACCGACTCCATCATGATACTGACCAGTGCGCTGAAGTACGAGGAGGTAAGGGAGACGGGACGGCGGATTCAGGCGGAGGTCAATCGGAAGTACAAGCTGCTGGAGATTGACATTGACGGCGTCTTTCGGTGTATGCTGCTGCTGAAGAAGAAGAAGTACGCCGCGTTGACGGTGGTGAACAGCGGACCTAAAAATGGCAACCAGACGACCACCTTCCAGCGGGAGATCAAGGGCCTGGACATTGTCCGCCGCGACTGGAGCATGCTGGCAAAGGTGGCCGGCGAGGCGGTGCTGGAGCTGATTCTGGTCCCTGACAAGCCGGTCCGGGCCATTGTGGACGACATTCACGTTTACCTGAAGGGGCTGGCGGATGAAGTGCGGGCGGGGCAGCGACCGCTGGAGGACTTTGTCATCAACAAGGCGCTGACGAAGCGGCCGGAGGAGTACGGGGATGGGGCGAAGGGGCTGACGCATGTCACCGTGGCGCTGCGGTACAATGCTTTGAATTTAGGTGAGTGCTGTGAGTGTTTTAAAAACTTGAAAGATTAAAACTTTTTTCTTTTTCTTTTAGGCAAAGCCCTGCGCGCCGGCGACACCGTGCCCTACATTGTCTGCCTGGACGGAACCAGTGCGGCGGCCACCCAACGCGGCTACCACATTGACGAGGTGAGGGCGGCCAATGCCAAAGCCTCTGCTGAAGGCACTGCAGGCACAAGCAGCGAAGACCAGCCTCGCCCGCCCACGCTGACCATCGACACGCACTACTACCTCGCCCAGCAGCTGCTGCCGGTGGTGAGCCGGCTCTGTGAGCCACTGGACGGCACCGACTCGACCATCATCGCCGAGTTTCTGGGCGTGGAGACGGCGGCGGTGCGACGGTCGGCAGCGGCCGCCGTTCAGCTGGAACTGGATCCGGCGCTGAACGCCGGCGAGCACAAGTACGACGCCTGCCGGGGCGTGGTGCTGCGCTGTCTGCCGGCGCCGCTCGGCTGTGGGCAGCCGTTTGAGTTTCGCGACCTCTTTCCGTTGTGGGCGAAGTACCGAAGCTCGGCGAGGAAGAGCGACGACCACCCGACGACCAAGAAGAAGAGCATCTACGAGGAGATGGCCGAAGAGGCGGACCTTTTCAAGACGGCCCTGGACGGCTGCGACCGCTGCGGCGTCCGCTTCAGCGCCGCCAGTCGCAGTGTTCAGCTGTACTTTGAGCTGCAGCTGGCGACGGCGGTCCGCGACCTGGTGGGTCGCTTCTACCGACGGGAGCTACTGTGCGACGACCCCGCCTGCTCCTACGTGACGCGCTACGCCTCGGGGCGGATGGTCCAGGGCAGGGGAAATCGGCTCGCCTGTGGCCGCTGCAAGCATGGAACGCTGCATTTGGAGGTGAGCTGTTTGGCTGTTCTATTTAGAAAACCCATTTTGCTAACCGTTTTTCTCTGGCAGATGAGCGAGCACCTTCTCTTTCAGCAGCTCAACTTTTTTGTGCACATCTTTGATCTGGACGCGGCACTTTCTCGTTTCACCGTCCTCGAGCTCAGCCCGGAGCAAAAAGGTAGGGAGGAGTGTTTTGTTTGTTTTCGTTTACGTTTTGACTAATTTTTTTCTCACTCTTTTCCCTAGCTGAACGCAAGCTCTTCGAGTCCACCTACCGGCCCTTTTTTGCCGCCCTCCGGCAGACGGTGCAGGCCTACCTCGACCAGAGCAGCTACAATGAGTTTGACCTGGGCGTGCTCTTTCGCAAGTTTCGCTACGGCGGCAGCTCGCAGCAGCAGCAGCAGAGCAGTGGAAGTTCTGGCGGCGGCGGAGTCATCAAGAAAGCCTAAAACACACATCAACAAAAAACCTGTCTGCCCTTGATGACAAAACACGAAAACACTTCAAATACATTTTTCTAATTTACCTATTTTCTAAACATCTTACTAATTATCTTATTAATCATTGATCTACAACGGTGTAAGGGGGAAAGTAATAAAGATCTCTAATCTCGAGATTAAGCATAAGACAGATTGTTTGGTCCTCCTCTTCTGGTGCGCCCTCTCACGGTGGTGGTATATTTTTGGGAATTTTTGCTTTCTGTTTCTTCTCTGCTGTTGACAACCTGTTTGACAACACAGCTGTTGCTGCTGCTGTTGTTGTGTTCAGCCAAGGACGACAATGTTTTTCTTTTCTCAAACGAGAAGATATTGTTTTCTTTGAAAAAGAAGAAGTTGGCTTAAGAAGAAAGAAGAATGACCATGACGGCAGAGAACATCGACCGCCCCTCCATCTTTGTGCTGCTCGCCGAGGACCAGCTGCAGGCCTCGCTGCGAGGAGCGGTCCGCTTTGTGATCAAGGTAAAGGGATATCTGGATATTCTTCTTTTGTTTCGAAGTTTAAGAGCTAATATTATTTGTTTCCTCCTCAGTTCTTGATGGGCAAGTACCCGCAGCAGCTCGCCCCCCTGAAGCCTCACTCCGCCGAGCTGCAGCTACTTCTGGAGCTGGCCATTCAGTGGAGCTACCTCCACCGCTGGAACGGCACCTTTACCGAGCGCTTCTTCTCCCTTCAGCGGTTTTCACTTGTTCCAAATTCTGGTTCTTCCCAGCAGAATTCTCCCCAGCAGATATCAGCCCTCAGCCGCAAGGACATCCTCCTCTCGTTGGTGGCCGCCTCGCTGGTCCCCTACCTCCTTGCAAAGCTCGACCGTCGCCTGGAGGTGGCCAAGGACCGGGCGCAGACGAATGAGCGCTTTGGCCAGGCGCTCTATGAGCTAACTGCCGGCGAGCGGTTTCTAATTAGCGGCCACTACGCCACCGTTAAGCAGATCTCTCAGCTGCTCAAAGTTCTACTTTGGATCTCCTATTCGGTGGGCGGCGGCGGCGGAAGCCATCACCTTCAAACAGCTAGTCATTCCAGTAGTTTGCCCCTTGCCCTGCTTCGCCTCCTCACCGGGCGCCACCTTCAGCTGGGCGCCAGTAATGAGGCCTTTCTTCAGCTACAAGAAAACAGCTCCTGGAGCAACCTGCTCTCACTCAAGCTGACCACCTTCTTCGACGTCGCCCTCAAGTCGGGCGCCTTTCTGGTGCAGTTTCTCGAGTACTGGTACGCCCAGGCGGACGTCAGACAGATGCTGACCACCGTCAGCGGGCCGCTCATTCCGCCGCCGCCCTCCAGGCCGCCCAAGGTATCTGCTGATTTATGATCCTCTTTTTCGAACTAATGACTCATCTTCATTTTCCCTCAACACCTAGAACCTCTCCATTGCACCTGATCTCTGTCCGCTTTGTCTGCAGACGCGCAGCAACGAGACGGCTCTCGCCACTAGCGGGTAAACTTTTTACTTCTACTCTCAGGAAAAAATGTTTTTAACACGTTTTGAATTTCAATCACCACCAGCTACGTCTTCTGCTACCTCTGCATCCACAACTACGTCAAGGCGAATCGCCAGTGCCCGGTGACCGGCTTTCCCTGTACACTTGATCAGCTGATTCGCGTCTTTGATTGAGACTGAACGAAACCTCTTTCCTTTCCCTTGTTGTTGTTGTTTCTAAAACCCTGCCGGTGATGAAAGCTTCCTTGTAATAATAATTACCTTATCTTACCTCCTCTACATCTTCAGAGACCTCCTTCAAAATCTTCAGAGGATTTGCACTTGAAGGTGCAAATCTGTGTTTACTGCACTGCACAGCAGCAGCAGCAGCAGTGTCAGTCTGTCCGTCCGATCTGCGCCTTTTTCCATCAGCAGCGGACTTTGTGTGTTTCTTTGCCGTTGATTTGCAGGCTGTGTTTTGATTTGCCAGACTTCTTTTTCTGGCTACTTTCTCTGGTTGCTCCTTTTGTTTATCAACTCTCGGTTGATGGTCGTCGCAGCCGCTACCATCACCTCAAGTACGACACTGTTGACGACCTCGACCACCAGCAAACCCTCGTCAGTTCTGCGCCGCACAAGCAAACAAACACACACACAACATTTGTTCCTTTTTATAGCTTTTCTCTTTCTTTCTAATATATCCCTTATCGATTGGTTTGATCAGAAGATTCTTCTTCTCCTTTCTGACTTTATTTTGGGATGATCTCAGTGATAGCCCAACCAGTCATCATCAACAACAGTACTTCAGCACAGTCACTTTTAGTCAACGTCGACGTACTCTACATCTCATCATCATCGACGTAAGAAGCCTACATTCAGAGGATGTCAACACATTCTAAATAACTTTCTTTTTTATTCCACCAGAACATTAGCATTCTCAACCAATTCACCTTAACTAAACCATGAACCAGATTCACCACCAACAGAATGGACAATCCTTCAACAGCAGCAGCAGAGGCAGCTCTCCACATCACCCGCCACCATTTGAGTTGAATCCCACTATTCAATGCAATGGTATGGATGGTAGTGTACACACAAGCTCTAGAAAAGCCGCCGCCTGTCTTTTTATTTAGTTCAGTCTTTTAACTTTCACCATTCCATTCCATTCCATTGCTTTCATTCAGATCTAAAGGCCTTCGAGCGGCGGCTGATGGAGACGATACTGCAGCAGCGACCTCGGGAGCGCCTCTGGAGGATACTGCTGGCGGGCAGCCTGGGCGTCACTCTGATCAGCTCCTACTTCTGGCTGGCGGACTCGATGCGCCCGGAGAGTTCGCTCATCGAGTCACTGCTCACCCACTACGTCTTCACCGTCAACTGCCTCATTCTGGTGCTGCTCCTCGTCTACGGCACCCACCGGCGGGTGATGCAGTCCAACATGTAAGCGTGGGCTACTGGGCTGCTGCATTTGCCATTTAGAACTTGCGGTTTTACATCATCATTTCTCCCACTCCCCTAGAATCGTCAACCGAATTCGCCAAGTCCTCTACGACTTTGCCCTCACCTGTGATGACAACGGCAAGCTGATTATCAAGCAGAACTACTCCCGAGGGGGCGGCGGCGGCGGCTACCCCTCCGCCTTTGGCTCGCACAACCACAGCAGCATCAACAGCATCAACAGCAGCAGCAGCAGCATTCTGAGTCAGGCGCAGCCTTTCAGTACCACCTCGTCAACGTCGAGCCAACAACACCACCTCCTCGCTCGGCGGAGCTTTCAGTACTGAAGCAGCAACAACAACGAACTTCGCTTACTTCAACCAATTGATCAATCAATTACCGTCACCCCTTTGTTCCCACTCCTTTTCCATCCCTTCCCTACACTTTCACATACTCAATAGCTCAACCTCTGTGTATAGCAACCAACAACTTTCTCTGTTCTTCTTCCTCAAACAATGAAACTTCTATTGCGAATATCAATCAAACAACTTCTGTTGTTGTTGCTGCTGCTGCCTGTGCTACCCTCCCCCTTTTTCGTTGATGTTTTATGGCACACCAGTTCCTCAATAAACTCATCAGCAGTACAGCATTGATGGCCAGTATTTTATTTAATACCTGGTTGAGTTCACTTTTTACTTTTTGCTGTTTTTGAGAAAAGAAAGAAATCCAAACAGTGGCACTTTCTTCTGACGGTACTGGGCTTTCTGAACACGCACCGCTGTGTGTTGTGTTGCTTCACACTCGCACGCACACGTTCTGCACGTTTTGCACGTTTTGCAGCTGTTTCTCTCTGTTGCACGCTGCGACGAGGCAAAGTTGGCGGCCGGAAAATCTTTTGAACCAGAGTTTCTGAGAGATATTTTGAAGAGAGAAAACCAACCCACCAAATCACTGCTCAAGCCAGACCAAATGTCCTCATCAGACATGTCCGAGGTGAAGAAGGCGGCCAAGGTGGTCGACCAGAGTGAGGTGTTTGCAGATCTGCTCTTCAGTAAGTACAGAGCTGGCGGGAAAGGCTGTTTTCCCTTTGTTGATTTCCGTATTCACCTTTTTCTCTGTTTTAGGCATCATGGCCACCGACAAGAACGACGCTGAACGCGAGGCGTACATTCGTGCGAACGCCAGCAAGGTCATTCCACTGACCAGGTGGCTCTCGAAGCTGATCGTCACTTATGAGAAGCAGCAGGAGGAGAAACAAGCATCTTCAGGGAAGAAGACGTCAGTTCTAAACGACGGTGAAGAAGAAGAAGAAGAGGAGGAGGAGGAACCGCTGTGTGCCAACTTACCCATTCCCAAGACACAAGAACACGAGCTGGTCCAACTCTCCGTCCACTGTCTGCTCTTCATCAGCGCGGCAGCCAGCTTCGATGAGGAGGAGGAGGAAGAGGCCGCCGAGGCCGCCGAGGCCAAAAACGGCGACCTGATGGCAAAAATGGCGGCCGTCTGCGCCTCGCTGGCCGCCGTCTTCACCGAGCCCGCCCAGACTGAGCTGCTCTACCACCTGAACGCCCGAATTGTGGCCGGCCGCGCCCTCAACCTCCACCTGTCCATTCTGGCGAACCTGACGCGCAGTCCGGCCTTTGTCCAGTACCTGGTGGAGGAGGTGATCGTGCCTCGCTTCCCTGAAGGCAACAACCAAAACAGTTCAGGCGGCGGCAGTGGTGGTGGGCTTATCTCCTCTCTCATCGCCATCATCCGCGTGCCCCAAACTCCGGTGCACTCCTGTGGCCTGGGCGACTGCAGCAGCAGCAAGAAGACAAAGCTGTTCAACCCTCGCACCCTCGTGGCCGGCTACCTGAACAACCTGACGATGTCGGCCACCGTCCGCCAGCTGATAGTCGAGCGGAAGCTGATCCCCGACCTGCTGGCGCTCTACGAAAGCCGTGGCCGCCTCGATGACCAGGTGCGGCAGCTGGCGGTGAGTGCGCTGCGCAACTGCGCCATGGACGTCGCCACGCACCGGACGCTCCTGACGACCACGGCGGCCTCTTCCGGTACCGGTGAAGACGTCGAGGACGCCGACGGGGAGTGGCTGCTGGTGCGGCTGGTGCTGCCGCTCGCTGGCGGCTACTCAGAGGGCGGAAACTCTGGCCACGGAGACCACTTCAGCACCGAGGAGATGGACCGCCTGCCGCTGGACCTGCAGTACCTGCCGAGTGGAAAGCAGCGCGAGCCGGACCCGATCAACCGCGCCCACCTCCTCGAGACGCTCCTCCAGTTGTGTCGCACCCGGTACGGGCGGACGGTGATCAGGGCGAGCAATGTGTACCTGGTGCTGCGCGAGTACCACAAGTGGGAACGGGTCCCGGTGGTCGTGCAGACGCTGGAGAACCTCATTGACGTGCTCATCAAGACGGAGGAGGAGCTGGGCGGGGTGGATGACCTCCAGGTGGAGGTGGAGGTGCCCCCGGAGCTGGCCGACAAGTTTAACCGCCTTGACCGGCAGGCGTTGCGGCAGGCAGAGGCAGAGCTGATGGCGGAGGCGATGGCCAAGGGATTGCCGCCGCCGCCCACCAAGTGCTAGGTCCAGGACATGAAAGTGGGAACCAGGACCAAGAACTACGGAGAATGTTTTGATTTGTTGTAACAAACATTGTTGATATATATTTCTTTTCTTGTTTTTTGTTTATCATCATTGTACACGGTTGTAATATATAAAAAAATTAAAAAGAGCATTTTTATACAAAGGGGAAGCTAACGAGAGTGTAAAACAAGAACCTCATGCGAGTGAAAGAGGTTGTTGGAACAAAGAAAGGGGATGAAGAAGAAGTTATAAACTTGAAACGTTGTACAAAAGTGGTGTTGTAAAAGGTAGTAGGAAACGACAACGACAACAGGAAAAGTGTTTAAACTAGGTTCGTTTGTTGGTTTGTTTGTTTGGAAAGTGTGAATGGCGCGCGTCCTTTGGAAAACGAGGAGAGAACGAAGAGTTAAAGTTGATCCAAGAAATGGACTTTGGGACACAGAGAGTGGGTGCAACAGAAGAAGAAGAAGAAGAAGAAGCTCAACACTAGAAACTATCGGCGCCGCCTAAGAGAAAGCAAGAAGAGACGAAGAAGAAAAGAGCAGATGTTAGAATAATTAGGTGTGTCCGTTTGTGAGAAGTGGAAGTGGTAGGAAGGGTGACTTGATTCAAGGGGAAAAAAGAGCAAGAAGAAGAAGTGAAGGAAGATCTCAAGAGGGTGATATAGAGAGAGTATAAATAAGATGAGGAAGGGGAAGGGAAAGAAGGATGTTTGATGTATTGATAAGAACAAGAAGAAGAATAATAACTGTGATTTATATTTATACTAAATCTGATCATCATCATCAAACGTTATTGCGACCTGTGTCGGTGCCGATCTGGCGGACCAGCGTCCGCACCAGCGGCAGGTTGAGGACGAAGCCGATGCCGGGCACGCGGCTGAGGAAGGCCACCGTGGCGGGGATGAAGCCGCGGAAGAGGAGGAGGAAGCCGTACGACTCGATGCACATGCCGACCAGTGGCCAGCCGAAGAGGACGATGAAGATGCCGAGGAAGAAGGCGGTGCTCGCCTTCAGCTTGTGCCGCTGGAAGAAGAACCAGAAGGTGCGCTCGATGCCGATGATGAAGGCGAGGCCGCTGATGAAGAGGAGGTTGCCCACTGCCAGCAGGCCCTTGTCGAAGAACATGAGGACGCCGAGGAAGAGGAAGGAGATGCCGAAGGCGGCCAGGCCGAGGCCGATCTTCTGCGTGTCCGATATCGATATCATGGTGGTGGTGGTGGTGAAGTTTGTGGGGTGGTGAAGAGGGTGGTGATGAGGTCACACAGACAAGGTGAGTCTGCTGATAAAGGTGCTGATGGTGGTGACGTTGAAAAAGAGACCAATGTTATTGCGGTGTGATTGCGTGTACAACGCGGGGAGTTGTGTAGTTGTGCCGGCACAATAGCAGCAGCAAATGTGGTTATGTTTTGCTGATAGTGGTGAACTTGGTGAGACCAAAAAGTTGACCTAAAAATTGAGGAGGAGGTGGCCCAGATGATCACAGATGGTGGAAGAGAGGTGAGCCGCTAAATTAATCACTGCCCAGCAGTACGGTGGTATCACCCCAAAAAGGAAAGGAAAGGAAAACTTCAACGTAATGCTTAGGAACAGAAGAGAGGAGAGAAGAGGCGAAGATGATTGTTGTCGTTCGCCTGTGCTTCGACGCCGCTGCTGCTATTTCCACACCGGACAGCCTGTGATCGGTGCGAAATGGACACGCCGAGGATCGCTTTTTAGGAAAAAGTGCGCGGCAAGTGTGTGTGCGTCACTCTTTGGTGCTTATCTTCGTCTTCTTCTGATGGCTATCCTCGCATTATCAACTCTTTATCAATCCCTTGATGATGAATCATTTTGAGGTGAGTTACCCCAAAACTATTGCAACTTTTATTTTTTACTTTGATTTGTCTGATTGCAGGTCAACAACAACGGCAACAGTAACAAAGCACATCAAGCGAGTGCCTTTCGGAAGTCCTCAATGAAGTAGAACCGATCGGTGCAGGTAGTGCGCACTGAGCTGCACTTGACCAGCGAGACGGTGTCCCCGTATGAAACGCACAGCATGACGTCCTTTAGCAGTTGCAGGCCGCCCTTGATGGTGGCGCACTTCAGCACGTACTGGTCGGCGGCGATGTAGCGGTTGAAGGCCGCCTGCACCTGCTCCACGGCGTACAGTTTTGAGTTGCTGGGCACGATGCCCGCCGAAGCGAGCCAGGCGTCGATCGGGTAGCGCAGGTCGAGGGCCAGCGACCGCTCAAAGTAGCCCAACATCGTCAGCGGCGAGCAAACCTAGGGAAGAAGATGGTGAGTAGAATTCAGTAACCAGCACTTTTTCTTCACTGAAGCATATGCTTACGCCATGTTTGTCCCACTCGTGCTTCCAGAAGCCCTCATTACTCTGCCCGGAGCCTGTGAAGGCGGTCGGCCAGGTGGCGTTCAGGCGGGCGGCGATGCCCGCAAGCTTGCTCGCGTCGAACTTCTCCTTGTTCTCCTTGCAGTAGGAAAGGATGGCCTCCTTCTCGACGATCTGCGGCCACAGGCCGTGGATGGTGATGTTCGTGGGGATCTGCGCCTGGGGCTTGCACTCCTTCGTGTTGCTCGCCCCCTGCGACTTGTCCTCCAGCTTGCAGGTGGTCTGCACCCAGCTCTTCGTGAAGACGTGGTAGAAGCAGGAGGCGCAGCTTTGGCCCTCGACGGCCGCCGAAAGAAGAGCGGCAAGGCCAATGGTGATGATGGCCAACAGCGGCAAACTGCGAAGAGCAGCCATCTTTTTTGAAAGCCAAAAAACTAAAAGTTGGAAAAGCCGAGCTAAAAGTGTAACGGTGTAAGGTGTTTGAGAGAGTATGCTAAACAGGTATTGTGCCTTTTGACTGCCACTTTCAGTGCCAATATTTAAGGCAACTCAGTCTGGGTCAGGCTGTTTGCTACTAGTGACGTTGTAACCTGTTTATCCTCTTTTCAATGTTTTCCCTTTCAAAAGCCTTTAAGAGGGTTGCATTCTTTGTTTTTTGTTTCACTCAGCTATCAGTGATCTACCGCTTGAAACATCAACAATTTAAGAAAGCTGCTGTTGGCTTTTGAAGAGAACGACTAGCTATAAAAGACAATTTACAACCGAGAAGATAAGATTGAGGTAAGTGAAGTCGCCTTCTTAAACTGGCTCGCCAATATTACCGTTTTAATAACCTTTATTCTCCTTTCTCATGTTTTTATAGCACCTGTCAAGAAGGAGAAGCTCTTACAGTTCTTCTGAAAGTTAAGTAAGCACAGGCACAAAACATCACCACTACCACCAAAGTCATCTTACAGCTTCATATAATCTTCCACAAAGTAGAACGGCTCACTGCAGCTCTCGGCGGGCGGCCGCTGTGGACACTGAATCAGCGAGCGGCCATCGGCCCAGGCCACGCAGAGCACCACCTGGTAGAGCCACAGCTGTTCGATCGCCTTTCTGGCGTTCTTCAGCGGCACACACTGCAGGTAGAAGCTCGCCTTGGGCAGGTGCCGCTCCATGGCCGTCGTCAACTCTCCTAGGCTGTAGGCGCGGCTGTTGTTGGGCGTGATGGCCGCCTCGGCGAGCCACCGATTCACTGGGTAGCGCTCGTCTAGCACCAGCGTCGCCTCGAAGTACTCCTTGACGGTGTACTGGCTGCAGCTGCCGTGGCGGTCCCACTCGTGTCGCCAGAAGGTGGTGTCGTTGACGGCCTGGTTGCCGCTCTCCTTGAAGACCGAGCTCCAGCGGGCGGCCATCCGCTTGCGATCATCGTCGGTGAGCACCGCCAGGCTGAAGGGCTCCTGCTTGTCGGTGCAGTCGGAGAGGCCCGCCCTGGGCCGCCATTTCGACAGCGTCGGCCACAGCCCGTGGATGGTCAGGTTCTTAAGGAGGTGTTCGGAGCAGACTTTGGTTTTAGGAGAGGATTCCAGGGCCAACTTGCAGACCGCCTGCTGAGAGTTGAGGGCGAAGGAGAGGTAGGTGGAGGCGGCGCAGCCAGGGCAGCTGTTGTGGAGGTTGAGGGTGCCGCTGATGGCGAGGAGAAGGGTCATGAGGATGATGCCGCCGGCGAAGGAGAGCGCCAGTTGGGCGGGCGGGCTCTCGCGGATGTTCTCCCGGAGGTTGGTGCAGCAGTCGCAGAGGCCCATGGTCGCTAAAAAGGATTTTTTGGTTTTTGTTGTATTTTCTGTGAATCACTACGATTGCTGCTGCTGCTGGTGATTGTGCTGCTGCTGATGATGCTAGGAAAAACACTCGTACAGTAATAGAGCAGCAGCCTGCTTTTGCTTTTGCTGTACAACAAAGCTGATCTGTGATCACCAGCTCTCTTCTCTTTGTTCTTTCTCTTTCTTTCTCTCTTTCTCTCTTTCTCTCTCTTTCCTTTGTTCTCTCTTTTCTAGAGTGGTGTACCTGCTCTTATTACAAATCCACTCTATTTGGGCATCGATCGGTAATCGTAGTCGTCGTCGACGCTGTCGCCGTCCTCTCAATCATCACCAGGGTAACATCGATGCTTTACATCTCTCCCTTTTAACAATGCTGAGAGCTATGATTGCCTTTGGCTATGTGGTCTGATCTTTCTACTGCTCTGTTTGCCTTGTTGTCTGCATTGTTGGTCGTACAAAAGTAGTGTAGTACATGTTCAGTGTGATGATGGTGGTGATAAGAGAGAAGAAAGGTGGTGTCTGGGGACTGCAACAACAAAACGTGGATTGCTGGTCTTTATTGGAAATCAACGCCTAACATGATCATAAGTGTAAGTTTATGTCTATTTTTTTGACAGCATTGTCTAATTACATTTTTTTCTATTTTTTAGGGTGTAGGAGAATGTGGCGGAAGTATGGTGCGTTCCGATTCCTTCTTTGTTGTTGGCTCTGGGGTCGTTGTAGCCTTGGTCGTCGTAGTCGTCGTCGTCGTTGTCGTCGTCACCGGCTTCTCTGGCCCCCAAGGCTGCTCTGCATTCTCGAGAAGGTAAAAATCGCCTGTTCCGCAGCTCTCCGTCTCCACCTTCAGCAAGTCCTCGGTGCAATCTCTCAGATTGCCACTGTTGAGGGAGTGGTCGGCGAGGCAGAAGATGACGTGCTCCAGCAGCGAGTGCTCCTGCCCGTCCTTTGCCCCATTGGCCGTCTTGTGGCAGTGTACGGCAAACTGCTTATCACCCAACTTACTTCCTTCCTTGATGGCCGCTCTTACGTCAGCTAGCTTCACCGCTGCCTCATTGCTCGGCTTGATGCCCTTGTCGGCGAGCCACTTGAGCAGATCACCGACCGACGACGAGGAGTCAATGGCCACCGATCGGCTGAAGTAGTCCTCCGGTTTGACATCCCCTCGTGTGCAACTTCCGGCCAGATTCCACTCGAAGGCCCAGTACTGGTTCTCGGTGTGGCCGGTGAAGAGCGAGGGCCACTGCTTCTCCAGCTTGCCGCGCAGGTCGGCGGTCAGCTTCGTGGGGTCGAAGAGGTCGGCGCGGCTGCCGCAGCGCATCAGCGTCGACTGGCGGTCGAGCAGGCGCAGCCACACCCCTTGGAGGGTGAAGGTGGCTGGCAGATGGTCTTTGGGCTTGCATTTATTAAGACTTCCGGTGGAGAACTTCTTCCCCAGGGCGCAGGTATTCTGTGGCCAGGCCTTGGCGAGGACGGCGTACTCGGCGGGCGGCCCGGCGCAGGTGGGCTTGCGGAAGGCGCCGAAGATGGCGAGGAGGATGACCATGAGGAGGGCGCCGCCGATGACGCCCAGCACGATCTGCACGGCCTTGCGGCCGCGGACGTACCGCTCCAGAAACTGGTCGCCGCAGTAGAGGCAGGAGTAGACGCAGTCCATTTTGTTTTTTTGTTTTTGAGCTGGTTGATGTGATGGAAAATGGAGGAGAAAAACTAAAAAGATGTGAAAGGATTGCTTTTGCAAACTGTACAGCAGCAGCAAAAGAGTACGGCTAAAAAATGTTGAAATGATCGTTAGAGGCTCGTCACCACCCAGCCAGCCATCAGTCAGTCAGTCATAAAGTCTTTGCCCATCATTGCGGTAATTAAACGTCGGCTGCTGCTGCTAAGCTATAGCTTTCAGTGCACAGTTAACTTTTTTGCACTACTGCTGCTGCCGTTGTAATCTCATGTCGTTGATAGGCTGATTATATCAGCTGAACTGGATCAGGTTGTCGTCGCCGAGGTGATGACAGGTTGTTAATTAAGTTGTTGTTGCTGCTGCTAAGACACTCACTGTGAGTCACTGTGTGCTTAGATTAGATGAAAGATGGAAAGCTTGATCTGGGGTCACATGTTTTTTCTGTGTTTGGGAAGCTTACCCATTGCTCCTTTCTAAAATTGGACAGCAGTAAAAAATTGGTTTTGAGAATTAGGCACTGACTTTAGTCTGAGGATGTTTGTAACAGTTCTCCGTTGAATCATTTCTAGGAAGTTTAATATTTTGGAAATTCCCTCGAGTACACTAAAACGTATTTCCTACAAAGCTGAGTCTTCTTCCCCTTCTTTTTGGTCGTTCTTTTGCTTGAGTTTTTCAGCAATCCTTTTATGTTGGCTGCTGCTGCTGTTTGTCAGCTGCTCAATGCACTTGGCCACGATGCAGTCGCCGGTGATGTTGGTCGCCGTGCGGACGCGTTCCCTGTGATTACAAAATAGAATAGTTAATCTGATGACGATTATCCCTCCAGCAAAATCTCTCTCTCTCCTACCAGAACCACTCCATGGGCATGACAAAGGCGAGCACGTCCAGCGGGTCGTCGATGCCAATGGCGGAGGCGAAGGCGATGTGCGTGATAATGGTGCTGCCGCCGTTGGGCGAGCCGGGCAGGCCCATGGTCATGGCCAGCGTGAAGATCCTGGGTGGAAACAAAGGATAAGATCATATCATCATCACCACCACCACCACCACCCAAAAAGGCCACCCACTCACCAGAGAACGACCAGCATAAAGAGGTCCACCTCGAGGCCCTTGAACTGGGCGACAAAGAGGGCGACCATGGGGTAGTAGACCGCGGAGCCGTTCATATGAATGGTGACGCCCAGCGGGAGCACCGACTGGGCGATCGGCTTGGAGAGGCGCTCCGCCGGGCTGCCCTCCATGCACTTCATCGTCATCGGCAGGGAAATGGCGCTGGAGGTGGTGCCGAAGGCGATCAGCATCGCCGGGAAGACCGCCCGGTAGGTGGCGAAGGCGCTCCGCCGCGTGAAAAGGTACACCACCGCCGGGTAGAAGGCCAGCCAGAGGGTGGCGAAGCCCACCGTCACCAGGACGTAGAAGAGCAGCAGCTGGCCTAGAACGCCGCCAATCGATTGCATCTTCAGGCCCTCGGCGAACATCCACGCGAACATGCCCAGCGGCATGAAGGCGAGCAGGTGGTTGAAGGATTCGCCCACCAGAGCGTCCACCTCGCGCAGAAGGGCGCGCATCACCGCCGACCGCCGCGGCCCCATGCTCTTGAGGAGCAGGCCGAGGAGGAAGGAGACGGAGCAGATGCCGATCATGTTCGGCCGGAAGCTCTGCACCGTCGTCTGGGTCAGCTGGGGCTTGAAGTCGGCCTCCAGCAGGGTGGACATGTCCGTCGGCCAGGTGGTCTCCGTCTTGACGTAGGAGGTCATGAAGAGCAGCGTCAGGAGGTTGTCGGGGAAGATGTTTCTAAAAGGGGAAAGAAGAGAAAAGGTAAACAAAGAATCTTTGATCTCTAACGGTTTTCCCTTACAAAATCAGGTTGTTCAGCGCATCGCTCTTGTAGTTTTTCTGCTCGATGGCCCGCTTTGCCTGCTCAATCAGCCTGCTTCGGTTTGTTGTGGTTGATATTTGCCTGACACTAGGCAGTGAAGAGCTGGATGATGATGAAGAGGAAGAGGATGATGAGGATGACACTCCAGGCTGAAAGACGACCACTAGGCTGATGCCCAGCAGGCCGGCGACCAGGGTGAAGCTGATGAAGAAGGTGAGCGTGGTGATGAGCAGCTTCTTGGCGTTGATTTCCGAAGAAGATTTGGCTGGAGATGAATGCTCTTGATGCTCTAAAGATTCATCCTCATCTTCAGTTTGCAACAAACTGGTGGCCAGCGAGGAGACGAGCAGTGGCGCAATGAGCAGGAGGATTACGCGAATGTAGAGTATGCCCGGCAGGCTGACGTACCGCAGGAGGTATGGGTCAATCACCACCTCCTTTCCATCAGCACTTGGAGGCCAGAAAATGGCCTTGACGGCCATGCCGAGGAGGAGGCCGGAGAGGACGCCGCCGATGGTCAGCAGCGAGTTTCGATTCAAGGAGAGGAAGTGCTGGTGATGGAGGCAAAATAGAAGACTTCAAAGTGAGGTTCTACTTGGAAGTATCAACAGAACTTACCTTCACTTTAGCGGAAAGTGGTGCTTTCCTGGAGGGGCTCTCGATGTCCGCCATTATTGAGAAGATGTTTTGTGGTCGGTGAGTATTGAGAAAATAATAATACTGATCTGGTTAGTCGTATGCTGTGTTGATCAGCACACGCACTTCAACAAATAACCACTAAAATAACCTCTCTCTCTTTCAGTTACTTTTCATTACATAACTGAACTTCTTTTGAACGGCAATCCGTAGCAGCTATTGCCTTTTGACAATCTCGAGCATATTTTATTATTGCAACAATTGTAGTCTCACTCTCACAGTTTCATTCTGACAGATTTGATTAGATTATTGATGATGATGATGCGGCTGGCGGCTGTGGTAATGGGGCTATGACATACTTTTCACGTGACAGCGGAAGATGTGGCTTGGCTTCATTCATTAAAAAGTGATTGACAATTTCCTTATCAAGACGCACTCCTCTGGCTAGGCTGCCGCTGCTGCTGCTGATAAGTTCTGAGATAATAAAGGCAGCGCAGTGACAAAGTGACAACTTTCTCTGGCAGGCTCCAGCTGGCCAACATCAACAAATTCATCTAAAAAGGCAAAACACTGGCTCACTGTTATTTGTCTTTAGCCTTCAAGAGGATGGGCAGCGGCTGTCCGAAGGCATTGAAGACCCACTCGTCAAGAGGAAGATTGTCACCGCCGTCGAAGGTGAGGTAGAGGTACTTGAGAGTGGCCGCAATCAGGTCCGCATTCTGGTAGTCGGTCTTGGGCAGGCTGCCACTGGCCAAATTGTACACGTCATCCACCCCGGAGAAGCCACCACCATTGCCCACTCGACAGTGGCGGTAGATGGCCGTCGCCAGCTCCCACGCCCACTCGCGGTACTTCTGCCGGCGGGTGAGGCGCCAGAGGATGAAGTAACTTTCGGCCAGCTCCGCCGAGAGGTGGTAGCCTCGGTGCAGGGCGCCTGGCTTGTAGTTGGTCGCCCCCACGTCGGTGGCCGCGTCGAAGTAGAAGCGCTGTGGCGGGAGGCCGCTCGGCGACTGCCGGGCTGCCTCGTGACAGGTGCTCGTCAGCTCTTCGGCCAAATACCAGTACCGCTTAATGCGAAGTGCCCACCGCTTGGCCTCCTCCTTTCCCGTTTTATCTGCAAACGAAGAAAAAGATGACTCTTTTCGGGCTTTCTCCAGCGTGTGCGCCGCCAGCCCCAGCAGCCCGCCCAGGTAGCAGGCGTCGCTGGTCATGTAGTCGTCCAGTGAGTGGTCATTCAGGTGAAAGTCCCGAGCGAAGACCATCGGCCCTGAGAGGCCGTGAAAGAGGCCAAAGACGCCGACTCGGTCGAGGGCGTCCATGGCGTCGGTGAACATGGTCAGCGCCTGACGGTCGAGGCCGTCCGACAAGATGTACGCCTTGAGGAGGTACGAGTAGAAGGAACCGCCTGCCTGACCCAGCGTGCTCACATTTGTCCGCCACTCGCCCTTCTGCCCTGCAATGTACACCAGCTTCAGGTAGAGACCGTTTCCGGGTTTCTCGATCTGTTCGGCGAAGAAGGTTCGAATTCTTGTCGCCCGTTCTTGGTACTCTGTAGGTTTAACAAAAATTGTACTTTTTTGGTAAGCAAGGATGACAAAAAGATCGTCGAGAAAGGAGTACTCGAGGTGCTGGCCACCAAGGTCCGCCAACGTCGGCGTCGTCTCCGAGGGCAACTTTCGGCTCAGTATCATCTTCTGGTAGGGCAGGCCAGAGGGCGACTTGCTGTAAGCGGGCCGGAGAAGGTCGGCCACCTTGACGGCATGTTCGAGGAAGGTATTATTATCATTAGCTACTGAAGGATCGCATGCAAGGAGACTGCCGATGTAGCGCTGGACAGTGTGAGCCACTGAGACGCTCTCCTCCATGGTGCTCAGATTCAGATTCTCATCAATCCACTTTTTCCCCCGTGCAAACTGCTCCGTGGCGTTCATCACCGCCAGCGTGGACATCGAGGTGACGATGGTGAGGCCTGAGTTGAGGCCGTAGAGTTTGCCCGAGTACCGGGCACTGACCGGTCGGAGGGCGTCGTGGCCCCAGGCGTAGCGACTGTAGGCGTCCCACGCTTCGAGGGCCATGTCGCGGATGAATCGCCGACGGTCCTCCTGTGGTCTGATTATTTCCTGTGACGCTGCAGTCGTCGTTTGCTGCAGTTCTGCTGTTGAGTCGGTGGTATCAATAGCAAAAGATGAGGAGGAGGACGTTTCATTATTGGCCAGCAGCAAAGAGGAGTTGTTGTTTAGCGTCGGCGGCGGCCCTCTGCGAACCGTCCAGTGGTTCTGCTTCTGTCGGTGGCCGCTGATGAGGTAGACGGCGAGGAAGATGATCGCCGCCATGAGGAGCAGGCCGCCGAAGAGGTACACGGCCATCTTGATGCGTCGATTGCTGTAGTGGTACTTGTCCTTGACGTAGTGTTTTGGATCATTCTCCAGCTCAAAGTTGTCTCGCGTCTCGCTGCCGTACGTCAGCTGGTCCGTTTCGCTCTTGTCTGCCGATATTGCCATGATTCTGCTGTGGGGAATTCTTTTTCAGGAATTTTCGTAGCTGAAACTGCCGGGAAACGGTCAGCAGCAGCAGCAATAGCAGTTGGTCGTCGTTGTGCTGAGAGGACGGTGTTAAAGATCTGGTCACAGAGTAAAATAGTTGGAGTAATTAAAAGTGGAGAGTGATAAGTGGAGTCGACTTCTGGAAATGATTGAGCTTAGCAGCTCATGTTGCCTGCTGGTAGTGGTGGCTGTGTGAATATCTGCTGGGGCACATGTTTACAGTGAATCGACCAGGGTGTGCCACTGGTTTGTGTGTGTCTGCCTGTCTGCCGAGATGTGATGAGAGAGTTTGCCACCACCAATACTCGCGTCCGCTGCCACCAGCCAAAAGTTTGCTTGTTGCTCTTTATTTAATGACTGATAACAGAGCAACAGGTGCTGGTGGTGCTGGTGATGATGGTTGCCCTGGAGATGAGCTTCACAGTCGATTACTGAAATAGAAGAGAAGGAGCGAGAGAGAAAGAATATTGCAGAGAAAATGAGAGTTTAGTTGACGTCACTGACGGTGGTGGTGGTGGTGGTGGTGGTGGTGGTGGTGGTGGTGGTAGTTGCTATTTTATGGCGCACTTCTCGCAATTATTTCTAAATATTGATAGTTGAGAAGATTGGCAGGCATTTGCTTACAGAGAAAGAGAGACTCGTTGCGCTGTTGCTGCTACCAATCGAAGGTCACTAAAATCAACGGTGACCGAAAGTGGCAAAAAACCGGTGAAGAATCAAAGTGGTGTTGTGCAGCGTTGGCGGTTATAATGGACATCAGGATTTGAGAATGGTAGTGGCGGCAAACAAAATCAGGGCAGGAGACATCCTCATCCTCATCAGATGAACTCCACCTGGGTGAAGGAGCGCGCAATGGGAATGTCCTTGCAGCTAGTGCTCACCGCCTCCACCGTGGCCGTGTGCGTCAGCACGAGGACGACATTGAGGCCGGCGGCCTTGGCCGCCTTGCCCTCGCTGGCCGACTTGGTGAGGAAGGTCACCTCCTTGGGGTCCTCCTTGATGCGCTCAATCAGCTTCCGGTAGGTGGCCGCGTCCTTCAGCGAGCCAAGCGAGGTGTCGAAGTGGTCGTCAATGAGGGCGTTCAGGTCGCCGTGGCTTGTCTTGCTCATGAACTTCTTCGTCGCCTCCGTCCAGCCGTTGGAGAAGATGAAGAGCTTCAGCTGCAGCTCCGTCTTCCACTTCTGAATGTGCACGGCGACGTCGGAGTAGACGGGCGTGGTCAGCTTGCCGCGGTCGTAGCCGTCGAACCAGACGTGGAATCTGGCGGTGGTGAAGTTTGGAACACGATTTAGAAATGGAAAGTAGAAAAAGTTGAAGTCCCAGAAAAAAACATTTCATTAATGAATGACTCATCATGTTTTGGCGCCATTCACAGACGTGGTGACTTGAGCCAAAACAGAATTTCAACAACCTCAGCAAGTCCTAGAGTTTCGGGTTTTTTTTCGCCCAACTTCAAGAACTTCATCTCTATCTCTTTGCTTACCGGTACATGACAAAGGCCTTAGAGGTGTCCTTCTTATTGGCGCCGCAGTACTCGACGTACTTAGCCAGCGCCGCTATCTGCTCCTGCTTGGCCGCCGTCAGGTCAATCTAAGAGATGGTAAGTTTTGGTTTGTTTATTCATTGGTGACATTTTTTTCGTTTATCCTAAAATCCGTTACTTTAGGCGCGGCCGCATCTTTAGCGGCGACCGCCGCCAGCGCCTTCGCATCAGCCTGGCACTCCTCTTTGGACCAGTTGGCCTCGAAGTACGCCTTGTACGCCAGCTTGAAGTACGGCTGCAGCGTCTTCTCCACGAAGGTGTCGCGGGCGGCGGTGCCGCAGAAGTCGAACACCACCGCAAGGGGCTTCTTCACCTTCACGATGACCATGTCTAGACAATGATGATCGTTGGTGCTTTGTTGGCTTGGCTTCGATGGATTAATATGTAAGCCATGTTTTCGTAGGTGGTGGTTTTATCTTGGTTTCTTTTGTTTTTTGTTGCTAAAATCGAACTTGAATCCCTTTTCAGACTTTCGAAATTCCACTAATTCTTTCCTTACTTTTCCTTCTAAATTCATTTCAGATCGTGACCATCGTTTTTTGCGCTACTCTAGCAGATGGCGGACGATGCTTCACCGCCAAAGGCCACTGCTGCTGAAGAAGACAACGACCACTGGCTGAATAAGAAGAGCAAAGCTTAGCTGGTAAGTAAGCTTAGCAAGTATTCGTCCATTTGTGTGTGTGCATACGCGCGCGCGTACCCCCTCTTTCTTTTTGCCTTCTCTATTTCTGTTGCCCTCTTACGATCCTCTCTCTCACTTTTCTCCCTCCTCTTCTCTTTGTTCTGGCTCTCTCCTCATTCACTTTTGACTTGCAGCTTCGGAGCTTCAGTGGCTGTGTCCAGTGAGCTCAATGAGAAGAAGTGAGAGAGAAAGAGACTGAGAGGCAGACAAGGCATTACTCGCCGCCGTCGCCACACTCTCTGGCCACTCTCTGCAGACATCAACAACAAACTGTTCAGCAGCAGTGGCAGCAGCAGAAAAAGGAAAGAACTGAAAAGCCAAGTTTGCCAACTTTTGTTGTGTGTTTGTGTTTCTTGTTTCACTCCAACAAAAGCATCTCACTGATGCCAGTGGTTGTCATTTAATGTCCACTGATTTTAGTGTGTTTATTTACTTTTACAACATTTTCGTTATTCAAAACAACCGTCTTCCATCATTGGTCAGATTCCGCATTGATCAGTCATCATTTGAATGCCAAACTGAGAGCGATCTTCTCCTCATTATCTCCATCATCATCATCTCCGTTCATCAATCAGCTTTGATTCACTTTCATTCTTCCTATTCTCCTCTCTGGAACGGATTTCCTTTCGCCGGACGCCGATGAAGTGCAGTGAGAGCGCGCCTCAACGCAACAGAGCAAACATTGGCCACCATTGGTGGTGATTAAGTGGTGCACCCATCCCCAGCCAAGTGTCAATGGCACCAACACTACCAACACGACCACCACTACCACTTTCAATCGAATATTATTAACCAGCAGAACAGTAAAAGTTACTCTGGTGCGCCCCTCTCTTTCACCAAAAAACAACCAGGCTATATAGCGGAGACAAAGACCAGACACACACTGCAAGGCACAAAGCACTGGCGAAGCCAGACAACAGACAACTAAACACAGACAGTGAGACGGCCAATTTATGAATGCTCGTGGTGACGGCGGGAATCCATTCCAGGAACAGACACACAGACAACACAGACAACACACAGCTGCAACTTTAGAAAAGACCCAACCCAAACGCGCGGCACTGGAACAGACAAGAGAAAAGAAGGGAAGAGAGATACAACAAATTGAATCTTTGTCGCCGCCGAGCGTTCTGTTTTCCTCCTATCTCCACTTTCCGTGAGGCAGCACACACGGCAGAACACATGTGCACCGCTAATTGTCGCCTGGCAATTACCCGAAATAATTACCGCTACTGCCCCTGCCTTGTCGAATAATTACACTCCGAGCTCTTCTCCCCTTTTCTGCCTTTTTTTACTCCTTGCACCTCTTTCAACCGCCACAACTTTGTCGCTTCTTCTTCATCTTCGTCTTCTTCAGATCTCGGACAATGGCTTGTTGTTGTTGTTGTTGTTCACCTTTTTCTTCTTCTCCCTTTGCACTTCTGCTCAAATGCCACGCTTATCTGTTCATGTGAATCGGCGACCGAGAGAAGAAGACGAAAGACGAAGACAATGCTCACTCACTTTACGATGCCTCACAAGCTCTGTCAGTTCTGCTGCAATCAAGAACAATACAAAGCTCACCACAACCAGGTAAGACGCGACCATTGATGCAGTTGACGGCGCACTGCTTTTAAATCTTATTAGCAGTGACTATATTACCTCCGAGTGTCTGGCTAATTATGCAATCCTTTGGGGTATCCCTCTTCTCCCTCTCCCCTTTCTTCTTTCAATCACAAAGTTATCCTCTAATTTACCACCACCGCTTACCGGTGGGAGAATCGGCTTTTATTCTCTCCTGTGCTTTTCACGGCTTCAGGTGGCTAATCAGGTTAGGTGGTTGTGGCCTACTGAGCACCAGCAGCAGCAACAAAGCATCATCTAATTTGTGTCTATTATGTATGGTCATGTTCTTCCCCCCCCCCCTCTGCCATGACCACCTTTTCTCCCAAGCAATTAGATGTGAATGAAAGAACGGCACTCTTTGGCGCCCGAGATGAGAAGTGAGCCGATGTGACAGATGCCACCTCTAAACGGGTTTCTTCTATTCTTCCCTTACCTTCTCTTTCTCATTCTCCCATCTCTCGCGTTTCCTGTGTCCGATTACTGATTACGCGGCCTTTTGTTGGCTGGTTGGTGCAAGGGGTTTTTCTTCTTTTTCACCACCACCACCACCACGATTTGTGCGACTGTTTTTCTTTTTTTCTCGCTGCTTTTTGCAACCAGGCAGACAGACCAGGTCTTTCTCTTTCTCTCTCTCAAAGTTTATCATCCCCTTTTCCCACATCCCCTAATGTGATTTGATTTGATCTTCTGCTGTGTGTATCTTCTTTAGCTTCACCATCACCACCATCACCACCACTATATTTAGGACATCAAAGTCAACAGTGGGAGAGAGAGGGATGACTGCATGAATGAATGAATAAGTTGATTTGGCGCTGATTAGTGGTAGTGCTGGTGGTGGTGTGATGGTGGTGATGGTGATGATCACTGCTTTTGGCAGCATGTTGTTTGTTGTGTCACTGGTTGGTCAGCCACCTTCTCCCACAGCAGTTGATTGATCCATTGAACACTGTGTTGGTTTAGTTCACTTCGGCGTTTCTCAGCATCTCTTTTCTCAGCCTTCAACTTCTTCTACATCTACTTCAACCACTTTTCCCCCCTTTCTTCTCAAAGTCATTTTTCACTCAATCGACAGTTTGCCACTAGCAGTTGCCCTCGCTCTCAGCTCCTTTTTTTGCCTGCCAGCCTCGAAGCCGCATCTGTCGCAGCAGCAGCAGCAACATCATCTGCAAATCAACAGGCGAAAGTCGTCAGATTGATGAGTGATGTGAAAGGAGAGCGAGGGAAGAAGGAGGGAGAGGGAGAAAAAGGCTGCTGTCGATATCACTTAAGGCTGAGTGAGTAAGTGAGTGAGCATCTGTGTGTGTGTACTGTTTGGTGGTGGTTGTTGATGATGCTGTTGATGCGTACAGGAATGAGAAAGGCTATTTCTGTTGTGGTGGTGGCGACGAAGACGAAGACAGCGGCGGCATCGTCTTTGGCATGTCCCAGTGGAGGGCCCCAGTTCACAGTTTGTTTGGCAAATATTTGAATATGTTCAATCATTACTCGACGACGATTGAACTCTAACTGCTACCGCCGCCGTTAAACGGTCTCACCATCATCGGTAAAGGTGCGCCACTTTTTGTTTGTATTCCCTTTTTGTTTGCCTTTCTTCAGCTTCAGCACTGATGATTGAACTCCAGCAGCGGAGCAGTGTTTGTCTGTGTCGATTACCCCATTATTTCACTTCATTCACTTCACTTCATTCACTCAATGGCTCTTCAATCATCAATTGAACCTGCTAAAGAGAGCAGTGGCATTCGGTGGTTGGCTGATTTCTTATTACCACCACCACCACCACCACCACCGCCATTGATGATCATCACCTGCCGTTTAGTGCATTGTGCTCTATGTTAGTGCTACTGCTGCTGCTGCTTTGATTACTGATTGCCGATATAGCCATTTACTCGCTCATTTGCGGCAGGGCTGCTGATTTCTTCTGATTTCAGTCATCATCTTTATTTGCTTTTACTTTTTCTTCTTTTTTCTTCTATTTTGCCACTGCTCATGTTTCGTTTTCTTCTTCTTCTTCATCGCTTTTTTCTCTTGCCGGCCTAATGTTCTCAACCACTTTCGGACTTTCTGCTACTGTCTGACTGACTGAACTAGTGGCGGCGGCGGTGGCGGCTAACTGACTAGCCCTCAAAAGTAATTACCCGCCGCAAGTGAGAGAGGGAGAAAGACAAACACGCAACTTGAAGAAGAAAAAGAAGAAATAGCTGTAAGAGAAAGAGAAAGATTAGATGTGATCGAGTGATATATTTACCTCGGACAGTGGCACACAGTAAACCAGTGGCCAGTTGACCACACTTTTGCCAATACAACCTGTTGGCTAGCTATTTAGCTGAGCACGGTGATAAAGAAGCTGTAAGACGGAGGCATTTTTCTCTGTCCTGTTTGTCACAACGGTCGGATTTGTTGTCGCCTCTGTCTCCTCAGATCAAATCGCCTGAAATTGCTGGCATTTTTGACGAGTTGCACTTCTCGTCCTGACCTGTTGTCATTTTGCGTCTTTACTGCTGCACACCTGTCAACTTGCTGTTTGCTTTGCACTTTCCTCTGAAGTGTAAGTTTGTGTTATGCAGATCATGAGGACACCAATTGCCGTTGGAAGTGTGCTTCATCATCATCATCATCATCATCACCGGCTAATCAGCAGACACATTGAACTATTATTGTGTGATTTATGATTGATTTTAGTGTGAATTATTAGTTTGCACTGTCTAGACTTGGGCTGGAAAAAACTTTTGCTGCTACTTCTTTTTGATGAATTGGCGCTTTTGCACAGTTTTATTTTTCTATTAGACGAAAAAAGCGCCTGATTTCAACACTAAATGCACCTCGACGAAAGGACTTTTGTCTGTTCTGAACAGACTGTTCACCTAGACAACTGTTTTTTTGTTTTTGTCGATTTGCGTTATCTATTATTTCAACATACAGACACGCAGCTACACCGTTTTAGCTCTTTGCCCCTGAGAAAAGGCAAAGACGAAGACATTTGTACTCTTTATTTTGCCGACTAAAACTCACTACGACTTTCGCTGCTTCGAAAGTGCTCAGTTTACCAATGCAAATGTACAAACTTCTCTGACACTGTTCGTGTGTGTGTGTTTGTAAGATTACTCCACGGTGTTTGTAGTCGGCTCTTGACTGCCACTGCTGCTGTTGTTGCCTTGCCGCACACACGTCACATGTGTCATTGTAATTGAAAACCGGCCGTACACCACCACACACACAGTTCTTTTTCTTTGGCAAATCTCACTGCCGCCGCTCTATTTTTCGTTAAACTGCCTAAAGCCTTCTCACAAGTTAAAACCACTTTCTTCTTCTTCTTTTAATATTGCACGCTGTGCGGACAAATCTCTTCTTCCCTTTTTCCCTTTTCCTCCTTTGGAAGTGAATGCTCCAGTGATTCGGTGGTGGGCAATTTGCGGTGTAGTGATTTAGCTTTTTTCCCTTATTCAAGAAGATGTCTTCGAGAGCAAAAGTGTACATACTTTTCTGCTCTTTTTTTGCTAAAAATTGCTGCTTTTTCTTTTTCTTCTTCAACTGTCAACTTAGCAGATTCTCTCTCCAGTTTACTAATCGATCTGCTTTCTATTTTTTGCCTTCTGCAGATCTCTTGGTCGTCGCCGTCGCCGTCTTCTGATCTCTACTAGTGCGTAGCTCCCTTTCCCGATTTCCCTCCACGATTTCAGCATGGAATCCTCGACAGTGCCTCCTCACACCACCAGTCACCACTTTTATCACCAAATTCTGAGCAATCACCCTCAGCAATCCTCCTCCAGCAACTCCTCCTCTTCGCCTTCAAAGTCTTCACGACTGGTGGCGCCTGAATCGAAAATGATTCTCGAAGCAAACTCTAATGCTTCCTCCTCCTCTGCAATGTGCAGCTCTCCTCTAGTACAGAGTGCAGTTCACCTGCCACTGGAGACGATGGCAAAGTTGATGATGCCAACGACAATGGCATCCTCCTCTCAACTCAGCGAGATCTCAGCATCATCACCATTTTCCGCCATCTCTATGCATCTACAATCTCAGTCATCCTCATCACCCCAATCACCCCCACCAGCACCACCGGCGGAAAAGTGGACCGCTCTGCCTCATCCGCTGATGGCCATCGCCGTCGCCAATCTGCGACCTTCTCGCCCCAGCTCCAGCGGTACAATCAAGTCACGGAGCAGTTCAGTACTGTCCGCCTCTTCCTCCTCAACTTCATCTTCCTCGACCTCCTGGACGGCCCAGTCGCTGGACCTGGCCGTCGGCGATGTGCTCGTCGTCGTGGAGCACCTCTCCTCCGGGACGTGGCTTCGCGGCTACAGAGAGGAGGGGAGTTCCAGCTCTCTGAAGAAGCAGTACGGCATCTTTCCCGCCAGCTACGTTTGGATGGAGAATCAAACCTCCTCTTCCTCCTCCTTGACCACCTACTACACCGCCCTCCTGGACCCGCTGTACCTGCAGGTGGTGCGGACGCTGCGCGAGTGGCACCAGCACCTGCTCGCCTTCTACCGCGCCAACGCCCACCCGGAGCGGTACCAGGCGGTGCGGAAGTTGATGGCCGAGCTGATTGAGATTGCCCGCGGGCCGCTGGGGCGGGAGCTCTCGCCGACCCTTTGGCGCCGGCGGACCAATGCCATTCTAAAAAGTGGTGCCCAGCTGAACCTCGATCCCTATGCGAAACTCCTCTACCAGGATGAGGAGGAGTTGCAGGGGATGAACTCATCGAACACAACTGAATCAGCAACCGAAGCTGTCACAAGTCCCTCCAAATCCTCCTCGGTTCTGGAGCCCAGTCTGGAGGAACTGTACGACCGCGTCCTCTCCAAGCTGAACCAGGGCAACCAGCTGCTCGGCCTGGAGGTGATGCCCAGTTTCACGCATGGCACCTTTGCCAGTGATACGGTGGCAGCCGCCTCATTTGCCGGCCTGACGAGGCGGAAGCACAGTCAGCAGATGTTTCTCGATGCCAAGAGAGTTAAAGAGGGCAGCGGTTCGGTGAAGTTTTCGCCGTACTTTGCCCGTGAGAACAGCAAGTACCTGCCGTCGATTCTCGCCTACTACAGTCGACTCAGTCGGAAGTTTACCGGAGGCGGTGGAAGTGGTCGTCTTGGCGGAAAGGCCAACTCATCGGCCACCTCAACGCCTCAGCGGGCAGTGTCCTTTCACAGTCCAATGCACAGTAGCAGCGACTCGTCGGTGGGCGGCGGCAGACGGGGGTCGTCGCTGGTGAATTCGGTACAAGGCTCTGTCACTTCTTCAGCAGTCACCAAGAAGCACCGTCGCCACCTGCTCTTCAGCATTCGAGAGGTGAACTTCTCTTCGCTCTTTTCCAGCCTGCTTGCCGGAGTTTCCACCACTGACCACCAACTAGGCGATCCCCACCAGTCGCAACCACTGCTGCAGATTGATGTTTACGTTATTCGAACCAATGGTGGCGGAAGTTCTTCATCGTTCAGTGACTCTTCCTCTTCCTCCTCTTCTTCGCCTGCCTACGAGGTTCTCACGGAGAAGTTTGTCTACCGAGTGAGGGCCTCCGGTCAGCCGTTGGTGCTGCACGGCAAGAGCAGCAGCAGCAGCTGCAGCAGTTCAAGTTCAAGCAGTCAATCGAGGGCCCTCTTTCTCGATGTCCTCTCAAGGAAAAGTAGCTCTTCAAATTCTACAACCACCACCTCTTCTAATGATACTCATCACCAGTCTTCAATTACCAGCAATCAGCCGTACGACAACTCCTCACACTGCTACCTCGTCCTCCAGGTCTGGCGGTACGGGCGAATGCTGCTGAGTGAGGGCCGGGGCAAGAACAACTCCGTCTTTCACACCATCTCCGGCAGCTCGCTGGCCTCGTCGGCGGTGGCAGCCGCGGCCGCCTCAGCCGCCTCCGCCTCCACCACCTCGCTCTCCTCGCTTACCTCCTTTGTCTCCGCCTCGACGACCTCCTTCTTTGGGGGTGACAGGACGAGCACTATGAGCACCACCACCTCCTCCTCCACGACCGACTCCTCGTCGATTGACTCTTCGGCTGAGCTGCATGGCTCGAATGGAGTGGGAGGTGGCTCCTTTAAAAGGGCGGTCGGCTTTGCCGTGGTCCCCCTGCTGGAGCTGGTCAGCCGTGACCAGGAGCTGAAGGCCAGCGCAGAGCTACTGAGAGACCAGGGGGCGGTCGTTTCGAGGGTGCTGCTCGCCGACGAGCCGATGCTGCTGGCCGTGCCCATTCGCCTCTACGAGGGCGACCTGACGGCTTCGGCGCTGGAGACAGTGCTCAAGCACCGCCAGCAGACGCCTTCCACAACTGCAGTGAACGCCTCTTCATCTTCTGTCCTCCTGTCTGCGAATGCCTCCTCCTCGGCGACCATCTCCAAGCTGTCACAAGTGCCCCCTGCCAGCTATCAGCTGGTGGTCTGTGCCAAGTTTGTCAGCGAGCTGGTGGTCACCAGCAGTGGTGGTGGCAGTTCTATCAGCAACGGAACGATCTCGCCTAAAATTTCCAATGCTGGCCTGGATACGATCTCTTCCACTTCCTCTTCAACATCAGCCTCCTCAACCTCTTCATCAGCTTCTCAGCAGTCATCTCTCGCCGACTGGCTGCTGCTCAGTCAGTGTTCAAAAGTGGAGGGCAGTGGTGGTGGTGCTCAATCGTCAGCTTTCACCACCTCTTCCACGAAGCCCTCACTGAATTTTGCCGTCATTCAGAAGCGCTTTTTTGGCGACCTGATCACCGCCGGCTACTTTCGCAACGATCTCTACCTGACGCTGGAGGGGGCGGAGTTTGAGAAAGGAGGTATTGTGTTTTTGTTTTGTTTTAGAGATGATCAAAACCTAATCCTAATTTCTCCTCAGGCAAAGCCATCCCCAAGAACATCGAGGTGGCCATCTGCCTGATCACCGAGCGCGGCGTCCAGGAGCGGGCACTTTCTGCGGGGGCGAACGACGAGCCGGTCACCTTTTACCGCTCGGCCATTCAGTACCACCAAAATTCACCCCGTTGGGCGGAACACGTCAAGGTGAACGTCCCGCTGGAGCTCTTTGAGTCGGCCCATCTGCGCTTCACCTTTGCCCACTGCAGCTCGAAGCGGGAGCGGGAGCGGAAGTTGGTCGGCTTCAGCTTTCTGCCGCTGGTCGACGCCCAGGCGAATGGCGCCTGTCTGCCCGACGGAGAGCGGGAGCTGCTCATTTACCGCGTGGACAGTGAGCGGAAGTTGGACGAGCCCGGGTACTACCTGGGTGTGCCCTGGTGTACCACTTCAACTTCAACCTCGACCTTCCACTCAAACTTTAGCACCTCGAGCTCTTCACTTTCCACCACCGGAACTTTAGCCTCCTCCTCCTCGTCATCATCCTCTTCCGCAGCCACCAACCACTCCACCTCAAGTACCACCTCCCTGGCGGCCGCTTCCTCGCTGATCAGCGGCCGCTCCTCCAAGGAGGTCTTCCACCTGCGCACCAATCTGGTCTCCTCGAAGCTGACGCAGAATGCGGACATTCTCTCGCTTCTCAAGTGGAGCTGCACGCCGCTGGAGGTGGTCTACGAGTCGCTGGCCCGCCTGGGTCGTGTGCCCGGCGAGGAGATTGTCAAGTTTCTCGAGGACGTCATGGACGCCCTTTTCACCCTCTTCACCAACTCGGCCGATCTCGCCGATTCACCCCCCTCGATGGCCTCGTTTTTCTCCTCCTCCTCCTCCTCCTCACCACCCCAAATGACCATCATCTTTCGCGTGCTGGTGGACGTCTTCAGGACGCTTTCCGACCCAAAGTTTGCCTCCTACCGCTCCGCGCTGGAGAGCTACATTGAGACGCAGTTTTCGGCGCCTCTCGTCCACGCCGGCCTGCTCGCCTGCCTCCGCCGCTACATTGAGCTGGTCATTGTGTCCTTTGCGACGGACGCCAGCGGCACGCGGCCCTCGCTGAGCGGTGTCACCAAGCGCGAGATGGAGTTTATCCTTCGCTGTCTGTCCGTTTTTGACTGGCTCCTCAAGATTGTCGTCCAGTCGAGGCTGCTCTATGCGCAGGCGGTGGCCAATGGAGGGCTGGAGGTGGGTGGAAGTGGAGGTCAAGCAACTTCTTCCACATCACCGCAGGCCAGCGAGGAGCACTTCCGCCTGGAGCTCTTCAGCCTCTTTGCCGCCATCAACCGCCTGCTGGCGGTGGAGAGCAAGTCTTCCGACGAGTACCTGATCATCGCCATTCAGGAGGCAGTGCTCGGGACGCTGCCCAGCGCCTTCGGCTACCTGCTGAAGATTCTGCCGCCGCTGGAGCTCGCCAAGCTCGTTCAGTCGATTGTCAGCACCTCGAGGCAGACCGGTGTGGATGCTGCCTCTGCTGGCCTCTCGCCACTGTCCTCCCATTCGATCACGCCCACCAATCACCAGAACAGTAATGGTGGTGGTGGTGGTAAGAAGACGATCGTCGGCGCCAAGCTCCTCCTCTTGCAGGAGACGATTCGCTGCAAGGCCGTCTGGGCGGACTGCGAAGAGGCTCGCCTGGAGCTGCTGGACACCTTCATCCGCCTGCTCAACCTGAACATCGCCGAGTCGAGGGTGGTGCTGGCCATTCTCCAGGACGTGGTGCTCTACCTGCTGGACCACTCGCCGGGGGCCGGCTGTCGGGTGAGGCGGTTCGACATTGAGCTTGAGGGAGGAGGAGATGGTCAACAACAAAACTCTGCTGGAAAGCATACCTGCGAGCGTGAGATTGAGATGCTCTCCTTTGGCGCCACCGACGCCATCGTCGAGCACATTCTCGAGCTGACGGGCGTCGTCAGCACTTCTTCCACTTCTTCCTCCTCGTTGGACTTCTCCTCACGAAGGTTCAGCCACCAGCAGCCTCTCTCCAACGCTTCAGCAGCAGCTTCAGCTTCTAAATCCGCCGACGTGGAGAACGTCCTCTCCACCGACTACCTGGGCAGCTACCTCCTCTGTCTTCTGGTCCTCCTCGACCGCATGTCAGTGGCCCACTACGAGCGCCTCTTTGAGACGCGGTCCGCCCGTCAGTGCAAAGAACTGCTGGCCCACCTCTTTATGGTCTTCCTCAACGCCCTCTACTACTACGCCGACGGGTGGCTGGAGGTGAAGATGGCCGTCAATCGGGTACTACTCCAGGCGATGACCGTCCTCCGGCGGCGGATCATGAGCTCGGAGGCCTTTCTGGGGGGCGCCAAACAGTCGCTAAACACCTCCTCAACCTCATTTGATCTGGCCCTCTGGAGGACGTACTTTAAGCTGGCGGTGGCCTTTATCACACAGCAGCGGCTGCAGATGGAGGTCGTTGGTGGAGGTGATTCGAACAACACTGGAAGTTCATCGTTGCCTTTTTGGAAGCGCCGCCTCCTGGTGGACACCTACGGCGGCGACCTGCGCCTGCTGATGGGCGCCGAGCTGGTGGCCGCCTGGAGGTCGCTGGGCGTCGAGGAGAGGGCCGCCTTTATAGCCACCAACACAGGTAATAGCTCTTCCAGTCTGGTCGGCTCGCTGGTCGATGTGACGCTGGTGCAGGAGAGTTCCCTACGCCAAATGACACTGCCGCTGCTGTACGACCTGCTGGCGGTCGACTGGGAGGTGAATGGCGATTTCAAACAGGTAAATGGAGTTTTTTGGTTTTTTAGGCTTTGAACTATGACTTACTTTTTCTTTTTTTTAGGTGGAAGCAGCGCTCATTGAGAAGCTGGACGCGCTGGCCCACAAGGCGGAGGCGGACCTAGTCTACCGGGAGATGTTTACTAGAATGTAAGTAGAGTGTTCCAAAAAGATGATCATAAAAGTGACAACTAATCTGACCTTTCTCTTGTCTAGATTAACCGAGCAAATTGAAACCAAGAAGCCGGTCTGGCGGCTGGAAGGCCTCGAGCTGGTGGCCTCCCTCTCCCGTCTGCTGCGACTTCTAGTCGACTATCGACAGGAGTTGCGGTGTCGAGCGATTACCACAACCACGACGACGACCACCACCACCTCTTCAAGCCTTCAGTCAAGGCCGGAGAAGATCACCGAGGTGGACGACAGTCTGCTGATGTGCACCTACACGCTGCTGCGCTTCTTCCAGGACGATGCGCTGAACTCCTCCTCCTTCTCCTCTTTAAACTCCAATCGTCGGTCCATTATGCTGCGCTACGTCGATCGTTTGGCCAGTCTGCACAAGCTGCAGGGCAACTACACCGAGGCGGCCTTTACGCTGAAGCTGCACGCTGATCAGCTTTCCTGGAGCAACGGCAGTTCTGGAGCATTATCATCATCATCGGAGTGCAGCCGAAAGGAAGCCCTCAGCGAGACCATCCTCGAGTACTTTGAGCGCGGCCAGTGCTGGGAGGAGGGCCTGGCGGTGTGCAAGCAGCTGGCCGCCGTCTACGAAACCAACTACGCCTACGCCAAGTTGGCGGCCGTTCTCAAGCGGAACGCCCACTTTTTGGAGCGCATCCTTTCGGTGGGAAATAATAATACCGCTTCTCCCGGCTCCAGTCAACAGCCTGCGCAGCACTCTCGCACCGACTCTGAGTACTTTCGCGTCTCCTTCTACGGCCTCGGCTTTGCCTCCTTCCTCCAGAACAGCACCTTCATCTATCGGGGGCGGCCGTATGAGAAGCTGGCCGACTTTACCGGTCGCCTCCAGCGGGAGTTTCCCGCCGCACAGCTGCTGACGAAGAGCGGCAGCTTTCCCACCGATGAGAGCATCACCGAGTCGTACTCGCAGTGTAAGTGCTGAAATTTTTTCATAATTTTTTAGTGATTTTTAACTTCTTTTTTTCCTTATCATCAGACATTCAAATCTTTGCCGTGAAGCCGGTGGCCGAGCCTCCGGTCACCGCCGACCAGCACTCGACGCTCCTCTTTGGCGCCCCGGAGCCGCCCATCCTAGACTACTACGCCAGCAACTCGGTTCGGCAGTTTCTCCAAGATCGGCCCGTCCAGCGGGCGCCCTTTGACCCGCTGAATGAGTTCAAGTCGCTGTGGATCGAGCGGACGGTGTACGCCACCGAGCGGCCGCTGCCCGGCGTCATGCGAATGTTCGCCGTGGTGGCCACCTCGGTCCACTACCTGGCGCCGGTGGAGAACGCCTGCGAGACGATTGAGAATATGAATGTGGAGCTGGGGAGGCTGATTGCTCGGTTCAGCAGCGAGGCGACGCGGCCCGAGTCGGTGTCGCCGCTGTCGATGAGGTTGCAGGTAAGGGGAAATCTGTTAGATATGCATCTCAGACTACTGACCTTTTATGTAAATTATGAGAAAATATTCTGAATACGCCTATATCATTTGCTGCAGAAATAGCGCCACTATTTAGGAGGTCAGTAGTCTGAGACGCATATGTTAGAGAAAGCTTTGTTTACTTTTGCTCTAACATTTCGTTCATTCATTTCCTCCCCTCCAGGGCATCCTCGAGGCGGCCGTCAACGGCGGCATCGCCAAGTACATTGACGCCTTCCTCGGGGCGGAGTACCTGGGCGCCAATCCCGACCAGGTGGGCAATGTGACGCTGCTGCGCAACCGGATAGCCGCTCAGATCAAGCTGGTGGAGGGCGGGCTGACGCTGCACGGGCGACTGGCGCCCACGGCGGTGCGACCGCTGCACACGCGCCTCCTGGAGCGCTTTGCCACCATGCGCAACACCGTCAACCAGGCGAATGTGGAGGTGTCGCAGGCGATGCTGTGGTCGCCGGCGTTGGCTGCTGCGGCTAATCAGCAACAACAACAGCAGCAGCAGCAGCAGTCCCACCCTAGGCCGTCCATTCTCTCGCAGCCTTTGCCGCCCATTCCCAATGGTGGAAATCATTTCCAGTTAGGAAGTGGTGGTCAGCTGCTGCGTGGACAGGTGGTGGACAACTGCAGCGACCCGGAGACCTCTTCCATCTCCTCCTCCTCCTCGCACAATCACAGTGAGTGCTCCAGTGCTTCGGCTTCAAGACAAGGAGTAGGAGGTGGTGGTGGTGGTCATCAGGTTCCACAGCAGCCTCCGCCCCCGCCGCCGCCTTTTTCATCATCATCTCAAAATCACTTTGGATTTCCTGTACTGGCCTCGTACCTCTCTCCGAACAGTAAGACGCTGAAGAAGAAGCCGCTGCCGCCTTTACCGCCGCCTTCGGAAGATGATGATCTAGCGGTGGAGAATGGACACTCTCATAGAGAGGGACTTCAGACCACCAATCAGCCACCGCCTCATCAGCGACACCACAGTCTGTCGGCTTTTGACTCGGGCACCAGTGGAAGTCTGCCGCTTCGCAGTCGAAGCAGGTCAATGCTGCCAGCTGGCTCGGCGGCAGCTGATGATTCGGCAATCTACGCCGTGCCGCAGCTGCCTGAAGGAGCATCCATCAATGGCGGAAGCGGCAGCGGCGGCGATGCAGGCAGCTCCGTCGACGATGACTGCTGCTCGGATGACTACTACGATGAACAGTTGCAGCAGCAGCAATCGATGCACAATGGACATCAGAACTTGCAGCCTCGATGCACGACACCTCGAGGCACTGGAGGAGGAGGTGGAAACGGAATCTACCGCTCCCGTTCCATTCCTCGCTCTCACTACAACGGCGGAGGAGTTGCTGGCATCAGCGTCAGCAGTCAGGTGAGCAATGGCGGCAGCCAGTCGATGATCAGCCATCACCACCTCCACCACCAAAACCATCCACTGCACCTGCCGCCGCTGCAGCGAGGCCTCTCGAACACCAATCTCAGTGAGCTGCCTCTCGAAGATGGGAAAGGAGGAGGAGGAGGAGGAGTTGATCTGGTCGATGGCGTAGACCTCAGTGCACTGCCACCGCCGCCCCTGCCTCCTCGATCAGCGGCTGGCAGCCTCGATCGCTCCAACTCGCTCAACTCGGGCGTCATTCTGCGCTCCAGTCCGGTCATTCCGCCGCTGATTCCGCCGGCGCTGCCGCAGCGAAGAGCCGCCGCCCCTTCCTCAGCAGGTTTGGTTCGAAAGTCTTCCTCAACTTCGGCCACTTCCTCCTATGGCGCCGGAAGCAGCGCCGTGACGGTGATCTCCAATCACTCAGCCAACTCTGCTAGTAGTTCGGTCTTCTCTTCTCCTCCCAAAAGCAACGGCCATCACGCTCACCATCACCACTACCATCAGGCGCACTCTGCCAACCTCGACGGCATCGAGTTTGAGAATCTGGTCATCAGCTCGCCGACGCCCCGGTCTGAATGTGGCTCCGGCACTTCCGGTTCGCACGATCGCTCCAGCCGACCGGCGCCCATCATCGGCATTGAGATTGGCTCCGCCGGCTGTTCGGACATTGAGGCGGACCTCTTTCCGGCGACGCCGATGATCACCACCACCTCCAGTTCCAGTTCTGCTGATTACAGCATCGATTCGATGTCCATTGCGGCGAGTCGCAAGTCCAAGTCGAGCTCACTGCCGAGGAGTTTGCTGCCGCCGTCGGCGTCGCAGTCGCAGTTTGTTCAGCAGTTCGGAGGTCCTGGTTCGCCCCGGAGAATCACCAGCTCCTCTTCTAGCACGGTGCTGGAGAAGTTTGAAAGCAAGATTGTCTCGAAGATGGCCTTCACGGCGGTGGCGGTCGTCAATGCCGCTTCTGCTTCTTCGACGTCCAATGGAGTTTCCATCTCTTCTTCATCCTCTTCCACCACCACCACAACCACCAAAACGTTTTTCGAAACCAATTCTAGTCTTCTTGATTGAAGTTCTTTATCACCACAACTCCTTCAATCAAGCGCTATCATCATCTCGTGCATCGTCACAGCCATAACAGTTATTACACTGATGCAGCAGCAGCACTCTTTTAAGAAACTTTATTATTTTTATTTTATGGTCACGCCTTTTCTATCTTTTTCCTCTATTTGCCTTTTCACTATTGGCCAAACATATCGACCTTATTTTTGTTCTCCCCTTTTTGTTTGTTTTTGTACAAACTTTTGACAATTTTTTTTCATACTCAACTCTTGTAGCTTCTTTCCTGCTCTTTTAGGTAGGTCTTTTTTATACTCTTTTATACTATAGTGTTTCAGGTTTTCCATGCGCTATTTATTTTTGTACAATGATCAAGTGAAAAAAAAGAAAAAATGTAAAAAGTCTAAAAACAACTACTAATATCACAAAAGCTCACTCTCCCCCTAGATGATCATATTATCCTTGGCCAGGGCCATCGTCTCTCGCCGCCTCTGCTGCTCAAAGAAGCGCTCCCAGCCGTACTGACTGAGGTCGATGGTGCGGTACTCGTCGTGGAGAATCAGTTCGGTGATCGCCCTACCGACGGCCGGTCCCATCGGCAGGCCTCGGCCGCTGAAGCCCGCCGCCCAGATCAGATTGGAGTAGTAGGGGTCCTGGCCGATGATCGGATTGTGGTCCAGGCGGTTGTAGTCGTAGTAGCCGGCCCAGGCGCGGCGCAGCTTCGCCGTCCCCAGCGCCGGCAGCCGCCTGGCCAGCGTCGGCTGGACGACCTTCTCAAAGTACGTGTAGTCCACCTCGAGGTTCGACGGGTCGGGCTCCTCCTCCAGGGTGGGCGTCTTTCCGAGAATGTACCGCTGACCTCCTGCTGCTCCTGCTCCTGTTCCTCCTAGAGTTTCAGGGCGACAGTAGGCGCCGGTGGTGTCGAGCATGAAGGGAAAGTCGGTGGGCGTCGGTCCGGAGACCGCCGTCGGCAGCTCGGCCACAAAGGCGAAACGCTTTCTGTGGACGGGAACAGGAGAAGAAACATTTTGTTTTAGAAATAGAAGCTAGAGGTTTTAGAAAGCTGCAGCAAAAACAAACCTCGGCTCAATGGGAAAGTCATTGGCGCGGACGTCGTGAAATTCATCTCTGGCCGTGGGCTCCTCTTCAGATGAATCCTTCTTCGCTCGTTGCCCTCCGTAGCCGAGCTTCCTCGCGACGGCCACTGAATCGACGCCGGCACAGATGACGCCAATGCCGAAGCGGACCGTCTTCTGGCGGCCATCGGCCAGCCGAACCACCAGATCATTGCAGCGGTCCACCGAAGCTTCACCTCGACCACCCTCATCAGCACTTCCCCTTCTCCTCTCTGAAGAACCACTGGAACTACCACTCCTCCTTAGCCTAAAGTCGACCACCTCGCCGTGGACGTAGTGCCCACCGAGGTAGACGGTTTTCCTCCTGAGCGCCTGCAGCAACGACAACGGCTCGAACCAGCCCTCATTTCGAAGGCCATGAGAGGCCAACAGCACGCCCTCGGTGGAAATGTGCGGAAAGCGCTCTCTCAACCGGTCCACACTGAGCAGCTCTACCTGGGCACCGAGCTCCAGCTGCAGCTTGTGATTGGCGATCATCTGCTCCGCCTGGCTCTCGTCCGCCAGCAGAAGGTAGCCCTGCTCGCGAAAGCCGACGTCCGCAAGCTCCGCTGCCCCCGCTCCCGGCACCGTCAGGTTCTTCTTGACGTTCTGCAGAAAGTTGGCGGTGAAGAGCGACATGAGAATGTTCTCCGGATGCTGCCACTGCTGGCGGATGCCGCCCAGCGAGAGGGTCGTCGCCGAGCTGAGGTACTGTTTGTTTTGAAGAAAAAGGTACCGCTTTTTAGCAAAACAGTTCATCGCCATCAACAAGACGCTATCTATTTACCGTGAGATCTCGCTCAAAGAGCGCCACCGTCAGTCCACTGGGCGCATTCTGCTTGAGGAAGTAGGCGACGGAGGCGCCGACAATGCCGCCACCCAAAATGGCCACGTCCACCCGGTCCGGACACTCTGTCGTCTGGTGCTGATCTGAAGCCGCTGAAGTCCACTGAGATCCACCACCACCGCATCCTTTTATCAACGTGGTCAGCCGCTGGCGACCGAGGCTTTTGGTGAGAAAGTGCGGCGGCAGTTTGCTGTACTGATTACTGAAGGCGGCGTTCTTTGAATAGGATTTTCTGCCACTACTGACAGTGGGAGTGGACGCAGTTCGGGAGATGCTGAGAAGGTTGATACATTCCCTGGACACACATGCTGCTGCCGCTGCCGACGCGGCACTTTGAGCGGGAAGTTTGAGCATGACTGGTGAAGATTATGAAGAAGATGATAATGATTAAAAAACTTCAAGTCTTTTTTGAGGTAAGTACTGCTTTACAGAATTTTCTTAGTGTCTTTTCATAACCGCCTCTCGGCGTCGAATGCCACTGCGACCGCTCGATGCACTCGCTCTTAATCGTCTCACAGCAAACAAAATTTATTAGAAAGCATGCGGCTCTCTTCTTCTTCTTATCCTCTCTCTCCAGAGCACACTTCTTCTTCTTTCCGAGATTACTGGAGTCACTGCTGCTGCTGCTGCTGCTGTGACGCTCAGCTGTGATGCGGCAGAAGATGTGTGGTGATTGCGACACTCACAGACAGACACAGGCATTCAGTTAGACAGTGAGTGAGTCAGGCAGCAGACACATGGCTTGGATAGGAGCAGACACTTTGCGCCGGACTCAAAGTTGAGTGGTGGTGGTGGTGGTGGAAGAAGAAGAAAGAAAAAGAAGAGGAGTGTGAGTGCAGGCGAGGTAACCAAGTACCCGAAGACATCGGCGACAGAAAAAAAGAAGAAAAGCTAACGTTTCAAACTCTGAGTGCAGTCAGTGACTGCCTGACAACCTGCCTGCCAGTTTGCCTGTTCCCTACCTAACACACACACACTTCAACATCGCCTTCTACCCTAACTCAGCAAAGAGCAAAGAGTTGTAGTGAACGCTAGTGTGTGTGTGTGTGTGTGGAAAGCGACAAATTAAGGGGAACTAGGAGTGTGATGGAGGCGACAGAGAGACGATAAGATTGCACAGACACGGCAGGCAGGCAGGTTACCACAAAACAGCCTTGAGGAAGAGGGAGAGAGAGAGAGTGAATGAGAAAGAGTGGTGAGGGAGTTTTAGTGCAGACGATAGCTGCTGCCACTGTTGCTTCAAGCTTCACGCGATCACCGCATGACAGACACATGGCAGACGAGTGATGCGGAGAGAGAGAGAGAGAGAGAGAGAGAGAGAGAGAGAGAGAGAGAGAGAGAGA
>JAALOO010000006.1_pt1 | contig 53596 bp, 45 predicted proteins | sample 7257641 | NCBI WGS metagenome assembly JAALOO01 (sample SAMN14085613, study PRJNA598686) | mite metagenome | biome: ENVO:01001000; feature: ENVO:01001002; material: ENVO:01001226; isolation source: single female mite from University of Michigan culture on fish food culture... ...
GCATTGCATATGCCGTGTGGAAAAGTGGACAAGCCTTTGACCCGTCCAAACTATCACCTAAAACAGCTTGACCCAAACCATAGAACCTCGCGGGGTGGTTCGTCCCCCAGACGAACCACAAGCGCCCCGCTCAAACAGCACAGGGCTTGCATCCTGGATACTGCAAGAGCCTGCGGCCAGAGCCCTGACTCGCCCGTCGAGCCCAGCTGCCCCCTTAAAAACGCAAAAGAGACCGTATTTCTTGCGGCCAAAATGTCTTTTCCTGCTCCCTATCACGTAACAGTCAACAACTGGAGCCCTGCTAAAAACTACCCCATGAGCAATGCAAGGCTGCTTGTCCCCACCTCACTGTGAGCCTCTCGGTTCGTCTGCCCCGGTATCCGGAGCGGTTCAGACTGCTTGCCGCAGGCGGTGTTCGGATACGGGATGCAAGTGCCCTTCTGTTTGAGCGGGGCGCTTGTGTCTTGTCCACGGGACAAGACACCCCGCGAGTTAAGGGCACGCCCGTATCCGAACACCGACAAGGGTACCGGTGCGCAGCACCGGCAAGTAGTCAGCCCGGATACCGGGGCAGACGAACCGAGAGGCGTCTTGCTGAGAACAAGTTCCCTTCAATGAAGCGCAGCAACGCCTCAAAGCCAAACCAAATCAAATCAAATCAAATCAAATAACAGACTACACCCCCGCTATTTGCTCATAAATCCCTGAGCACAACAGCCACAAAAAAATGCCAAGCAAGTTAGTACATAGCTAAACAGATAGATAGATGGGTGGAGAGAAAGAAAAAGGCATGTCTGCATGGAAGCTATTTGCCAAGCCCCACCTCAAAGAAAAATCCCCGCTGGCAGATAAACCAAGCGGGGATTTCGAACCAGCTAAAGCAGCGAAGATCTAAGTCATCAGCCACACAAACAGTACTCCACCCAAGGCAATCCGATACCAGGCAAAAGGACGATAGGTGCGGCTGGACACAAAGCGCAGCACGGCCTTCACCAGGAACAGTGCGCTAAAAAAGGCAGCGACAAAACCCACAATAATCGCGGTACTCTGATCAGAGCTTAAGGACGCACCGTTGCGATACAGGTCATAAACCGTGGCGGCCAGCATGGTGGGCATGGCCAGAAAGAAAGAAAACTCCGTGGCCGTCTTGCGCTGAATACCGGCCAGCATGCCGCCAATAATCGTCGCCCCTGAACGTGAGGTGCCGGGCACCATGGCCACGCACTGGGCAAAACCCACGACCAATGCCTGCTTCCAGGTAATTTCTTCCAACGCGAAGGCCGTAGCCTTTTGCGAAGTGACGGTTTCACCCTGGTCGCTATCTGCCGTGTGCTTCGCATACTGTGGCTTGCGCTCTACCCACAACATCAACAGCCCCCCCAACACCAGCGTGAACACAAACACAATCTGGTGATGAAACAAGGCTTTCACATACTGAATCGTCAAGGCACCAATGACAGCAGCGGGCAAAAAGGCGATAAGTAAATTGCGCGTGAACATCATCTCGGTACGGTCACCGCGCAAGGTTCCCATGATCAGCTGAATCAGGCGGGCACGGAAAATCCAGACCACGGCCAGAATCGAACCGAACTGAATCACGACTTCGAACACCTTGGCATCGCCCGAGGAAAAATCGATCCACGAACCCAGAATCAGCAAATGTGCCGTACTGGAGACAGGAATAAACTCCGTAATACCTTCGACAATCCCCAGGAACAGGGCCTTCAACAAATAAATGGTTTGCTCGGTCATGTTGTGTGAATCAAAGCCAATAAAAATTAAGACGCAAGGAAGGGATCGATTTGTTCATCATCATAGGGCGCACGTTCCAGACTGACCTGGGAAATACGACGCCCTTCCAGTTCTTCCACCTTGAAGCGATATACCGCATCGCTCTGCTCAAGAACACACACATCCCCCACCTTGGGCAACTGTCCGAAACGCGTCAGAAGATAGCCCGCCAACGTTGCATATTCTTCGTCCTCATCGACCAAACCATCCACACCCAGCATCTGTTCAAGATGGTGCAAGTCCGTCGAACCATCCAACAGCCAATGGTCTTGAGATTCCTGAACAATATCGGGTGTCTCGTCCTCGCTGGGAAAGTCGCCCGCAATCGCCTCGAAAATATCCAAAGGCGTAACCAGCCCTTCAATGGTGCCGAACTCGTCCGTCACCATGACCAACTGACCGCGGCTTTGCTTGATGGTTTCCATCAGATCCAAAATCCCGATGGACTCATACACAAAGACCGGCTGACGCAATTGGTCCACACGGATATGACCATGAATCAGCAGGTCTGCCAGTAACTCTTTGCTTCGACCAATGCCAATAACCTCATCGAGCGAACCGCGACAGACCGGCACCATGCTATGAGGCTCCTGCGTCATTTTTTCGCGCAGCACTTCCGCAGAGTCCTGAATATTCACCCAGGTAATGGCATTGCGCGGCGTCATCACCGAATGCACGGTACGCTCGGACAAGGTCAGCACACCGCTGACCATATTGCGCTCTTCCTGACCAAACACCATTTGCGCCGACGCGCCGGGCAGATCCGGCCCGATGGCCGCCTCTCCCGAGGCAGGACGCTTGCCCAACATGCGCAGCACGGCCTCGGCCGTACGCTCACGCATGGGCCGGCCCGCCTGCAACATGCGCAACTTGCGACGCGCCAGCTGGTTGAACATCTCGATCAGGATGGAGAAAGAAATGGCCGCATACAGGTAACCCTTGGGTACATGTACACCAAAGCCTTCGACCAGCAAGGAGAAGCCAATCATCAACAAAAAGCCCAGGCACAGGATCACTACCGTAGGCCGGCTGTTGATATAGGCAGTCAACGGCTTGGAGGCCACCAGCATGATGCCAATGGCAATGACCACCGCCGCCATCATGATGGGCAGATGCTCGACCATGCCCACCGCGGTAATGACCGCATCGATGGAGAACACGGCATCCAGGACCACAATCTGCGCCACGATCACCCAGAAGCTGGCATACATGCGCGAGCCGGAGGCATGAGCACTGCGGTTCTCAATACGTTCGTGCAGCTCCAGTGTGCCCTTGAACAGCAGGAAAAAACCACCCACGATCATGATCAGATCACGGCCTGAAAAATCCAGACTAAATATGGAGATCAAGGGATCGGTCAACTGCACCAGATGGGACATGACCGTGAGCAAGCCAAGGCGCATCAGCAAGGCCAGTGACAGGCCCAGCACACGAGCCCGGTCGCGCTGCGCCGGAGGCAGCTTGTCGACCAAAATTGCAATGAACACCAGATTATCGATGCCCAGCACAATTTCCAGAACTACCAGTGTGAGTAACCCAACCCAGGCGGTCGGGTCCATCAACCACTCCATCTTTGCTCCTTGGCGCTGTGACTAAAAGAACACCCCGGCAATGCCGGGGTCCAGGTTCTTAATCTTGCAGGTGCGACAACATCTGAATAAAGATCTTCGGGCTGGCGGCAATCACGTTGCCGGTTTCTTTCCAGGTTTGCTCGCCTTCAAAGTCGCCCACCAGACCACCGGCTTCTGTCACCAGCAAAGTGCCGGCAGCCAGATCCCAGGGTTTCAGGTTGACGGCGCAGAAACCATCCAGACGACCAGCGGCCACGTAAGCCAAATCCAAAACCGTTGCACCCACGCGACGCACGGCCGCACATTCGGCCAGCATATCGGCAAATGGGGAGGTGGATTTCACGCCTGCACCCGAATCCGGCACGTGCGCACCGATCAAGGCATCGTGGTAACGAGTCTGGCCCGACACACGAATACGGCGGTCGTTCAGGAAGGCACCACCGCCACGGCTGGCCGTGAACATTTCGTTGCGGTTGGTGTCGTAAATAACGGCATGGGCAGCCTGGCCACGGTGCATCAGGGCAATCGAAATCGCGTAGCACGGAAAGCCGTGGATAAAGTTGGTGGTGCCATCCAGCGGATCAATGACCCACTGGTATTCAGGAGTGCCTTCGCCTGCGGGTTCCAGCGGTGGACGCTCGCCCGTTTCCTCTCCGATAAAGCCGTGATCGGGGTAGGCTTCGCTCAACACTTCAATGATGGCTTCCTCTGCTGCGCGATCCACTTCCGTGACATAATCTTTAGGGCCTTTACGCGCAACCGACAGGTGCTGGAGGTCTAGACTGGCGCGAGAGATAATGGTGCCGGCACGGCGAGCCGCCTTGATGGCGGTATTGAGCATCGGGTGCATGGAAATTCCGTTTTTTTAACAATAATTGAGCCTGCCTGGCGTGCCCTGTTGCAGGGCAAAATCGCGTGAGCAGACACAGGAAGCGTAGCTTCAAAGTAGCTATTTTAAATGACTCAGACGCAAGCATCGGCATTTGATGATAATTTTCACCGGGTTCGCTTCATTATGGTGCAACCCAGCCACCCTGGAAACGTGGGCGCAGCAGCGCGAGCGATCAAAACCATGGGCTTTGGCGATTTATGTCTGGTCGACCCGCTAGACCCGGACGTTGCACAAAACCCTCAGGCAATCTCGCTGGCCAGCGGTGCCGTGGACGTTTTGGAGCAAGCAACAATTGTTCCCACCCTGGCGCATGCGCTGGAACCCGTCACCCTGGCTTTTGCTCTGACGGCCCGCCCTCGCTACCTGGGACCACCGGCTGCTGATATACGCCAGACAGCCGAACTGAGCCGTGAGCATCTGCGCCAGCACGCCGGAACCGTCGCCATTGTGCTGGGTACTGAGCGCGTCGGACTGACCAACGAGCACATCAGTCAGTGCCAGTACGTCTGCCATATTCCGGCCAATCCTGAATACAGCTCCCTGAATGTCGCCCAGGCTTTGCAACTGGCCGCCTGGGAATTGCGCTACGCCCTGCTGGCTGAAAGTGGTGCCAGCCTGCTGCCCAATACGGAGGGCAAGGCAGACCCCGGCAAGGAGCTGGCGCCTCAAGCCAAGGTGCAAGCCTTGCTGCAACACTGGGAACAGGCCATTGAAAGCGTCAAATTCCTGGACCCCAAGCACCCCAAAAAACTGGTGCCCCGCATGCAGCACCTGTTCGGGCGCGCCCAGCTGAGTCTGGACGAAGTGGATATGTTGCGCGGCCTGTGTACCGCCATGATCAAGACCGCGAAAACAGCGGGCCACCCCATCCCCGAACAGCGCAAAGACGAATCGGCTGGCCCGGAACAGCGCTAAAACCCGCATTCAAACGCTCTGCCCCGCTTGCCCGCTGCACCCAGCGGGCATTGTCTTTTATGAGCGATCACACAGTGGACACTTTCTTGGCTGGCGTATATTCTTACTAAGTTACTTTTTCGGTAAGCAATAGCTGTTTTCAAGCATGAACACTCCCGAGACCGTAGAACCGCAGGATCAGGCCGGGCCGCGTACCTTGCAACGCGGCCTGCTGGTGCTCAAGACTTTGCAGAATCATCAAGGCAAAGGGCTGAGCGTCACTGACCTGTCGCGCGCCACGCAACTGCAACGCCCCACCATCTACCGCCTGCTGGCCGCCCTGATCGATCACGGTCTGGTCCAGAACAGCAGCCATAGCCGTCGCTACAGCGCCACGCGCCAGGATCAGGGCCTGTTTGGGCTGGACCCGCGCGTCACCATCATGCAGCCCATCATGCAGGAGCTGGCCCAGCTTACCGGCGATGCGGTCTTTCTGGTGGGCCGCGATGGCGACGACTCCGTCAGCCTGTGGCGCGAAATCGGCCCCTACCCGGTACAGATTCTGGCCACTTATGTGGGCAAGCGTCAGCCTTTAGGCGTGGGTTCCGGTGGCATGGCCTATCTGGCGACCTTGGGCGATGAGGCCATCGAACAGATTATCGAGCGCAATGCCAATCAGCTGGACCAGTACGGCGGCATGACCCAGCGTGAGATGCGTCAGCTAGTCACCAATACCCGCATTCGTGGCTACTCGGTTGTAGGCAATTACGCTGTGCGCGGTGCCTTGGGTGTGGGCTGCGCTCTGTGCGACCATAAAGGCCGCCCCATTCTGGCCATGAGTGTCACGGCTATTACCGAACGCATGCCTGCGCCGCGTCAAAAAGAAATTGCCGGTCTACTGCGCGAGGCCCTGGATTCAGTGGCCGACAAGTTTTAGGTTCCCGCAAGCGTCCTATCTCTTCGGTCCAGCACCGTTAAAACTCCTTGAAAGCACACAGAGCATTCTGTGTGCTTTTTTTATGTCTCAACCAGTACTCCCACTCTTTCTCCTCTTCCTTTAATCACCCACTTCTGCCGTGCAACTGGAATCAAGCTCTTAGCTCTGACGGTCAGAACCTGAGTAAAAGCCTTGCCTATCCCCCTTCGCTCTTTGCCCTCACAGTCCCCCCGTTGGAAAACGCAGTCCCATTTCAAACAGCGCCCTATCCGCCATTCAAATTGATCCTCTAATCAGTTCGTTTTAGCTAAATATCTCCACACCAGAAAAAACAGCCGGCCTTATAGCCGCAGCAGCCTGTCCACACGCTCCCCCCCTCTTTCCCTAGGGTTAACGCCTCATCGTTTCGCCCCGCGTAAATAAAACGACATTTGCTTTATTGATCCACGCACTAGCCTGTCGCTATCTTGTGGGCACAACGATAAGCCCCCTAAGGGGGAACACCATAAGCCGACCCACTAGCCAGGTCGGGGAGACAAAAACAAGGATAAGTTCATCATGAACACCACTGCTACCATCGCGGCCAAACCCAGGCCAAACTTGCTGACCCGCTTTACCAATATCTGCGTGCGTTACGTAGAAAAGTGGATGCCGGACCCGTATCTGTTCGCCGTCATCCTGAGCTTGCTGGTTGTAGGACTGATTACCCTGTTTGTTGATGGCGCCACCCCCGGAGGAATGGTGGACGCCTGGTATCGCGGGGTATGGGGACCCAAAAGCATTTTCACCTTTGCCCTGCAAATGGTGTTGATTCTGGTGACGGGCTACACCCTGGCCGAAGCACCACCCTTGAAACGCGCCATCATCTGGTTGGCTTCCCGTGCCCGCACCCAGGTTGAAGGAGCCCTGCTGTGCTTTGCCGTGGGCTCGATCTTTTGCCTGTTGAACTGGGGCCTGGGTCTAGTGGCTGGTGCCCTGGTCGCGCGCCAGGTTGCCCGCCGTCTGCCCAATGTGCACTTTGGTTATCTGATTGCCTCGGGCTATATGGGCTACCTGCTCTGGACTCAAGGTCTGTCCAGCTCGATTGCCCTGGCCAATACCGACCCCAACAGCCCCATCAACGTCATCCATCAACTGACCAGCATGACGGTGCCTTTCAGCCTGACCATTTTTCAGCCCTATAGCTGGATTCCGGTTGTGGCTCTGATCATCCTGCTGTTTCTGACGATCTGGCGCATGGAGCCGGACTACGCCTTGCCGCCCGACCCGGCCGTCTTTGCGGACATTGAGAAAGACCTGCCCAAAACCAAGCCCAGCACTCCGGCCGAAAAGCTGGAAAACCTGTGGATTCTGAACGTGCTGTTCTTTGCCGCGGGTATGTACTACTTCGTGCGCAGCGGTTTTGCGCTGAACATCTCATCCATGATCATGCTGTTTACCGTCACCGGTGCCCTGCTGCACTGGACGCCTATCCGCTTTATCAAGTCCTTTGTCGAGTCCGCCAAAACGGCAGGCCCGCTGATTCTGCAGTACCCGCTGTACGGCGGCATCATGGGCTTGCTGGCCTATATCCCCATGGAAGGCGGCCACGCGCTGGAAGAAATTCTGTCCTCCGCGCTGGTGACCGGGGCCAATGAATACACCCTGCCCTTCCTGACCTTTATTGCCTCCATCATCATCTCGCTGTTTGTGCCTTCCGGTGGCGGACACTGGGGTGTGCAAGGCCCCATCGCCGTGCAGTCGGCCCTGGCCATTGGTCAGGACAGCCCCGCCTATCTGGGCCTGATGTCCATGGCCGTGGCTTTTGGTGAAGCGGTGGCCAATATGATCCAGCCCTTCTGGCTCCTGCCTGTTCTGGCCATTGCGCGCCTGAATGTACGACAGGTCATGGGCTTTACCGTCGTGGCCTTTCTGATTGGCACCGTCATTTTGACGATTGCTATTCTTATCGCACCCTTCACGCTCTAAGGACGAGCCATGTCTGTGAATGATTTCGCTACCCGAAACACGACATCCAGCCAGGAGGCGGCTGAAGCGGCGATTGCCCGCTACGAGCAAACCGAGGAGCTGATTCAGGCCTTTGCCCATCTGGACAAGGAGCAGGTACGGCGTGTCGCCCAGGAGCAGGAGAACAACACCGGCCCCTTGAAGGGGCTAGTCATCGGCATCAAGGATTTGATCAATACGGCGGACGCTCCGACCACCTATGGTTCGCCTATTTATCGTGATAACCGCCCCACTCAGGACGCCGCCATTGTGCAGGCCCTGTGTGCGGCCGGTGCCGTGCCATTTGGCAAAACCGTTACCACGGAATTTGCCTTATTCAGCCCGCCCAAGACCTGCAACCCTTGGAATCTGGAGCACACACCAGGCGGGTCCTCGTCCGGCTCGGCCGCCGCGGTGGCCGCCAATGTGGTGCCGGTGGCCTTGGGCACCCAGACAGCGGGGTCCGTGGTACGTCCTGCCACCTTCTGCGGGATTTATGGCTTCAAACCCAGCTTCGGCGCCCTGCCCAGCAGCGGCTTGAAAACCATCAGCCCCTCTTTGGATACCGTGGGAATTCTTGGCCAACGCCTGGACGATGTGCGCCGCGTTTTCAATGCACTGCGCAGCACGCCAGAAGTATCGCAAGTCCTGCTGCAAGCCCCTTTGCGCCTGAGCTTTTTGCACACGCCCTGGTGGGAGGATATTGCCAAGGATCTGCGTGACCGGCTGGAAGCGAGCATCAGCCTCCTGGAAACGGATGACGGCCAGTTTGAAGTTCAGCTTAGTGACAAGGACAGCCTGTTTGGCGAACTGACCCACGCGCAGCAAGCCGTCATGGGGGCTGAAGTGCTAATCCATTTAAGCCATGAACGCCAACAACACCTGGAGCTGCTCTCGCCTGCTTTGCAGACCTATCTGGACAAGTGCGCGCAGACCCAGCCCGCCGAACTGATCCAGGCCCAAGGTCTGATCAATCAGGTCAAGCGCCATCCCGAGCTGATCTTCGGCGACGCGGACCTGATCCTGAGCGCCGCCGCCTTGGGCGAGGCCCCCACACGCGACACCACCGGCGATCCGGTGCTGTGTCGTGCCTGGACGGCGCTGGGCATTCCATGCATCAACCTGCCCATCGGCTTTGGCAATCACGGGCTTCCTTTGGGACTGCAAGTGGCCGCCCGCCCCGGGCAGGACGATCTGCTGCTGGAAGCGGCCGCCCGTATTGCCCATCGCCTGGGCACATTAACTATCGCGTTGCCTGAACTCCGATCCTGAAGGGTCAGGCAGCTTGTTTAACGGATCACATCGACAGAGGTATCACAGGGAAACCCAATGACGGACAGCAACTGGAATCTTAAGAATCAAGCCCGCCAGCAAAGACTGCAACGTGCCAGCCGCGCACTGGGAGACTCTTTGCAAGGCAAAATATGCAGCACGGATAAAGCCAGCACCTTGCTGGAAGCCGTATTACAAGTAGGAGATCGAGTATGTCTGGAAGGCAACAACCAGAAGCAGGCCGACTTTCTGGCCGATGCACTGGTAGGAGTCGACCCAGCGCAGATTCATGACCTGCACATGGTGCAATCCGTGCTGGCTTTGCCCCAGCATCTGGATGTGTTTGAAAAAGGCATTGCCAACCGGCTGGACTTCAGCTTTTCCGGCCCGCAAGGTGCGCGCCTGGCCAGGCTGGCCTCGGCAGGACGGCTGAACATCGGTGCCATTCATACCTATCTGGAGTTGTTTGCCCGTTACTTTGTAGACTTGACCCCGAATGTCGCGCTCATCGCTGCCCAGGCCGCCGATGAGCACGGCAATCTGTACACCGGCCCCAATACCGAGGACACTCCGGCCATTGTGGAAGCCACCGCGTTTTCCGGCGGCATTGTCATCGCCCAGGTCAACGAGCTGGTCGATAGCCAGACCACCCGCCTGCCGCGCGTGGACATTCCCGCCGACTGGGTGAACTTCGTGGTGCCCGCTCCACGCCCGCACTTTATTGAACCGCTGTTTACCCGCGACCCCGCTCAGATCAGCGAAATACAGGTCCTGATGGCCATGATGGCGATCAAGGGAATCTACGCGGAATACGGCGTGCAACGCCTGAACCACGGCATCGGTTTTGACACCGCCGCCATCGAATTGCTGCTGCCCACTTACGGGGAGTCGCTGGGCCTGAAAGGCAAGATTTGCCAACACTGGGCCCTGAATCCTCACCCTGCCCTGATCCCGGCCATTGAAGCCGGTTGGGTGCAATCGGTGCACTCCTTCGGCTCCGAGCTGGGCATGGAAAACTATCTGCGTGCGCGCTCCGATGTGTTCTTCACCGGCCCGGACGGCAGCATGCGCAGCAACCGCGCTTTTTGTCAGGCAGCAGGCCACTATGCCTGCGATCTGTTCATCGGCTCCACCTTGCAGATCGACCTGCATGGCAATAGCTCCACCGCCACGCTGGGCCGTATTGCCGGTTTTGGTGGCGCACCGAATATGGGCGCGGATGCACGCGGTCGTCGCCATGCCAGCCCCGCTTGGTTGAAAGCTGGCCAAGAGGCTCGCCAAGGACGTCAAGGCGCAGCCGGTACGCCGCGTGGCCAGAAGCTGGTGGTACAGATTGTGGAAACCTTTCGCGAGCACATGACCCCCGCTTTTGTGGACACCCTGGATGCCTGGACCCTGCAAGAACAGACCGGCATGGATCTGCCGCCCATCATGGTGTATGGCGACGATGTCACCCACATCCTGACTGAAGAAGGCATTGCCAATCTCTTGCTGTGCCGTACCGACGAAGAACGCGAGCAAGCCATACGTGGCGTTGCCGGCTACACGCAAGTGGGCCTGGGCCGCGATGCGCGCATAGTGGAGAACCTGCGCGATCGCGGCATCATCCGTCGCCCCCAAGATCTGGGCATAGACCCACGTCAGGCCACACGCAATCTATTGGCCGCACGCAGCATGCGGGATCTGGTTCAAGCCTCCGGTGGGCTGTATCAACCCCCGGCACGCTTCCGTAACTGGTAATGGCCCGTCACGCTATTTGCATTAGGAGATCACGATGACAAACATTCCTCACGGCCTGGAAACTCTGGCCTACAGTTTCAAGGGACAAGAGCCTATTGGCACCTTCCAGCCTGTGCTGGTGGGCGTCGTGGGTTCGGGCAATCTGGAAGTGCTGGCCGAGCCCAAGGACAGCCCCGAATGCACCATCCATATTCATACCTCGGCGCGCGGTTTCTCCACGATCTGGGATGCGGTGGTGCGGGACTTTCACCAGCGCCATCCGCTGGCCGGTATCCACTTTGACATCAACGATATGGGGGCCACCCCTGCCGTGGTCAGCCTGCGTCTGGACCAGGCCGCCAGCGAAGCACTGGCGCGTAGCCAAGCACAAGGAACCCAGTTATGAGCAGTTATCTGGAATGTTCTGCCCGCCAGCGCGTCCAGGCTTTGTTTGACGCCAACAGCTTTCACGAATGGCTGCCCCCTGCCCAACGCTTGAGCAGCCCCCATCTGGCCCAATTGGGTGTGCCCTCTTCCTTTGATGATGGTGTAGCTATCGGCCATGCCTTGCTGGAAGGGCAGACGGTTTATGTGGCCGCGCAAGAAGGCGAATTCATGGGCGGTGGTGTGGGCGAAGTTCACGGCGCCAAGCTGGTGGGACTGCTGCGCCGCGCCATGATCGACCGCCCTGCTGGGGTGGTGCTGCTGCTGGAGTCCGGTGGTGTGCGCTTGCACGAAGCCAATGCCGGTTTGATTGCTGTCTCCGAAGTGATGCGCGCCTTGCTGGATACGCGCAATGCCGGTGTGCCGGTGATTGCTTTGGTCGGCGGGCAAAACGGTTGCTTTGGTGGCATGGGTATTGTGGCCCGCTGCACCAACCACCTGATCATGAGTGACGTGGGCCGTCTGGCCATGTCCGGCCCGGAAGTGATTGAAGCCTCCCACGGAGTCGAAGAATACGACTCCAAAGATCGTGCTTTGGTCTGGCAAACCAGCGGTGGGAAACACCGCTGGCTGACCGCCGATTGCGATGACCTCGTACCTGACACCGTGGCCGCTTTCCGCGCCGCAGCCGTACAAGGTTTGAAGAATCCGGCGCGTGGCCCGGCGACCCTGGAAGAGCTGGAACAGGAGCATCAGTTGCTGGCACAACGCGCGGCCCTGCTGCCTGTAGAGCAATGGGATCACACCGAGAATCAGGCCCAGACCTTGTGGCAAGCGCTGGGGCTGGAACAAAGCGATCAAGTCGGGCAGATGGACGCTGCAGCCGTCAAAGCATTACGCAGCCAGGAGGCGCTGTCATGAAATGGGAAACTCTGGTGCAATCGCTGTTCGATACGCAGCACAGCATTAGCGAACAGGATTTGTTCTTGCAGGGCGATGCCGAATTTGATGGTCAGACCCTGACCGTTATCGGCACCACCGAACACGCCCCCATCGGCGTGGCCCTGGCCTTGACTCAGGCACAGGCCGTGCTGGACACCATCAAGAACCATCCTGGCCGCAGTCTGCTGCTTTTGGTCGATACTCAAGGTCAGCAACTGCGCCGCCGCGATGAGCTGCTGGGCATCAACCGCGCCATGGCTCACTTGGGCATGTGCCTGGATCTGGCCCGACGCAAAGGCCACAAGGTTATTGGGCTGGTGTACGACCAAGCCCTGTCCGGTGGTTTCATCACCTCCGGCCTGATTGCCGATGCCTGCTATGCCGTGCCCGAAGCCGAAATTCGCGTCATGCGCATTCCTGCCATGGCCCGCGTCACCAAGCTGCCCGAAGCCATGCTGGAAGAGCTGGCGCAGTCCAATCCGGTCTTTGCGCCCGGCGTAGGCAATTATGTGGCCATGGGAGGCATTCAGTCTGTCTGGGACAGCAGCTCGCCAGAGCAACTGCGTGCTTCCTTGCGGGCAGCACTGGCTCAATCCAATGATCAGGATCGCCGCGCCAGCGATGGTGCCGAACGTGGTGGCCGCCGCCTGGCTGCCCAGATCATTGAACAGGTCTTGCAGGCATCCTGATGAACGCCCAGCTGCCCGCTCGCCGTCACCACCTGATCACGCTGGACAACACAGCCTGGGATCAGGTGGTGACTGATCTGGAGCTGACCAGCCACGTCTGCCAGAGCCTGCGTCAATGGCAGGCTCGAGGCTGGCCGCTGGTCGTCAGCCGTCAGCCAGGCGAACTGCGTAGCGGACAGTTGCAAGTGGGCATTCCTTTACCGAGCGATTGGGGGCGGCAACGTCTGTCCCTGATCGTTTCCCAAAACCAGAGCCTGTCTTGGGGCAGTTTCCCCCCCGCCCATGAAGCCCAAACCTTATTGCCAGCCTCCTTGGCGCAAGACTGGCTGAGCTTATGTCAGCGTATGCAAGCACATGGCTGCACGGCTCAGGTCTATGGCAGTTATGGCTGGGAGCTGATCACAGGACAGGGCTATGTGCGTGAAGGTTCAGACCTGGATTTGCTGCTACCCGTGCAGAGCGCCACGCAAGCAGATCGTCTGGTGGAGCTATTAAGTGCAATCAGCGAATTGTCCGGTTTGCCCCGCCTGGATGGCGAGTTACTGTTCCCCGATGACGCCGCCATTGCCTGGCGTGAATGGCAGCAATGGCGCAGCGGTGCCAGCAGAAAAGTCATGATCAAACACACGCATGGTTTACGTATTCAGGCGCACTCGGACTGGCCCGAGCACGCCCCTAGCCTGGAGTCTTCTCATGCTGCTTGATGCAATTGAAACAAGGGCATTGGCGCAGTTGCCTACTGCCCCCGACTCCATGGATCCATCTCGTTCCTGGAGTTGCACGGCCATAGGCCGGGCAGCCGTTCTGGCGCTGTATGACGAGCTGATTCTGGCCCCCAAACCGGGGCTGGTTTCCCTGATCGACAGCGGCAGCCATGACGATATGGATGCCAGCACCTTTTATCGCAGTCTGTTTGCTCTGCGCCATTATTTTTCTGACATGGCGGCCCTGGGCCAACAGCGTGTTCCATTCAGCCAGCTGCAAACTCGCGGGATTGCAGCGGAGGCTCGCATGCAGGCCGCCACGGGGGGCATCAATACCCACCGTGGCGCCATTTTCATGCTGGGCCTGTTGTGCGCAGCCGCAGGCGCCTGCCTTCCTTTTCGCACCCTGACTCCCGCCACGATTCGGGACCAACTTCAAACATTATGGGGGGCGGCTTTACAGGCCCGCAGCCTGCAAGCTTCGTCCGCACTGCCGGGCGGACGGGCGGTACGCCGCTACGGCTTGCAAGGCGCGAACCAGGAAGCAGCCCAGGGCTTTCCCACCTTGTTTGAAACGGCCTGGCCCGCCTGGCAAGTCGCTGTCAAAACTTTGTCTCCGCACAGCACACCAGTGGCAGAACAGCAGTTGCAGACCGTGGGTTTGCATACCTTGTTTTCTGTCATGGCGGTCCTTGACGATAGTAATCTGGCCCATCGTGGCGGACTGGAGGGGCTACACTACGCGCGCCGCTGCGCCGCGCAATACTTGCAGGCAGGCAGTGCGTTTACCCCGGATGCTGTGCAGCGCGCGCAAGCCATGCATCAAGCCTTCATGAAACGCCGCCTGTCCCCCGGAGGCGCTGCCGATACCCTGTCGGCCTGCTGCTGGCTGGACCGCTTGCAAGCCTATGCACCCGGTGGTGCCAGCCAGCGTCGCCCTACTGGAGCCTGACCATGAGAATCGCCCTGCTGTTTTCCGGGCAAGGCATGCAATACGCAGACATGCTGCCTTGGATGAACCCGGCCCATCCCCTGCTGCTGCAAATGCAGGAGCAATTGCATGTTCCCGACTGGCGCGCTGCCATGCGCGATAGCAGTTGGGCCAGCACCAATGCCCATGCCCAAGTCGTGCTGACGGCATGCGCACTGGCCGCCTGGCAGCAATTGCAGGAGCAAGTCCCTGCCCTGCAGTCCTCCAGTCAATCTTTGGCCGCCGTGGCGGGCTACAGCATTGGTGAACTGGCAGCCGCTTGTGTGGCGGGTGTCTTATCCACCAGCGATACCGTCAAACTGGCAGGACAAAGAGCCGCCTTGATGGATCAGGCGGGGGCCGGACAAGACAGCAGCATGCTGGCGGTAAGCGGTGTTTCAATTCGGACGATTGAGCAATGGTGTCAGGTACAGGGCGCTGCCCTGGCCATACGCAATGGCCCCGATAGTGCCGTGTGTGCGGGCCCGCGTGACAAGCTGGCTGCCTTGGAAAAGTTTGCTCAAGAGCAAGGGGCACGTTGCACACCCTTGGCTGTGAATATTGCGTCCCATACTCATTGGATGAGCAGCGCAGCTCAAGCCTTTCAGGAGCAACTGAATCAAAGCGAACTGGCTGTCCCGAACGTGCCGTGGCCGACCAATGCCGGTGTATGGGTGCATAACGCCGCCACCGCAGCGCAGGCTTTATCGGCACAGATCATGCAAACCATGCAATGGGATTCCTGCATGGAACAAATTGAAGAACGACAGCCTAATGTGGTGCTGGAGATTGGACCGAGACGCAGTCTGGCGACCATGTGGAATCAGCGCTATTCCGAAATTCCTGCGCGTAGTGTGGATGAGTTCCAAACCTTGGATGGTTTGCAGCGCTGGTTGTCACGCTGGGCGGGATAGGGAGACATCCGCAAGCCGTCCAACATCAGGCCGATTTCAGCCCTTCTTTTTCCAGCTGAGTGCGCACGATCCGGCAGGCCCGTAACAGGCTCAACACATTCGGGCTACGCTCGCGTGACTTCATGCAGACCAGACCGATACGCTGTGAGTGTCGATACTTGTGCTCCAGGCCAAGCCATTGAATCTTGTCAGAGAAAACCTCTTTGGCACGGGCCGGCAAAAGAGAACACCCCACCCCGCCACTGACCAGGCTCATCAAGGAAAAGATATCCCCGGTGCGCATCACAATATCGGCATCGAATCCGGCTTTGGCCAGCATGCGTTGCATGTCCCGGCCTGTCGCGAAGTCATCGGTCAGCGACACAAAGCGTTCCTTGGAGCAACGCTCCAGATCCACTACGGATGAATCCGAACCTTGCCAATCCATGGGGGCCGCAAACATCAGTTCATCATCAAAAATGGGGAGCATTTCCAGGTCATCCGGCTGCTCTTGCGGCAACTCGATCAAGGCCGCGTCGATATGACCGCCCCGCAGCTTTTGCAACAGCTTCTCGTTGGAGTCCAGCACCAGATCAATCTGCATTAACGGTTTGTGGACTTTCAGCTCCACCAACAGACGCGGCACCAGACGTATCGTCAGCGAATACATGGAGCCAATGCGCAACTGATCCGAGGAATACCCCCCTGCTGCGCGAGCATTATCAATACCATGCTGCAAGGTACGGATGGTTTCCTTGGCGGCTTCAGCCAGCTCGCGTGCCGATTCTTGCGGCACCAGGTTGCGCCCTTCCTGCAGGAACAAGGGGCAGCGCAAACCTTCTTCCAGACTTTTCAATGCTCGATGCACACTGACCGCACTGGTACCCAATTGTTCAGCGGCACGGGCAATCGTGCCGGCTTCCAGAAAAGCCAGCAAAACTTCCAGGCGTCGTACCGTGATTTTTTCGTCGATCAGAAACATCGTGGAGGCAGGTAGAAAAACAGCGCGAGAGCAAAGAGTACAGTATGGGAGAAGCCGAAAGTAAGTCCAATGCAGGCTAACCCGAAAAAAATGCCCCAAGCCGCTAAAAGCAAGGCTTGGGGCATTCATACTTTCTATCGGAACCGCATGGGCTTGAAGCCTGCAGGACACGGTTCAAAGCCGGAGTCAGGCCTTGAACCCATCATGTTCACGCAGCCTTTTTCTCGCCAACCGACTGCACGATTTCACGTACTGGAACGGGCGTCTGCAAACCAGCCTGATTCAGCACTTGGACCGCACGGCGGAACAGATCAAAACGGGCATCCCAGAAGTCAGCAGCATTGATCCACGCACGCAGATTGACGGTGATTACGCTGTCCTTGTACTCCATGACCATGACCAAAGGAGCCGGGTCTTTCAGCACCTGAGGATGTTCATTGAGCAAGTCCTGCAGCAGCTTGATGGCCAGGTCCAGATCATCGCCATAGCGTACGCCCACACCAAAGTCCAAACGACGAGTGGTGTTGCGGCTGTAGTTGATGATAGGGTTGCCCCAGATCAGGCTATTGGGCAACGTGAATTGAATGCCATCCACTTGCTCAAAGCGGGTCAGGAACAAACCCACTTCCTGCACGGTCCCGTCGCCTTTACCAACGACCGATACAAACTCGCCCGCACGCAAGGGACGCAGCATCAGCAACATGATGCCAGCCGCGATATTTTGCAGTGTGTTCTGCAAGGCCAGACCAACGGCCAAGCCGGCAGCACCCAATACCGCAATAATGCTGGCGGTCTGTACGCCAAAACGCGCCAGTACAGCGATCAGCACAAATATGCGAATCGTCCAGACCGTCACGGACTGGGCCATGGGTACAATCGTCGGATCCACTCGGGGGGAACGGGCCGCCATCCGCTTGATGGCACGACCAGCGACGGCCGATAGCCACCAGCCAATAATCAGAATCAACAAAGCGATCACGACGTTGAGCGCAATCGCGACAACGGCTGGAAACTCTGTCATCCAGGCTTGCAATTTTTCCACGTTTCAATCTCCTCAATTAAAAGGCAAAGCACCGAAGGGACTGGCCGCTAAGGGTAAACATTGCTAGTGCGCATCATAGCCTTGAGAGGGGCCTGAACCCAAGTTGAGCAAGCCCTCCATCTTATCCCCGAAAACTGTGGATAGCTCATAGGAAAAACTGGGCAAATCAGAAAAACCTTCCGTAGTATCAGCGACTTAAAAACCGCGAACAGAAAACAGCCAAATCCGGAAACAGACGCCAGCTTATCCCCATAAAATGTGGACAAGTCACAGGATAAACCGTGAATCACTGCACTTATCCCCGTGCAATCAAGCACTTAAGAATGGCGAGCAGAGAATCGACAATTCTTTACCATTTTTTTCCTCGGGCAAGCCTCTGCTTGTTGAAAACCGGCTTATCCACAAAAGATGTGCATAAAAATAGGGAAAACCCCTGTATTAGCAAAAAATAGGCTTATAAAACAATCGCCTAAGTAGCCAGGTCAGGGATTCACCATTTTGCTGCTGATCAGGCCGGTACACGCCACAAGGACGCCAGCCAATGTTGCTCCTGCGGTGGCCTGTCTGTGGGGCGATAAAAGTGCTCTATATATTCAAAGCCCGCTTGCTCCAGACGCTCTGACCACTGCTCCCAACTGTAGTAACAACCATAGCGCTGACCATTCCAGCCTTCTTGCCCCTGACCACGCGGATTGGAAGAAAACAGCACGCCTCCAGGTCGCAGGCTATGACGCAAGGCCGTCAACACAGCAGGTAACTCGGCACTGGGTATATGGAATAAAACCGCATTGGCAAACACGCCATCAAACGCGGCAGCGGGTAAATTCAAATCCAGAAAGTCCTGATGCAGCACCGGCAGGCCGGTTTGCTGACGAGCCATCTCCACAAAAGCCGCACAGCCATCCAGCCCCACCGGGCGATGGCCCATAGCCTGAAACGCGACCAGATCCCGCCCCGGCCCACAGCCCAGATCCAGAATATCCACAGGCCCCGGCAAGCCGATGGCCGCCAACAAAGCATCGCGATTCTGGCTGACATCATGGTCCCACGTGCCGTCCCGATAAGCCTGCGCATGGTCCTGGTAATGATTGACGGTGCGACGACTGGTTTCTTTCATCTGAACATCCTTGCCTATGCTATGGGTTTACTTGACGCTGCCTAACGATGGATCGACTATATCCTGAGTCCAATTTGAATCTGATGCCATGAAGCCAAGCTATCCGCTCTCCGTCCTAGACCTGTCCCCTATTGTTCAGGGCTCCACACCGGCCCAGTCCTTTCGCTGTTCGGCGGACATTGCCCGTCATGCCGAGCAGTGGGGCTATCACCGTTACTGGCTGGCCGAACACCACGGCATGCCCGGTATTGCCAGTGCTGCCACTTCAGTTCTGATCGGCCACATTGCCGGTCAAACCAGCCGCATTCGTGTGGGCGCGGGCGGCATCATGTTGCCCAACCATTCCCCTTTGGTGATTGCCGAGCAGTTTGGAACGCTGGCCTCCCTGTACCCCGGCCGTATTGACTTGGGCCTGGGTCGTGCCCCTGGCTCCGACCCCGAAACCGCCCGCGCCTTGCGCCGCAATCTGAACAGCGACCCCGACCAGTTTCCGCGCGACGTGCTGGAACTGATGGACTATATGTCCGACGAGCCGCGCAACCGCATCATGGCCGTGCCCGGTCGCGGACTGAATGTGCCGGTCTGGATTCTGGGCTCCAGCCTGTTTGGTGCTCAACTGGCCGCCGCCTTGGGCTTGCCCTACGCCTTTGCTTCGCATTTTGCACCTGCTCAATTGATGGATGCTATTGAGGTTTACCGCCGTCAGTTCCAGCCTTCCGTGCATCTGGAAAAACCGTACGTCATGCTGGGCTACAACGTCTTTGCCGCCGACACGGAAGACGAAGCCAAACTACTGGCCTCCTCCTGGCAACAGTCTTTTGTGAACCTGCGCAGTGGTCGTCCCGGCCAGTTGCCACCGCCCGTACGCGACTACTACGAGCAATGCAGCCCACCCGCCCAGCATCTGCTGGACTCCCTGCTCAGCTGTACGGCCATTGGCAATCCGGAACAAGTGCTTGAGCAGATGAAAGGCTTCATTCAACTGACCGGCGCCAACGAACTGATGCTGAACGCCAATATCTTTGACCATAACAAGCGCTTGCGCTCCTACGAGATTGCCGCCGAACTGCGCGGCAGTCTGGTATGAACCCACGCCATCTTCAGGAGACCGCACTGCGCTACTTCCAGGAAGTAGCGCGTTGTGGCTCTATCTCGCAAGCGGCAAGCAATCTGCATGTGGCCACATCGGCCATCAGCCGCCAGATCAGCGGACTGGAAGAAAACCTGGGCATGGCCTTGTTCGAGCGCCATGCCCGTGGCATGAACCTGACCGCTGCGGGTGAACTGCTGCTGGCCCATGCGCGCCGCAGTGCCATGGATGCCGAGCGTACCTTGCACGATATTGCCGCCCTGCAAGGGCTGCAAACCGGCCTGATCCGCATTGCTTCTTCTGAAGGTTTGGCCGCCCAGCTCCTGCCGCAATGCATCGCGCAGTTTCGTGAAAAGCATCAGGGCATACGCTTTCAGCTGGATGTGCTGCCGCCACACCGCATCACCATGCTGCTGTTGAGCGGCCAGATTGATATAGGCATCAAATTCACGCAAACGGCTGAAAAAGACATCAAGACCTTGTTCCGCCGCGATGCGCCCGTCATGGCTCTGGCGGTTCCCGGGCACCCAGTAACCCGTACCGAACGCATCAGCCTGAAAAGCCTTCTGGCGCACCCCCTAGCCTTGCCTGGCCCCGACACCACGGTACGACAAATGATGGATGTGGCTTGCAGTGCGCAAAACCTGAGTCTGGACCCGGTTTTCAGCAGCAACCACATGCAGTCCCTGCATCAATTTGCCTTGTCCGGTGCTGGTGTGACCGTGTCAGCCTTGCTCTCGGCTCGTCATCTGATTGAGCAAGGTTTGCTGCAAGCCAGCTTCATCCACGAACGCGGCTTGCTGAACCGCCAGATTGAAGTGCAGGCCCTGGCTGGCCGCCGCTTGCCCTCTATTGTTCGCCGCTTTCTGGACGAGTTGTTACCGCAACTTGAAATCGATCCACAGGCCTTGCCAAAATAGCAACGCTGATCTGCTTATTTGTTGCTGGTTCGGCATCATCGCCTTTCCTATCATCTCTTGATTGAGGAGAGAGCCATGACCAGACCCAGCAACGCCCCAAGCACCGCACAGACCCTATCGACCCGTCGCCCCTGGCGACGTCTTGCCCAAACCTTATTAGGTGCTGTTCTGGCCGTCAGCAGCATGGCGACCCATGCCAGCGATTGGCCTGATCGCCCCATTCGCCTGATCGTGCCTTTCCCCACTGGCGGAGCCACCGACGTCATCAGCCGGCTGATTGCCGAAAGCGCCGCCAAAGCGATGAACGCCAACATCATTGTGGACAACCGCACGGGCGCAGGCGGCACAATTGGTTCGGGCGAAGTCGCTCGCAGCAAGTCCGATGGCTACACCCTCCTGTTCACCACCAGCAGCACCCACGCGATTGCCCCGCACCTGTACAAATCCCTGCCCTACGATGCAGAAAAAGACTTCACCCCTATCGCTCACTTGGGCGATGCCGCCAGCGTCTTGCTGGTGAACCCGTCCGTACCCGCGCAAACTCTGCCGGAACTGATTGAATACGCGCGCGCCCATCCCGATGAGTTGAACTACGCCAGCAGTGGCAATGGCACCATCGTGCACCTGGGCACCGAAGCCTTTTTGAATCAGGCCAATATCGTCATGTCCCACGTTCCATACCGCGGAACCGGTCAGGCCATTAACGATATGCTGGGCGGCTCCATCCATGTTTTACTGGATGCCATCCCCACCGGGATGCCGTATGTGAACAGCGGCCAGTTGCGTGCCCTGGCGGTGACAGGCCAACAGCGCTCGCCACTGGCTCCCGATTTGCCCACCTTTCAGGAGTCCGGCCTGCCGGGCTATGAATCGGTGACCTGGTTTGGCCTGTACGCTCCCGCAGGCTTGCCCGACGAAATTCGTGACAAGGCTTATGAGGCTTTTACCCATGCCGTTCAGGACCCCAAAGTACGCTCACGCCTGCAAACCTTGGGCGTGGACCAACCCCGCAGCACCAGCCGAGAAGAGTTTATCTCCTTGGTCCGCGAGGACAGCGCACGTTGGCAAGGCCTGATCCAACTGACTGGAATACAGATTCAATGAACAAGACTGACACCTGTATGGACTGGAACAACCCCTACCCGTCCGCCCGTTCTGCGGTGCTTGGCCAAAACATGGTCAGCACCTCCCACCCCTTGGCCGCACAAGCGGGCCTGCGCATGTTGCAGGCAGGTGGCAATGCCGTCGATGCGGCGCTGGCTGCCGCCATCGCCTTGACGGTGCTTGAACCCACGGGTTGCGGCATAGGCAGTGATGCCTTTGCCATCGTCTGGGACGGCAAAGAGCTACATGGCTTGAACGCCTCCGGGCGCTCGCCTCGTGGCTGGTCGCCGGACCGATTCAAAGGTCACGACGCCGTCCCCGACAAAGGTTGGGAAAGTGTCTCCGTTCCTGGTGCGGTCTCTGCCTGGGCCGAGCTGTCCAGCAAGCTGGGCCGCCTGAGTCTGGAACAAGTCGCCGCCCCCGCGATTCATTACGCCCGAGAAGGTTTCCCGGTCTCACCCGTGATCGCACGTTTATGGGAACTGGGTCGTCAGCGCCTGGGCGATCAGCCCGGTTTTGCCGAAGCCTTTTTACGTGATGGCAAAGCGCCCGTAGCTGGTCAGTGGTACCAGAACCCGGACCAGGCCAATACGCTGGAACGCATTGCGGCGACCCAGGGTCAGGACTTTTATACCGGCGAGCTGGCCAAACGCATTGCCGACTTCTCCCGCCAGCATGGCGGCGCCATGGACGAGCAGGATCTGGCCGAGCATCGCGCGAACTGGTGCGGCACCATCAGCCATCCTTTTGCGCAATCGGTCATTCATGAAATCCCCCCGAATGGTCAGGGTCTGGCCGCCTTGATGGCACTGGGCATCATGGAGCAGGCGGGTGTAGGCCAACAGCCGCTGGACCATATCGATACAGTGCATTTGAGCATTGAAGCGATGAAGCTGGCCTTTGCCGATCTGTACGAACACCACGCAGATCTGGAGCACATGATTCATCATCCCGAGCATCTGCTGGACCCGGCCTATCTGCGCGAGCGCGCTGCCCTGATTCAAATGAACGAGGCAGGCGACCCCAAACATGGCCTGCCCGGCCCCTCCGGCACGGTCTATGTCACAGCCGCCGATTCCAGCGGCATGATGGTGTCCCTGATCCAGTCCAACTACATGGGTTTTGGTTCCGGCGTGGTCGTTCCCGGCACCGGCATCAGCATGCAGAACCGCGGTCATGGCTTTACCCTGCGGCCTGGTCATGTGAATGAAGTGGCCGGTGGCAAGCGCCCCTCGCACACCATCATTCCCGCCTTTGCCATGAATGCCAATGGCACGCCGCAAATGTCGTTTGGTGTGATGGGTGGCCCCTTCCAGTCCCAAGGCCATATGCAAATGGCGCTGCGTGTTCTGCTGTATGGTCAGAACCCGCAAGCCGCTGCCGATGCCCCACGCTGGCGCGTGACGGGTGGCCGTGGCGTGGCGGTAGAGCCTACTTTCGATCCCGCTCTGGTTCAGGCCCTGCGCGAGCGCGGTCATGAAGTCGTCGTTGAACCTGGCAGTGGTGTGTTCGCCTTTGGCGGTGCACAACTGATTCTGCGCCAGGGCAATCATTACGTGGGTGGCTCTGACCCGCGTAAAGATGGGCAGGTGGTGGCGTACTAAGCCTGTTTACCTTTAAGAGATCACTGCCGCTCTCTGATTGGGGTCTGGATATCCTTATCCAGACCCCAAATACCTTTGGGCCTCCCTATCTCTATGTAGACAAACCGCTCAACGGAACAAAGACACGCGTACCAAGGCCCTATCCCTTCAGCCTCCTTCAATGCTCTGCCAAAGCAGACGCCAACATTAGCTTGGCTCACTAAACGTACACCGTGGTCAATATCTGACACTTTCCATACACAAAGACTGTGTTTTTATCAGGTTTTCTTCAGCCAGACAGAATGACTGCTGTACCATCAAAAATTGCCGCTTCATACCCCGGAAGCGGTTTTCTATTTGTCTAAACGGCCCTGCCATCCTCGGGGCCGTCCGCTGGAGCCCATTCGGTGCTGTCATTCTTTGAACGTCGATTAGATCCCTATCCCGAACAACACGTCGCCACTCCTCCCAAAGGATTTTTCCCCTTCATCTGGGCCTGTACGAAAAATTCACGCGGCTGGATTGGCCTGATGACCGTGACCTCGATTGGCCTGTCGGCCTACGAGGCCATGCTGTTTGCCCTGCTCAGCTATATCGTGGACTGGCTGCCCTCGATTGAACCTGCTTTATTCTGGAGCCAGCAGGGTGGCACGCTCCTGACTATTGCCGCTGTTCTGCTGGGCAGCGTGGTCCTGATCAGCCTGCATACGCTGGTCATGCACCAGGTGCTGGCCATCAACTTCCCCATGCGCCTGCGCTGGCTGTTTCACAAGCTGATGCTGAACCAGAGCATGTCCTTTTACGCGGACGAGTTTGCCGGCCGCATCACCACCAAGATCATGCAAACCGCTCTGGCGGTGCGTGAAACCCTGTTCATGGCCGTGGAAGTGGTCGTGGGCATGAGCGCCTACCTGATCGGTATTCTGATTCTGGCCGGCAGCTTTGACCGCCTGCTGATCCTGCCCTTTCTGCTCTGGCTGGTGGGCTACGCCTTGGCCTGCGTGTACTTTGTGCCTCGTCTGGGCAAAGTCGGCGCTGAACAGGCCGATGCTCGTGCGCTGATGACGGGCCGCATTACCGACGCCTATACCAATATCAATACGGTCAAGCTGTTTGCCCACACACGCCGTGAGGCAGACCATGCCAAGAACGCCATGCGCCGCTTCCAGGAAACGGGCCATGCCCAGATGCGTCTGATCAGCATGTTTGAAGTGGCCAACCATGTGCTGGCCACCCTCTTGCTGATCAGCTCGGCGGGCCTGGCCTTGTACCTGTGGTCGATTGACCAATCCACCGCCGGTGTGGTGGCAGCTGTCATTGCGATGGCACTGCGCCTGTCCGGCCATTCCCATTGGCTGATGTGGGAGTTGACCAATCTGTTCGAGAACGTGGGCACGATTCAGGACGGCATCAACACCTTGACGCAAGAACCCACCGTGGTGGATGCGCCCGATGCCAAGCCCCTGCAAATCGAGCAAGGCCGTATCGAGTTCCAGGACGTCAGCTTTGCTTACCGCGATAAAAGCCGTCAGGTTATCGACAAGCTCAATCTGGTCATCAAGCCGGGCGAGCGTGTTGGCCTGATTGGCCGTTCAGGCGCGGGCAAATCCACGCTGGTCAACCTGCTGCTGCGTTTCCATGATGTGGATAGCGGCACCATTCGCATTGATGGCCAGGACATTGCCCACGTCACCCAAGACAGTTTGCGTGCCGCCATTGGCATGGTGACGCAAGATACGTCCTTGCTGCACCGTTCCATGCGCGACAACATTCTGTATGGCCGCCCCGATGCCAACGACGAGTTGCTGCATATGGCGGTAGAGCGTGCCGCCGCTGCCGACTTCATCCCACAACTGCACGACCGTCAGGGCCGTGAAGGTCTGGAGGCGCATGTGGGTGAGCGCGGTGTGAAACTGTCTGGCGGCCAGCGTCAGCGTGTGGCGATTGCCCGCGTCATGCTGAAAGACGCCCCCATCCTGTTACTGGATGAAGCCACCAGTGCGCTGGACTCCGAAGTGGAAGCCGCCATTCAGGAAAGCTTGAACACCCTGATGCACGGCAAGACGGTGATTGCCATTGCCCACCGCCTGTCTACCATTGCCGCACTGGACCGCTTGATTGTGCTGGATCAGGGCCGCATCATCGAGCAAGGCAGCCACCAGGAATTGCTGGAAAAAGGTGGGTTGTATGCTCGCTTGTGGGCACGTCAAAGTGGCGGATTCCTGGGAGAGACCGGCAAACAAGATGGTTAAAACGTGTCACTTGCTTGCAAAAAAAAACTGACGTTACATCTTTGTCCCATTAGAATTTCGGAAGATCAAACTTCGCCGTGCTTGCGGCGAAGTTTTTTTTCAACTTATTCAGCCCATACATAGAACAAGATTATGTTTTTAGTCTTCCCCGATTCTGCCGCCATTGCGGCACACCTGAGCGCCCGTCTTCAGGACATTATTCGTCAGGATCCACAAGCGACTCTGGGTCTGGCAACCGGGGGGACCATGGAACCCGTTTACGCCCGTTTCGTGCAGGACGTGCGTGCCAATGGGCTGGATGTCTCCCAAATCAACAGCTTCAATCTGGATGAGTATGTGGGCCTGTCGGCAGAGCACGAGCAAAGCTACGCCTACTACATGCGCCAGCACCTGTTCGGCCAATTGCCTTTTGATGCTGCACGTTTGCATCTGCCCAATGGCCTGACCAAAGAACTGGAACAGCACTGCCAGGACTACTCCGCTGCGATTGCTGCCAGCGGTGGTGTCGCCTTGCAACTGCTGGGCGTCGGCACCAACGGCCACATTGGCTTTAACGAACCGGGTACCCCTTTTGACAGCCGCACGCATGTGGTTGCCCTGTCCGAGCGCACCCGTATCGACAACAGCCGCTTTTTTGACTCCATGGACGAAGTGCCCGCATCGGCCATCACCATGGGGATTGCCGATATTCTGAGCGCCCGTGAAATTGCCCTGGTGGTCACCGGCGAGCACAAGGCTCGCACCATGCTCAATTATCAGGAAGGCGGTGTCACGCCCGAGTTGCCTTTCACGGCCTTGAAGCAGCACGCCAACACCCACATCCTGCTGGACGAGGCGGCTGCCAGCCTGCTAGACCCCAGCCTCTGCCACCGTCCCCTGATCAGCCAAGCTGCCTGAGCCAGCTTGCCAGCCCCCGCCCAGCGCTCGGAAGAGCGCCGCGCGGGACTGTAAACGCGACTGCATCAAGCTGACGCGCACATCCTGAGCGGCGTACAAGGTACGCTGCGCATCCAGTAAAGACAACAAGGTTTCCGAGCCAGAGCGATAACGTGCTTCGGCCAGTTGAAACGCCAGCCTGGCTTGCTCCCACTCCAGTTCCATGGTCTGCGCCTGAGCATCCAGGCTATGCAGTTGTGCCAGCACGCCTTCCACATCCATATAAGCCTGCACAATGGTCTGACGATACTGCGCCAGCCATTCCTGCAAACGAGCGTCGCTCAAATCCTTGCCTGCCTGCAGACGACCAGCATTGAAGATGGGCGCCACCAGCCCACTGATCAGGCTGTAGACCGGATGGCGCAAGCTTTCTTCCCAACGACTACCCGATGCCCCAGCCCTGGTTCCCAAAGTCAGACTGGGATACATGGCAGCGCGAGCCACATGCACATCTGCATGAGCGGCTGACAATTGAGCCTCGATGCGCGCAATATCAGGACGTTGCGACAGTAGCTGTGAAGGCAAACCTGCCTCCAGCTCCGGCACCTGCAAACTGGCAATATCTTCCTGCGGCTCAGGCATGATTTCAGTACGGCCCAACAAGGTCGCCAACTCTACCCGCGTGCGAATGGCCTGCTCTTCAATCACAAACAATTTGCGCTGTTGCGAAGCCAGCAATTGACGTTGCTGTGCCAGCTCCAAAGGCGAAGCCGCTCCCGCCTGCAAGCGCGCTTCCAGCAAACTCAACAAGCGTTGTGCAACGACCAGGTTTTGACGAGCAATGGCGACACGCTGTTTATCGCCCAAGGCTTGCAGGCTTAAATGCACCACCTGCGCCTGCACGCTGACACGCAGCACATCCAGCTCGTAATTCGCCGCCTGGGCCAGGAACACGGCACTATCGGCCTGAGCACGATGGCGTCCCCACACATCCAGTTCGTAGCTCATGAACACACCGGCCACATATTGCGAGCGGGAATCACCATGCGACGAAGAAAACGGCGCATCTCGTTGAGCAGAGACATTGCCCTGCAATTCCGGCAGCAAACTGGCCCCGGCCATGCGTGCCTGGGCCTGCGCCTGCAAGATCCGGGCCTGTGCCTGACGCAGCACCGCCACATCCTTCAAGGCTTCCTGCATCAGGCTGTTCAAGCCGGGGCTGTTATAGGCACGCCACCACCCCGGCTCTACCTGGGTCAGTACAGGACTGGGTGTCGCCTTGACTTGCTGTTGATACGCCTGGGGCAGCGTCGGCGGGCTCTTGTCCAGATCAGAGGACAAGGAGCCGCACGCTTGCAGCACAAGCGTGCTCATGGCCCCTGCTATCCATCGGTAATGAGCCATGCTTACTCCCCTGCCAAAGCCTGAACGGGGTCCAGCGCAGCCGCCGTTCGTGCTGGCATATAGCCAAAAACCATGCCCGTCACCACGGCGCAGCCAAAGGCGCCCAAGGCTGCCCGCAAGGAAAACACCACATCCACCCCACCAAAAATCAGGCCGATACCCACCACAGCACCAGCCAGCACGCCCAGGCAACCGCCTGTAATCGTCAACAAAACCGCCTCGGTCAGAAACTGGCGCATGATGTCACTTTGCCGTGCACCTGTTGCCATGCGTATGCCAATTTCCCGTGTACGTTCACGCACCGTCATCAACATCACATTCATGACCCCGATGCCGCCTACCACCAAAGACACGGCGGCAATCAGGCCCAGCATCATGCTCATGGCCTGACGCGTGGACGCTTCAGTCTGCAAGCGAGCCGCTGCATTCCCGATTGAAAAGTCTTCTCGCCCACCATGACGCTGTGTCAGCAACTGACGCATGTCTTGTTCCGCTTCCAGAACGGTGGAACTGTCCTGCGCATCAATCACCACATAGTCGGGCTGCGTCTGGGCCTGATACACACGGGCACGCGCCGCGTGATAGGGCACAAACACCATGTCGTCGTAGTCCTGTGCGCCCGAATCGGCACCCCGTTCCTGCATCACCCCGATCACCTCAAAAGGTGAATTGCCGATCAGGAGCTGCTGCCCCAACGGCATATCCATATCGGGAAAAAAATGCTTGGCAGCACGATGTCCCAGCACAACCAGGGGAGCCAGATCCCGGTCCTCGGCATCAGTGTAGTAACGGCCTTGTGCCAGCTTCCAGCGGTGAATATCCGGCATGGTTTCATTGGCGGCAAACACGTACACCTGACGGTCCACGCTGCCACGCCGCACAGTAATCGGGTCCCCAATCACGGGCATCACACGCCGTATAAGAGGCAGCTCTCCAATCGCTTCCAGGTCCTCATCCGTCAGTTGGCCTTTGGGCAAACCATTGGGTGGCGAGGAGCTGCTCAAGTACATGATGGTGGTGCCCATCGTGCCCATCTGATCCATCACGCGCTGGCGTGAGCCCTCGCCCACCGCCAGCATGACAATGACCGAGGCCACCCCAATAATCACGCCCAGCAAGGTCAATGCCGTGCGATGCCGATTAATGAACATGCTGCGCAAGGCACTGCGTGCGGCGTCCTTGATTTCCGAGAGCCAGGGCGAGCGACGATTTTCCGACTCCATCAAAGGCGGCTTGGCCCTTGTTTCCTGGGCCGCATCCGAGCGGCTATCAGACAGGATGCAGCCGTCACGAATCTCGATCACCCGGTCTGCCATCGCGGCCACCTGGTGATCGTGGGTAATCAGAATGATCGTATGCCCCGAGTCCGACAGCTCGCGCAGCAAGGCCATGACCTCCGCACCGCTGCGCGAATCCAGTGCACCCGTAGGCTCGTCAGCCAGAATGACCCGGCCGCCATTCATCAGGGCACGGGCAATGGACACGCGCTGCTGCTGACCGCCAGACAGTTGATTGGGTCGATTGTCCAGCTTGTCCGCCAAGCCCAGACTGCCTAATAAATGCGCGGCACGGTCAGCCCGGCTGGCCTCGTCCATGCCCGCATAAATCGCGGGCATCTGCACGTTTTCACTGGCCGTTTCGGTTGGGATCAAGTGATAGCCCTGGAACACAAAACCAAACGTTTCCCGACGCAAGGCAGCCAGCTCATCCGCGCTTAACTGTGCAACATCCCGACCCTGGAACAGATAGGTGCCGCTGCTGGGCTTGTCCAGACAACCGAGCAAGTTCATCAAGGTAGACTTGCCCGAGCCCGATGCGCCCACAATGGCCACAAACTCGCCCGGCTCAATGCTCAGGCTGACATCGAACAAGACCTGCACAGCCGGTTTCGTGCTGGGCGGGCCACCATAAATACGGCAGATATCGCGCAGCTCAATCAAGGCAGGAGCGGACCCTACCATTGCAACCACCGCCAGCCACGCTCGGCCGCCACCACGGCCAGCACCACCTGCTCACCCTTGGCCAGCCCATCCAGAACCTGCACCTGGTGTCGATTACGCACCCCCAGACTGACCGGCTTTTCCTGCAGCTTGCCGTGCTCCAGCACGGGCACCTTGAAGGCATCGGGACCGCGCTGCGGGTCAGGACGCAAGGCCACCAGGGGCACCAGCAAAGCCTGATCGGCACGATCAATTTCAAACAGCACCTGCGCGGTCATTTGCGGCATCAATTCACCGTCTTCATTGTCCACATCAAACAGCACCGTATACATGATGGCCTGCGTGGCTGTTGGCGCCGTGGCAGTGGTCTCTTCCTGCGTGCTTCCTTCAGGTGCCGGCATGATCTGCCGCACCTTGGCCTGCCATTGACGCGCCTGTGTTTCGCCCTGTTCGCCCAAGGTTGTAAACGTCACCGTCATGCCGGGTTTGATGCGACGAATATCCGCCTCGGACACACTGGTCCACACCGTCATGGTGCTCAGGTCTGCAATGCGCAAAATATTGGGGGTTTGGTACGTGGCATTCAAGGTCTGGCCTTCACGGGCCTGCACACCAATCACGGTGCCACTCATGGGCGCGTAAATGCGCGTGTAGCCCAATCGCGCCTCGTCGGCTTTCAGCGTGGCCTGGGTCTGCTCCATCTGCGCTTGCACATGGGCGACACGCGCCTGAGCCGTCGCCAGATTCGCCTGGGCAATCTGTATATCTTCCTGACGACTGGCCTGCTGGCGCTCCAATTGGCGCTGACGTGTCAACTGCTGACGGGCCAACAAAAGCTGGGCCTGTTGCTCAGCCAACTGAGCGCGAAATGCCGCCAGCGAAGCGCGGCCTGCATCGACCGTGGCCTGCTGTACGCTGGGGTCAATTTCCACCAGCAACTGGCCCTGCTCGACCTGATCGCCCGGAGCAACCGGCAAAGCCGTAATCTGCCCCGACACCTGTGCCCCCACATCCACATAGCGACTGGGCTTCAAAGTCCCCACCGCAGCAACGGTAGCGCGTATATCGCTTTGCTCCACGGCCACCGTTTCAAACTGCTCTGAAGAACGCCCGGCCTGTGCGGCCAGCGCCCCCAGTACCAGCACCGCCACCAGGGCCAACGCCCAGCGGCGCTTCACTGCTTTGGACTTCATAAATAATTCCGTTAAAACCGTAGATCTGCACCCGCCGCATCATGCCTGGCAGGTGATCAAAAAAGTAATAGTGGTCAAGAAGGCAGAGGCTTGCTTACCCATCCAACGCAATCAAGCGGACAGGGCAAGAGGTTCTTTTTCAGGCCTTCCTTATAAAGACGTTTGAGAGCCCACTTTCCGGACATTTATTTTGTAAAAGTTATAGCGATGGGCTGGAAGTAGGGGTGGAGGGGTCGAATCAGGCAGGGTTTTGATCCCCTGCCTGCTCCCTTCCTTAAAACTCCGCCGAGACACTCAACATGAACGTGCGTGGCTGCGACAAGACCAGATAGCCATTATTGGGATAACCGCCAACTGAAGCCCAGTAAGTCGTATCGGCCACGTTCTCAACGCTGGCCCTGAATGTCATGGGTACACCGGAAACCTTGCGCTGATAGCTGGCTCCCAGATCCCAACGTACCCAACCAGGCACACGGATCGCATTGGCCGAATCCGCATAACGGGCGCCAGTGGCCAGCAACTGGGTATCCAGCGACAAGCCTGTCACCTGCAGCACATCCCAGGTCAAGCCCAGACTGCCCTGCCAGCGCGGCACGCCAATCACGCGCTGACCTTCGCTCAACGGATCACCCGTGTTTTTCTGCTTGGTATCCAGGGCAGTCACACCACCCAGAATACGCAGGGAGTCCGTCAGCTGACCATAGAAGCTCAGCTCCAGCCCGTTATGCCTATCCTTGCCCGACTCCACAAAACGCAGATCGTCGTTCACGACACCCCGCGGTTTGGTCGTGGTGAAGAAAGTCAAACCACCGCCCATGGAGCCATTGTCGTACTTGATGCCCAGCTCTTTTTGCTTGGCCACAAAGGCCGACAAGCGCTGCCCCGCGTTCTGAACGGGCTGGTTATTAAAACGGGACGGTGCCAGATCACCTTGCGCCAGGCTTTCCGTGTAGTTGCCGTACAAGGCCCATTCATCAGTCAGCTTGAACACCACGCCCGCCGCAGGGCTGGTGTGTTGCTGACGGTCTTTACGCTGCAGGGCCTGGGTGCCATAGTCATAGCTGCGCGTTTCCATAATTTGATGGCGTAAACCCAGCATGACTTCCAGCCTGTCATCCCAGAGGTACATCAAGTCGCCCAGGGTGTAGCTGCTCAATTTGGTGCGACCCACCAAGGCTGGCGAGCCCAGATTCCCGCCCGAAAAGGCAATGGGCGGCAAGGCATGATTCACAGGGTCATAGAGATTGCTGTCCTGCACGCTGCCCATGGCCCAGGCGTTTTTCTCCTTGTGGTCATACAGAGAAGCCGCAGCAACCAGCTCATGCAGCACAGGGCCGGTTTCAAAACTGGCTCGCAAGCCCAGCTCGCCCGTTTTCACATCATCTCGTCGGGAGTTATCGAAACGCGAAAAGGTAGATTTACCCGAAACCGCATCGGTCACTGTCAGGCCCGCCAGCTGGTTTTCTTCCTTGCCATTTTTCATGCCAAAGGCCGCCCACAGCGTGATGGAATCATTCAGATCATATTCCCCACGCACGGTGCCAAAGACAGTTTTCTCATTGGAATAAGTCCAGGGCTGAGCAAAGTTACGCTTGTGAGAGGGCAGCTCCGGCAAGGCCGACAAGCCGGCCTGCAAGGTGACATTGGGCCGGACTTCGCGCAGCTTGTGCTCCTGATAGCCCAGGTCGGCGGACAGACGTACACGCTCACCGCGCCAATCCATCCCAACGGTATACAGGTCCAGACGGGTGTGTTCATTGTCGACCGCCGTATCACCGCTGCGCTTGATGGCATTGATGCGAATACCTGCCGCATCATCCGCAAAGCGGCGCGAAATATCCGCCTTGATCTGGCTTTGCCCGCCACTGCCATAACCCACACCGACCTTGGTCAGCGGGTTCTCGCCGGCCCGTTTGGGCAGCACATTAATCGTGCCCCCAATGCCACCGCCAGAAGGTGCGGCACCGTACAGAAAGCCGCCGGCTCCATGCAGCACTTCAATACGCTCGGCCAGTTCGGCCGCGGTCGCTTGCCGGGGCAGCAAACCAAACAAGCCGTTGTAGGCAATATCATCGGAAGCCGTCAAAAAGCCCCGAATGAAAAAGCTTTCCTGAAAGTTGCCAAAGCCACGCGCCACCCGCACGGAAGGATCATGGCGCACCACATCGGCTACCGTGGATGCCTGCAATTGCTCGATATAGCGGCTGGTATAGCTATTGACGCTAAAGGGCGAGTCCATATTATCCAGAGAACCCAATATCCCCACCCGACCACCACTGGCGACCTGGCCGCCTGCATACTCCGGCAGCAAACCCTGACGCGAAGCATCCGCGCTGGCATTGACGGTAATGATGGACAACTCCTGCGCCTGGGCAACATCCGCCTGGTCTTGCGCCTGAGCCTGTACATGGAGAGCAAACAGGGACAAGACAAGAGAGCGCCCCAGGCAAGGTTTAAATAGACGTGTCATCACGATTACCTATCAACCCTTGATGTTCTTCAGGTCAATACGCACCACGCTTTCGCGCTTGCTGGCTTTGTACTGAGGGGTGAACGGTGCTTTAACAGTGACGTACAACTGACTATCCGGGCCCAGCTCCAGGCTGTTGGGGTTATCGGGCAAGTTGTATTGCGCCTTGATCGCATAGCTGGCGCCATCCAGTACAGACACCTTGCCCTGCTCGCGATGAGTCAAATACAGCTCGTCACGATCGGCGTTGTACAACACGTCCAGGGCATCGCCCACCGGCAGTTCCTGCAGCAATTTACCGTCGCGGGCATCCAGCACATACACGGTCTTCTGGTCTTTGGTTTCCGTCACATACAGACGATTGCGGGCCGAATCCAGCGCGAAATTCAGGAGCAAGGCGGGTTTGACGCCAGCCGGTTTCCAGCGCTGTTCGATCTTGTTGGTTTGGGTGTTCACCACCATCACTTCGCCATCGCCATTGGCGGCATACAAACGATGCGAGGGCGAATCCACCAGCAGGCCGGTCACCCATTTGCCTGCGTTTTCAATGGTGTCGATCAGCTCCAGATTACGATCATCCAATACCCAGATCACGGCAGGCGCGCCTACGGCGCCCACATACACACGGCCTTGCTGGGGATCGTGACGAATCGTGCGCGGCCCCATTTTGGTGTCATCAAAGCTCTTGTTGCTGAAACGGACGCGCTCTATGCCCCCGTCCTCCTTCAACTCCACTTTGGAGGCGGCCGCAGCCAGACTATTGGTGACATACAGGGTGTCGCCCGACGCGTTCCTTGCCAGGCCGAAGTTGCTCTCGTCGGTATAAATCGTCCCCTTCACATCCAGGGTGATGGGGTCCAGCTTGTAGATCACACCACCACGAACCGAGGGTGCCCGCTCTGCCGAGGCTACATACAAGGAATTGTCAAAGGGGCTGTAAACCGTTTGGTAAATCCCGTAGGCCAGATCCTTGCGCAAGGCTCCTTCTGACGTAATCGAGGTCTTTTGTGCCAGCTCCGGCGTCAGGGGCAGCGGGACCGCTTCGGACGTTTGAGCGTGGGCAAGCGATCCTGCGCTGAGCAAAGCGGCAGACAAGACAGACAAGGCAAGGCGACGTGTGAACATGACGATATCCTGTTTTCGAAATGGAAGTAATTATCATTTGTATTATTACATCAAGTACTTCCATGCTCAAAATCGGGATATCCCTTCTTTTTAAGGGGAAATACGCGGGACTAAATCAGCCCGCTCCCTATCCTCCACTTGACTGCGCTCGCTACAATATCGACTCAGCCGCCTTCTGGGCGGCCTTGTTGTTGAATTCCCTGACCTGTACTGCGCTATGACTTCTGCTGCCGATCTGTCCGCCCACACGCCCATGATGCGTCAATACCTTCAGCTCAAAGCGGAGGCTGGCTCGCACCTGTTGTTCTATCGGATGGGGGACTTCTATGAGATGTTCTACGCCGATGCCGAACGTGGCGCACGCCTGCTGAACCTGACGTTGACCAAGCGTGGTTCCTCCAACGGCGAGCCCATCCCGATGGCCGGTGTGCCTTTTCATGCCATGGAAGGTTATCTGGCGCGTCTGGTTGCCTTGGGCGAGTCCGTCGCCATCTGTGAGCAAGTCGGTGACCCGGCGGCCAGCAAAGGCCCGGTGGAGCGCAAGATCATGCGTGTGGTCACCCCCGGCACACTGACGGATGACGCCTTGTTGCCTCCCAAGGCAGACCGCCTGATCGCCGCCTGCACTCTGATCAAGGTGCAACGTCAGGAAATGGTGGGACTGGCCTGGATGAACCTGGCCAGTGGCGAATTTCTGGTCAGCCAGTGCGAGCCGGACATGCTGGATACGGAACTGAACCGTATCGGCCCTGTGGAACTGGTCTACCCCGAATCGCTGCGCCCTGCCCCGGAACTGCCACAAGCCAGTTGCCACACCTTGCCGGACTGGCACTTTGCGCAGGATGGCTCGCGCGAAACCCTGCTGGATCATTTTGATCTGGATTCCTTGACCAGCTTTGGTCTGGACGATCTGCCTGCGGCAACGGCGGCAGCCGGAGCCTTGCTGCGCTATGTAGGCAGCACGCAATCCCAGTCCCTGGTTCACATCACCGCTATCCGCGTTCAGCACAGCTCGGACTTTCTGGTGCTGGATGCTGTCACGCGCAAGAACCTGGAAATTACCGAAACCATTAGCGGTGAAACCAGCCCAACCCTGTTCTCCACGCTGGATCATTGCCAGACCCCCATGGGCAGTCGTTTGCTGCGCCGTTGGCTGCACCACCCCTTGCGTCTGAACCATGCCGTTCAGCAGCGCCAGGATGTGGTGTCCCTGTTCTTCCAAACCCAGCAAAGCGCCAGCCTGAATGCAGGCGATCCTTTGGGTGTGCTGCGCCATGCCCTGCGCCGCTTCCCGGACCTGGAGCGTATTGCCACGCGTATTTCCCTGCGCAGCGTACGTCCTCGGGAACTGGCCAGCTTGCGCGATGCGCTGGCAACACTACCCGAACTGCGTCAGGAACTGGAACAAAACTTTGGCCAGTCCGAGCATTTGCATGGACATTTGTTGAGCCTGGCTCTGGATCCGGCACTGGCCTGCTTGCTGCAGTCTGCCATCGCCTCCGAGCCTGCCTTGCTGATACGCGATGGCGGTGTCATTGCCGACGGCTACGACGCCGATCTGGACGAGCTGCGCAGCCTGGCCAGTGACAGCGGTGATGTGCTGGTCAAGATCGAAGCCCGCGAACGCGAGCGCACCGGCATTGCCACCCTGCGCGTCGAATACAACCGGGTGCACGGTTTCTTTATTGAAGTCAGCCGCGGTCAAGCCGACAAAGTTCCCGACGACTACCGCCGACGCCAGACACTGAAAAATGCCGAGCGCTTCATCACGCCTGAACTGAAAGAGTGGGAAGACAAAGTCCTGTCCGCCAAGGACCGCAGCCTGAGCCGCGAGAAGTTCCTGTTCGATGAACTGCTGGACAAGCTGCAAAGCTATGCAGGGCCCTTGGCCTTGTGCTCCAGTGCCCTGGCTGAACTGGATACCCTGTCCTCCCTGGCGCTGCATGCGCTGGACAATAACTGGGTCGCCCCCGAGCTGACCGAACAGGCCGGCATCTGGATTGAGGCAGGCCGTCACCCGGTGGTGGAACATAGCATCGAGCGCTTCACGCCCAACCACTGCGAAATGCACGCACAGCGTCGCATGTTGCTGATTACCGGCCCGAATATGGGCGGTAAGTCCACCTATATGCGTCAGGTTGCCCTGATTGCCTTGCTGGCCCGCATTGGCAGTTTTGTACCGGCAAGCACAGCCCGTATTGGCCAGATCGACCGCATCTTTACCCGTATCGGTGCGGCTGATGACCTGGCCGGTGGCCGCTCCACCTTCATGATGGAAATGACTGAAGCAGCAGCCATTCTGGCCGGCGCCACCCCTTACAGCCTGGTGCTGATGGACGAAATTGGCCGTGGCACCTCCACCTATGATGGTCTGGCCCTGGCCTGGTCCATCGCGCATCGCCTGCTCAGCCACAATCAGGCACTGACCCTGTTTGCCACGCACTATTTCGAGATCACACGCCTGCCCAACGAGCTGCCTGCCGCAGCCAACGTGCACTTGGCCGCCGCAGAATCGGCTTCAGGCATTGTGTTCCTGCACGAAGTTCAGGAAGGCCCGGCCAGCCGCAGTTACGGGATTCAGGTTGCACAGCGTGCCGGCATTCCCTCTGCGGTTATCCGCCAGGCCAGCCGCGAGCTAAGCCGCCTGGAAGCCCAGAATGATCCTAGCGCACAACTGGACTTGTTCAATGCAGGCAGCGCTCCGGAAACCACGGTCGCCGAGCCTGATCCGACCACAGAAAAAGCACTGGACTTGCTGGATCAGTTCAAGCAACTGGATGTAGATGACCTAAGCGCACGCGATGCTCTGGATCTGCTGTATCGCTGGAAAAAAGAGATGAAGGCGACGGGTTAAACAGTCCAGAAGGGAGCCCAAGAGGCTCCCTTTTTTATGCATTTTTCCGAGGGCCGTTGGCGAGCAGATCGACAATCAATCATTTTTAGCCCCCCCATCGTGAATCAATCACTCGATTTCGTGAGTATTTCTCTGGATTCTTTGCGCTGGATACGCCTGATACGCAGGCTAGCCGTACACCGGGACAAGCCGGATCAGTTAAGCTACGGGCTAATTTAATTCTTGTTCGGGCAGTCCATGAATATCGACCAGCCATTGACCCTTTTGGGCGGCATCAGCGCGCATGAGTTCATGCAAACCTACTGGCAACGCAAACCTTTATTGATACGCGGCGCCATCCCTAATTTCAAGCACTCGCTGAGCATAGACAATATCCGCGAGCTGGTAACGCGTGAAGAGGTCGAGTCGCGCCTGATCATCCATGACGGCGAAGATTGGGAAATGGAAACTGGGCCTTTTGACGAGCTGCCGCCCGCCTCGCAGCCCAACTGGACCGCCCTGGCACAAAGCGTGGATCTGCACGACGACAACACCGCAGCCCTGATGCGTCAGTTCCGCTTCATTGGCGATGCCCGTCTGGACGACGCCATGATCAGCATTGCTTCTGACGGCGGTGGCGTAGGCCCGCACTTCGACAGCTACGACGTATTCCTGCTGCAAGCCCACGGCAAGCGTCACTGGCGCATCAGCCAGCAAAAAGACCTGAGCCTGGTGCCTGACCTGCCCTTGAAGATTTTGCGCGATTTCCAGGTAGAAGAAGAGTTCATCCTGGAACCCGGCGACATGCTATATCTGCCCCCGCACGTGGCACATGACGGGATTGCGATTGGCGACTGCATGACGATTTCCATCGGCTTTCGCTCGCCCACCCAGGCAACGCTGGCCCGTGGTTTGATGGATGCCGCATCGGATCAACTGGCTGCTGCCAGTGGTGAAGGTTTTGGCTTGTACGCCGACCCACCGATGTCCATGCCCGAGGCCATGCAGCAACGCTACACCGCCCCGGACGCACAGGCCAGCACCACGCCTGCCGCCTTGCCGGAAAACCTGATTCAGAAGTCGCTGGATGCCTTGAACGCCATTCGTTTTGACGAAGCGCTGGCCTCACGTTTTCTGGGCGTCTGGCTGACCGAATTGCCCAGCAATAGCTGGTTCGACATTGCCGAAGACCCAGTTGATCTACACGACCCCGAGCTGCCTGAAGGCCGCTTGGCTTTGGACCGCTGCTCACGCATGATGTACCGCGGCGATGAGCTGTATATCAACGGTGAGGTCGCCCCCTGCCCTGCCAGCCCAACGCTGAAATTGTTGGCTGACCAGCGTGAACTCCTGATTCCCGGTGACAGTTTTGAAGCCCTGGATGAAGATGAACGCGAAATGCTGAATGCCTGGCTGGATGACGGCTGGTTGCAGTTCAAGGAAAACTGAGCACGAGCCATTAGCTCTGGCGAGCTCAGAAAAAAAACGGGGCAGCTTGCAGGCTGCCTCGCTTTTTTATTTCTAGCCCCCCAGGAATCGAAAGCCCGATGTATTTGCTGATTGCTGATTGCAGTTGCAGTTGCAGTTGCAGTTGCAGTTGCAGTTGCAGTTGCAGTTGCAGTTGCAGTTGCAGCAGTATTATTCACGCCGTACAGCAAGAAAAAGTACTATCATGCAAAACGCGATTCACAAGACGAGCAACTCGTCATAAAGCCACCATTATTGGCTTTGCAGCCCAGCTTCAATCCAGCTCGGGCCACACTCAAAATCACGTAGCCACCCCACTCAATCTAGTCAGGCACCTACCAACCCAAAAGTGGTCTGCCCTACATCCAGAAAGCGTCCTATCTGGTCAGTCCATTTAATCGCTATAAATAGTGCTCGTTCGTCATCTCTCCTTTTGGAAAGCGCAGAGCACTATGTCTACCTCTCGATCGTCCTCATCCTATTTAGTCAGCGACCTGATCCCGCCTATCGTGGCCGGTTTGATCTCGGTTATCGTCAACTACGGCGGCACCTTTATTCTGGTTTTCCAGGCCGCCAAAGTCGCCGGCCTCAGCCCCGAGCTGACAGCATCCTGGGTCTGGTCGATTTCCATTGGTGTGGGTGTTACGGGTCTGCTCTTGAGCTGGGTCTCGCGCGAACCCATCATCACCGCCTGGTCCACGCCCGCCGCTGCATTTCTGGTTACGGCTCTGGCCACCACGCCATATGAAGAAGCCGTCGGCGCCTACCTGATTTCGGCAGCGGCCTTTGTGGTCCTGGGCCTGTCCTCCTACTTCGAGCGCCTGATCCGCCTGATTCCCAACGGCATCGCCGCAGGTCTGCTGGCCGGGATTCTGCTGCAATTTGGCATTGGAGCCTTTGGCAGCATGACGCTGGACCCGAAGCTGGCCGGCTTGCTGATTCTGGCCTACCTGACTATCAAACGCTTTTCCGCACGCTACGCCGTGGTGGGCATTCTGATCCTGGGCCTGGCATTTTTACTCCTGGAGCATCGCGTGGACCTGAGTGGCCTGAAACTGGAGCTGGCCGCGCCGGTGTTCACCATGCCGGTCTTCACCCTGAATGCCTTGCTAAGCGTGGCCTTGCCCTTGTTTTTGATCACGCTGACTGGCCAATACATGCCCGGTATGCTGGTCCTGCGTAACGACGGCTTCCGTACCAGCGCCAACCCGATTGTGTGGGTGACCGGCCTGGGTTCACTGGTCATGGCCCCATTCGGCTCCCACGCCATGAACGTGGCCGCCATCACCGCCGCCATCTGCACCGGGCCGGAGGCGCACCAGGATCCGTCCAAACGCTGGGTTGCCGGGATTGCCGCCGGTGTGTTCTACATTCTGGTGGGAGTCTTTGGGGTCACGCTGGCCGCTGTATTCATGGCCTTCCCCGCAACATTTATCACCACACTGGCGGGCTTGGCGCTGCTGGGCACCATTGGCGGCAGCCTGGCGGGGGCCATGGCAGACATCAAGTCACGGGAAGCAGCCTTGATTACCTTTTTGGCTTCAGCGGCCAATATCACACTGTTCGGGATTGGCGGGGCTTTCTGGGGACTGGTGATCGGTCTGCTGGCGTACTTCATTCTGAATGGGAAGCTGCCGCAGCGTAAAACGGAAAAACTGGGTAATGACGAACTTTCAGCCGCTTCTAACGCTCAATAACTGACGGAAATAATTCAGGTTGGGACTGTGCTTCCAACCTGAATACTGAAAACTCTATCTCGATATCCGAACCAAACACCGCTTCTATTCACTAATTTTATTGTAAAAAATAGTCACACAAAAATCATCAATATCCACCATAAGAGGTAAATAGTCCTCTAATTCGGCCAAAACACCCAGAAAGAATTAATAGACACAATCTTCTGACTGCCTCTTTCCGGCTCAAATGCTAGCCTGCGCTGGCTTTGCTCTTCAGGAAACGGTGTCATGTTTGGCGAATTCAATCTTGCGTCTCCCTATGCAGCTTATGCCCGCCTTCGGCAGGGGCCGCCTTTGGTGTGGGATGCGGATTTCTGCGGTGGGGCTTGGCTGGTTCATAGACATAGCGATGTACAAGCCGCCCTGCGTAATCCTGATTTAAGTGTGCGGCGTGTAGGCGGGTGGGTGGCTCAGGCGGGCGCTGCTCCCTCCCCACGTCTGCAAGCCTTCAAGGGCTTGATGGCCAGAACACTGGTTTTTCTGGATCGCCCCCGTCACACACGCGTCAGGCGGGTGGTCAATGCGGCGTTTAGTGCGAAGGCTTTGGAATCCCTGCACGGCACGATTGAAAAGCGCGTTACGCAAATCCATCTTGGTTTGGAAGACAAGCTGCGGCATGGTCCTGCAGATCTGGTTGATGAGGTCTGTCGCCCGCTCCCCGCCTTGGTCATGATGGATGTAATTGGTTTGCAGCAACTACCTTTGTCTGTTTTTCAGGCCTGGTCAGAGCAACTGGCACGCTTTATCGGGCAGGCGACGCCGGATCTGCCCTTGTTGATGGACACACAGGACGCCTTGCTGGATATGGCTGACTTTCTGGGGAACAGCGTCAATCTGCAAGAAGGTGGGCTGGCCTGGCGGCTTTTGCATGACGAGCAACTCTCTCTTCAAGGCAGGCGCGAGCGTTTGGCGCAGTCCTGTATGTTGCTCTTTGCAGGCTATGAAACCTCCCGGCATCTGCTCAGCTCCCTGTTTCAGACTCTGCTTGGCGACTCCGTAAAGCTGCAGCACTTGCTATCGAATCCGCAGAAGATTCCTGCTGCGATCAAAGAGGTGCTGCGCCACGACAGCCCGATTCAATACACAGCCAGACGTTTGATGCAGGACCAGCACTGGCACGGTCAGCATTTGCGTAAAGGGCAGTTGCTGCTCTTGCTATTGGGCGCTGCCAACCGGGATCCAGAGGTTTTTGCCAATCCCGATGAACTGGACTTCAGCCGTGACAATCAGGCTGAGCTGTCCATGGGCCACGGGATTCACCATTGTCTGGGTGCCGGTTTGGTTCAGTTGGAGGCAAAACTGGTGCTTGAGCAGTTCCTGCCTTTGCTACCTCGCCTGCAATTGGCTCAAGGTGAGCGTATTCAGCTCCCCGCCTATCGGGGCTGGAACCGCTTGCCGGTTCAATACCGGGCTACGCAGTCATGAGTGCTTTTCTCGCTCATCTGGATCAGCAACTGGGGGCTTTGAAGGCCCGGAAGCTGTGGAGGAAAAGAGCAATCAGCCGCCCCTTGCCGGACGCGCATATCGAACGCAATGGTCAGGTCTTGCTGAACTTCGCCGGCAATGACTATCTGGGCCTTAGTCAGCATCCACAACTCAAACTACTGGCAGCACAAGATGTAGCCGGAGCCACGGCCTCCCCGCTGATTTGCGGGCATCATGCGCTGGCTCATCAACTGGAGCAGGAGCTGGCTGACTGGAGTGGCTTTGAGGCCAGCCGTCTTTTTGTCAGTGGTTACCAAGCCAGCTTGGGTGTCATTCCCGCGCTGGTCGGCACTGGCGACACGATCTTCTGTGACAGGCTGAACCACGCCAGCCTGATTGATGCCAGCCGTCTATCCGGCGCCCGTTTACGTGTGTATCCCCATAGAGACATGGCGCGCCTGGATGATTTGGTCGGCAGGCCAACGACGGGATTCAAGCTGGTAATCTCGGACAGCCTGTTCAGTATGGACGGGACAGTTGCCCCGGTCGATGAGCTGATCACCTTATGCGAACGCCACGATGCCTTGTTGTATCTGGACGATGCACATGGCCTGGGGGTTTTGGGCGAAAACGGGCGAGGAGCGCCAGAGCATTTCCTGCTCAATACCACGCAACGTCAGCGCCTGGTTTATCTGGGGACTTTTGGCAAGGCAGCCGGGCAAGGCGGGGCTTTTATTGCCTGCTCCCACAGTCTGGCAGACTGGTTCACTCAATCCGCCCGCAGCTATGTGTACAGCACTGGGCTGGCTCCAGCGCATTGCGCTTCCTTGCTGGCCTGTCTGCAGCTGATCAAACAAGCCCAACCTCAGCGAGCCTTGCTGAAAAAACACATCCAAGCGCTGCAAACCTTCAGCCAGGATCTGCCCTGGCGTCTGGCGCCGTCCGACACGCCGGTGCAAAGCCTGCTGATGGGCGAGGTGGACCCTGCCTTGCAACTGTCCGACATTCTCCTGCAAAAAGGGATTTGGGCGCCGGCCATACGCCCGCCTACTGTTCCCCGCCACCAAGCCCGATTACGCATTTCCCTGTCTGCCGCCCATCGGCATCAGGATATTGAAAAACTGGTCCAGGCACTACATGAAGCCGCCCACTCTTTACGGTGATTTGCCATGAACTCAAACTCCTTTCCCCCTTTGGCCCAACGCAGCTTGCAAGCGGTCTGGCATCCCTGCACTCAAATGCAGCATCACGATCAAGGCGTGCCGCTGTTAGCGATCAAACGCGCCCAGGGCGCCTGGCTGTATGATGCCGACGGCAACGCCTATCTGGATGCCATCAGCTCCTGGTGGGTGAATCTGTTTGGACATAGCCATCCGCATCTGGTGCAGGCAATTAGCGATCAGGTTCAGCAACTGGATCACATCATGCTCTGCGGCCTGACCCATGAGCCAGTTGTGCAGCTTTCCGAACGATTGGCGGCCTTGAGCAGCCATCGTTTAGGCCATGCTTTTTATGCCAGCGACGGCGCTTCTGCCGTGGAAATTGCGCTGAAACTGAGCGTGCACTACTGGCGCAACCAGGGCCAGGAACACAAGCACCGTTTTGTAGGCATCGCGCAGGGATACCACGGCGAAACGCTGGGTGCTCTGGCCGTAACCGATGTGCCTTTGTTCCGGGAAAGCTACGGCTCGCAACTGGGCCAGCAATACACCGCAGCCAGTCCCGATCTGCGCCAGGCCCATAGCCCAGACGAATACAGCCAGGTCACCGCAAACGCACTGCAATCGCTGGAACAGATTCTGGAGAGCCATCAGGACATTGCCGCCGTGATTCTGGAGCCGCTGGTGCAATGTGCGGCAGGCATGCACATGCACTCCCCCGATTATCTGCGCGGTGCGCGCGAGCTGTGCGACCGCCATCAGGTGCATTTGATTCTGGACGAGATTGCCGTGGGTTGCGGGCGTACCGGCACCTTCTTCGCCTGCGAGCAGGCGGGTATCTGGCCTGATCTGCTGTGCCTGTCCAAGGGAATTACCGGCGGCACGCTGCCCTTGTCCGTGGTGCTCTCCGGCCCCACGATTTATCAAGGGTTTTATGATCAGGACTTGCGCCGGGGTTTTCTGCATTCCCATTCTTATACCGGCAATCCCCTGGCCTGCCGCGCAGCGCTGGCTACTCTGGACTTGTTCCAGCAATACCCCGTCTATGAGCTGCAAAAAACGCTGGGACAAGCGCTAGACGAGGGTTTGCACAAACTGAGGCAACACTATCCCAAGATGCAGCATCTGCGCCGCTGCGGGGTGATCTGGGCCTTCGAGCTGGATACAGGCCCGGCTCGCTACGACCACCAGGGCTTTGCTCGACGCTTTTACCGCTCTGCCCTGCAACAGGGGCTGATGCTGCGCCCTATCGGCAATACGGTGTACCTGATGCCCGGCTATCTATGGGGTACGAAAGAGGTGGAGCATTTCCTGCATGGCCTGGGTCGTCTGCTGAAGGAATACGCATGAGGGCCTGCTTTGTGACGGGCACTGATACGGAAATTGGCAAAACGCTGGTCAGCTCAGCCTTGCTTCATTTGCTAAGCCAAAGCGGCGCTCGCACGCTGGGGATCAAGCCTATTGCGTCGGGAGCCGAAGAAATAGAGGGCCGTCTGCATAACGAAGATGTGGACGCGCTGGCCCGGCACTCCAGACTGAAACCTGATCCGGAAACACTGACACCGTACTTGTTTAAGCCCGCTGCGGCACCCCACATTCTGGCTGAGCAAGCAGGAATCGAATTAGACCCGGCCCTGATCCAAAAGTCAGTTCAAGCAGCGGCAGAACAAGCCGACTATGCAATCGTTGAAGGAGTGGGAGGCTTCATGCTGCCTCTGGGTCAAGGACGGACAGGCGCAGATTTGGCGCAGGCTTTGCAGTTGCCCGTGGTACTGGTTATCGGCTTACGTCTGGGTGCATTGAATCATACTTTGCTGACGGTTCAAGCCATACGCGCCAGCGGCTTGCCCTTACTGGGCTGGGTCGCCAACCACATAGCGCCGGAGATGAGTTATGCCCAGGAAAATCTGCAAACGCTGCATGACTATCTGCCGGGCCCTTGCCTGGGTATCATTCCAAGACTGGAAGCCACAACACTGGATGAGCGTATCCAGCAAGCTGCGCAATATCTACGCACGCCTTGGGAAGATAGAGAATAGGCCTTTGGACAGGACTTATAGAAAGTAGCTACCTACGCTACCCAAAAATGCCACTCCCAACAGCAGACACACTGCGCCACCCAAGGCAAAGCGCAAGGCCGGGTTGGTGGACCAGGCGTCCAAACAGCTATTTAGCAAACGTTGACGCCATGTCCCCGACCCTGCCGCGCCTGCAGCTTGCCGGGAGTTTGCACGCAAACGACTCAGATGCTCCTCGCTGATTCCATCCATGGCTTCCCACTCCAGCTTCCAGCGCAAGAAGGCGGCCTGATGCTCGGGATCAATGGACAACCAGGCCCGGAAAGCAGACTGGCTGCGGGCATCGTTCTGATGTGTGGGGTCGTGCTGTTTGAGCAGCCAGCTCAAGGCCTGCTCATCAATGTGCTGCATGTGCTCGTCCTTAGACATACGAACCAGCCGGACGCGGCACTGCCCCGTCCGCCCGATTGACCGGTGCTGGATTATGACGGCACGCCAGCATGGCCATGCGGATATAGTGCTCAACCACTCGGGGGCTGGTGCCCATGTGTGTCGCAATTTCTTTGTAGTTCAGGCCCTCGAAGCGATGCAGCACAAAGGCTTCACGACGACGACGAGGCAAGGCCTCGATCATGGCCAGCACATGGGCACCCGGTTCTGAAGGAGCGTGAGCAGAGGCTTGTGTGCCACGCAGCATACGCAGGCAAAAACTTAAACCGTTACGGCAAAACGATTTCAGCATGGGCCACTCCCTAAAACATATCAAATGATAATGGTTCCTATTATCTTTACTGTTTTAGAGAAAGTCCAGCCCTGCTCAAGAAAGATTAACTCTCCTCACAAAATAAAAGGTGCTCGCCCCTGCCAGAAAAAGGCCTTGCGCCACTTTCAGGGACAACAGCAATACGGACACTACCAACAAAGCCCGGCGTAGCCTGAAAAAAGTACTGCGTCCTTTCAGGAAAAAGCCGTCAAGTGCCTCTTCTTCTGTAAAGGGAAAACAAGCGCTAATCACCTTGCCCTCATAGTATTCCTTGCCCCTGTTAGCTCTTCTTCGATAAGAGAAAAAGCGCAAGGTCACGCAGTACGGGGCAAAGACATAAAAAAAGCCCTGGCATGAAACCAGGGCTTTTCCCAGACGGCCCGCAGGCCGACTCAAAACAATCAGTTGCCGGGGCGCAGATTGGTAGACAGCACATTGATGATGCGCTTGGCTGTCGCCGTGGTCTGTTCCTGACCCTGCTGATCCAGCACCGTGACGCGCGTGCCAGCACCTTGGGCGCTCAGCTTGATGCGGAATGGTGTGGCTTCGGCGGTGTTACGGCTGCCGAAGATGCGGCCAATGATGTTTTGCTGTTCGATCTTCTCGCCAGTATCCGAATCCAGATAGCGGATGAAGAACTCACCAGCAGAACGGTCACGATCTTCAACTGAGAAACCGGCGGAGTCGATGGCTACGCCAACACGACGCCATGCACGGTCAAAGGACTCGTTCAGCATCAACTCGGCCTGATCGCCCTTGTCCGAAGCCTGGACTTGAACGCCAGCAGGATCTTTGGTGGCATTGGCCACTTGTTCACGTGCTGTTTCAATATCCGAGCCCAGGAAGACCATCATGCGAGCCAGCATGGCTGCGTTCAGACCTGGATCTTCTTTGGCGAACACCCATTTAAAGGCGGCTCCGTCTGCCGTCGGTGTTTCTTCCATGTGCTGGTGGGACACATAGATTTCGGTCTTGTCGCCGACGCGCTCAAAGCGGGTACGGAAGCGGTCACGTTCGCCGCTGTCAAAGACCTGGTCAATGATGGAACCCAGGGCGCTGCGTATCCAGCTTTCCGGAATCTTGGCACGGTTTTCAGCCCAGTCGGTCTGGATCAAACCCGCGCGAGGATCCTGCGACTGGATGGTAAACCCGTGATCACCCCAGAACTCGATAATGCGGGGGAACAGGTCTTCCACGGGGCGGTCTACGACCAACCAGCGCAAATCGCCGTCACGCATCACTTTGATGGCATCGGACTGAGGCAAGATATCGTCCGCCCCGCCTTTGACCTGCTGCGCATTTTGACCTTGCGAGTAGACCGAGTAGGACGTGGCACCTTCTGGCGCACGGTAATGCGCGTCGCGGTTGGCCTGGGTCAGATCCGGCGGAATGCTCAAGGGATCGCCTGCAACCGTACTCTTGTAATTCACCGACTCGCCCTGGCCCATAATCTGGTCCATTGTCGAGCAGCCCGACAGCACCAACAGGCTCAAAGACAGCCCGATCAGGCTTTTATTAACTGGCTTTGCAATCATGGAAGAAGATCCGCAAGTTTCAAAGATTGACGCAGCAACTCGTGATGCTGTGCATTTAACGGCGTCAATGGTAAACGATATCCCAGCTGAGTAAGGCCCATTTCTGCAACTGCCCATTTCACGGGGATGGGGTTAGCCTCAACAAACAGGTTCTTGTTCAGACCTGCCAGATAGGCATTCAAACGACGTACGGTAGGTACGTCCATATCCAGGGCGGCCTGACACAACTGGCTCATCAGGCGTGGGGCCACGTTGGCCGTCACGGAGATATTGCCTTTGGCGCCCAGCAAGATATACGAAGCAGCGGTAGGATCATCACCACTGACCACAATGAAGTCTTCCGGTGCATCACGCAGCAGCAGGCCACCACGAGCCAGGTCGCCCGTTGCATCCTTGATACCGATGATGTTGGGGATTTGAGCCAGACGCAGCACGGTGTCGTTCTGCAGATCGGCTACCGTGCGACCAGGCACGTTGTACAGGAACTGAGGCAGATCCACCGCTTCCGCAATGGCGCGGAAATGCTGATACATACCTTCCTGGGTAGGACGGTTGTAGTAAGGCACCACCGACAAACCGGCGTCTGCACCCACTTCCTGGGCGTGACGCGACAGTTCGATGGCCTCGCGAGTGGAGTTGCCACCCACACCAGCAATCACGGGTACACGGCCAGCCGCGTGTTCAACGGCTACCTTGATCAGTTCAGCGTGTTCATCCACCGACACCGTGGGCGATTCGCCCGAGGTTCCAACGACCACCAGCACACGCGTTCCTTCCTGAATGTGCCAGTCGATCAGCTTTCGGTAAGCGGCAAAATCCAGACCCCCATTGGGATCCATGGGTGTAACAAGGGCAACCATGCTGCCCTGAAAATTGGAAATAGCAGAGTCCGAACTTGCCATGATGAGATGAATCTCCGGGTTTAAGGCCCTATAGCCGAAAAAAAATATGACTCACAAGTTTAACGGATAAGCCGTTAAATCATAAGAACCATTTCAATATGCCTTCGCCCAGCGCAATCAGAGGACTCATCAGGGTCCACAGCACGCCGGTGAACATCAGCAGGATCAGAATGACCATGCCATAAGGCTCGATACGAGAATAATGATAGGCCAAACGATTAGGCAATAGACTAAATACAATGCGTCCGCCGTCCAAAGGCGGCAAAGGCAGCAGATTCAGCGCCATCAGAACCAGGTTGACCTGTACGCCTGCCACTGCCATGCCCATCCAGAAGCGGCTGTCGCCCTGCCCGATCTTGACCATCAAATGGGCATACAGAACCCACAAAATAGCCATCACCATATTGGAGGCCGGTCCTGCCAAGGCCACCCAGAGCATGTCGCGCTTGGGGTTGCGCAAGCGGCCCCAATCCACAGGGACGGGCTTGGCCCAGCCAAACAGAATGCCGCCCATGCCCATCATGGCGCTGGACAGCAACAGAACCGCCGGCACCACAATCGTGCCAATAGGGTCGATATGACGCAGTGGATTCAGGCTGATGCGACCGGCCAGCATGGCCGTCGGGTCGCCAAACATGCGAGCGACGTAGCCGTGGGCGGCTTCATGCAGCGTAATACCGAAAATGACTGGCAAAGCATAGACCGTCAAGGTCTGTATAAAAGAGTCCATGGTGATCCTTGGTCCAGGCCGGGGACCTGTCCCCCTACTCTGTCAGGACGATAAGCCGCCTGCAATCAGCCTGTCTGATTGGGACAGCGAGTGCTGCCCCAAGGTTCAGAATTGAAACACGGATAGGCACCTGGACGCGAGTTTTGTGCAAGTCCGGGGGATCAGGACAGGCCCAGCGTGGCAGGATCACCCGAGCCACGACGCTGCACTTCCGGTGTGGGACCGGTCAGATCAATCACGGTAGTGGCCTGCAAGGGGCAAGGCCCACCATCGACAACCGCCGCCAACTGGTGGGCATAACGGTCCAGAATTTCCTGGGCGTCGTTCAAAGGTTCGTCTTCGCCATCAGGAATCAGAGTGGTGGAAATCAAGGGGCTGCCGACTTGCTCCATCAGGGCCAGGGCCACTTTCTGGTCGGGCACCCGAATACCAATGGTTTTGCGCGAAGGGTGCGACACGCGGCGCGGCACTTCCTTGGTAGCTTCCAGAATAAAGGTCCACGGGCCGGGGGTAGCCATTTTCAACAAGCGATACTGCGGATTGTCCACTTTGGCAAAGTGGCTGATCTCGGCCAGATCACGACACAGCAAGGTCAGATGATGACGATCATCCAAGCCACGCAAACGACGCAGATTGTCAGCGGCGGACTTGTCGTCCAGACGAGCGACAACGGCATAACTGGAATCGGTAGGAATGGCGAGCAGCCCTCCTTTAGCCAATAGTTCGGCTGCTTGAGCCAATGCGCGGGGTTGGGGGTTTTCGGGATGAACGACGAATAATTGAGACATTTCGCGCTTCCTTGCTATTACGAGGGGAAATCATTAAACCTGAGTCACGCCGTGACCGGCAAGACCGGAGCAAGACTCAGGGTCGAAGTATTCTTGCACGAGTGTTGCACTATTTGAAAAAAGCATGCTAGAATACATTTTTTACTTCGCAGCCCACCTTGATGTAGGCCAGAAGCAAAAAAAGCAGTACACAGTGGTGACCGTAGCTCAGTTGGTAGAGTCCCGGATTGTGATTCCGGTTGTCGTGGGTTCGAGCCCCATCGGTCACCCCAGAAATTTACCGCTTCCAAGGTTTTGCAGATCTCCTTAAATGGTGACAAGACCAGGAACTGGAAAAGAACATACTTGAAAGCCCGCCACGTAGCGGGCTTTTTTGCGTTTGTTCATCGTAGCAAGTTTGGCGCCTTCGCACACCCCCGCACAAGTTCGGACAGGACAATAAACTGTGTTCGATTGTGAAACCCAGGCCAATGCTCACCTCAGCCTTCGCCCCAGCCCGCAAAATTGCCGGGCCTGCCGCTCACAAGCCTCTCCCCCATCGTCCACCCTACTTTTCAGCCCGCGCGTTCTGTAATAGAAACTGGCACAAAACCACGCTTTCTTATACTCTAATCTGTCCCATTTTCTGGAAGTTTGCTGATGACACTCGGTTTCCCCTGCTGGGATCAGGCACCCGCCAATTGGGACTGGCTTGCACAAGACGAAGACGGCCAATGGTTTTGGTACGGCGTCCAGCCCTCCCCCGGCATCGGTGGTGGCGTATGGCGCTCCCCCTCCCGCCTGCAGCAATTTGCCGCCCGCGGTGAGCCGAATCCATCCTGGATGCACAGCCTCTACCAACGTCCGGACCTGCCCGACAAGAAACGTAACACCTGAACCCATGCAAGAGCATCTGATACACCTGCGCTCCCTGCTGCACGATTACTGGCCGCATCTGGCCCTGGCACTCAGCGTGATACTGGGTGCTTCGGCGGCGATTCATGCCGCCATGACCAAAAATGATGTCCGTGCAGCCATCAGCTGGGTGGGCGTCATCATCATGTCGCCCCTGCTGGGACCGTTTCTGTATTTGATTGCGGGGATCAATCGCGTACGCAGGCAAAGCCTTCTGGAACAAAGTGCGGACGTGTTCTATGAACAGGTCACGTATCTGCACCCCCCCGTCTCGGACATTGGCGCCCTGGTAGGCGCTCCCTTTCGCTCTTTGCAAATTCTGGGTGACCGCGTCAGCCGCAGCCAGCTGCGCAATGGCAATAATGTGCGCGTTCTGGTCGGCGGCGATCAAACCTACCCAGCCATGCTGGAAGCCATTGATCAGGCCCACAGCACCATTGCCCTGCAAAGCTATATTTTCGACAGCGACCGCCTGGGACGTGAGTTTGTCAGCGCCCTGTCTCGTGCCCATCAGCGTGGCGTGCAGATTCGTGTCCTGGTCGATGCCATCGGGGCGAAATACTCGCGCACACCCATTGTGCGATTGCTGCGCCGGGAAGGCATACGCTGCGCTTTGTTCATGACCAATCCGCTGGGTTTTTTGCGCATGCCCTACGCCAATCTTCGCAGCCATCGCAAGCTGCTGATTGTAGACGGCACGATCGGCTTTACCGGCGGCATGAATCTGCGAGAGTCCTTTATGGCGGAGTACAGCGATGGCAAACCGTCCCAGGACACGCACTTTCGCCTGGAAGGCCCGGCTGTCATGCAATTGCTGGCCTCTTTCCGCCATGACTGGCAATTCACCACCCGCGAGGACTTGTCCCCGATCTATTGGCATGCCAGCCCCTCGCCTGCACCCAGACCCCACGTTCCTGCCCGATGCATCGCTTCCGGCCCGGATCGTTTCATGGCCAGCACGCATCACATGCTGCAAGGTGCGTTTGCCATTGCCCAGCGCCATATCCGTATTCAATCGCCCTACTTTCTACCTGACCAGATCTTGCTGGGAGCCTTGAATACCGCCGCCCGTCGCGGCATTCAGGTCGATATCGTGATTCCTGGACAAAACAATCTGCGCCTGGTCAATTACGCCATGACAGCCCAGCTGGATCAGGTGCTGCGCGCGGGTTGCCGTGTCTGGCGCGCTCGCGGCCCCTTTAACCACTCCAAGCTCATGACGATCGACGGCGTCTGGTCTTATATTGGCTCGTCCAATCTGGACCCGCGCAGCTTGCGTCTGAACTTCGAGCTGGATGTAGAAATCTACAGTCGCGACACGGCCCGCCAAATTCAGAACCTGATTGATCTGGAAATTGAAGAGGCCGAAGCCGTCAGCCTGGAATCCTTAAGTTCCATTGGCTTTGGCAAGCGCTTGCGCAACCGCCTGATCTGGCTGGCCAGCCCCTACCTGTAGTGTGTGCGCCCATAAAACTGCTGCAAGCTTCAAGAAAGCCCTTGGCTTGCACAATCTTTCAATCCGCTTGCGGACCCACCCTTTATAATCAAGCGCTTAAACGGTCTACACAGACAGGCGTGCCGTTCCCATACAGCCTTGAGCGCCTTTAAAAAAACAATGTCCGAGCTTCCTTATTCCGACCTGGCCCAATGGGCCGCCCACCATCTGGAAAACCGCCCTCCCCGTGCCAAGTCCCTGGTCATGACCTTGTTTGGCGACGTGATTCGCCCGCATGGCGGTAAACTCTGGCTGGGTAGTTTGATTCAGTTGCTGGCTCCCTTCGGGATCAGCGACCGGCTGGTGCGCACCAGCGTCTACAGGCTGGCCGAGGAGGGCTGGCTAAGCGCGCAACGCGAGGGGCGACGCAGCCAGTACACCCTGCGCCCCGAAGCCAGCCAGCGCTTCGAGCACGCGTATCAACGCATCTACACACCTACCTATCTGGCCTGGGATGGTCAATGGACGCTGATCTTCAGCATGCCCAGCCTGATGATGAACTCCAAGCAACGGGCCGACCTGCGCAAGGAACTGCTGTGGGAAGGTTTTTGTGCCTTGTCGCCCACCGCTTTTCTGCACCCCAATCCGGATCACACGATTCTGGACTACATCCTGCAGGCCACACAGGCGCAGTCGCAGGTGTATGTGGGCAAGCTGGAGCCGTCTCAGCTGCCTCAGACCCGCCCCCTGTCTCAACTGATTCAGGACAGCTGGGATCTGGCCCAGGTGGCCAGCGGCTATGGGCAGTTCATCCAGCGCTTTGCTCCTGCCCTGGCCATGCTGGACGCAGGCCACGACTACAACGACGAGCTGGCCTTTGTGATTCGCACCCTGCTGATTCACGAGTTCCGCCGGATTCAGCTCCATGACCCGCAACTGCCCATTGAACTGCTGCCCGCAGGCTGGGCAGGAAAACAGGCCTATGAGCTGTGCCGGGATGTGTACCGTCAGGTCTGCGGCAAGGCCGAGCGCTATATCCTGTCCACCCTGCGTGCCGAAGATGAACAGGCGCCAGAAGCCGCCGCTTACTTCTACGAGCGTTTTGACGGCCTGCCCGTTCCCTCCGAGAGCCAAGCCTGAGCCTGATTCCTGAACTTGCAACCTGACG